>Ga0137436_1000417_pt1 | contig 12648 bp, 9 predicted proteins | sample EasRivERMGT119_2_FD_102328 | JGI IMG/M metagenome (GOLD analysis project Ga0137436, IMG submission 102328) | Soil microbial communities from meander-bound floodplain in the East River, Colorado, USA - East River MetaG ERMGT119_2 | ecosystem: Environmental > Terrestrial > Soil > Floodplain ...
CGAGACCGGTCCCGCCGGGGCCACCGTTCTTCCGGCGTTGCCTGGATCGTCGATCGATCGCGGCGAGGTCGCTCACTCCCGGCGCCGGGTCGATCGCCACGCGGGTCGGCCACGCGCTTTCGTGGCCGCCGCGACCGTCGAAGAGAATCGTCGGGGTGCCGCGGCGCCTCAATCGCGCAACGGCCTGCTCGGGTGTGAGGGCGGGGTCGATCAATACTTGCGGATCAGCCCCACGACCACGCCCTGGACCTGCACGCGGTCGGCCGCGACGACGATCGGCGACATCGTCGGGTGCGCGGGCTGGAGGCGCACGGTCGCCCCGTCGCGGTAGAAGCGCTTGAGCGTCGCGTCGGCACCGTCGACGAGCGCGACGACCGTCTCGCCGTCGCGCGCGGTCTGACGCTCCTCGATGATCACGTAATCGCCGTCGCGGATGTGCTCGCCGGTCATCGATTCGCCCTGGATGCGCAGCACGAACGTCCGCCCACGCCCGGAGACCATGTCGGCGGGAACGGTGATCGTCTCGGACGTGGGGACGGCCTCGAGCGGCGTGCCCGCCGCGATCGTCCCCACCAGGGGCAGGTCCAGCGCGCGCCCGCCCGCCTCGCCGTTGACGAGCTCGATCGAGCGGTTCTGGTTCCACACGCGGCGCACGAGCCCCTTCTCGACGAGGTGCGAGACGTGCTTGTGGACCGTCGCCACCGACGAGAGCCCGAGGCTGCCGCCGATCTCCTCCAGGCTCGGCGAATACCCGTTGCGGCCGATGAACTCGCGGATCACGTCGAGCACTTCGCGTTGCCGCCGGGTCAGGGCCATGCGAACCTCCGCACGCACGTTAGGCGAATGCGGAACGAAACTCAACCGAAAACTCCGGCTCGTTGTATATTTCGGCGTTCGCCATGAAGATCCTCCCCCTTCTGGTCGCGTTGGCCGTCGCAGGCGGCGCGGCGGCGCAAGACTTCGAGCCTCCGACCCCGGAGGAGCTGGCGGCGCGCGAGCGTGTCCGTCCCGCCGTCGAGGCCTTGTGGCAAGAGGTACGAACCCCTCCCGAGCGAAACGCCGAGCCGCACCCCCGGTACTTCTACGAGGTCACCGACGCGCTGATCGCGATGGGGCCGGGCGTCGTCCCGTTCCTGATCGCGGAGATCGACCTCCAGGACTCGCAGACCTTCCACTTCGCGGCCTACGCGCTCGGACGCCTCGGGGGTCCCGGAGCCGAGGCGGCCCTCCGGAAGGCGGTCCGCCGCGCCGATGACCGCGGAGGGCCCTTCGGCAGGGCGTGCAAACGCATGTCCGTCTACGGGTTGGCCCTGCTCGGCGCCGCCGACACCGTCGACATCGTGCAGGAGGGGGAAGAGATCGGCGGCACCAACGTCATCGCCGACCTCTACCTCATGCCGCAGCTCGCGCTCATGCTCGGGCCGGCGGGAGTCCCGCGCCTGACCAAGCAGCTCGAGACGTATGCCGCCGATCCGGCCGCGCAGACCAAGCTCGAGTGGACGCTGCGGGGGCTCGGCCACACCGGGGATGCCTCGGTCGTGCCGAAGATCTTGCCGCTCCTCGCCAGCGAGTCGATCGCGGTGCGCGCCCAGGCGGAAGCCGCGCTCGGCCGCCTCGCCGACGGGTCCGTGTGCGACAAGCTCGTGCCGCTCCTCGCCAACGCCAAGCTTCGCGAGAACCAGTCGGTCGCGTTGGCGCTCGCGCGGATCCGGCCGGAGCCGTGCATCCCCGCGATCGTGCTCCGCCTCCAGACCGAGCCAAACGTCGAGGTGCGCGCGCAGCTCTACCGCGCGATCGCGGCGGTGCAGGGCGAGGGGGCGATCGAGACGCTGCGGCCGTACTTCGCGACCACCAACCCGTACGAGCCGACGGTCCTCCTCGACACGCTCGGAAGGATCGGGAGCCGCAAGGGGCTCCCGCTCGTGCGCTCGATGCTCGACAGCAAAGAGGGAGGCGCCGTGCAGCGGGCGCTCGAGACGCTCGCCTCCCTCGGGGGCGAGGGTGCTACGGACACGCTGCTCGCCAAGACCGCCGACGCGCGGAAGACCGTGCGGCTCCTCGCCTGCCGGAACTTGGTCGAGATCCACGAGCGACGCGCCGGGCCGCGCATCGCGAGCAACCTCCTGCAGATCGTCTCGGAGCCGGTCGGGAACCTGTCCGAGCGGGCCCCCATCCGCGAGTACGCGGACGCGCTCGTCACTCTGCGCTACACGGAGCCGATCCACGAGCTCGAGGAGGCGATCCGCCGGCAGTCGGACCCGGAGATCGTCGCGGCCCTTACGGGGGCAGTCACGCGGCTGAAGCTCCTCGTCGAGCTGGGCGACAACGTCTCGAAATGGACCTCCAAGCTGACCGACCCCGCGGAGCCCGTTCGGCTGCTCGCGGCGGACCGGCTCGCCGAGATCGGGACGCGCCCGGCGGTGGCGGCGCTCGAGCGGTGCTTGGGCGACGCGTCGCTGTCCCCTGCGGACCGGGGAAGCGTCATGCGCTCGATCGCCGAGTACCACCCCGAGGCGGCCTCTTCCGTGGTCGAGCGGCACCTGGCCGATCCCGCGTACGACTCCTTCGCCCTGCAGGACGCCCGGTCCGCGGCCGCCTGGGCCGCGCGGCGCATCGGCGGCGCGAAGATGATCCACGCGCTGCGCGAGTCCGCCGTGAGATGCGACGGGAAAAGCTTCGCCGTGCTCGCGTACCTGGCGATCGCCGACCCCGCCGGGTCGGCTGCGACGATCCGGACGCTGCGTGCGCGCCGTGTCCGTTACCCCGAGCCCACGTTCGGCCGGGAGGACGAGCACCTCGACGAGATCCTGCGCGAGCTGGGCCGCGGGCACGCCCCGCGCCGCTTCGACGTCCCCCCGGAGAAGCTGCCTACGCTGTGATCGGAGAGGGGGCGGGTAGGGGTGCGGGCGCCAGGCGCGAGTCTCGGAACTCTCCCGCGCGGTAGGCGCGGTTGAACGACTCGACGATCGCCTCCTCGAAGGCGGTCCCCTTCAGCTCGTTGAGCCGCGCTACCCCCTCCTCGAACGTCATCCCCTTCTGGTAGGGGCGGTCGGTCGTCATCGCGTCGAAGCTGTCGGCGACCGCGATGATCCTCGCCATGAGGGGGATCGCCTCCCCCGAGGTGCCGTCGGGATAGCCGCCGCCGGTCCAGCGCTCGTGGTGGCTTCGCAGGCCGGGGAGCAGGCGCGTCATCTTCCGGATCGGCGCCATGATGTTCGCCCCGATCACGGTGTGCTGCTTCATCACCTCGTACTCGTCCGGGGTGAGGCGGCCCGGCTTCTTCAGGATCGCGTCGTCGACCCCGATCTTGCCGACGTCGTGGAGGAGCGAGGCGACGTGGATGTCGCGGATCTCCGATTCCGCCATCCCGTGGTAGCGCGCGAGGATCACCGAGTAGCGGTTGACGCGGACGGAGTGGCCGCGCGTGTAGGGATCCTTCGCGTCGATCGCGGACGCCAAGGCGCGGGCGGTGCCGAGGAACAGCTCGTTGTTCTCCTCGGCGGCGAGGCGCAGCCGGCGGAAGAGCTCCTCGAGATCGGAGGCCATCCGGTTGAACGTGTCGGCGAGCTCGCCGACCTCCGTCAGCGAGCGCACGCGCACGCGCGTCGTGAACTCCCCCCGCGCGTACGCCCGGGACGCCTCGGCGAGCTTCTTGATCGGGTCCGCGAGCATCCGCGCGAAGATCGCGGCGGCGAACAGCGCGCACGCGAGCGCCAGGAGGGCCCACTGGAGGGTGCGCTGAATCATCGAGGCGACCGAGCTGTAGACCTCCCGCTCGCGCGCCTGCACGAACACGCCCCACCCCTCGCGCGCCGCGTCGTACGACCCCATGTAGCGCTCGACGACCCCCGCGCGGCCGGGAGACCAATCGAAGGGCATCGTCTCGGTTCCCCCGCGGTTCTCGAGGAAGCGCTTGACGATCCCCGAGTCGGTCATGTCGCGGCCGGGCTCGACCTCCGGCATCCCGGTCGCGGCGAACAACCTCCCGCGCTGGTCGATCGCGAACACCGCGTAGCCGCTCCGCGTGTCCGCGGTCACGGCGTTCCAGACCCTCTGAAGATCGATGAGCGCGCAGATCACGCCGCGGATCGAGCCCCTCGCCACGACCGGCGCCGAGAGGACGACGGCGGTGCGGCCTTCCCGCCCGCCCAGGAGGATCGGCTCCGAGACCGCGACCGACGCGAAGTCGACCACGCGGCGCTCCGCGAGCCGCTCGGCCGCCGACCGGAACGCGTTGAGGAAATAGGGGTCGAGCTCGCGCGGAGGAGCCGGCTCGGCCGGCGAGGACACGGTACCTCCCTGCAGATCGGTGAACCGGATGAACAGGACGCGCTCGTCGGTGACCGCGTCGAGGATCGCCCGGATCTCCTCGGGCTCGGGGCGGGCCCCGGCCCCGGTGCTCCGTGCGAGCGCGCCGGCGAGCTGGGCCAGCTGACCCTGGAGCGCTTCGACGTGCACGTCCACGCCGCGCGCCACCATCGACGCGAGCAGGAGCTGGCGCTCCTGGTGGGAGGTCTTGAGCGCTTCCCGGTTCCCGTCGATGAGCTTCCAGGCGACCGAGGCCAGAGGCGCCAGCGCGACGAAGCTGAAGACGGCGAGCAGCAGGTAGACCATGCGGGCGCGGCGCCTCGGCGGGCCGGCGCGGGCACCCCGCTGCGGACCTTCTTTCGTCGCCATGGGCCACTCCCTGCAGAGAACCGGCGCGAATATAGGTTCCGGGTTCCCGAGGGGCCAAGGTAGACTCGACCCGCCGTGGCCCAGCCGCAACGATGAAGCTCCTCTACGACGCGGCGCTCGTCCCGCTACGCGGCGCCTCGTATCTGTACGGCATCTGGCCGCGCCGCACCCCCGAGGCGACGCTCGAGCGGGATCAGCGCCTCGGGCGCCGGCTCCCAGACGTCCGCCCCGGCGCCCTCTGGATCCACGGCGCCTCCGTCGGGGAGGCGCGGATCGTGGGAGCGCTGGCGCGGGAGGCGCGCCGGGCCCGGCCCGCGCTCCCGGTCGTCGCGTCCGCGGTGACGCGCACCGGCCGGGCGATGCTCCCAGGCCCCCCGGCCGTGGATGCCGCCTTCTTCCTGCCCCTGGACTTTCGCGGCGTGCAGCGCGCGGCGTTTTCCGCACTGCGGCCCGGTGCGGTCGCGCTCGTCGAGACCGAGATCTGGCCGAACCTGCTCGCCGAGGCGGCGGCGCGCGGGGTCCCCGCCTGCCTCGTCAACGCGCGCCTCGCGCCGGAGCGGCTATCGCGCTACCGGCTGCTCGGGTCGCTCTATGCGCCGGCCCTCTCGCGGCTCGTCGCGGTCGGCGCCGCCAGCGAGGCCGAGGCCGCGCGCTTCGCCGAGCTCGGCGTGCCCGAGCGGGTGCTGTCCGTCACGGGGAACGTCAAGTTCGACCTGCCCGCACCACGGGGGACGCCCGCCGAGCTGCGCGCGCGATTCGGCCTTGCCGCCGACCGACCGGTGCTGGTCGCGGGCTCGACCGCGGCGGGAGAGGATGCGCTCGTCCTTCGCTCCTTCGTGGAGATGCGGCGCGAGCGCCCGGGCGTGTTCCTCGTGCTGGCACCGCGCCACCCCGAGCGCGTGCCCGCGGCGCTCGAGCGCGCGGCGGCGCTGGGCCTCGCCACCCATCCGCTGTCCGCGCGGGACGACGCGAGGGCGGGGCGCGCCGACGTGCTGGTGGTCGACACGCTCGGCGAGCTCTCGGGCCTGTACGCGATGGCGACGGTCTCGTTCGTGGGAGGGAGCCTCGTCCCCGTCGGCGGGCACAACCTCCTCGAGCCGGTCGCCGCCGGCTCGCCGGTCCTGTTCGGGCCGCACGTCGGGCACGTCGCCGAGACGGCCGCGGCGCTCGTCGCCGCGAGCGCCGGCGAGCAGGTCGACGACACGGACGACCTCACGCGCGCGATCGAGCGCCTTCTCGACGACCCCCTCGAGGCGGCGCGCCGCGTCGCCGCGGGCCGCCATTGGCTCGACAGCCACCGGGGGGCGCTCGCGCGCTCGATCGAGCTCATCTTCCGCACCCTCGACCGGACCGCGCCGTGAGCGTTCCCGCTCCGGGGCCGGTCGCGCGCACGCTGCTCGCACCCGCCGAGCTGCTCTTCCGCGCCGGCGTGCGCGTCCGCAATGCGTGGTTCGACCGGCAGGGGCGCGCGAGCCGCGCCCCGGTGCCCGTGATCTCCGTCGGGAACCTCGCGGTCGGCGGCACGGGGAAGACGCCGCTCGTCGCCTGGCTGGCGCGCCGCCTCGCGGCGGAGGGGCACGCGCCGGCGATCGTGAGCCGCGGTTACGGAGGCACGGCGGGCCCCGGGCCGCTCGTCGTCTCCGCGGGAGGCGGACCGCGGCTGGACGCCCGCATCGCGGGGGACGAGCCGCTCCTGCTCGCCCGCGCGGTCCCCGAGGCGATCGTGATCGTCGGATCCGACCGGGTCGAAGGCGCGGGCACCGCGGCGTCGCTCGGGGCCAGCATCGTCCTTCTCGACGACGGCTTCCAGCATCGGAGGCTGGCGCGCGAGCTCGACGTCGTGCTGCTCGACGGCCACGCCCCGTTCTCGACGCGCCGGATGCTCCCCGCGGGGCCCTTGCGCGAGCCGCCGTCGTCCCTGCGCCGCGCGGGAGTCGTGGTCCTCACGCGCCTTGCCGAGACCGATCGGGCGGAGGATGCGGTGCGCCGCGTTCGAAAGACCGGTTTCGCGGGACCCGTGCTGCGCGCGGGGCACGCGGCGACTGGGTTCGTCTCGCGCGAAGGACGCCCCGTCGAGCCGCCCGCGCGGGTCGTCGCGTTCTGCGGCATCGGCGACCCGGCGCGCTTTCGAGCCGACCTGACGGCGCGGGGCGTGGCCGTGCTCGGCTTCCACGCCTTCCGCGATCATCACGTCCTCTCCGCCCCCGAGATCCGCCGGCTCGCGGAGGAGGCGCGCCGGCACGGCGTCCCCCTCGCGACGACCGAGAAGGACCTCGTGCGGCTGGAGCCCGCGGGCCCGCGTCCTTGGGGGGACGCGACCCTCCTCGCCCTCGCGATCGAGGCCTGCGTCTGGGACGATCGCAAGCTCATGGACGCCGTGCGCGCCGTCCTGGTCCGCCGACGCTAGAATCCCCGCTCATGGGACGGCGCGCGATCATCATGGACCGGGACGGGACCGTCTGCGACGAGGTCGGCTACGTCAACCACGTCGAGCGGATCCGCCTCCTGCCGCGCAGCGCGCGGGCGATCCGGCGCGCCAACGAGGCCGGCTTCCAGACGGTCGTGGTGACGAACCAGGCGGGGGTCGCGCGGGGCTACTTCGACGAGAGCCTCGTCGACGAGGTCCACGACCGGGTGCGCCACCTGCTCTCCGAGGAAGGCGCCCGGCTCGACGGCATCTACTACTGCCCGCACCATCCGGAGGTCGGCGCGCCCGCGTACCGGCTCCACTGCACCTGCCGGAAGCCGAAGCCGGGGATGCTCTTCCGCGCGAGGGACGACATGGGCATCGATCTCGGATCCTCCTTCATGATCGGCGACAGCGTGCGCGACGTGGAGGCCGGACACGGCGCCGGCTGCACGACGATCCTCGTCCGCACCGGGTACGGCCGGGGCGAGCTCGAGCATCAGCCCCACCGCTTCACGGTGCGGCCCGCCCACGTGGCCGACGACCTCCTGGACGCGGTGGACTGGATCCTCGAGCGCGAGAGCGCCGGGGCGTGAGCCGCCTCGCGGAGATCGTCGCCGGGTTTTCGGGCCGGCGCATCGCGGTCCTGGGCGATCTCGTCTGCGACGAGTTCGTCCACGGCGACATCGCACGGGTCAGCCGCGAGGCCCCCGTCCTCATCCTCGAGCACACGCGTACCGAGATCGTCCCCGGCGCGGCGGCCAACGCGGTCGCGAACCTGCGGGCCCTGGGGGCGGCTCCGGTCCCGGTGGGAATCGTCGGACGGGACGAGGCCGGGCGCGCGCTCGTACGCACCCTGCGCCGCGCCGGCGTCCGGGTCGGCGGGATCCGCGTCGAGCGCGGCTACCGGACCCCGACGAAAAGCCGCGTGCTGGCCGGCGGCGTCCACACGCGCCGGCAGCAGATCGTCCGGATCGACCGGGGCGCGCGCCACGGCGAGCTCCCGGGCGGCGCGCTCGTCCGCCTGAAAGCGCGGCTCGCCGCGGCGCTTTCGGGCGCGGACGGCCTCCTCGTCGCCGACTACGGCTACGGAGCCGCTCCTCCCGCCCTCCTGGCCGCGATCCCGCGGCGGCTCAGGCCCCCGGTCGTCACCGTCGACTCGCGGAGCCGGGTCGCCGCGTTCCGGGGCGCGACCGCGTGCACGCCGAACCAAGAGGAGGTCGAGCGAGCGCTCGGCCTCGCCGCACCGCCGGGCGATCGCGCGGCGGCTCAGGCGGGGCGCGCGCTGCTACGGCGCACGGGAAACGCCGCCGTGCTCGTCACGCGCGGGGCGAAAGGCATGGTCCTGGTCCAGCGCAAGGGACCGCCGCTTGCGATCCCCGCATTCGGCGAGGGCGAGGTGGCGGACGTCACCGGCGCCGGCGACACCGTGATCGCGGTGTTCACCCTGGCCTGCGCTTCGGGAGCGAGCTTTCCCGAGGCCGCCCGCCTCGCCAACGTCGCCGCAGGCCTCGTCGTCATGAAGGCCGGCACCGCCACCGTGTCGCCGCGGGAGCTCCTGCGCGCGCTGCGCGACGGGGCGGGGTCGTGAGCGCCGCGGCGAAGGTCGTCGATCGCGAGGCGCTCGGGCGCAGCGTCCTCGAAGCGCGAAGCACCGGGAAGACCGTGGCCCTCGCCAACGGGCTGTTCGACCTGCTCCACGTCGGCCACCTGCGCTATCTCGAGGCCGCGGCCCGCGAGGCCGACGTGCTCGTCGTCGCCGTCAACGCCGACGCGTCGGCACGGGCGCTGAAGGGCCCGGGCCGTCCGGTCGTCCCCGCGTCCGAGCGCGCCGAGCTGATCGCGGGGCTCGCCTGCGTCGACTGGGTGACGATCTTCGCCGAGGGGGACGTGATCCGCCTGATCGAGGAGCTGCGTCCCGACGTCCACTGCAAGGGGACGGACTACACGCCGGAGACGGTGCCCGAGGGGGAGGCGGCGCGGCGGCTCGGCGTCCGGGTCGCGATCACCGGCGACCCGAAGGATCACGCGACCCGCGACGTCATCGCCCGGATCAAGCGTCTCCCCGACTGATCAGGCGAGGATCTCGTCGCGCTGCGCGTAGATCTCTTGCAGCGTCCGGTAGGTGAGCGCCCCTTCCCGGAGCGATCGGATCGCCTCGACGACCGCGTGCGCCCCGGAGAGCGTCGTCACGAGCGGGACGCCGCGCTGGGTGGCGGTCACGCGGATCGCCTTCTCGTCGAAGTGGGACGCGTGGCCCAGCGGCGTGTTGATCACGAGGTGGATTTCGTCGTTCTTCATGAGATCGACCGCATTGGGGCGACCCTCGAGAACCTTGTAGACGTGGTCACACGCGATCCCCTGCTCCTTCAAGTACGCCGCCGTCCCCGCGGTGGCGACGAGACGGAATCCCATCTCGGACAGTCCCCGCGCGGCGGGGAGGAGGTTCGGCTTGTCCCGGTCGTTCACCGTGAGAAACGCCGTGCCGTGGAGCGGGATCTTCATGCCCGCGGCGATCGAGGCCTTCGCGAACGCTCGGCCGAAGTCCTCGGCCACCCCCATGACCTCGCCGGTCGAGCGCATCTCGGGACCCAGGACCGGGTCCTCGCCGGGGAACTTCACGAACGGGAAGACCGACTCCTTGACGAAGCGCCCCCGCACTCGCACTTCGTCCACGACGCCGAGCTCGTCGAGGGTGCGTCCGGTCATGACCTTGGCGGCGAGGCCGGCCCAGGGGACCCCGGTCGCCTTCGCGACGAACGGCACGGTGCGGCTCGCGCGGGGGTTGACCTCGAGGACGTACACGGTCCCGTCCTTGATCGCGTACTGGACGTTCATGAGGCCCCGGACACCCAGGGCCTTCGCGAGCGCGTGGGTGTATTCGCGCAGGAGGTCGATCTTCGAGACGACCTCGCGGTGGTACGGGGGGAGCACGCATGCCGAGTCGCCCGAATGGATCCCAGCCTCCTCGATGTGCTGCATGATCCCGGCGATCACGACACGGCTTCCGTCCGCGATCGCGTCCACGTCCACCTCGAAGGCGTCCTCGAGGAACCGGTCGAGGAGCACCGGGTGCTCGGGGGACGCATCGACCGCGTGCCGCATCGATTCGGCCAGGCCGCTCTCGTCGTGCGTCACGAACATCGCGCGGCCGCCCAGGACGTAGCTCGGCCGGACGAGGAGCGGGTAACCGATCCGCCGCCCGATCTCCCGCGCCTCGTCGAGGGAGCGCGCGGTGCCCCAGGCCGGAGCCGGGATCCCGAGCTTCTCGAGCAGCCGGCCGAACCTCTGCCGGTCCTCCGCGAGGTCGATCGAGTCGGGCGAGGTCCCGAGGATGTTCACGCCCATCGCCTGGAGCGGCAGCGCCAGGCGCAGGGGGGTCTGCCCGCCGAACTGGACGATCACCCCTTCGGGCTTCTCGACCTCGACGATCCGCAGCACGTCCTCGAGCGTCAGGGGCTCGAAGTAGAGCCGGTCGGAGGTGTCGTAGTCGGTCGACACCGTCTCGGGGTTGCAGTTGACCATGATGCTCTCGATCCCCTCCTGGGCGAGGGCGAACGAGGCGTGGCAGCAGCAGTAGTCGAACTCGATCCCCTGGCCGATCCGGTTGGGCCCGCCGCCGAGGATCATCACCTTGCGGCGGGAGGTGGGCTCGCTCTCGCACTCGGCCTCGTACGTCGAGTACATGTAGGGCGTGTGCGCTTCGAACTCCGCGGCGCACGTGTCGATCCGCTTGTAGACGGCCTCGATGCCGGCCGCCTTGCGCCGCGCGCGCACCTCGGCCTCGGAGCTGCCGAGCAGGTAGGCGAGCTGGCGGTCGGAAAAGCCGAAGCGCTTCGCCCGCTCCAGCAGGCCCCGGGGGACGTCCGCGAGCCCGAAGCCGCGCAGGCGACCCTCGACCTCGACGATCTCCTCGATCTGGCGCAGGAACCACGGGTCGACCTTCGTCATCTCGGCGAGCTCGTCCACGGTCATGCCCGTCTGGAGCGCGTACCGGATATAGAAGATGCGCTCCCAGTTCGGCGTGATCAGCTTCTCGCGAAGGCGCGTCTCGTCGATCTTGTCGGCCCCGTCGGCGCCCAGGCCGGCGCGCCCGACCTCGAGCGAGCGCAGCGCCTTCTGGAGCGCTTCCTTGAACGTCCGCCCGATCGCCATGGCCTCGCCGACGGATTTCATCTGCGTGCCGAGGGTCGGAGAGGTGCCGGGGAACTTCTCGAACGCCCAGCGCGGGATCTTCACGACGACGTAGTCGAGGGTCGGCTCGAACGACGACGGGGTGGACTTCGTGATGTCGTTCGGGATCTCGTCGAGCGTGTAGCCCACCGCGAGCTTCGCGGCGATCTTGGCGATCGGGAAGCCCGTCGCCTTCGACGCGAGCGCCGACGAGCGCGAGACGCGGGGGTTCATCTCGATGACCACGCGGCGGCCGGTCGCCGGGTCGACCGCGAACTGGATGTTGGAGCCGCCCGTCGCGACCCCGACCTCGCGGATGACGCGGATCGCCGCGTCCCGCATCGCCTGGTACTCCTTGTCGGTCAGGGTCATCGCCGGCGCGACCGTGATCGAGTCGCCGGTGTGGACACCCATCGCGTCGAAGTTCTCGATCGAGCAGATGACGACGACGTTGTCGCTCAGGTCGCGCATCACCTCGAGCTCGTACTCCTTCCAGCCCAGTACGGACTCCTCGACGAGCACCTGGCGGACGGGGCTCGCCTCGAGCCCCGAGGCGACGATCTCCTCGAACTCCTCGCGGTTGTAGGCGATCCCGCCGCCCGTGCCCCCAAGCGTGAAGGACGGCCGGACGATGGCCGGGAACCCCACGAGGGCGAGGAACGCGTGGGCTTCCTCGAGCGTCGTCGCGATGCCGCTCTTCGGCGTCGCTTCGCCGATCCGCGCCATCGCCTGCTTGAAGGCGAGGCGGTCCTCGGCGACGTGGATCGAGGCGAGCGACGCCCCGATGAGCTCGACGCCCAGCCGCTCGAGCACGCCGCTCTCCCCGAGCGCGGTCGCCAGGTTGAGCGCGGTCTGGCCGCCGACGGTGGGGAGCAGGGCGTCGGGGCGCTCCCGCTCGAGGATGCGCTCGAGCACCTCCGGCGTGAGGGGCTCGACGTACGTCCGATCCGCGACCGAGGGGTCGGTCATGATCGTCGCGGGGTTGGAGTTGACGAGGACGACCTCGTACCCCTCCTCGCGGAGCGCCTTGCACGCCTGGGTGCCCGAGTAGTCGAACTCGCACGCCTGCCCGATGACGATCGGGCCGGAGCCGACGATGAGGATCTTCTTGAGGTCCGTGCGCTTGGGCACGGCTAGGACCCCGACTTCCCCACCTTCCGCGGCGCCGATCCACCCTTCGACTTGCTCTTGGACTCGGTGCGCGGCGTCGCGCCCTTGGTGCGTGCGCCCTTCTTCGGCGCCGCCGCGTCCTTGTCGGCGCCCTTGGCGGGCTTGGCCTTCTTCTCGGTCTTCGCGGGTGTGTCGGCGGCCTTCTTCTGGACCTCGGCGTCGACGAGCTCGAGCTGTCCGTCCGGTCGTACAACTGCCTCAAGAACGCCAACATCAAGACG
>Ga0137436_1000419_pt1 | contig 12607 bp, 26 predicted proteins | sample EasRivERMGT119_2_FD_102328 | JGI IMG/M metagenome (GOLD analysis project Ga0137436, IMG submission 102328) | Soil microbial communities from meander-bound floodplain in the East River, Colorado, USA - East River MetaG ERMGT119_2 | ecosystem: Environmental > Terrestrial > Soil > Floodplain ...
AGGCCTTCTAATTGTGCTAGGTGTTTTATTTGCTATTCAAATGGGAGCCCTTACCTTAGTGGGCCTCAAGAAAATTTAAGTGAGGGACCGCGTTTCCCGTGGAGCAAAGAGTGGAAACAATATCGGAAAATGTCGCTGGTTTTTTCCGACGCGGAAGCCACCGTTTTTTTCATCGTTGCCACATGAAAGGGGGTGAGAAAATGCGAACCATTATCTTAGCTCTTGCCTTTGCAGTCTTAGCGTTTTCATGCAAAAACGCGACAGAGCCAACGGTAGAGCCTTCGGATACTGCGACGGTACAACACGACCCATACCGTTACCAGCCCACGCCTCAAGAATATGAAAGTCTGTCATATTGGGCATGGGGTATGCTGGGCATCCGATAATTTAACCGGGGCTCTGTTGTGCCGCGTATCCCTACAACAGAGCCCCATAGGAAAAAATGCGCTTAGGATTTTTTGTCGATCATGTGGAAATAGGATACCATCAAGAAGAAACGGTACTAATCTTTGCGTTTCTATGGTGGGAATTACGATTAAGGATATCATGGGAGCGGACTTAAGGATTTCATAGGAATTATGACTAAACGTCCTTTAGAATCTCACATACTCTATTTTTTAGCTGTCTCATGGGTTTTCTTAATGCTTGGTTTTGTTTTGATAGCACAGCATTGTCACTCGTCAAAGCAAACGCCATCAAAAATAATAACAAAGGTAGGGAAAAATGCCTAGGGTCTTAATGGTCTATGAAGTAGTCGGGAATGAATCGCGCGAAAATTTAGAAGCCCTTCAGAAAAAACTAATGGAAGACCCTCCTTTTCGACGTGTCTTAGATAATGGGGGCTACGTGGTTTTAAAGGTTGAGGGCGTTACAATCGACTTACGCGGCTGGGTAGACCCTTCTCGATTAGGCCTTCCCATGGATGCGAAGGTCTCACAAATTGGAGGGGGGCCGGTTAGCGATGAATTCAAGGCACCATCTACTGTTAACGATTATCCTGCTGATATTACTGACGTGGACGAAAAGTAGCAATGCCGCTTTTCCGTTGCAAGCCTTTGCGCAAGCGGGAGCATGGGTCAATGGAAATAATGCTTCAACAATTGGAGCATGCTATCAAAGAATTTGCCTTGTTGGAAAAGCAGTTATCAAACGGCCAGCATTTGAAACAGAATTTTGTACAGTCATTGTATGCACAAACCAAGAATTTCTTAGTGTTGCACGTTTTACGCAGGCTGAAAATAAAATCGAGGTGAAAACGTTTCAATGATTCCTAAACATACATTGCGCATTTCATGGTATAATTTTCGGGGTGAATGTATCAGAACGGACGTAATAGAAAAATTTGGGGATGGAATAAACAATGTTCCCCCCAAAGACGTTTATTATTTTAAAATCACTCCATTTTTTTCTGATAGTGGTTTTGAAGGATCGGGCCCTACAATCGAATTATCGCGGGGCTCCTTATCCATCAAAATTCGGATGGACGATTTTAAATGAGCTGGTCTGATAAAATATCATTGGCCCTGATTTGCTTTACTGCCGCATTTAGTGGTGGCGCGATCGGCGCGATCATTGGGCAAATGGGCGTGTGGCTTGGATTTTTTCGTCGTGCCATTCGTACCGGGAAGAAGCAATTTTGAAGAATCCTACAGAAGAAAATTTCGACATGCTTTTCCGGAACATGATCGTTTACGCTATAGTATGTCGCGCCCAAGCGGAGGGTAAAATTATAGGAGCGTACCATATTAGCCTCTTTGATTCTCAAGCCCTATCAAATTGGCTAAACAAGTATCATTCGGAAAAAATGGTTTCTCTTTCGGCACTAGGGAAGAAAATAGAGGAACTGGCGAAAAGAGTCCCTCTATCGGGCGGTCCGCGTATCCAATGAAATCACGACTTGTCAGTATTTCAACCACCATTCCGGAAGAGCTAGTAAATTTTGTAGCCGAATTGAAAAAGCTTTTCAAGATTTCGGAAGCAGCGATTTACAGAGAGGCAATACTCGATTCATTCCATAAACGAAACGGGGGGCTCCCAAAACCTGATACAAAATATTTGGATACCCTTGCAAAAATAGAAGCAAATGCAGAGTATGACGTACTATCAAAACCCAATCCAAAGAGGAAAAACCATGTCAACAGAAAAAAGACGACATAGAGCTACCTACGCAACCGACAAGAAAAAGGGGGGCTATTTAATTCGAGTCGCCGGGCCCGACGCCGAACGGTTTGCGGGTCGGGAGATTCCGGTAGTCACCAAGGCAAATGAAGAGCACATGGAGAAGCTAGTCCGCTTGCTCTGGACCGGTGCCGATGGCGAAACAGGGGATAAGGTAGCCTTGTACACGTTTGAAGCTAAGCCCCGCGAAGCCTTGGAGGAAGGGCCCTCCTTTTGACCGGGGCGCTCACAACGAGCGGATTAAAAAATTAGTTGAGAATTTCATTGACAGGCCTAACCCTTTTCGGCGAAAATAAGGACTGGTAGAAAAAACTAACCCTTCTTTCAAAGGAGTCCATAGAATGATGAACGAAGCCCCGAAAACCCAGACCCCCGACGAACAACTAGACGCCCAAGCCCTCCTTGTGGCAGGCATGCTCCGACTGGAATTGAAACTTTCTGGCGAAGGTCTGGAAAATATGTGCAAACGATACCGGGAGCGTCTAGCAAAAAAGCGGGCCGAGATTAACAAAAACCTGGGCATGGAATTGGAGAAGCTTAACAAGCTTCGTGCCCAGACCAAACGCTAGCCCCCCTTGCCGGGTATCTTCTCCCCGGTACCAGCAAGGCCTAGCGTTCGCCGCCCTTCGGTCCCCATGGCCGGAGGGCGGCATGGGTTTTGCTCTACTCTATAGTACAAGGGGGTAAGTAAGATGCACGAACGAATAGATATTTTGGAGTATTATAAGGAACGGGCTGAAATTGAAAGGCTCTACAAGGAAATTGAGGCAATCAAACAGGAGCTAGCGCGTGTTGAGCGGGTAGCTTCGGAAATGAGGGAGTCCCTTGCCAAAAACAAATGACTCGGATTTCAAGGCCTTAAAACAAAAGGCCCTGCAAAATAGCTATGACACATTCTTTCTTATCTTGCATTGTCGGGAGTGTACTTTACATGAGGCATCTGGCAAACTAATAATTTGCCCTGTCCATTCTGACATAGCCGTCGCGCGATTAGCAGCAATCAAACGCCTAGAGGAAATAAAATAATGCTTACCAAAAAAGATATGGCGGTAATTTGGGCGATGCGAAAATATGGGGGCGGTTTTGTCCAACAGCTAGGGCTCTGTTTTCTTTTCGCGGACGAAAATAATTTCGAGCGGCTACAAAGGGCCTTCCCCGAATATTGGAAAACTTACTCCGAATGGGCCGATCTTCGCCTTGCCGAAGAGCCCGAATAAAAGAGGGCCCCCGGATTTCCGGGGGCCCTCTTTTTTCAACCCCTACCGATTCGATTCCCGACGATTGCCGTTTGCACTAGGGCTTGCGCGTCGATACGGGGCATATCTTCAATAGCTCCGGTTGCTGTGATAACCCAAAAAGTAATCCCGTCATTTGCTAACACTCCGCGCCGAATGCCATCCCGCAAATTGAGGGAGCTATTAATCCCTAGCATGCGGCAGTTAGAATGCGCTTGTCTATGTAAAACGTCCCCGTCGTCAGGGGCTAGTGTCCAAGGCATTAGATAAAATACCCCCTAGCCGCGACCCACCAAGGCGATGCGACCCCCGCTTGTAAAATATCAACGGCTACCGTATCGCCCGGTATCAATTCAATAGCAGGAGCGAAATAATTATTGCTGTTTCCTTCGCCCGTCTTACAAGCGTGGGCCCATATTGTACCGCCCGGAGGGGGTAAAGCAAGGCCATAATATTCGGCGCGCGTATTTGTAGCAGGGGCGATTGTTAACAGTTGGAGCCCCGTTATATAGACCCTTACTCCAAACCCTGGCACAAATAAAACGTTGCCTAGCGCGCCCCCAAGGCCCGTTATATAATTAAACCATTGCGTCGCGCCATCGGGCATTGTTTCTGGAGAGGGGCGCGTACTTACTGGTACACTACCGTTAAATGTCGGTCCGATTAAATCAACGGAATTTCCGGCCGGCGTTAGATAACTTAATCGCGCGTCTACCATTAACCGGCCGACGCGCGTCCAAGGGTGTTGCCGTGAAAAAGCGAAGGTGTCTACTCGGGAATCGGGGGTATTTCCCCCTCCTGCCTCTTGCCAAACATTCCTTAAATCCATTTCTAAATCAACGGAAATTAATAGCTCAACTGTCAAAGTGCCCGACGCCCCCGCCGCTCTTGAAAAAATAACAGGGGTATTATCATGGATAGTCCAACTATCGCCTACTTGAGGATTAGTATATGAGGCCCCGTCTATATTTCCGCCGATAACAAAATTTCCAATCTTAACAACTAAAAATCCATTGGCCCCTCTATGAGCAAGAAGTGTTATTGTGTAATCATACGATTGGCTAGGGATAACATAATTAGTTTGCCCTCCCTTTGCTTCGGTAGCGGATAAAGTAAAGATAACCTTATTCGTTTGCGTCTTCTTCGCAAACGGCTGGGGCGGTTTTTCGACAGGAGTCGTTACGGGGCTTGACTCCAATATATTAAAGTCAGCCCCATGCTGGGCTTCGCCCAGTTTCTTGAGTTGATCGCCACCAAAATAGGGGGGCTTGCCGGTCATTTTACACTTCGTTTACTAAACTCGGAACGATCTCAATTAAAACCGATACGCCGATATTTGTGGCGGCGACCGTTCCATCATTAATAACCGTAATAGTCAAACGGCCTGTTAAAATGAGGCACGATTCATATTGACGGCTATGCTCATTATAGACTTCGGGCCATGCAATACCCCCGTCTCCTATATAACCATCGAATTGTAAACCGTTACCATCCCGAATATTGATACGTATAGCGGCAGCCGTGTTGCCCCCGCGCGATACTCCTATGTGTCGAACGTAGGCAATATTTTCCGGCTCGACCGTAGTAACAATACCAGCCACAGCCCCTTCCGAAAGTACCAAAGTACCGGCTGCCGCAAGAGACGCGCTACCATTTCGCAATGTTTTTAACATCATGCTCCTTTATTTATATCGAAGCGTTATTTGACGGCCCTTGCAATGACTAGGGCCATGTCGATTTTCGAGCATTAGGGCAATACGTGCGGCCAATTTACGCTTAGCAACTGTTGTTAGCCCCTTCCATCGGGGGTTAGAGGCTACCGCACGCTTGCCCATGTTAAAATGCCGTGTGCAAATATGTACTTCTACGTCCATTGGCTAGCCCTATCTATAATTTGGCTGGCATACTTCGGGTTTTGAATGTCCCCGTCTTGAAAATTTCCGATGCCCGAATTGTAAGCTAGTAAGGCATCGGGCAATGACAGGCGCCACTTATCCCGCAACCATGATAAATACCAAAGGCCCGCTTCGATATTATCGCCCACGTCCTTAATATTTACGGCCAGTCCGTTTACACGTATGTAGTCAATCGCGACTGCCTGTTTTAATTGTAGAAGCCCGATTTCACCCGCCGACCCTATTGCCTTTTCGTTGCCCCCTGATTCCTGCTTCACTAAAGAAAGGGCTATAGTTTCGGGGATACGATGAAATCGGGCCCTACTAATTAAATGGTTGTACCATGGTTTTGTAAGGAACGGTCTTCCGCTCGTCACTTTTGCGACGACTTGTTTTCCTTTGGCAAGGGTCAAAAAGGCAATTGCTACTACCAAACCTTCGATCATGGTCTTACTCCCGGGTAGACTTCATAAAATAAACCAAGGCAAATAAACCTAGGGCTATCCCCATAATAGGGATAGCAGGTTTTATATCCTCTGTTACTTCAGACACTCCCTTAACTACAAAAGCCACTCCCGCAATGCCTGCAAGCAAAGCCACAGCCGCTAAAATAATCATTAGCTGCCCCCAAACTGCAACGTCACGAACATTTCGTTAGAGCCCTTTGGCATATACCCTGTGTCAACAACGGCCGTTTTAAATCCCAATACGGAAATTGACCGGCCTTTCAATCCTAGAAGCTTTTCCGGTTTGGAAGGAATGGAAATTCTAACCTTGTAAAGTTTTCCTTTGACCGGGGCATCGGCTACCGTGTTAAATTGTGGTTCCGATGCTGCTTTATTGACAACGGGCTTTGGAAATAGTGTCTTTGTCGGCAAGGGGGGTATCTTTAATCCATCGTCGTCAAAAACTTCGGGCAGTCCACTCCCGGCAATATGAAAAATATCCGTTGTCTGTTTTTCTACAACCGGGGGCGGTACAATCAACGGGCTAGAAAATCCCTTAGTAACCGGCTCCGGATTGGGATGCCACGGATCGATAGGGCTTACTGGCGGCAGGGGGTTTAAAAACTGCGATATGATCGGCGGCGCCGATTGCCCCCACGTCGGACTTTCTCCCGGATATGGGAGCGGTGGGGCTTGCGCCATTTTTAGTATGTCAGTTATCCACGACATGATTTATGAGACCCTCGCCTTGCGAATCAAAACAAAAGCCAAGATGGCAAAAATTACAAGGGATGCGGAAGAAAGCCCCGTCCCTGGAACTTTTGCAGAATCAACGGCCTTTTGCTCCTTGCTATCGAACCGAGTAAATTTATTAGCCTCACCTTCTATGGCATTGGCCACTTTCTGAATCGCCGCCCCGGCGACGGAATCCGCGGCCGAACGGATAGTATTGCCAGCCGTTTTAGCGGCATCGTTTAATGTGCGCGTGAAATTCTCAAAGAGACTCATAATAATTTTTCCTTTCCGTATCGTTTCGGGAGCGGGATGTTTTCTCTCTTATCCCCTGCACCACAACCATAAGAGAAAAACCCACCCCGCTCCCACTTGGAGCCGCCCTAGGACTTAGGAAGGAGCCCCGACAATTGCGCGCACGGTTGCTGCCGTCCGCTTCTTGCCCGTGTTATCCTTAACCACAAGCTGCTCCTGCAAACGGGCCGTTGCCTGATTCGCAGTCTCGGTTAGCTTATTGGGATTGTACATTTTCCCAAGGGCTATAATTTGCGGCCGTGCTGCCGCCGTTGTGGTAAAAATAAGCTGGGCCTGATCTTCCATCATGCTTGAAATATCGCCCACCTTGGCAGCGAATACTTCACAAATAAGACTCTGGGCCGCTTCCACTCGGTTGTTGAGATTCGTTTTTGCCAATCCCGCACCTAGCGAAAAATCACCCGCGAACTTATTACCGATGGTGTACCGAATACGCGAGATACCCGAAGCCACGAGCGTACGAATTTGCAAGCCACCGGGAATATCGGAAACATACAGGGCGCAAATGTTCTCGATATAATTGATGGTCGAAGGAATCGTACCCGCACCGGCAATGTTCTCTTCGTTCTGCTTGAGCATCAAATGGTATGCGCACACTCCAAATTCCTCGATGGCATACAATTCCACGTTGAACGCGAGAGCATTATTGACGTTGGTGGCGATATTCGGGCCGAACTGAATTTGAAATTCCGCGTTATCATTCGGCGACAGCATTTCTACGTTATCATCGAAATAATTACGCGGAATCAAAATTGACACGGCGAAAGCGGTAACAGCCGCTCCTAAACCGGTAGCCTCTGGAATGCCGCCCCCTACGTTGTCGAGTGCATTAATCAACGGCCAGTCCATGTCGAGAATCGTGTTACCACGAATCCGCAACTGAACACGGCCAAAATCCGCAATGACTACGCCAGCAGCCACGGCATTTGTGGTACCTGTAATACGAACCAACAGAGCCGAATAACTGACCGGTATCCGAATCGGGTACAAGTAAGTTACTAGCTCATTCATGGCAGAATCAAGTAAGCGCATTTTTTCATCCTCCTGTTTTAAATGGTTACTACGTTAAAACGGAAGGGTAGGAAATTGCTTCTTCAATACGCCGACTAGTACCTGTGCGAGAACAACAGCAATAACCGTTCTGATAAACTCACCCTTAAACATTTTTCTTTCTCCTTTGTTAAAATGTGCAGGAGATATTTTTAGAAACGATACTCGATTTTTTCGTGGTCCCTTAACTGATTTACTCTTTCGGCAGTGGACAGGTCAGTTACTTTTTCGATAGCCTCAATATCGCGAATGCCTTGCTGGCGAAACATAACTAGCCCGTCGCACTGCGTTATAATAATTTGGTTAAGGTCCACGAATCTATGCGTCACTCCGATAACGTCTATGCCCCTGTGTCGGCCCATACGAAAAATTCGCTGTAGACTCTTCGGCATACTCCAAGGATTCGAATACAAATGGAATTCGTCAATAATCAAAATATGAGGCCTTAGATTCCAACACCATGCGAAAATATCCTCTCCTTCTTCCGCGCCGGGTAAACTAAACGCTATCCGGTTTGGTAAAGGCTCTTTGTTCAGTATGGCGTTTTCAAAATCTATCATGGCCATAAAACGGCGCGGTACATCATACTCCGCATTCGGGTCTATGATAACGGCCGCTTTTTTGGACTTCGCTAAAAACTCCTTTATGGTATAGGTTTTTCCGCTTAGTTTTTTTCCAATGATAACAGAAACCATTTGCCTACCGTTTAAACGACATAAACGCGAGAGCGATTCCTATTAAAACTAGGGGACTACTTCCGAGAGACGCCATGCTTGGACTGCCCCTTTGTTTCTTAGCCAAGTCAGTTTTCAGAATGTCGGCTCCGGTTGCCGGGTCTACCGTCCAACGAGCCCATACCGTTTTGCAACGGCTAGCCCATTCCGAACTATGAGGAACCATGCCCCCATAGGACGTAACCGCAAAAACCTGCCCGCTTGACCGCCACAAGTAGAATTCTCCCTTAGCGGTCGGCGCGGGAAATCCATACTTCGCTCGGATCGACGGGGCATTTAAATTAACCGATGTTCTCTTTTCTCCTTCGGAAACAAATTGCGCCGCTACTTCCCGGCCTGCAATTTTTTCTTCTTCGGGAGTACCGCCGAAGAGTTTTGTAACGCCGGAGATAGCCGCCCCTACTACCGCCCCTACTATGGAGACGGCGCCACCGGTAACGACGTTAAGGCCTGCATTCGCGACGCCGCGAATTCCGCTAGCGCCCTCTTTTTCTAGCATTGGGGGTTTCCTCCGTGTCTTCGTTTACTTCAGGCTCTTCAGGCTTGGGCACATTCTGCAACCGATGCCCGCAATGTACGCAACTAGCCGATTCTCGCGGGGTTGGATTGCCGCATACCGTACAGTTTAGACTGGTCATTTTTAACTACTCCTTCTTTTTTAAGTTGTGATAACAACCGAAAAACGATTAAGGCGCCGACTATCGCTATCAGGGGCTTTACGTTATGCACGTTTTTTCCCTCCATTCATTTCCGAAGCCTCTAGAAATTCCGCCCTAGCAGTTTTTGCAATGTCAAGCGTTATCATACAGAGGGCAATTAACGGCACGTGTTCGCTAGCCCCGGCCGGGATATATTTGTTTGCGCAATAGACCAAAAGAGGCTTTGCTTTTTCTTCCTGCTCCGGTTTCGGAATGACAGAAACCCGCGCCAATACAGAAACGAACTGCCAATAAATCCCGCTTAGGGTATTCTCAAATTCTTTCGCGTCAAACCCTGGTACCGGGGCTTGCTTGCCTTCGGTTTTTTGTGAAGGGTCTTTAGGCTTTCGACCGCGCTTTTTTCGGATTGGCTCTCCGGTAATGCCTTCGACGTCTCGTATTGCCTGCTCAATATCCACTGCGGTACGTAAGCCCATGTTCTCATTATTTGGGCTAGGGTTCGCGATTTCGAGAATATCATTGCTTTTTTCCTCTACAATTTCCGGAAACATAAATTAATCATCTCCGAAAATTTCTTGAAGGAAGGATTTTTTGGGCTTGGGCTTATCGTCGGGAGTATCCTCCGGAGCAATAGCCTCTGGAAGTTCTGTAACCGTATGGCGTAATTCTTCGCCCTCTTTGAAAACAAAATGTTCCCGACCGCAAGGACATATAAATTTTAGTTTCTTTCCCATTTTTTAAGGCCTTTCTTTAAAGACTTCCGACTCGCAAGGGCTTGCTGTCAATCATACCGCTAACAGCATCGGTTCCGGAGAGGAACGGCCTAGCCCATTCTCTCTTCTTATCGTTGTTGATGTCAAGGACTTTCTCATATGGAGTTAGCACATTAAAGTCTGTGTAGCTCTGATAACCGGAGCGTACAAAATTTCCGAATGATAGTCTATCAAGTTGCGATACCGCAATTTTAGTGCCCTTGGAATTTTCAAGCATTCGGCGCAAAGGACGGTCTAGTTTTCTCTCTTCTTCGGATTCGCCCTCCCGTTTCAAATGAAAGCCCCTGAATTTTGTTTCATCTTCGGTTTCATAAATTCCACAGCCTACAAGGGTAAGGGGACCTTGATATTTTTTCTCCCATGCGCCTAGACCATCGCAAATTTCTGGGCCACCCCCGGTCGAAATAAGAGAGTCGGTAAACGCGGCTATGTAATGATCGCCGCAATCTCGGATGGTTTGCCAAAGACGGGCCCGTACTTTTGCCGTTATAAAAGACGCAAGTAAGAGATTTTTAAAGCGTCCGTCTTTAAAGCCTATCGTCCAAAATTTGTCGTTGTATTCTACCATTTGAGTTTTCGGAGCCGCGATAGTTCGACGGGCCATGTGGCGTAACATGCGGCACCAGTTACATTGACACGCCTTGTCCCAATAGTGCCATGCTTCGGGGCAGTCAGACACATTAACAAGCGTGTTGAAATTTTCTCGCGAGTGTTCGTAACGCAAGCGTCGAACAACATCGGGAAGGAGGGTTACATAATAGCAGCGTTTTCTTTCCGCCGTGATGCCATAGAGAGAGTTGAGGATCAATTTGTAAATAAGGCCTTCCATGCCGGATTGATGCCGGGCCGCGTATAGAGTATCTATTATATCGCGATAAGGAAAACCGGGAGTCGGTAAAATATTAAGGGCCTTGTAATATTTTGGAGAGCCTAGTGCTTTGTGCTCGAAGCATGTTATCCAACGACGTTTAAAGTTTGCATTGGGGTAAATATTTAGCCCCTTGTTAGTATATGCTAGCAAGGAAGCAGCATCTTCCAAAGAGTCGATGTCACATTGACACAAGTAGTATTCCGAAAAAATTTCATCGCTCATTTCATAATGAGCACTGTCAAAATTGGGCATGTCTCGCATAGCCCACGGATAGGCAGACTTTATATCATAGATAGATACAGCATCAAATTGACCACGCTTTGCACTTTCAATGCGACCCCCGAAATAAGTGCTTTCGATTATTCGAGTGTGCTCTTTTGGAATTGGGGGGATGGTAATTTTATTTTGCCGTAGGTAGCGTTTTGCAAGATAGCCGGGAGAGTAGAGGCTACGTGTGCGAAGGCCGGTATTAAAAAGAGACGCCGAAAAAATATCCACTAGTTGTTGTAATAGCTCCGAGTCGCGAATGGCATACGAATCTATAAGAGCCTTGTTTTCTTTATAGACTTTTGGAGATAGCTTACCGATTAAATCCTTGGGTAGGTCGAACTTTTCTATGCCTAGGAATTTTTTAGAAGCATGATTCAGGGAGCATTGGAAAAAAGGGTATAGATCAAAAAATTCATACTTCTTGCCCGCATGCGAAAGAGAAAAAACCTTTCCCGGAATATAGCGTAGCCAATCAGAGCCTACTTTTACAGAGCGATCTAAATAAATATGGGCCGTTGTTTCATGGGATAAGTGTTTACAAAGCCCTGATATATCATAATCAAGGTTATAAAAAACAAACTTACGACCCAGAGGGACAACGGCCTTGATAAAATCATCGAAGCTATTAATTTCCCATATGCGCGTTTTATTTGAAAGGATAAAAGCACGGCCTTGATACGTTTCTGTATCAAGGGCGATAAAATCACGGGTAATTATACCCGAAGGACTTTTGCCAATGCTCATATAATTTTGGCCCCCATGCTTTCGCAACCCTGAATCCCATACGTCTTAATTCTGCTAATGTCGGTTTTTTGCCCTTTCGGGCTCTGATACGTTTTAATTCGGAAGGAGTGAAAAATTTCCATAGAGCGCGCATTTGGCCGATGGACGTATTATTAAAATGTTGGGCTATACGTTCGGCGCGTGTTATTCGCCTAAGCTGGCGCGCGGTGTTTTTTGTTACGATTTGATCGTGGTAATGATCGTAAAAAAATTTCCATTGGCCAGAACGGGGGCCCTTAGGGACACGATGCGCTCCTAATGATTTAAAAGAGTGACCCCGAAAAGATTCGCCCTTTCTAACATAGCTTGCAGTAATACGACCCACTGCTATAGATTCGCCCTTTAAAAGATTTTTTGCTATCCGGCGACGAGTCCCTTCGGGAGCATCCTTCGTGAAAAAACGGGACTTCATTAATCGCTGTATCCGAATTTCTCTATGCGTGGCTCCATGAGAGCGTCCGATAGATTTAGAAGCGGCTACCTTTCGAGCTAAGTCGGGAAAACCTGCATAGGCCGTCCGAATTTGGGCAGTGGGTCTACCCGTAGCACGTGAGATTTTCTTTATTACTTGAGGATAGGCTAGGCGTTTTTTTGAGAGGGACTTTTTTCCAAGGGCCTTAGATTTTAAGGCCTTTGGTTTTTTTCGCCTAGTCATTGGAGGCCCCC
>Ga0137436_1000420_pt1 | contig 12587 bp, 9 predicted proteins | sample EasRivERMGT119_2_FD_102328 | JGI IMG/M metagenome (GOLD analysis project Ga0137436, IMG submission 102328) | Soil microbial communities from meander-bound floodplain in the East River, Colorado, USA - East River MetaG ERMGT119_2 | ecosystem: Environmental > Terrestrial > Soil > Floodplain ...
GCGAGAATGCCGCAAGCAAAAGGATCCGAAGAATCGCCATATCACCCCCTGCGCGAAGTCTAGACCTGTGGGGACTTTTGCGGGGGCTCAACTTTTCATTTACCGGAACGTGGCGGTATACGACGGCTCCTGGTCGGAGTGGGGCGCTAGTGCATGACCCTGCGCAGCCCGCGCAGGTCCACCACTGTGATACCGATGTGTTCTACGCGCAATAGTCCAGCCTCTTGCAGCACTTGCAGGGCGTGATTGACGCGTTGCCGCGAGAGGCCAGAGAGGTGCCCGATCTCCTCCTGGGATATGTGCAAATGACGCTGGGTGCCCGGATAGAGTTGTTCATTGAAGAGCGACGCGAGGCACTGGGCCACCCTTGCTTCAGGATCTCGCATCCGATCGCTGTCGAGCAACGCGATCATTTGCGAGAGGCGCTCGTTCAACTGGTCAAGGATGAACCGGTTGAAGGGAATGCTGTTCGCGAGAAGCCAATGGAACGTTCGCCGCGGCATGGCAGCAACCCGGGTCTGTCGCAAAGCCATGGCGTCGTATCGACGCGGCTCGTTCTTCAGGAGTGAACCCTCGCCGAACCATCCACCGGCCGTAATCCCGGTGTAGGTCACCATCTTGCCTTCCGGCGAGACCGTGCCGAGCTTGACCAGGCCGGAAAGCACCCCGAGCCATGCATGGACCGGCTCGCCTTTGCGGCATACCGGCTGCCCTGCGGCTATTTCATACTCGGTCAGTTCGTCCAGGACACGACTAAGATGGCTGGGCTCCAGCCCGGCCGTCCAGCGTGAAGCGAATATCGCCTGGCTCGGCGACTCCTGCAATTCCAGCCTCAAGACGCCTCCTCTCCTCTTGTCCCGCAGTCCGATCAGCAGGGTAGAGGCCTCGACAACTTTATATCACGCGTACGGCGCTTTTGCGGCTTTCGGCGCTGCACAAAAAGAGGTCGAGAAACCCCCTGATGTCTTTCAGACGACAGCGGGCGGCTCGCATGATCCATAGGCTTGTCACCCATGTCATTGAAGATCGCCGAAGTTGACGGCCGGCCGGTTCTCGAGGTCCAGAACCTCTGCCTGAATTTCGGCGGCGTCCGCGCCCTGCAAGACGTGGGCCTCGCGGTTCAAAAGGCGGAAATATTCTCGGTCATCGGCCCGAACGGCGCAGGCAAGACCTCGCTCTTGAACTGCATATCGGGCCGGTACAAGCCTGTGAGCGGACGGGTGCTTCTCGATGGGCGCGATATCACCCGGCTGGCGCCGCACCGGCGCGCCGCCATCGGCATCGGCAGGACTTTCCAGAACCTGGCGCTTTTCAGCCATATGACGGTCCTCGACAACATCATGGTGGGACGCCATCACCTGCTCGAGAGCGGATTTCTTTCCGGCTCCCTCTACTGGCTGACCGGCGCGCGACGCGAAGAGCTCGAGCACCGCCGGAGGGTGGAGGAGATCATCGATTTTCTGGAGATCCAGCCTATTCGCAAGGCGGTCGCGGGCACCCTGTCCTACGGCCTGCGCAAACGCGTCGAGCTGGCGCGCGCCATGGCGGTCGAACCGAGGCTCATCCTGCTGGACGAGCCGATGGCCGGCATGAACCAGGAGGAAAGGGAGGACATGGCGCGCTACATCGTCGATCTCAACGAGGAGTGGGGGCTGACGGTGATGATGATCGAGCACGACATGGGGGTCGTCATGGACATCTCCCACCGCGTTGTGGTCCTCGATTTCGGACGCAAGATCGCCGAAGGCACGCCCGAGCAGGTGATGGCGAACGAGCACGTGAAGAAGGCCTATCTCGGCGAGGAAGACGAGCTGCTCGTGGATGCGCAGGCATGAAAGCTCGCTTCGCCGTGCCCGGCCTTCTGCGGTCCGCGGCCAGACCTGCGCGCGATACGCTGGACACGGGGCCGGCTGCGGACACTTACCCCAAGCTGCTCGCGCGCAATGCCTCCCGCTATCCGGATGACATCGCCTTGCGCGAGAAGGAGCTTGGAATCTGGCGCAGCTATTCGTGGGCGCAGTACGCCGAGCGCGTGAAAAGGCGAGCCCTAGGCTTTGCGGCCATCGGCGTGAAGCCCCGCGAAGTGATCGGCCTGATCGGCGACAACCGGCCCGACTGGGTGTTCAGCGAGATCGCCGCCCATGCGCTGCGCGCGATGAGCCTCGGCATCTACCGCGACGCGCTCGACGAGGAGGTCGCCTACCTCATCAACTTCGCAGACGTGCGCTTGCTCGTCGCGGAAGATGAGGAGCAAGTCGACAAGATCCTGAATCTGGGCAACCGGATTCCGAAGGTGACCCGCATCATCTATAGCGATCCGCGCGGCATCAAGAAATACGCCGATTCGCGGCTGATGCCGGCCGCCGAGCTGGACCGGCTGGGCGAGGAGCTCGGCGCACAGCAGCCAAAGTTCTACGAAAGCCTGGTGCAGAGGACGTCCGGCGACGATGTCGCCATCCTTTGCACAACGTCGGGCACGACTGCGAATCCGAAGCTCGCCATGCTGTCGGCCGGACGGGTCTTGCGCCACTGCTCCCGCTATCTCGGCGTGGACCCGAAAGGGCCGCAGGACGAATACGTCTCGGTGCTGCCTCTGTCCTGGATCATGGAGCAGATCTACGTGCTTGGCGAAGCGCTTCTTTCGCGCATGCGCGTGAGCTTTGCCGAGGAGCCCGACACCACGATGGCCGACATGCGGGAGATCGGGCCGACGTTCGTCCTCTTCGCCCCAAGGGTGTGGGAACAGATTGCGGCGGATGTCCGCGCCCGCATCATGGAAGCCTCTCCGGTCAAGCGCTTCGCATATGGCGTCGGCATGAAGCTGGGCATGGCCGCGCTCGAGAAGGGCCGGCGCTCCAGGCTGGCGGACGTCGTGCTGTTCAGCGCCTTGCGCGACCGGCTCGGCTTCTCTCAGCTGCGCTCTGCCGCCACGGGAGGCGCGGCGCTCGGCCCGGAAACCTTCCGCTTCTTCCAGGCGCTCGGCGTGCCGTTACGGCAGCTCTACGGGCAGACGGAGCTGCTCGGCGCTTACACCATTCATCGACCGGGCGAGGTCGACTACGAGACGGTCGGCACCCCGTTCGACGGAGTCGATGTCGCCATACAGGAACCGGATTCCAGCGGCCTCGGCGAGATCGTGTGCCGTCACGAAAACATGTTCCATGGCTACTACGGGGACGAAGCGGCCACGCGGGCCGCGCTCAATGCCGAAGGCTGGATGACGACGGGAGACGCCGGATACTTTGACGAGCGCGGGCACCTGGTGGTCGTCGACCGCGTCCGCGACCTTGCCACCACGTCGAGCGGAACGAGGTTCTCGCCGCAATACATCGAGAACAAGCTGAAGTTCAGTCCCTTCATCGCCGAGGCGGTCATTCTCGGCGCCGGCCGCAAGTACCTGGCCGCGCTTCTGTGCATCCGGTTTTCGATCGTATCGAGGTGGGCCGAGAAGCAGCGCATCGCTTTCACCACCTATACGGATCTGGCGGCGAAATCCCAGGTGTACGAGCTCGTCAAGCAGGAAATCGAACGGATCAACCATTCGCTGCCCGAGGCCCAGCGCATTCGCAAGTTCCTTCTTCTGTACAAGGAGCTGGATGCCGACGACGGCGAGCTTACGCGCACCCGCAAGCTGCGCCGCTCCGTCATCGGAGAAAAGTACGCGTCCATCATCGAGGCTCTGTACGGCGGTGCGTCCGAAATCGACGTCGACGCCATGGTGGCGTTCCAGGACGGCACCAAGCAGCGCATTCAAACCCGCCTCAAAACGGTGGATCTCAAGCCTTCGATGGAGCGGCACTGAGCATGGAATGGACGCTCCTGTTCCACCTCGTTCTGAGCGGCCTTATCGTCGGCGCCCTGTATGGCGTTGTCGCGATGTGCTTCGTCCTGATCTACAAGGCGAGCCAGGTGGTGAACTTCGCTCAAGGCGAGTTCATGCTGATCGGAGCATGGGCGTGCTGGTGGCTGCTGGTGAAGTTTCAGCTGCCTTTCGTGCTGGCCTTCCTGGTCACCCTCGCTTTCATGATGCTCTTCGGCCTGCTTATCCAGGTCGTGGTGCTGAAGCCGCTGATCGGCGAGCCGGTCATATCGGTCATCATGGTGACCATCGGGCTGTCGATCTTCTTCCAGGCGCTGATGAAGTGGATGTTCGGCGTTTCGGCGCAGCCTTTTCCGCCGATCTTCGCGGCGCCCGACATGAACCTGTTCGGCCTGCAGATCAAGACCGTGTACGCCATGTCGACCCTGATCAGTATCGGCATCATGCTGGCCTTCGCATGGTTCTTCAAGTTCTCGCGCATGGGTCTCGCCATGCGCGCAACGGCCTTCAACCAGCAGGTAGCGCAGTCCCTGGGCATCTCGGTGCGCAAGGTGTTCGCCCTCTCATGGGGCATTTCGGCGATGGTGTCGGCGCTCGCGGGAGTCGTGGTGGGCGTGGTCAGCGGCGTGTCGCCCGCACTCTCGTTCTTCGGCATCAAGGTATTTCCCGCGGTGATCCTCGGTGGCCTCGACTCCATTGTCGGCGCGGTGGTAGGGGGCCTGGTGATCGGCGTCCTGGAAAACGTGGCGCACTACGCCGACAGTCAGTGGCTGCGCTGGGGCAATCTGTACGAGATCGCCCCCTTCTATGTGTTGATCCTGATCCTGATGGTGCGCCCCTACGGCCTCTTCGGGACACGGGATATCGAGCGGGTATAGGAGAGCTGATGGCAGGCACCGTTGCGCTGCGGCCGTGCGGGGATTTCAGAACCAGCTACGGAAGCGACCAGACCGTGTTCCCGACCAGGATGTCCCTTGCGTTCTGCGTCCTCGGTGTCGCGGCACTTAGTCTTGCGCCTTTCGTCTTCGGAAAGTACGTGCTGAGCCTGCTTATCCAGATCGGCTATCTGGGAATCGCAGCGCTCGGACTGAATATCCTGGTCGGGTTCACAGGGCAGATCTCGATCGGGCACGCGGCGTTCTTCGGCTTCGGCGCTTTCGCTTCCGCGTTCATCAGCAACAAGCTCAACGTCCCGGTGTTCTTCGCCATACCGCTTGCAGGACTGGCAACGACCGCGGTCGGTCTGCTGTTCGGCGTTCCGGCCGCGCGTCTGAAGGGGCTGTACCTCGCCATTGCGACCCTGGCCGCCCAGTTCATCCTGCAGGACTTCTTCGCCCGGGCGGGATGGTTCACCGGCGGCGTCGCCGGTACGGCGGCGAAGAGCTTTTCCGTCTTCGGCGTCGAGATCTCCGGCGACCAGCACTACTTCTACGTGGTGCTTGCGTACCTCGTCATCCTCTATCTGGCTGCCGCGAACCTGATGCGTACGCGGGATGGACGCGCCCTCGTCGCGGTGCGCGACCACTACCTGTCCGCCGAAATGATGGGCATCAACCTGACGAAGTACCGCACGATGTCCTTCGGCGTGTCGGCCTTCTACGCCGGCATCGGCGGCGCCCTGTACGCGCATTACCTCGGCTTCGTGTCGGTGGAAGGCTTCGATATCCTGTTCTCGATCCAGTTCCTCGCCATGATCATCATCGGCGGCCTGGGATCGGTCATGGGCACGCTGATGGGCACGGTGTTCATGGTGCTGCTGCCCGAGGTGATGGGGGGGCTCGCGAAGATGCTTTCGGGCAGCGCCATCGACCGGTTGCTGTCCCTGAACGAGGGCATCGTGTTTCTGCGCGAAATGACGATCGGCGCCGTGATCGTCCTGTTCCTGATTTTCGAGCCGGATGGACTGGCTCACCGCTGGCGGCAGATCCGCGCCTACTGGAAGCTCTACCCGTTTTCACACTGAGGAGAACATCATGCGAACCAATACGACTGCTGCCGCACTACTGCTGAGCGCGGGCGCCATGCTTTCCGTCGCGCCGGTCGCGACGCTTGGGCAGGGCATCCCTGTCGGCCATCTCACCGATTTCAGCGGTCCGACCGCAGATGTCGGCGGGCCCTATGGGCAGGGTGTCGCCGACGCCATCGCCTACATCAATCGTCAGGGGGGCGTCGGCGGGAAGAAGCTCGAGGCGGAAACCGTGGACTATTCGTATCAGGTGCCGAGGGCGATCGCCGCGTACAAGAACTGGTCCGGCCGCGTCGTGGCCATCCAGGGGTGGGGAACCGCGGACACCGAAGCCCTGGTCGGCTTCATTACCAAGGACAAGATTCCTTACTACTCGGCGTCGTACGCAGCCACGCTGACGGATCCCGTCGGCGGCTCCAAATCGGACAAAGCCACGCCGTACAACTTCTTCTACGGGCCCACCTACTCCGATGCGGCCCGGGGCCTGGTGCAGTGGGCGGCGGAAGACTGGAAGAAGAAAGGGGGGCAGGGCAAAGGCAAGTACGTCCATATGGGCGCCAACCATCCGTATCCCAATTCGCCCAAGGCGGCTGCCGAGGAGTACGCGAAGGAGCTCGGCTTCGAGGTGCTCGCGCCGATCCAGTTCGCCCTCACTCCGGGCGACTACACCGCGCAATGCCTGACGCTGAAGCAGTCCGGCGCGCACTACGCGTATCTCGGCAACACGGCCGGCTCGAACATTTCCGTGCTGAAGGCGTGCCAGACGGTCGGGGTGCAGGTGCAATTCCTCGGCAACGTGTGGGGGATGGACGAGAACGCCATGAAAGCGGCCGGCAGCGCAGCGAATAACGTCGTGTACCCGGTGCGCACATCGGCGATCTGGACCGACAAGGTGCCCGGCATGGCGCTGATGCGGGAAATATCGAAGATGTCCGATCCGGGCGGCACCGCCTACCGTGCGAGCCACTACATCGCGGGCGTGTGCTCGACGCTGTTTATGAAGGAAGCCATGGAATGGGCGGTGGCCAATGGCGGAGTCACCGGAGACAATATCCGCAAAGGGATGTACGTGAAGCAAAACTGGACGCCAAAGGGCACCGAAGGCGTCTGCAAGCCGTCCACGTGGACGGCACAGGATCACCGTAGCAATCTCCAGTTCGATCTCTACCGGGTCGAAGTGAAGGGGGCCACCGACGGCTCGATCGGGGACCTGATCGCGAAAGGCGCCATCCAGATGAAACGCGTCGCGACGATCGAGCTGCCGCGCAAGAAGGAATGGCACGGCTGGTGAGCCAGGCGCTCCAGGCGGCCGTGCCGAAGGCCCTCCTTTCGGTCAACAACATCGAGGTCGTGTACGACGACATCGTTCTCGTCCTGCGCGGCCTCAGCCTGGAGGTGGCCGAAGGCTCGATCGTCGCGCTGCTGGGGGCCAACGGGGCGGGCAAGTCGACGACCCTGAAGGCCATCTCCGGCCTGCTCAAATCCGAGGATGGCCGGATTACACGCGGCGACATCTTCTTCCAGGGCGGCTCGATCGCTGCCGAAGAACCCGATGCGATCGTGCGCCGCGGCGTTTTTCAGGTGATGGAAGGGCGCCGGATCATCGCCGACATGTCGGTGATCGAGAACCTCCGCGTCGGCGCGTTCACCCGAACGGACGGCGCCGCGGCCGTGAAAGAGGATATCGAGCGCGTGTACGCCTACTTCCCCCGGCTGAGGGAACGCACCGGGCTCGCGGGCTATCTTTCGGGCGGCGAGCAGCAGATGCTCGCCATCGGCCGTGCGTTGATGGCGAGACCGCGGCTGATCCTGATGGACGAGCCTTCGATGGGCCTTTCGCCCATGCTCGTAAAAGAGGTGTTTTCCATCATCGGCCGCCTCAATCGCGAGCTCGGCGTGACGATACTGCTGGTCGAGCAGAACGCGCGCCTTGCCCTTCAGGTCGCTTCCCATGGCTACATCATGGAGCACGGCAAGGTAGTGCTCGACGGGACATCGCAAGCGCTCGCCGGGAACGAGGACGTGAAGGAGTTCTACCTGGGCGGCGGCGAGGTGCGCCGGTCGTTCAAGAACCTGAAGTCCTTCAGGCGACGCAAGCGATGGCTCTGAGGAGGATGCCCAGCATGGCCGCATACTTCGATCGGCTGGAGACACGAGCGGCGGACGAGAGAGAGTCGGCCCTGTTCCGCGCGCTGCCTGTGTTCGTGGCGCACGCGAAATCGAAATCGCTCTACTACGCGAAGCTCCTCGATGGCTTCGACCCCGCCGAGATCGCCAGCCGCCGCGCTCTTGCCGCCCTCCCGGTTACGCGCAAGTCGCAATTGATGCAGCAGCAGCAGACCCTGCTTCCGTTCGGCGGCTTCAACACATTGGCCTATGGGGAGATGGCGCGCATCTTCGCTTCGCCAGGGCCGATCTACGAGCCGGAAGCACGCAGGCCCGACTATTGGCGGTCGGCCCGCGCGCTATTCGCCGCCGGCTTTCGCAAGGGCGATGTGATCCACAACAGCTTTTCCTATCATTTGACGCCCGCCGGCTCGGTGATCGAAACCGGCGCGCACGCGCTGGGCTGCGCGGTCGTCCCCGGCGGCGTCGGGCAAACCGATCTTCAATTGCGCGCGATCGCCGATATCCGGCCCAACGGCTATGCAGGCACCCCGTCGTTCCTGCGCATCCTGCTTGAAAAGGCGGCCGAGACGGCCGTCGACCTTGCGTGCGTGCGCAAGGCCCTCTTTTCGGGCGAAGCATTCGGCGCCGCGCTGCGAGCGCAGTTCGAACAGGCTGGCGTCGCCGCATCCCAATGCTATGCCACTGCGGACGCCGGGCTGATCGCGTACGAAAGCCAAGGGCTGCAGGGCCTGATCCTCGATGAGCATGTGATCGTCGAGATCGTCAACCCCGGTACCGGCGACCCGGTGGACGGGGACGCCGTCGGCGAAGTGCTGGTCACGGTCCTGGCGCCGGAATACCCGCTGATCCGCTTCTCCACCGGCGACTTGTCCGCGTATCTCGGCGGCACGAGCGCCTGCGGGCGGACCAACCAGCGCATCAAGGGCTGGATGGGGCGGACCGACCAGGCGACCAAAGTACGCGGCATGTTCGTGCACCCCTCCCAGGTCGAGGAGATCATGCGCCGGCACGGGGAGATCGCGGCAGCCAAGGTCATCGTGTCGCGCGACGAGCAGGGAAAGGACCAGATGGTCCTCAGGATCGAGACGCGCTCACCGATCGCGGACTCGGGGCCGATCGCGCAGACCCTCACCGCGGTGACGAGGCTGCGAGGTATCGTGGAGCAGGTACCCCCTGGCTCGCTCGCGGCAGGATCGCCGTTGATAGCGGACGCCCGCAAGTACGACTAGAGCGGTGATGGCCGGGTCGTTACCTGGGCGAAACACCGCTCGCATTGTCGTCCGGAAGACAGCGTTCCCTCACTGTCCAGAATAGAGTCCTCTCGCAGCTCATCTTGATTCTGGCGATAAGAGGAGGGAACCATGCATAAGAATCTGACTGCTTTCAGGTCCTTGATGATCGCCGCGGGGCTGGTTTGCGCGCTACCGGCAAGTGCGGCTCCCGAGATACTGGTCCTCTCGAACCGCGCCGACCTGATTTCCGGGGGCGATGCGCTGGTCGAGATCAAATGGGAGGCGGTGGCGCATTCCAAGGCGGCGCGCATCGAACTGAACGGCGTTGATATCAGGCCCGCTTTCGCGACGCGCCCGAACGGACGTTATATGGGCCTCGTCACGGGCCTGAAGCCAGGTGACAACACTTTGACGGTGCGGGTCGGCGGGGCCGGCCGGGAGATCACCGTCACCAACCATTCGGTTGGCGGACCTGTCTTTTCGGGCGGCACTCAGCTCGCCCCGTGGATTTGTGCGACGCCGACGGTGAGACCCGTAACCGTCAGCGCTCCCAGGGATTCGAGCCTTACCGGCACCACGAACACTCGTGCGAGCGGCCTGTCTTCGGAGCCGTTCGACGCCCAGTGCAATACCGCGACGGAATATCAGTACTACTACCAGCCCAAGGCGAAAGAGGGCACGGACTGCACGTTTAACATCACCGGCGCCAATCCATGCTTCGTCGCCTACTCCCTGATCGGCGACCCCGCAAGCCGGCCTGGGGACAGTGACATCGCCGACTTCACGAACGACCGTGGCGACATGGTGAAGAGCCTGCTTCGGGTCGAAAAAGGCACGATCAATCGGAGTCTCTATTCGCTGGTCGCCTTCTACGACCCCGCTCGACCGTCGGCTCCGTGGGCGCCGCAAAAAGGCTGGAACGGCAAAGTGATGTGGAAGATGGGCGCGGCCACCTCGGCCAATCGCTTTGAATCGGCGGCGGGCCCCAATTTCGACACCAACTCGCTGTCCCGCGGCTTCATGGTCGCCACTTCGCTGCTCACCCAGCACTCGCTGAACAACAACGAGCTGCTGGCCGCCGAAACCATCATGATGGTGAGGGAGCACATCATCGAAACGTATGGCGAGATCCGCTATACGATGTCCGACGGCGGCTCCGGCGGGTCGATGATGCAAACGACCCCCGCGACCGTCATGCCGGGCTTGCTGAACGGCCTGATGACCACGATAAGTTATCCGGACGCCGTGAGCACCTGGATCGAGACGAAGGACTGCGGACTGCTCAACAACTACTACAGCACCCCGCAGGGCGCGCCGCTGACCACGGCGCAAAGAACGGCAGTCAACGGTCATGTGAGTTCCGGCTACTGCACCACATGGGTGAACTCCTTCCTGCCTCAGTTTCTTCCGACGAACACGAACAACTGCGGTTTCGGATTTCCAGCCTCGATCGTCTATCACCCGACCCTACGCCCGAACGGCGTGCGCTGCGACACTGATGGCGGCCCACAGGAACCGCAATGGGGCACATTCGTTGACGCCGACGGGAATACGAAGACCAAGCTCCCATACGACAACGTGGGGGTGCAATACGGTCTCAAGACGCTTCAGGAAGGCGTGCTCTCTGCCGAGGAATTCGTGCGCTTGAATGAAACCATCGGTGGCTACAACAACGACCGGATCTGGTCGGGTGGCAGCACCGGCAGCCCGACGATTCCGGCTCCGCGCATGGTTGCGCAGGCGGATGTTTTGCCCATCATTTATAAGAGCGGCATCCTCGCCGACGGCAAGCAACTCGCCAAGGCAGCCATCATCGACATGCGCGCGCACAGCAACAATCCCGACATCCACATGCCCTGGCGCTCATGGTCGACGCGCGACCGGCTTGACCGGGCCAACGGCCACCATGGCAACCATGTGATCCGGCTTCATTTCGGGGCTGTCGGGGCCGCGGCGACTACCCTCGCATTCGACACGATGGACCGCTGGCTCGCCGCCGTCGAGAGCGACACGAGCGACACCCCCCTCGAGCAGAAGATCGTCAACAACAAGCCTGCTGAATACGGCGATGCGTGCTTCAACAGCGCAACAGGCCCTGATGTCGGCTTCGAGAGTCCCGAGTGCCTGCTCAAGAACACCAGATCTCCTCACATCGTCGCTGGCGGTCCTCAGGCTGAAAACATATTCAAATGCCAGCTTAAGCCCTTGAACTTCAGCGATGCCGATTACAACGGCACCATCTTGGACGAGGGTCAGAAAGCCCGGCTCACTGCAGTGTTCCCGAATGGGGTGTGTGACTGGACCCTGCCCGGCGTCGGCCAGATGGATGCCGTACCCACGACCTTCAAGAACGGTCCGGGTGGCGAGCCGTTGGGTGACGCGCCAGAGTCTGGGCGGACCCCCCACGGGCGCGGCAAGTAGGCGCGGCGAGTGTTCCTCGCCAGAACACCAGAGGAGGAGTTATGAAACTCAAACCCGCAGTCGCTCTATTCGCTTTTCTCGCAACAGCGTCCATGGCGGCACAAGGCAAGAATCCCCACCCTGCGTCTTGTGAAAGCCTCATGAATCTCAGTTTGCCGGACACGACAATCACGGTTGCTGCGTTAGTCCCGGCTGGCACGTTCAATCCGGCAATCAACGTTACGGCGTGCCGCGTCGCTGGATCCATCCGACCGACCAGCGACTCGGACATCCGCTTCGAGGTTTGGCTGCCGACATCCGGCTGGAACGGCAAGTTCCTGTCAGCGGGTGAAGGAGGCTATGCCGGCGCGATCAACTATGGCGGCATCGGAGGTGCGCTCCAACGCGGATATGCCGGCGGTTCGACCGATACAGGTCACGTCGGCGGCACCGCAGACTTTGCGCCCGGTCATCCGGAAAAGGTCACCGACTTCGGTTGGCGCGGCAAGCATCTACAGGCTGTCCGCTCCAAAGACATCATCCGTGAGTTTTACGGCCAGCCGGCGAAGCATTCCTATTTCAGCTCCTGCTCCAATGGCGGCCGCCAGGCGCTGATGGAAATTCAGCGCTTCCCGGAGGACTACGATGGCGTACTCGTCGGCGCGCCGGCGAATGACTGGACGCACCATTTCGCCGGGTTTGTCTGGAACGAGCAGGCGCTCTTCAATACCCCAGGTGCCCACCTGTCCTCCACGAAGCTTCAGGCAATCCAGGCGGCAACCCTGGCCCAGTGCGACGCGCTCGACGGCGTCGTCGACGGCGTGGCGGAGGATCCGCGGCGGTGCCGCTTCGACCCTGCATCCATCGCTTGCCCCGCCGGTACCGACGGTCCGAGTTGCCTGACGCCGCCTCAGGTTTCGGCTGCCAAGAAGATCATGGCAGGTCCGCACAATCCGCGCACAGGGCGTCAGATATATCCAGGCTATTTCACTAGCGCTGCTGGAGACCCAGGCAGCTGGGGGGCTTGGATCACCGGACC
>Ga0137436_1000422_pt1 | contig 12541 bp, 10 predicted proteins | sample EasRivERMGT119_2_FD_102328 | JGI IMG/M metagenome (GOLD analysis project Ga0137436, IMG submission 102328) | Soil microbial communities from meander-bound floodplain in the East River, Colorado, USA - East River MetaG ERMGT119_2 | ecosystem: Environmental > Terrestrial > Soil > Floodplain ...
ACACCGGCAGCACTCCTCCGGTCGGACTCCGCTGAAATGCGCCTCCCGCGGATTTCTGCAGAGCGAGGCTTTCGTTCATCAGGCGCTCGGCTTGGCGATCCTGCGCCATTTGCAGGTAGGCGTACGCCGTGAAATCCATGGCATGAACGTAGCTCTTGGCAACGCCCAGAGCGGCCCGGTTCGACTCGATGGATTCCTGCCACATCCCGAGCATCGAGTAAACGTGCGAAGGCATGTGCAGAGCGTGGGGAGCCGAGGAAGCAACGGAGGCATACCTGTTCGCCGCAGCAACGCCACGCGTCGCCAGCGCCGGAAAGTCATAGCTGTGAATCTGGTAATGCAGAGCGCCCGGGTGATCGGGATTTTTCGCCAGCACCTTTTCACAAATCGCTGCGGCCTTGAGGTGCCTGGAGTATGTCTTGTCTGCTGGAAGAACCGTGATGGCCTCATTCAACGCCAGGGCGTAAAAAAGCTCGGCTTCGATATCCTCAGGATAGCGAAGGGGGAGTTGCTCCATGGCCTTCTCATAGGCCAGAACGCGCGTACGGTATTCGAGCTTGTCCCAGTCTTTGTAATAGACGTCCATGGCCGCGATGTAATCCCGCTCGCGCTGGGTCTTGGCGCCAAGCGTCTTGGCTTTTTCAATGGCTGCCGCGCCGCGCTTTGCAAGTGCAGCTGGGGGAGCGCCGACCAGCGGATTGGTGCGTTCGCCCATCGCGATTCCCCAGTAAGCCATGGCACACCCCGGGTCAGCCTTGGCGAGTTCAGTGAAGGCGTTGACAGACTGCGGATACCAGAAATTGTGCAGCATCGCGACCGCGCTGTTGAATCCTCGCTGGACATCGACGCCGCAGGAAACCGTGAAGTCAACCTTACCGAGTTTTCCCGGCTCGTCGTGCGACCTTGCGGGACCGGAAAGCGAAAGGGTGAGGCAACAAGCGATGAGCGCAAATGCAGACGATACGAATTTGCCGGTTCTCATCGCAATCCTCCTTGACAGGTCGGTACCGTGGGGGGGTACCGGGACATATTGCGCCCTTTTACAGTCGTCCAGCAGGTTCCGCACTTAGAATAAACAACATGTTTGGACAAATCAGGAAGTTATGGCTTTGACATCACAGATAGTGATCTCAAAGCGCGCTGGTCGAGACGGGCGGAGTTACGCGCCTTTGGCGTTCACCGAGCACGGCGCGAACATGGCAGCGACCGTGTTGAGCTCGCCGCGCGCAAACTGAAGTTCTCGTAGCGCAACCACACGTAGGTCGTGAGCCGCCTCCCCGGCGCCCTGGACGTACGCCCCCATCATTGAGTCACAGAAGCTTCCTTTGACAACGGCGGAACTGAGGTTGGTCCGGTTTTCCGACACTTTTAATCTAGAGTCTTGCCGTTTCTAAGGCTGTTTCCCGACCTTGCATCGCGAACTCATTCGGCGTCAGGTGACCGAGTGAGCTGTGCGGCCGGTGATGAACATCCACCCCAAGACGCTGAACGGGCTGACGAATACGGCCTTGACCGTGAACAACATCTGGCCCAGCGCGTAACCGAGCGGCAGGCAGATGCCTCGGAGGTGGCCGACCAAGCCGCCGAGGACCGCGATCAGGAGCCACGACAGTGGCCAGATAGGCGCATCAGCGTCCCAGGGCTCGACCTGCCCGGTGAGCTGGGGCGAGAACAGCCAGATGGCAATCCCGGGCAGGACGCCGGTCGCCAGCAAGACCATCGCGCGGGCATAATTGCTCTTGGCGTCGGCGCGGGAGGCATCCATCCGGATCTTCGCCGACCGTAGCGCACCGGTTTGAGGTAGGTCAAGGGCTGCGCGCGCGCGGACACGATGATCGGCAGGTTGAACGCAATTCGGAGAAGGGGACAACATGGCGGAAGAGGTGCGGGCACCACTGGCGGGAAACATCTGGTCCATCCTCGTCGAGGTCGGCGCGAAGGTCGAGGAGGACGACGAGCTCGTCGTCATCGAGGCGCTGAAAATGGAAAACCCGGTGTGCGCGCCCTGCGGCGGCACGGTGAAGGAGATCCGCGTGAAGAAGGGCGACAAGGTCGAGGAGGACGCGCTCCTCCTGGTGATCGAGTGATATGAACTTCGAACTGACCGAGGAGCAGCGGTTGATCCAGGACACGGCGCAACGCTTCGCCGCGGAGCAGATCGCGCCGACGCTCGAGGAAGAGGAGCGCAAGCACGAATTCCGCGCCGACCGCGTCGCCAAGATGGGCGGCCTGGGGTTCTTTTCCTGCGCGCTGCCCGAGGAGTTGGGCGGCAGCGGCATGGGGTTCATGGAGTCGGTGCTGATGTCCGAGCAGATTTCCCGGGTGTCGGCGTCCTGGCGCCTGCCGTTCAACATGCAGAACCTCGGTCCGGCGCTGACCGTGGCCAAGTTCGGCAGCGATGCGCAGAAGAAGAGGTACGTCCCAGGGTGGGTCGCCGGCACGCAGCTCGGCTTCTTCGCCATGACCGAGCCCAACACCGGCTCGGACGTCGCCAGCATGAAGACCCATGCCGTGGACAAGGGCGATCATTGGGAAGTGCACGGCAGCAAGATGTGGATCTCCCAGGCGCACGTCGGCGACGCCGGGCTGCTGTACGCCTATACGGACAAGTCGAAGGGCAACAAGGGCATCACCGCCTTCATCATCGAGCCGAAGAAAATGAAGGGCTGCAGCGCGCGCGCCATCGAGACCAAGCTCGGGCTGCATTGCGCGCCGACCGGGGAATTCGTCTTCCAGGGCATGCAGGTGCCCAAGGAAAACGTGCTCGGAAGCCCCGGCGAGGGCTTTCGCATTTGCATGTGGCAGCTCAACCAGACGCGCCTGGGCTGCGCGGCGGGCGCGCTCGGGGTCGCGGGCGGGGCGCTCGACCTGGCGATCAACTATGCCAACGAGCGCACCCAGTTCGGCAAGCCGATCGCGCAGCACCAGATGATCCAGGCGCAGATCGCCGAGATGGTGGTCGAGCACCAGGCCGCGCAGATGCTGGTCTACCGGGCGGCGTGGCTAAAGGACCAGGGCAAGCCGAACCAATACGAGACCTCGGTCGCCAAGCTCGCCGCCTCGGAGGCCGCGGTGCATGCGGCCAACGAATGCATCAAGATCTTCGGCTCCTACGGCTTCTCGACCGAGTACCCGGCGGAGCGCTTCTACCGCGACGCCAAGTCGCTGCAGATCGTCGAGGGCACCTCCAACATCCAGAAGATCATCATCTCGGGCATGGCCTGCGGCGCCACGCCCAACCGCGAGTAACCCCGATGAGACCGTATTTCGAGAAGATGGCTGGCTTCGGCAAGCCGCTGAAGGAAAACCGCATCGCGCGTTCGCAGGAGAGCCGCGCCCGGCTCGCGGCGGTCGAGGCCGAGATCGCCGCCGCGCGCAAGGCGGTCGAGAACGTCGGCCTTCCCGCCGCTGAGATCAACAAGCGCGGCTCGCTCACCGTATGGCAGCGGCTCGAGTACCTTGTCGAGCCCGGCACCTGGCATCCGCTGCACAGCCTCTACAACCCTGCAGACAACGCGGAGGGCACGACCAACGTGGTCGACGGCCTGGGTAGGATCGGCGGCCGCTGGGCGGTGGTTATCGGCTTCGACAACAAGTGGCTCGCCGGCGCCTGGGTTCCCGGCCAGTCCGAGAACATGCTGCGGGTCACCAATATCTCCAGGCGGCTGAACATCCCCCTGGTCTGGTTGGTGCATTGCAGCGGCGTGCAGCTGCCCGAACAGGAGAAGTTCTACGCCGACCGCCGGGGCGGCGGCACCTGCTTCTTCCGCCATGCCGAGCTGGAGCAGGCCGGCATCCCCGTGCTCGCCGGCATTTTCGGCACCAACCCCGCTGGCGGCGGCTACCAGGGCATCAGCCCGACCATCCTGCTCGCGCACAAGGACGCCAACATCGCCGTCGGCGGCGTGGGCATCGTCTCGGGCATGGCGCCGCGCGGCGGCTTCGACGTACAGGGCCTCGAAGAGCTGATCGCCAGGACCCGCGACTTCAAAGAACGGCCGCCGGGCCGCACGGAAACGCATTACGGCGACACCGGCTTCTTCGCGCGCGTGTACGACGAGGAAAAAGGCGTGCTCGATGGCATCAAGGAGTACATGCGCGCGATTCCGGCCTACGACCCGATGTTCTTCCGCGTCGCGCAGCCCGCCGAGCCGCGGCTGCCCGCCGACGACCTCTACCACCTGCTGCCTTTCAACCAGAAGGAGACCTACTCCTTCGACGAAATCCTCGCGCGCCTGGTCGACGGCAGCGAGCACATGGAGTTCCGGCCCGGCTACGGCCCCGAGGTCTACACCGGGCTGGTGAAGGTCGACGGCATGCTGCTCGGCGTCATCGGCAACCGGCAAGGATTGCTGCCCAAGGGCTATCCCGAGTACGCCGACTATCCCGGCATCGGCGGCAAGCTCTACCGCCAGGGCCTGATCAAGATGAACGAGTTCGTCACGCAATGCGGGCGCGACCGCTTGCCGGTCGTCTGGTTCCAGGACACCACCGGCATCGACGTCGGGGATCTCGCCGAGAAGGCGGAACTGCTCGGCCTGGGGCAGTCGCTGATCTACTCGATCCAGCAGACCGAAGTGCCGATGATGCTGGTGGTGCTAAGGAAGGGCAGCGCCGCGGCGCACTACATCATGGGCGGCCCGACCGCCAACCGCCACAACGCCTTCACCCTGGGCACCGCCGCCACCGAGATCTACGTCATGCACGGCGAAACCGCCGCGGTCGCCACCTACGCACGCCGTGCGATCAAGGAAAAGGACGCCGGCAAGCCGCTCGAGCCGATCGCGCAGAAAATGAACGAGATGGCGAAGAAATATTTTGACACCTCACGCCCGGCGTACTGCGCGCGCCACGGCTTCGTTGACGAGGTGGTGAACCTCACCGCCCTACGCGGCTACCTCCAGGCCTTCGCCGGCGCGGTCTACCAGAACCCGCAATCCATCTGCCCGCGGCACCTGATGATGCTGCCGCGATTGATCAAGGGCTAGATCAGGCCCATCCCCTTCAGAACTGACAGCATTACTGCGGCAGCGACCACCGAGCCGATCTGCCCGCCGGTGTTGGCGCCGGCGGCGTGCATGAGCAGGTGGTTCTTCTTGTCGTAGCGCAGGCCCTCGGTCTGCACCACCCGCGCCGCCATGGGGTACGCGGAGATGCCGGCGGCGCCGATGAGCGGATTCACCTTGCCGCCGGTCATCGCGCAAACCAGCTTGCCGAACAGCACGCCGGCCGCGACGTCGAGCGAGATGGCGACGAACCCCATGCCGAAGATCGCCAGGGTGGTCGGCTTGAGGAAGGCGTGGCCCTCCATGGTGCCGCCGATGGCGAGGCCGAGGAACAGCGTCACGACGTTGGCGACCTCGTTCTCGGAGGCCTTGGTGAGCCGTGCGACCGCGCCCGATTCGCGCATGAAGTTGCCGAGCATGATGGTGCCGAGCAGCGGCAGGCCCTTGGGCGCGATCAGGCCGCCCACCAGGGTGACAACCAGCGGGAACAGCACCTTGGTGGTCTGCGAGACGGTCTTCTTCACCGAGCCCATCCGGACCTTGCGCTCCTTTTCGGTGGTCAAGGCGCGCATGATCGGCGGCATGATGATCGGCACCAGCGCCATGTAGGAGTACGCGGCCACCGAGACCGGCCCGAGGAGGTGCGGCGCGTACTGCGAGGTGACGTAGATCGCCGTCGGGCCGTCGCAGGCGCCGATGATGGCGATGCTGACCGCCTCCAGCGCCGGAAAGCCCAGCGCGAGCGCCAGCATCAGGGTGAGGAAGATGCCGAACTGCCCCGCGGCGCCGAACAGCAGGATCCGGGGGTTCTCCAGCAGCGGGCCGAAATCGGTCATGGCGCCGATCGCTACGAAGATCAGCAGCGGAAACACCTCGTTGGCGACGCCCATCTCGTAGAAGATCCGCAGCAGGCCGCCCTCGCCGCCGAGCTCGCTCAGCGGGATGTTCACCAGCACGCAGCCCATGCCGATCGGGATCAGCAGCAGCGGCTCGACGTTCTTCTTCGCGCCCAGGTAGAGCAGGGTGCCGCCGACCACCAGCATGATCGCGTTGGGCAGTCCCTGCGTGAACAGATAGACGACGCCGGCCGCGAGCCCGGAAAGTCCCGCGACGACGTTATCGATCATTGGCTGACTTCTCAGGGGCCAGGGGGAACAGCCGCTTGAGCAGGTCGATGATCAGACCGAGCAGCCAGAGTGTGAGGAAGGTCCCGCCGCCGGCGACGATCAACATGGTGAGCCCGAAATCCCAGTTGTTCATGCGGTTCTTTCGAGGATGACGGCGAGGCCCTGGCCCACGCCGATGCACAGCGACACGGCGGCGTACTTGCCGCCGGACTGCTGGAGTTCCCTCGCCACGGTGAGCGCCAGCCGTGCGCCCGAGCAGCCCAGCGGGTGGCCGATGGCGATGGCCCCGCCGTTGGGGTTCACGCGCAGGTCCTTGAAATCCACGTGCAGCAGGCGCAGGCAGGCGAGCACCTGGCTGGCAAAGGCCTCGTTGATCTCGATGACGTCCATGTCCTTGAGAGACTTCCCGGCGCGCTCCAGCGCCCTCGGGATGGCATAGGCGGGGCCCACGCCCATGATGCGCGGCTCGACCGCAGCGGAAGCGGCGGAGAGGATCCGGGCGATGGGCTTCTTGCCGTTCTTCTCGCCCCACTTGCGGCTGGCGACAACCAGCGCCGCGGCGCCGTCGTTCACCCCCGAGGCGTTGCCCGCGGTCACCACGCCGCCTTCGAACAGCGGCTTGAGCTTGGCGAGCGACTCCATGGTGCTGTCGCGGCGAGGGTGCTCGTCGGCGTCCACCATCGTCGGCGGCGCGTCCTTTTTCTTCGAGGGGAGCGCGATGCCCATGATCTCGCCCTTGTAGAAGCCTTCCTGCTCGGCTTTCGCATACTTCTTCTGCGAGGCGAGCGCGAATTCGTCGGCCTGCTCGCGCGTGACGCTGAACTCCTTCGCCACGTTGTCGCCGGTCTCCGGCATCGCCTGGTCGCCGTAGAGCTTCTTGAACTTCGGGTTGGTAAAGCGGGATCCGATGGTGGTGTCGTACATCTTCACGTCGCGCGACCAGGGCGAGTCGGATTTGCCGATGACGAAGGGCGCGCGAGACATGCTCTCCACGCCGCCGGCGATGTAGAGCTCGCCCTCACCAGCGGTGATGGCGCGCGCGGCGTCGGTCACTGCCTGCAGGCCGCTGGCGCACAGGCGGTTCACTGTCACCGCCGGCGTCGTTGGCGGCAGGCCGGCCATCAGCGCGGCGAAGCGCGCGACGTTGCGGCAGTCCTCTCCGGCTTGCGTGACGCAGCCGAGGATCACGTCCGAGATGTCCTCCGGTTTCACGCCGTTCCTCTTCACCACTTCGGCGATCACCTCGCCGGCGAGGTCGTCGGGGCGCAGCGAAGCGAGCTTGCCCGCGTGGCGGCCGATGGGGGAGCGGATTCCGTCGTAGATATAGGCGTCGAGCATGGGGTTACTCCGGGGTAAGCAGTGAGAGTCCGAGCTTCGCGCGGCGGGTGAGCCAGGGGCTCGGCCGGTAGCGCGGCTCCTTGGTGAAGTCGCACATCGCCTCGAGCACGGCGAGGATCTTCGCGCCGCCGGCCGCATCGCCCATCGCGAGCGGTCCTTTCGGATAGCCCAGGCCGAGCATCACGGCGCGGTCGAGGTCTTCGGGGCTGGCGATGCCCTGCTGCGCGATGTCGCAGCCGACGTTGACGATGTGCGCGACCACGCGCTGCGCGACGAAGCCGGGCGAGTCCTTGATCACGGACACTGGCACGCCGTCCGAGGCCAGCAGGCCGTGCGCGGCGTCGCGTACTTCCTTCCTCGTCGCAGGCGAGGCCATGAGCGTCCTGCGCTTGGCGAAGCCGAAGAGGGGATCCACCGCCACCGTGCGCGCCGGATCCAGGCCCAGCTCGAGCGCGGTGGTGGTCGCGTCCTTGCCGATGGGCGCGACGAAGCAGACGGTATCGGGGCCGGGCTTGGCTTCGACTTTCGCGCCGAGCTTCGCCAGCAGGTCTTTCACTTCGGACACGGCCCAGACCGAGGCTGCCTTCGTAAGCGGCACCGGCTGCTCGGGAACCTTCTCGGGGTTGTTGTCCTTGTCATACCGGTACCACCCACGACCGGTCTTGCGCCCGAGCAATCCCGCCGCGACGCGCGGCTCGGCGATGTACGCGGGCTGGTATTTCGGCTCGCCGTAGTACTGCGCGTGCATGGATTTCATCACCGCGTGCGCCACGTCGAGCCCCACCAGGTCGAGCAGGCTGAACGGCCCCATCCTGAAGCCCGCCGCATCCACGAGGATCCGGTCGATGGTGGCGAAATCGGCGACGCCCTCCTGCAGCACGCGCAGCGACTCGGGCACGAAGCCGCGCCCGGCGTGGTTGACGACGAAGCCGGGCGTGTCCTTGCAGCGCACCGGCGTGTGGCCGTAGCGCTTTGCCAGCGCGGCGAGCGCCTCGCCCACCCAGGCTTCCGTCAGCACCCCGTCCACCACCTCGACGACCTTCATCAGCGGCACGGGATTGAAAAAGTGGTAGCCCGCGACGCGCCCAGGGCGCTTGCAGGCCGCGGCCATCGCGGTCACCGAGAGCGAAGAGGTGTTGGAGGCGAGGATGCAGTCCTCGCCCACGATGTCCTCCAGCGCGCGGAACAGGGCCTGCTTGGGCTCCAGTTGCTCGACGATCGCCTCGACCACCAGGTGGCAGCCCTTGAGCGCGCCGAGGGCGTCCACGATCTCGATACGCCCGAGGGCGGCATCGGCGTCCGCCTGCGCCAGGCGTCCTTTGCTCACCTGGCCGCCGAGCGCTTTCGCGATCGCGTCCTTCGCCTTCTGCGCTGCACCACCCTGCGCGTCGTAGACGCGCACGCGCGCGCCGCACTGGGCGAGCACCTGCACGATGCCGCGGCCCATGGTGCCGCTGCCGGCGACACCGGCGGTGAGGTCGCTGCGGGAGACGTCGAGCATGGGGGGACAGTAATATAATCGCCGCGAGGAAGGGGAACAACAGATGAATAGGCTGGTTCGCATTGCCGCTGTCGTCGCGCCGTGCGCGGCCCAGCACGCCGCGCGACCATAGAACGCGTAGGATTGCTGGCGAAGTGAACTGCTGACGGGAGGCGGCCATGAAATACCGCAAGATCCTTCTGGCATACAACGGTTCCGCGGAAGGCAAGCGCGCGCTGCTCGAATGCGCGGAGCTGGCCAATTTCCTCCATGCGGAGACGCACCTCCTGGCAGTGGCGAGCATGCCGCCGAGCCTGTTCCTCACCGAGGGCTTCGTGCCCGAGGAACTGCTGGAGGAAGAAAAGAAGCGCACCCAGCAGGTGCTCGACGAGGGCATCGCCTCGCTCAAGGAGCGCGGTTTCGCCGCCGCCGGGCACCTGGCGGTGGGCGAGCCGGTGGAGGAGATCTGCCGGCGGGCGAAAGAACTCGCCGTGGACCTGGTGGTGGTGGGCCATAACCAGAAAACCTCTTTCGCGGCGCGCTGGTGGAAGGGGTCGGTAGGCGCGTCGCTCCTCGACTACTCGTCCTGCAGCATCCTGATCGCGCTCTCGCGCAACTAATCCGGAACTGAACATGGAAAGCTTCGGCCACCAGGGCCGCCTGGAGGATGAGCGCATGCTCAAGGGCGCAGGGCGCTACGTCGCCGACTGGCGCTTGCCGGCGCAGGCCTGCGGCCACTTCCTGCGCTCGGACCATCCGCATGCGCAGATCGTTTCCATCGACGCGAGCGCCGCGCTGCAGATGACCGGCGTGATCGCGGTGCTCACCGGGGAGGACGTCGCGGCGGCAGGGCACAAGCCGATGCCGGCCGCGGCGCCGATGAAGGGGCGCAACGGCGCCGAGCAGAAGGCGACGCCGCGCTACTCGCTCGCGCGGGGCCGCGTGCGCTATGTCGGCGAACCGGTGGCGCTGGTGGTGGCCGAGAGCGCGGCACAGGCGCAGGACGCCGCCGAGGCGGTCGCGATCGAATACCGCGAGCTGCCCGTGGTGGTGACGGCGCGGGATGCGCTGGCAGCGGGCGCGCCGCAGTTGCATGAAGAAGTTCCGGGCAACCTGGTTCTCGACTACACGGGCGGCGACGAGGCGGCGACCAACGCCGCCTTCACGCGCGCGGCGCGCGTGGTGAAACTCGCGGCCTACCATACACGCGTAGTGGGCAACCCGATGGAGCCGCGCGCCGCCATGGGCTCCTTCGACCAGGCCAGCGGCACCTATTACCTGCACGCAACCACGCAGGGCGTGGGGCCGATGCGCGGGCAGCTCTCCACGATGCTCGGTGTGCCGCCCGAGAAAGTGCGCGTGGTGGCCGAGGAGGTCGGGGGCGGCTTCGGCGTGCGCTTCAACGCCTATCCCGAATACGGCGCGCTGCTGCTCGCGACGCGCAAGCTCGGCCGGCCGGTGAAGTGGGTCGGCACGCGCTCCGAAGTGTTCCTCGGCGACGAGCAGGCGCGCGACATCTTCCACACGGGCGCAGTGGCGCTCGATGCCGAGGGGCGCATCCTCGGCATGCGCTTCGAATACCTCGCCAACCTCGGCGCCTACGTCGCCTTCACCGGCTCCTTCGTCAACACCATGAACATGGTGAACGTGATCAGCGGCGTGTACGACGTGCAGGCGGTCCACGTGCAGGGCAGGCTCGTGCTGACCAACACCGTACCCACCGCGGCATACCGCGGCGCGGGCCGTCCGGTGGCCTCCTATGCGCTCGAGCGCCTGATCGACCAGGCCGCGCACGAGATCGGCATGGACGCGGCGGAGTTCCGCCGCCGCAACCTGGTGCCCAAGGCGAAATTTCCCTACAAGATCGTCTCCGGCTTCGAATACGACTGCGGCGATTTCGAGGGCGTGCTCGCACAGGCGAGCAAGGAAGCGGACTGGGACGGATTTCCTGCGCGGCGCGCCCAGAGCGCGAAGCGCGGGAAACTGCGCGGGCGCGGCATCTCCACCTACATCGAGGCCACCGCCTCGGGCGGCTTCGCGCCTTACGACCAGGTAGTCATCAACTGGGAGAAGGACGGCACGGTCACGCTGCGCACGGCCTCGCACAACCACGGCCAGGGGCACGAGACCACCTTTGCGCAGATCGTCGCGGGCGTGCTCGGCATCCCGATGACCAGAATCCGGCTGCGTACCTCGGAGTCCGACACCAACCTGGTGGCGAACCCGACCGGGGGCTCGCGCACGCTGCACGGCCTGGGCAGCGCGATGCTGCTTGCGGCGCGCGAGATCGTGCAGAACGGCCTCGATCTCGCCGCCGAGGAGCTGGAGAGCGCCACGAGCGACCTCGAATTCGTCTCGGGCGAATACCGCATCAAGGGCACCGACCGCAGAATCGCCATCACGGCGCTCGCGCTGAAGCACCCGGGCAAGCTCGACCTCGACTTCAAGGAAAAGCCCAAGGTCGGCTCCACCTTCCCCAACGGCTGTCACGTCGCCGAGGTGGAGATCGAGCCGGAGACCGGGGAAGTGGAGGTCGTTTCCTATCTTGCCTGCGACGACGCGGGCAACCTCATCAACCACCAGATCGTCGAAGGGCAGATGCAGGGCGGCATCACGCAGGGCGCCGGGCACATCTTCCACGAGCAAGCGGTGTACGACGCTGGCGGACAGCTCCTCACCGGCAGCTTCATGGACTACGCCATGCCGCGTCCCGGGCTGGTAGGCGGATTGCGCATCACCGGGCACCCCGTGCCGACCGCGACGAATCCGCTCGGCGCGAAGGGCGTGGGCGAAGCGGGCGTGACCGGGTCGATGCCCTGCCTGATGAACGCGGTGATCGATGCGCTGCGCCAGGCGGGCGTCGAGCACTTCGACATGCCCGCGAGCCCGCAGCGCGTGTGGCAGGCGATCCGCGAGGCGAAGGCCGGCAAACCCTCGGCGCTGGCGGTGCCGCAGGCTTAAGGTGGGCCCTGGCCCACCCCACTCGAAGTGCTGTATTCGCCGGCCCGCCGTTCGCGGCCCCTTGATCTGCATCAACCCGCGCATGCGCCTTAGGCTCTTGAATGCTGCATTGACTTCCAGGGGAGGGAATTGCGTATGCCGAGTGCTCTGTTTTCACCCGCCGCCTTGCGCGGCCTGACGCTGCCCAACCGTGTGGTGGTATCGCCGATGTGCCAGTACAACTCCGAGAACGGCTCCGCGGGCGACTGGCACCTGATGCACCTGGGGCAATTCTCGCTGGGCGCCGGCGCGCTGGTGATGACCGAGGCGACCAACGTCAGCATGGCGGGCCGCATCTCGCTCAAGTGCGCCACCATGTGCAGCGACGAGAACGAGGCCGCGATGAAGCGGGTGATCGATTTCTGCCGCAAGTACGGCGTCGCGAAGCACGGCCTGCAGCTCGGCCACGCCGGCAGGAAGGGCTCGACCCAGCCGCCCGGGGCCGGCGGCAAGCCGCTCAAGCCCGAAGAAGGGGCGTGGGCGACGGTGGCGCCGTCGGCGCTGCCGTATGCGCCGGACTGGCACGTCCCGCGCGCGCTCGACCGGAAGGGGATCGAAGCGATCCGCAGCGAATTCGTCGCGTCGGTCAA
>Ga0137436_1000424_pt1 | contig 12513 bp, 18 predicted proteins | sample EasRivERMGT119_2_FD_102328 | JGI IMG/M metagenome (GOLD analysis project Ga0137436, IMG submission 102328) | Soil microbial communities from meander-bound floodplain in the East River, Colorado, USA - East River MetaG ERMGT119_2 | ecosystem: Environmental > Terrestrial > Soil > Floodplain ...
GTGCATGCCCATCATCGGGAAGCCGGGGATGTTGCCCTCCTTGGCGTAGCGCTCCGGCGTCAGCGGCTCGCCGCGGGCCCGCTCGTAGCCCAGGTAGCTGGAGTTACGCAGGTTCGGCGGCGTCTGGGTGCGTGGCGATGTCGCCGCGCCCTGGCCGGCCCAGCCGCGCATGAACGTGTTGGCCTCGGGGATGCTCATGCCGGCGTACTGCTCGAGGCCGCGGATCACCGGCGCGGTGTGGTAAAATTTCAGCCGCTCGTCGCCCTGCTTGACCATCGGCTCGAGCCGCTGCGCGATGCGCTCGGCGATCGCGTCGGTGTTCTCGACAATCGGATCGGCGCGCCCCTTCAGCGGCAGCTTCTCGCCCGGCAGCGGGCCCGGCAGGCGGTCCTTGATCGAGATCTGCGGCACCAGCTGGGTGGTTTCGGCGTACGCCTCCGGCGTGGTCTTGAACACGCCACGCTCGGCCTCGGGCCAGCCCTTGCGGCCGTAGCCGACCGCGGCCTCCTTGATTGCCGCGATGTCTTCGGCGGTCGGGCCGCCGCGCCGCGACACGATCGCCGGCGCGCCCGGTAGCTTTGCAATGTCGCCCGGCGCGAAGCCGGTCAGCCCCTTGGCGATCTGGCCCTTGCCGGCTTGGGCCTCGCTCGCGGTGGTGCCAATGCCGGCCGCCAGGACGCCGGCGCGCACCGCCTTCGGCAGCTGCGACAGCGCGCGGCCGACCACTGCGCCGGGGCCTGGAGCCGCCGCCATCAGGGCGTACTCCCACGGCTCCTGCGGGATCATCATGTCGGCGATCGCGCCCATGTTGCTGGAGCCCGCCGGCGGCAGGCGGCGGTACTGGTTCTGCATGCGCTGCGCCGCGATCTCATGCGGCGACAGCTCGCGTGGCGGCAACGGATCCGGCCAGTCGGGATCCTGGCGCGCCAGCTGGCCCATGTACCAATCGCTCATCGCACCACTCCCCCGATTGTGGCCTTCGCGCCGTCGCTGATCTTCTTGCGCAGCAGCCTGCCCAGTGTCTTGTCGTTACCGCCCTGCTCGAACAGATTGGCCGCCTCGATCTCCATCAGCTGGCCGCGGATTACCGGATCATCGACGCTGTCAAAAAACGGGCGATCCTTGGTCGAGAAGCAGAACACCAGGAACTCGGCGTGATCGCCGATCTTCTCGACCAGTCGCTCGCGCTCCTTCAGTGACACATGCTTGAACGTGTTGGTGCCGTAGATGCTGTGGTACAGCCCGGCGAGACAGACCTCTTCGCTGTTGCCCCAGTCGCGCAGCAGATCGTGCACGCCCTTCAGGTGCTCGAACAGCGTGCGGCCGCTGTGCGGCGTTTGGTTGGCGTCAAGACTGGTCAGGAACTCGCGATGGAAGGCTTCCATGGAAATTTCTCGGTCTTGAACATCAGCGTGATCCGCACGCCGGGGAAGATCCGCGTCACGCCGTTGGCTCGATGGGGCATCCGGCCGTCGAACACCACCACGCTATTCGGTTTTGGATACATGCAGGCGACGACGCGGTTCTCTTTGTCATTGTAGAAGATCGTCTCGCCGCCCCAGTTCGGCGACCATCGTGCGTGCGGGTAGTACACAGCCGTGTAATTCCCAGCAGCGCTGGCGTCGAGATGAACAGAGCCGTCCATGCCATAAGCCATTCCATTGGCGTAGCACCGCACCAGCGTATGTCCGGCGAAAACCTTGTCTCGGACGTCGAGCCATGCATCAAAAATGAGTGGCGCATTGACTTTCAGCTCTGCTTGGCAATCGTAGGATTGTTTCTCGCTGCTGCGCCAGCCGGCAAAATGCTTGTGCAGGAATGTCAGGCCATCGCGCGCGCGGTTGGACTTCCAGCCGGTTTCCCAGCCCGGCTCGAGCAGAAAATCGTAAATCTTGCTGCGCTTGTCGTCGGAGAACACGTCTTCGTGGCGCTGCGGCCGCTCGAGCACGGGCGCGGGAGTGATGGCATCCATCAGGCCACCGTCGGGTAGGGTTTCATTGCGGCTTGCCTCTCCTTAAACAGTTGATTGCGCTCGCCCATTGCGCGGCGTGACGCCATGTCGGCTTGCCGGTTCTGGGCGTCGACCTGTTTTTGCTGCGCGGTCTGGGTGAGGATCTGCTGCTTCTGCGCGCCCTCGACCAGCTTCTGTTCGTGCTCGCGCGCTTCGTGCTGGCCCTTGACGTGGAGCTGCTGGATCTTGGCCTCCTCGAGCCGGCGTTTGCTCTCGGCCTCGAACATCGCCAGCCTGAACTCGCCCTGCATCTTCTCGCTCTCGCGCTTGGCTTCGTTCTGCAGCTTCATCACCTCAAGCTGCGCTTTGCCGTCGGCCTCGGCCTTCGACGCCTCCAGCTTCTTAACCTCGATCATGCCCTGCGCCTCGAGCTTCTGCTTCTCGGCCTCCATCTTGGGATCGCCCTTGCCCTTGCGCTCGGCCGCCGTCATCTCGACCTGCTCGACGAGGTTGTCGATCGAGCCGTCGAGCGTGCGGCCGACGCGGAACGGCGCGACGCTGAACTTGAGCAGCTCGCCGCAGAACTCGGCGCTGCTCGGCTCCGCCGCGATCAGCGCGCCGAGCTGCGGCAGCAGCGCCGCCATCATGCCCATGAACTCGCCGCGGCGCTGCTTCTCGGCGTTCTCATCGGCCTGGATGGTGCTGTCGGTTTCGATGTCGAGAATGAACGCCGTGGTGCGGTAGTCGCGGATGAACTGCTCGACCTGCTCGGCAGTCGGCCGCTGCTGCTCGTCTTCGATGTTGCCCTTTAGCGCCAGGAACTGCTGCTCGAGCTGCTTGTCGGCCTGCGGCGCGCCTTGCTGCTGCGCCATCGCCTGCGCCTGCGGCGCGGCTTGCGCCTGCTGCATCTGCTGCACGGCCTGCTGCTGGATCATCTGCGCTTGCTGCGCCAGTGCCATCAGCTTTTGTTGCTGCTCAGCCTGGGTCGGGATCTCCATCTGCGACATCTCGATCAAGGTGCCGAACGCAAACTCGCTGCACATGATCTCGGCCATGATCTCTTCGATGTCGCGCGCGAGGCGCACCATCTCGCCCTGCTTGTCGCGGATCCGCACCGAGCCGTACTGTGATTTGAGTTGCTGCGCACCGAGCGTCTCGCCAGGATCGGTCGAGCCGCGCATGATGTCGGACAGCCCCATGATCTGGTAGATGTCCTCAATAACTTGTTTTCGAACTGCGATGACCGCCGTGATGGTGTTGGCGATCATGTCGATCGGCATCCAGATGATGACCTCCTTCGACCCGCCGAACGCCGCCCAGTTGCTGATCGGCACCAGCACACGGCCCTTCGAATTGGTCCGCACCGCGGCCTGCACGGCGTCGGAGATCTCGGCACTGCCGGCCGGGTAGAACCCCTTCACCTCGAGATACTGCGACAGCGCGTGCAGCCGTCCGGTCAGCGTGTTCACCTCGTCGAGCTGATCCTTGTACTGCAGCACGTCCGGCACCGGGATCAGCGAGCCCGGCTGCGTCGCGCTGTAGGCCGGCTTCGGGCACGGGAAGAACCCTTGCAGCTGCGCCAGCTCCTCGGGCTCGGCCTCGTCGAGCACGTACTCGCACCCCTCGGCGACCCAGACCACCTTGTTGAGGCCCTTGTGCCAGATCTCCCAGAACTTGGCGCGCTCGCGGTTGTCAGTGCCGCCGATCTCCTGCAGGTCCTTGTCGACCTTGTACTCGGCGAGCTGATACTCATCGCCGCTGTACTCGCTGAAGCGCTCCTTGGCCTGCGCCCGCGTCATGTACGACGCCGCGGCGACCCACGTCACCTCGCGCCAGTTGCGCGACAGCGAGTGCAGAAAATCTCTGCGGCTCTTGTGGTCGACGCAGACGTACTCCGGCTTCTTGCGCTTCTTGTCGGATGGCTCGTAGCGGCACCACGCCACGCCGCGGCCGTTGGTGGCGAGATCATCGCGCGACAGCATCAGCAGGTCGTTGATGCGCGTCAGATCGAACGCCACGTTGCTGCAGCGCTCGAGCAGCTCGGAGGTGACCTGATACAGCGGCCGGCGGTCCTTGAACTTGGGCACCACCACGGCTTCCGGCTTCTTGGCGTAGATGCTTGGTTTCAAAATCTCCAAGTTCGCCCAGAACAGGTTGAACTGCTTGTCGCGCGTGGTCGAGCGCAGCTGCGTGAGGTTGGCGTACAGCTTCTCGATGTTGTCACAACATTCGTTCCACTCTTCAAACGCCTTCTCGCTCTCGGTCAACATGTTAAGCCACGCGGTCGCCTTGTCGGGCTCCACCGCGGGATTGTATTCAGCGTCGCCGCTGCGCTCGTCGTCGCCGGTTGGTGCCAGCTCTTCTACGATCTCCGACATAGTCCCTCACCGGTTCAAGCGTGGTTGGCTTGATCCGGCGTTGACGCGGGCTGTGTGTGTGATTGGTCGACCGGCATGGTAACCGGCAGTTCGGAGCAGAGCGCATCGAGACGGTCGGCGGCAAGCTTCAATGTGCTGGACATCTTGCGCGATCGCGGCAACACCCATGCTGCCATGTTGCGCAGCGAGGTGATCAGGTCTTCGTCGTACTGGCGCTGCGCCGGCGTCATGGCGGTGCCTTCTCAAAGTTGTCCTCGAAATAGACCTTCGCGACCAGCCACTGATCATCGTGGTTCTTCGGGTTGCGCGCAATCATGTCACCGACCTTGGGTGAGCCGGCTTCAGCATCCGGTGTCGAGATGCTGACGCGGGATAGATCCTCGCCTTCGACCCACGGCCGCAGCTCGGCGACCTGCTTGCGCCGGTATTTGATGAACTCGCTCACTTTTTGACGACCTTGAGCGCCGGCAGATCCTCGAGGTCCATCTGGTCGGGATCCTCGCGCTTGACCTTCCAGGGCCGGCCCAGGCCGATGCTGACGTCACGGCAGGCGTCGTTGATGCGCCCGCCGTTGACGCCGCCCATCATGATGGCGATGTTCTGCTGCGACACGCCGCGCACGTAGTGCATGAACGCCGCGGTGATCTTCTCCTCGAATGTCAGTGCCGTCTTCGGTTCGTTCTTCGGTTCGTTCATAGCTGCAGCCCTCCTCGTTGGTCACCCGGTTCTGCCGGCGGTGGAATGTACCACGCGCCGGGTTCGATCTTGCGCTCGATCGGTTGCCGCGGGATCAGCCGCCACGCCAGCGACAGGTAGCGGAAGCTGGCCGCCGGATGCGCGCACCAGTCGTGCACGTCGGTGGCGCGGAACGCCTTCTTGTCATCGTCCCACTCGCGACGGTACTGCTCGAGCGCGGCGATCCCCGTCTCCTCGGTGCGCGGGTGAAACACGCACAGTGGCAGCGTGCGTCGCGCTGCGTTGATGCCGTCCTGGAAAGTCGCAAACGGCACCAGCAGCGGATGCAGGCCGAAGCCTTGCATCGTCTCGACCCGCGTCTTGCCGGATCCCCACTCCTTGACCTTGGCATCGTGCGGCACATAGTCGGTGCCGTCCTTCCAGCCATGCTTAGCGCCACGCATCGCGATCTGCTCGGCGTAGTGTTCGACGCCCGCGCCCGATGAGGCGTAGTGATCAAGAATAACGACTTGAGATCCCTGCAGCTGAAACCACCAGATCGAGGTGTCGTCGGTGACGCCGAGATCCCACGCGCGGTGCACCGGCTGATCGGCGATCGCCTCGCACGCCAGGATGCGGCCCTCGTTGCGGACCTGCGCCATCTCCATCGCGAAGTACGCGCCGAGGATGGCGGCCTGGAAGTCGCAGAAATACTCCTGACGATATTGCGCGCGCCCGACGTCCTCGCCGTACAAAGCCGCGTACTCCTTCTGCGTCTCGATCAGCGCCCGCTCGTTGAGCGCTTCGGTGTCAGTGACGGTCAACAGCTCGGCGAACCAGTCCGGCGATTGCTTGGCGTGGTTGTACATCGTGAACGCGTGGTTGCGACCGCGCGGTGTCGTAATGAACGCGGCCCAGCCAGAATTTTCTTCCAACATCGGGCGGTGATATGCCCACGCCGATGGATTGGCGAGCGCCCACTCGCTGTACACGATGCCGGCGACGCTCGCGCCGACCGTGGTGTTGTAAGTGTCGCTGCCGATGCACTGCCACGTCGAGCCGTTCTTGAAGCGAATGAACATCTCGGTGTCGTTGGTGTTGGCGCGCAGCTCGATCGGGAATGCTTCGTCGATGCGTCGCTTGCCGGTGTGCGGATTGATCGCGGTCCAGATCGCCTTGCGCGCCTGATTGTACTCCGGCAGGCAGTGCCAGTAATTTCCGACGCGGTCGACATTCGCAGCGATGCTGGTGTGATGCAGACAGACGTCGTCTTTGCCGGCGCGTCGGTGCCACACTGCCATCGCGCGCTTGCCGCCGGCGCGCAGGTATTGCCACAACGCGTTCTGATGTGGCCGCTGCGTCCAGTTGTTGTTCGGCAGCGTGACGTCGATCATTGAGCCATCCTCAACCACGCACGCCATGCACGAACGTGGTGATTGTGCTGCACACTTTTCCTGCGCCACACCGCAATGAAAAACGGATCATGCCAATCGTCTTCGCCTCTCATGGCAACACCGGCTTGATCATCGAGTGCATCGCGACCTCGACGATCGCGGTGATGACGTCCTGCGTCGTGTAGCCCTGCTTGGTTTCAAGTGGAATGTCGAAGCCGGCCTCGCGCAAATCTTCCATGATCGATGTCGCATATCCGCGCGCCGTGTTCGGCAGCGTGGTGTGCGGCTGCTCGATCCACAGTTTCATTTCTTGCCCTCAGTGATGTGGCGCACCGTGATGCGGATGTCGCCCTCGCCATCCTCGCCGGTGTGCGGTTGCGGCGGCTTGCCCCAGCCGCGCTCCCACAGCATATGCGAAGCACGCAGCCGTGCGTCCTCGCTGATGCCATTCTCGGCGATCCCGGCTACCATCTTGACGGTGGCCTTGGTGTACGCCCGGCACAAAGATCGGATATCTGCTGGAGCTTTAGTCATTTAGCTGGGAATAGCCCCCTCCCCTCGATGCGGCGACATTACGCGCCGCCCCAACCGCAGGCAACACAATGAGCGAGCTGCTCGATCTGGAAACCAAGCTGACCATCCTGGCGAACAACCCGTGCGCCTGTGTGGTGTGCGTCGAGGCGGCGCGATTGGCGCAGCACACCCTACGTGAGGTCGCGCCCAGCGCCGCCAAGCTGCTCGAGCTGAAACACGGCACGCCGGCGTTCCGCGTCGCGGAGCTGGCATTCCACAGCGACGAGCTGGCGCGCCTGCAGGCGGCCTACGACCTGATCGGCCGCGGCCGCTGCCTGCTCGCGCCGGCGCTCGAGCCCGACCGATCGCAGCCCGTGGTGACGTCGCGCGAGATCCCGGCGCTACCGGACCCCGAACTGTATCGCGAGCGGATCGAACACTACCGCAAGCACGCCATGAAGCCGCGCATGCAACACCGCCGCGGCCGCCTCGAGCATCTGAGACGGCCGCGGGTGCCAGGATCCTACCTGATCAAATAGCTAAGCCGCCCGCTTCCACTGCGGCACCGCCGGCTCCTCGCCGTGGTGCACCATGGCGCGCAGCAACAGCGCCACGCTGGTCGGGATCTCAGCCTCACCGCTGCAGTAGCGGTGCGCGGTGCGCACGCTGACGCCCAGGAAGCGGCCCGCGCCGCCCTGCGTCATGCCCAGCGCTTTGATGATCCTTTTGTACTGCGTCGGCGTCATCGATCGTTCGGTCTGCCAGTTCATGGTCGTGGTTCTCCGTTGTGGTTAGAGGGCAACCCATTTGTCGCCCTCCCGCTTGTGGGTTTGCTTCCAGCCGTCGTACCTGAGGTTGAACTCGGTGATGTCCCGCTTGAGCTGCAGGATCTTGCGATCGCGGTTCTCGAGATCGCGTTTTTTGAACACGTCGAACGTGATGCCCGGCGTGTGCCTAAACACGTTGTCGGGATTGGATTGCAGCGTTGCTGCAAAATTGTCGCGCGTCAGCGACAACGTCTTGCTGACGTAGCCGCCGCGCACCCGGCGGTCGTAGATCTGGTAATGGTGCGTCACCGGCAGCGTCTCGGCATGCACCGCATCGCGCGCTGCGATCGAGCGCTCCAGCACCTGCTCGAGATGCTCGATCAGATCCTTGACGCGCAGTCGACTGACCTCCCACGGCGCGTACTTGGCACCGAAGCACGACGCGGTCTGCCAACCATCGCCCGGCCGCGTGTAGCCGTGGTGCGCGATCGCACCCTTGGCGGCGTGGATGGCGCGGCCGCAGCACTGACAGTGCATGGTCTGCGAGGCATCGATGTCCTTGACCTTGCGGCCCTCGACGTGAAACCGCTTGCGATATTTCTCATTGAGTTTTTCGATCCAAGCCTTGGCCTCGGCCTCAGTGCCGAACGACAGACCCGGCTTGGCGCGGTGGCTGCGTCCGAAGTTGATCTGCTCGACGATGACGAACTTGACGACCATGGACAACCTCCGTTGTGATCACCCGTTCTAAGCCAACCTGACACACCCGTCAATAGGGCCTAAAACAGGCCTTTTTGGACCGCTGGACACCATAGTCAGGCTGGCGTATAAACGTGTCACTGAGTTCATCACAAACCGAAACGGAGCCTCCAATGACCAAGACCAACCTGACCGCCACGATCGACGCCCTCGGTGCCCTGAAGGCGCAGATCGCCGACCTCGAGATCCAGGAGAAGGCGCTGAAGAAGGCGCTCGCCGACATCGCCCCCGGTGCCTACGAGGGCGAGCTGTTCCGCCTCTCGATCTCGCAGAGCGTGCGCTGCACGCTCGACATGGACGCGGTGCGCGAGAAGCTCTCTCCGCAGTTCATCGCCGCGCACACCCGCGAAACCGAGGTGCGCACCCTCAAGGTGTCGGCCCGCAACGGACAGGTGGCGTGATGGACTACACCAACGACAAGGGCGAGCGGCTCTACTTTCCGACCGCGCACGCGGCCGAGATGGAGCTGATCGCGAAAGGCTTCGACGAAGACGATCACGGCTTCTACCGCTCCGAAGAACCGAACGGCTGGGCCTACGCCGACATCCGCTACAACGCCCGCGGCTACTTCATCCGCATCACCGTCAAGCTGGAGGATTGATCATGACCACCAAAAAATTCGCCGACGACATGGTGCGCCTCGGCCGCGGCCTCGGCCGCGTCGAGGGCCTCAAGCTGGCGATCGACATCATGCGCGCGCATGGCCTCGACGTCGTCCACCCCGCCCGCATGGCGGTGTTCGAGGCCCTCATGGACGACGCACCCCCGTGCGCAGCAGCACCCGCCACACCGGACGCAGCGTAAGCCACGCCGCCCAGGCGGCCAGCGCTGCCAACCAGCCTGCCACCACCGGCCCCCACCACCAGGGGCCGGTGGTTTCCGTTTCCAGCGCCGGCCACACGTCGGGCTCCGTTCCCGGCGCAAACGTGCTGAAAACAGGTAACTTAAATTCGCCCTGCGAATTAAAGTTACCGTCCTCCGGCACCTGACTGAACCGCGCCAGCATCACCCACGGCTCTGGCTCAACGAAAAGCGGCGGCCCGTTTTTGGTGCGCTGCCTTTCGTCCCAGACCCATTCGAGGTTGGGAACGAAAAGCAGCGGCTCGTTTTTGAGCTGCTGCGTTTCGTCCCGCCCCTGAGCGAAAAGCTGCGGCCCGTTTTTGAGCCGCTGCTTTTCGTTTCCCTTTCGTTCCAAAACGCCCCAGCAGCGCCGCCCATGCGTTCCGCGGTGCCAATGCAGGTACGCGCCGCGGTAGACCCGTTTAGCCTCGCCGTAGCCCAGGCAGCGCGCCGGCGTTGGGCCTCCGTCAGCCCACGTCACCCCGATTGTAGCGATGGGGAGAACCAGCCATGTCGTCAACGCCACCAGAGCGACGGCCCTCGTACTGCGCCGCATCGCGCCTCTGGGCCATCTCGATAGCGATTTTGCGATCGTTGCTAGACATCGTGTTGAGATCTTCATGATCGCCGTCCCCCGTGATGTGAGGCTGGTGTTTGATGGTGAAGGCTCTTCCCAATGCCAACATGCTCGCCAGCACCGTCTCGACCTCGGCGGCTCGTCGAACCGCCTCGTCGCGCACCATGGTCGAACTGGCGACCCGACTGTCGGCCTCGGCGAGCTGCGCCTGCAGCGCCTCGATCGCGACCTTGTAGCCCGTGATGTCGTTGCGCAGCCCCGACACCTCGCGGCGCAGGTGATCACGCTCCGCCGCCGTCTCCTGCTGGATCCTCAAACCTTGCTCGACCACGGCTTCCCTCGTTGGCGGCAGCTGCGCCATGTCTGGATGCTGCTGTGACTGCATTCCATTACCGCTCGTCATCGTCGTCCTCCGTTTGTGATGAATACAAGTCTCGCCGCTCGAGCTGCCAAGCTTTCACCTCGCGGTCGAACGTCTCCCACGCTGACGCGGGGATCTTGTGGTAGCCGCCATGCTTGGCGACCAGCGTGTCCAGATTGGGACCGCGCCTGCTCACTGCACGCCCGGCTGAAACAGATCGTCCAGCGGATCATTCAAGCTGGCGGCTTGTCGGATCGCGTCGAGCGGATCGCCGATCGTCTTCTCGACCCGCGTCACCGTCGCGCCCGGCCAGATCCGCTTTGCCTTCAGCACGCCAGGGTAGGTCGCCAGCATGCGGCCGATCTCGTCGAGGCCGTACACCGCCAGCTGCCTGCCCTCCGCCACCACGGCGTGCGCCTCCGCGGTGTCCTGCACGATCGCCGCCACGCTGCCGTCGGGCAAAGCGACCTCCCAGACCTGCGGCGAGATCGGCTGCGCGCCGGCGTCCTCCGCCGCCTTGTTCAGCGCCGACCACGCCACCACCATGCGCTCGGCCTCGCGCTGCACGTCGATCAGCTCGCCGCCGTGCGTCGCCGCCGCCAGCTTGTAGCGCTGGCGATCGAACTTCTCCCGCAGTTCACGTGAAACCAGGAGGCGCAATCGATCACAGCCCCACTTGCGCTCCATGCGGACCGCGATCGCGTCGACGCCGTCGAGATACGATCGGCCGCTGATGTAGGTGCCGTGCGATTGATCCCACGCCCGCGACGGCGTCGAACCACTGAACGCCGGCGCGAACTTTTTTTGACCGGGTCTTGGCTTCATTTTCTCCTCCGTTGTGATGGCCCCGAATGGGAGGCGCGCAGGAGTGCGCCCTCCCCCCCCTTTAGGGGTGGTATACTTTCTTTGCTGCTGACAAGGACTTACACACGCATTTTGCTCATTCCTGCTTTTCAAATTTCTCGCTGCGTAGAAGGACTTACCACTATGAAAATTTTGCATAGCTCTAAAATCTCGCTCAAATGTCGACCAATTTACGGTAGCCTTTGGCTCTACTTTTAAGATTAAAAACCTCCTCTGAAATCACCTTGTTGGCGGTCCATTCGGCGAGCATGTCCTCGACCACGCCGCGCTCCAGCCGCCACCGCTTCATGATGTTGATGACCGCCGATCGCGAGGTGTTGGTGGCAAAACACCACGGCTGACCAGCCACCCATTGCTCCTCGACGCCGGCCAGGATCTGGCGACACACGTCGCGCTCCGGCCAACCAGAGCCGGGCTCGCGCGGCTCCACCTCGATCGGCTCCAGCGCCAGCGAGGTGTTGCCAGCCAGCAGCCCGACCGCCAGCTTGGTGACCTTGAACGGCTGCTCCCAGCCATCCTCGGCGGCCTTGATCTTGACCGCGGTGATCGAGCCCGTCTCCGCACCGGGCTCGCGCTTGACCTCAATCAGGAAGTCGCCGGCACCGGGGATCACCGTCGAGCCCCGCATGTTGCCGGCGCGGGCGGTGTGGTGGATCCCGATCACAGTCGCGCCGAACCGCTGCCGCACCGCGTCACAGGCCATCACGAAGATCGTCATGTCCTTCTGCAGGTTCTCCTCGGCACCGGGCAGCACGCGGCTGACGGTGTCGACGAACACCGCGGCGATCGGCTGGCCGGTCTGATCGACGACCGCCTGCACGGTGGCGAGCAGCTTGGCGATGTCCTCCTTGACCATGAAGTTGATGCTCTGGCGGATCAGCCGGAACGGCGCGGCGTCGGCGTTGACGCCGGCGGCCTGCTCCCACGCCATGATGCGGAACTTGAGATCGGCCTGCCCCTCGCTCGAGATGTAGACCACCGCGCCGGCGCGCTCGATCGGGCGGTCCCACCACATCTGGCGCGCCGTGCTGAGGCTGAGCGCCATGTCGAGCGCGATGAAGGTCTTCAGGCAGCCGGGCGGCCCGTAGATGAAGCCGAGCGCCTGCTCGACGATCAGCCCACCGATCAGCCATTGCGGGTCGGGCAAGGTCTTGATCTGCAGCACGTCCAGCACCTCGAACAGCGCCGCCGGGTCGGTCTTGGCCTGCGCCTCGACCTTGGCCGCCAGCTCTTCAAATTCTTTTACCGGATCCGCTGCAGGGTCTGGGTTGGGATCCGGCTCCGCCGCAGCGCGCGCCACGTCGCCGTCCCACTGGTTCATGGCGTAGCGCCATTTGGCCTCGAACGCTGGGAAGCCGCGCCCCTCGCGAGCCAGCCCGACCGACTTGCTCTCGCCGGGCAGCGGGTTCTGTACACTGACAGTGCGCTCGTAGA
>Ga0137436_1000425_pt1 | contig 12507 bp, 10 predicted proteins | sample EasRivERMGT119_2_FD_102328 | JGI IMG/M metagenome (GOLD analysis project Ga0137436, IMG submission 102328) | Soil microbial communities from meander-bound floodplain in the East River, Colorado, USA - East River MetaG ERMGT119_2 | ecosystem: Environmental > Terrestrial > Soil > Floodplain ...
CGCGATGGTGATCGTCGACGCCGTCACCTCGCTCGCCGGCACGCCGGTGAAGGTGGACGAGTGGGAAATCGACGCCATCTACTCCGCCAGCCAGAAATGCCTGTCGTGCACGCCGGGCCTGTCGCCGGTGTCGTTCTCCGAGCGCGTGGTCGAGCACGTGAAGAAGAGGAAGGACAAGATCCACAGCTGGTTCATGGACATGAACCTGCTGTTCAACTACTGGACCGCCGGCACGCGCACTTATCACCACACGGCGCCGACCAACTCGCTGTTCGCGCTGCACGAAGCGCTGCTGCTGATCCGCGAGGAAGGCCTGGAGAACGCCTGGGCACGCGCCACGCGCCACCACCTCGCGCTGAAGGCCGGCCTCGAGGCGATGGGCATGAAGATGCTGGTGGCCGAAAAATACCAGCTGCCGCAGATGAACGCGGTGCGCTGCCCGGAAGGCGTCAACGAGGCCGAGGTCCGCAAGACCCTGCTCAACGAGTTCAGCATCGAGATCGGCGCCGGCCTCGGGCCGCTCGCCGGCAAGATCTGGCGCATCGGCCTGATGGGCTACAGCTGCCGGCCGGACAACGTCATGCTGTGCCTTTCCGCGCTGGGCTCTGTCCTTTCGGACATGGGCCTGCCGATCCACGTCGGCGATGCGGAAGCCGCGGCGCACGGCGCGTACGCGCAGATGCACGTGAAGGACGCGCAACGTAAGAAGAGAGCCGCATAGAGATCGGGGTCTGACCCCGATCTTTCGATGGACACGCTGACACACGCGTTGTCGGGGGCGCTGCTCGCGAGGGCGACGAACCCGAAGGACGCGCCGCCGCGCTCGCTGCCGCGGCGCATCGCCGCGGGATTCTTCGCCTGCGCGGCGCCCGACCTCGACTTCGTGGTCGGCTTTGCCGGCCCGGTGGAGTACCTAGCCCAGCACCGCGGCGTCACGCACTCGCTGATCCTGCTGCCGCTATGGGCATTCGCTCTTTCCTGGCTTCTCGCGAAGATCCTGCGCGAGCCGCGCGGCTGGCGCGCGCTCTACGGCATCACGGCGATGAGCATAGCCCTGCACATCGCGGGCGATCTCATCACCGGCTTCGGCACCATGGTGCTCGCGCCGTTCTCCAACTGGCGCGGCGCGCTCGGCACCACCTTCATCATCGACCTCTGGTTCAGTGGCATCATCGTCGCGGGCCTGCTTCTTTCCGTGCTCATCAGAAAGAGCAGAGTTCCCTCGGTCGCTGCGCTTGCCTTCCTCGTGGGTTACGTTGGATTTCAGGCACTGCAAAAGGAAAAGGCAATCGAGTTCGGCATCGAGTACGCGAAAACCCGGGCGATCAGGGACGCGAAAGTCACCGCGCATCCGCGCCCGCCGACGCCGTTCAACTGGACCGTGTTCGTCAGCGACGACCGCGCGCATCGCTTCGCGCACGTGAATCTGATCAGAGAAGAGGCAAAGCGATATCAGCCCGGCGACGGCTTCGTCGCGCGCATCGACGCGCCCTACCTGCCGCTCGACAGGGCCATCTGGGTGACCCGCAGCCGCTACGGGGAGACCGACCAGGACCTGATCAGCGAGGCGTGGAACGCGGACGCGCTGGCGGTGTACCGCTGGTTCGCCGACCTGCCGGCTTTCGACGGCTTGAGCCGCGACCCGGCGTGCGCGTTCTTCGTCGACCTGCGCTTCCTCACCCCGGGGCGCGATGCGATGCCGTTCCGCTACGGAGCCTGCCGCGACCCTATCGGCGCCTGGCGCCTGCTGGCGCCCGAGTAGCCGCTTACTTCGAGGCCGGGACTTGCGAGCGGAAGCGCTCGGCGAGCTGCGGCTGGCTGGCGTTGGCGTCGAGCGTCGGCTGCATCTTCTCGCCCAGCTGCTCGAGGCGGTCGCCGGGCGCCGGGTGGGTCTTGAACATCAGCGCGAGGCCCGAGTCCTGCGCGTTCATCGCCTGCAGCGTCTGCAGCACCGTGGGCAGGCCGTAGGCGTCGTAGCCGGCGCGCGCCGCGTAGACGATGCCCAGGCGGTCGGCCTCGAACTCGTCGCCCTTGTCCAGGCCACGGGCGTACATCTCCTTGCCGAACGAGACCAGCTTGTCGTTCGCCCCGGCGTTCTTGTTCTTCACCGCCATCGACAGCGCGTCGCCGGCCAGCGCGGTGGCCGCGCCCTTCTGGATCGCCTTGAGATGGTGCTTCTTTACCACGTGCACGATCTCGTGGCCGAGCACGCCGGCGAGCTCGGCTTCGCTGCGCATCCGCTCGAGCAGGCCGCGCGTGATGAAGATGGTGCCGCCGGGTACCGCGAAGGCGTTGAGCTGCGGCGCGTCGAGCACGCCGAACTGCCACGGCAGGTCGGGGCGCTCGCTCTGCGCGGCGATCCAGCGGCCGACGTTGTTCACGTAGGTCTGCATGCGCGCGTCGTTGACCAGCGGCGCGGCGCCTAGCAGCGTCGCCGCCAGGTCGCGGCCGATGGCGATCTCCTCGTCCTGGCCGATGTCCTTGGTCGCCTTGCCGAGGTTCTTGGCCGAGTCGAGCATGCGGCCGACGTCGAGGTTCGGCATGCGGAACTGCGCCTGCGCCGCGCCTGCGGCGAGAAGAAGGCACGTTGCCATGAGGACGCGGTTCATTTGACCTCCTCAACCGGCTTCGCTTGCAGCTTGCCTTTCGCGGCGAAGCCGGCGGCCGCCTCCGGCGTCACGGCGAACTGCTGCATTTTCGCCAGCTCGGCCGGGTTGGGCTGCGCATTGGCGAGCATCTCGGGGTCGAGGCCGCGCACGCCGGTGGTGAGCGTGGTGCCGCTGGAGCCGGTGCGCGCGACGTTGAACAGGCTGCTGACGCCGCTGTCGCCCTTCTTGGCCGCGCCCGGCCCGCCGAAGCGCAGCGCGAGCATGCGCACCCAGCCTTCGCCTTTCGCGCTCTTGACCCGCGTCCAGCCGCCCTTGCGCTCTAGGGCATCGACGGCGGTGTTCTCGTCGAGCTGGCCGATCGTCTCGGCGTCGGCAGCCGGGGCCTTCTTTACCTCGACCTGGCGCACGGTGGTGGCGGGCTCGGCCCATGCCAGCAGCGGGAGCAGCAGCAGCAAGCAGAAGAATCGCGGGAATCTCATGGTTTGCGCCTCGGTTCGAACAACTCTACAGGTTGCGCGCGGCCTTTAACAGGGAACGTGCCACATGATACGAACTCGAAGGCGTCGCCGCACAGCTCGGCGGTGTCTTTCGAGACCAGGATGCGCCGCTTCGCGTCCTTGGTGAGGCCCTCGATGCGGCTCGCCAGGTTCACCGTGTCGCCGATGGCGGTGTACTCGCGCCGCTTCTCGGAGCCGATCAGGCCGACCACCGCCGGGCCCGAGTGCAGGCCGATGCCGACGTCGAACTCGAGGTGCTCGGCGCCCAGCTCGCGCTTGAAGTCCTGCAGCGCGTCGGCCATGTCGAGCGCGCAGGCCACCGCGCTCTTCGCGTGGCCCGGGTTGTCGAGCGGCGCGCCCCACATCGCCATGATGCAGTCGCCGATGTACTTGTCGAGCGTGCCGCCGTGGCGCCAGATGACGTCGACCTGGAGCGAGAAGTAGCGGTTGATGAGCTCAACCACCTCTTCCGGGCTGCGCGTCTCGGACAGCGTAGTGAAGCCGCGGATGTCCGAGAACAGCAGCGTTACCTCGCGCCTCGCGGTCTGCACGCCCTGGTCGAGCAGCAGTGACACCACGTGAGGGTTGACGAAGCGCGAGAACATCGCCACCGCCGCCTGCCGCTGGCGGCGCTCGCGCAGGTACTCCGACAGCGCGGCCGCGGCGTAGAAGGTCCAGGCCGCGGCCAGCGGGGTGAGCAGCGGCAGCAGAACCAGCCTGCCGGCGAGGAACCAGCTCGCGCCGAGGAGAAAGACGGTGGCCGCCGCGAGCGCCGCGCCGGTCGCCCTGACATCGACCTTCCTGTCGAAAGCGAGGAACAGCGAGCTCAGCAGCAGCAGGCCGATCGCGGCCGGCCACCAGGCCGGCGCGTAGCGCATGTGGCGGTCGTTCTTCAGGTTCTCGATCGCCGTGCCGAGGATCTCGGCGCCCGGCTGGATGTGCGAGAGCGGCGTCACGCGCCGGTCGCCGAGGCCGGCGGCGTCGGCGCCGACGATGACGATCTTGCCGCGGAACTCGTTCGCCGGGCGCTGGCGCTCGGCGCGGTCGAAGTCTTCGTACAGGTCGCTGAAGGAGACGCGCGGGAAGGTGTCGGCCGCGCCGCGCCAGGCGAGCACCATGTCGTCGGAATCAGGCACCGGGTAGCCGAGATCGAGCGCGACTCTCGCCGGCAGCGAAGGCAGGTCCCATCCGCCGATACGGTGGCGCAGGTGATAGCGGCGGCCGACGCCGTCGCCGTCGGGCAGGTAGTTGATGGTGCCGACGCGCCAGAGCTTTGCCGGCAGCACCAGCGGCGGGATCACCGCGATGGGGGCGTTCGGATCCGCGTTCGGCCCGCGCATCAGGCCGATGAGGTGCGCCACCTCGGCGGCTTTCGACGGCTGGGTCGACTCGATGCGCACCATCGGGTAGTAGATGTTGTCGTGGCGGGAGGCGGCGTCGATGAACGCCTGGTCGCTCTGCGGCCGGTGCCGGTCGGGCTCCGAGAACATGATGTCGAAGACGATGGCGCGCGGCTTCTGCTCCGCCAGGCCCTCGATCAGAGTGGCGTACACCTCGCGCGGCCAGGGGAAGCGCCCGGCGCCGATCTTCTCCTGCTCCATCGTGGCGAGGCTCTTCTCGTCGATGTTCACCACCACGATGTCCGGGTCGGGGGCGAGCGCGGTTGCCTGATGCTTGACGAAAGCATCGAGCAGCCGGTTCTCGAGCGGCTTCAGGAAGCCGAGCAGGAACAGCTCGAGCGCCGCGACGGCGAGGACGGCGGCGGCGAGCGGCTTCACGGCTTGAGCGGCGAGCGCTTCATAGCCGCAGGCGTCTCCATATCTCGGCGCTGAGCGTGGCCTGGTTGAGCGTATAGAAGTGCAGGCCGGGCGCGCCGCCGGCGATGAGCTTCTCGCACAGCGCGGTGACCGCCTCCAGGCCGAAGGCGCGAATCGACGCGACGTCGTCGCGGTAGCCGTCGAGCTTGAGGCGCATCCAGCGCGGGATCTCGGCGCCGCTCGCGTCCGAGAAGCGCGCAAGCTGCGAGAAGTTGCTGATCGGCATGACGCCGGGAACGATCGGGATCGAGATGCCCGCCGCGCGGCAGTCCTCGACGAAGCGGAAATAGGCGTCGGCGTTGTAGAAATACTGCGTGATCGCCGCGTTGGCGCCGGCGTCGACCTTGGTCCTGAAGTTGCGCACTTCGTCGGCGGCGTAGCGCGTCTGCGGGTGGTACTCGGGGTAGCAGGCCACCTCGATGTGGAACCAGTCGCCCGTGGTCTCGCGCACGAAAGCCACCAGTTCCGAGGCATAGCGGAACTCGCCCGAGGCGCCCAGGCCCGAGGGCAGGTCGCCGCGCAGCGCGACCAGGTGCCGGATGCCGTTCGCCTTGTAGCGGCTGAGCTGCTCGCCGATGTCCTTGCGCGTCGAGGCGACGCAGGAGATGTGCGGCGCCGCCTGGTGGCCGGCGTTGCGGATCTCCATCACCGTCTCGAGCGTGCCGTCGCGCGTCGAGCCGCCGGCGCCGTAGGTGCAGGAGAAGAAGCGCGGCTTGAGCTTCGCCAGCTCCTGCCAGGTGGCGCGCAGCTTGGCTTTGCCTTCCGCGGTCCGCGGCGGGAAGAACTCGAAGCTGTTATTTGCCATGCAGGTAGGGCTTGAGCGCGGCGAACACGGCGCGGTTCACCGGCGCGTCGAGCCCGGCCTGCGCGCTCATGCGCGCCACCGCGCCGCACAGCCAGGGCGCTTCCAGCTTGTTTCCGGCCTCGAGGTCGTGCAAGAGCGATGCGCGCATCTCGGTGTGCAGGGTATCGGCGAAGGCGAGGCGGCTCTCGACGAAATCATCGGGCAGCTGCACGCCGCGCTTGCGCGCGAGCTGCCAGGTCTCGCGCATCGCCTGCTCGAACAGCCAGCGCATGTCCGCGTCGGCGCGCACCGTGCCGAGCGGCTTGCGCGTCACCGCGGTCGCGCTGGAGACGCCGACCAGGAACACGAACTTCTCCCAGTTCGCGCGCACGATGTCGTCGCACAGCTCGGCGTTGAGCCCGGCCTGGCGGCACGCGGCGAGGAAGGCATCCGCGGGACCCTGCTGCGATGGCAGCAAGGTGCCGAATTGCAGCCGCGCCATGTTGCCGGTGTGCTCGATCACGCCGGGCTCGCGCACGCGGGTGGCGATGTACGCCGAGCCGCCCATCACCGCGCTCGCCGGCAGCAGCTTGCGCAGGGCGTCGATCGACTCGACGCCGTTCTGGAACGGGATCACCACGCTGTGCTTGCCGATGATCGGCCTGATCTGCGCCGCGGCGGCTTCGGTGTCCCACAGCTTGACCGCGAACATCACCGCGTCGACCTGGCCGGCCTCGGCCGGGTCCTCGAACACCTTGACCTTGAGCCGGGCGTTGCCCTGCGGGCTCTCGATGGTCAGGCCCTTCTCGCGGATCGCGGCGAGGTGCTTGCCGCGCGCGAAGAACGCGACGTCGTGCCCGGCCTGCTGCAGTCGCGCGCCGAAGTAGCCTCCCACGCCGCCGGCGCCCATTGCGGCGATCTTCATGTCAGTAGCGGTAGTGGTCCGACTTGTAGGGACCGCTCTTCGCCACGCCGATGTACTTCGCCTGGGTGTCGGAGAGCTCGGTGAGCGTGGCGTTGAGCTTCTTCAGCTGCAGGCGCGCCACCTTCTCGTCGAGGTGCTTGGGCAGCGTGTAGACGCCCACCGGGTACCTGGCGGTGTTGGTGTAGAGCTCGATCTGCGCGATGGTCTGGTTGGCGAACGACGAGCTCATGACGTAGGAGGGATGGCCGGTGCCGCAGCCCAGGTTCACCAGGCGCCCCTTGGCGAGCAGGATGATGCGCTTCTTGTCTGGAAAGATCACGTGGTCGACCTGCGGCTTGATCTCCTCCCACTGGTACTGCGCCAGCGCCGCGACCTCGATCTCGTTGTCGAAGTGGCCGATGTTGCAGACGATGGCCTGGTCCTTCATCTTCTTCATGTGATCGTGGTTGATGACGTTGAAGTTGCCGGTGGCGGTGACGAAGATGTCGGCCTTGTCGGCGGCGTAGTCCATGGTCACCACGCGGTAGCCTTCCATCGCCGCCTGCAGCGCGCAGATCGGGTCGATCTCGGTCACCCACACCTGGGCGGACAGCGCGCGCAGCGCCTGCGCCGAGCCCTTGCCGACGTCGCCGTAGCCGGCGACCACCGCGACCTTGCCCGCGATCATCACGTCGGTGGCGCGCTTGATGCCGTCGACCAGCGACTCGCGGCAGCCGTACAGGTTGTCGAACTTAGACTTGGTCACCGAGTCGTTGACGTTGATCGCCGGGAACAGCAGCCGCTTCTGCTTGTGCATCTCGTAGAGGCGGTGCACGCCGGTGGTGGTCTCCTCGGTGACGCCCTTGATGTCCTTCGCGGCGTTCGCGTACCAGCCGGGTTTGCGCTTCTTGATGGCGGCGAAAAGATGCTCTTCCTCTTCGCTGCCGGGCTTGGCCAGGAGCGCCGGATTCTTCTGCGCCTCCTGGCCGAGGTGCATCAGCAGCGTGGCGTCGCCGCCGTCGTCCAGGATCATGTTCGGACCCCTCATTTGCCCGCTTGCGTCCGGGAATTCGAAGATGCGGTGGGTGAACTCCCAGTACTCCTCCAGCGACTCGCCCTTGTAGGCGAACACCGGGATGCCCGCGGCGGCGATGGCGGCGGCGGCGTGGTCCTGGGTGGAGAAGATGTTGCACGAGGCCCAGCGCACCTCGGCGCCGAGCGCCTTCAGCGTCTCGATCAGCACCGCGGTCTGGATGGTCATGTGCAGCGAGCCGGCGATGCGCGCGCCCTTGAGGGGCTTGGCGGCGGCGTACTCGGCGCGGATCGCCATCAGGGCCGGCATCTCGGACTCGGCGATGGCGATCTCTCGGCGACCCCAGCCGGCGTCTTCCATCTTGGCGACGTGGAAGTCGCCGGATTTCGGGTTCATTACGGCTGCATTCATGGTTTTCGTCCTCTGAAAAGACAAAGCGCCCGCACCGTTTCCGATGCGAGCGCCGTTAGATTTAGCTGAGCCTGACCCCCCTCATGTTCCTTACTGCTGCTTTTGCGGGGACGCAACGCTCCTCAGCGGGCGTGATTTTACCGGGGTTATTTCACTGGCCGCAAGGCCGCGCTCCCTTATCCTTCGCATATGGCAAGCGCGAGGGACGGTACCACCACCGGGACAACTGCAGGGACGACCCCGACCCTGACTGTGGGGCCGGTGCCGACGGCGGCCCTCGCCAGCGTGGTGTTCCTGAAGGTGCACGAGTTTGCCCGCCGCCCGGTCACCGAGCAGGCGCGGCTGCGCGCGCAGCTGGAGGCGGTGGTGGCGGTGACCGCGGCCGAGCTCGAGCCCGCCAGCCGCGTGGTGCTCGACGCCGCCGACGGCGCCGCGGTGGTGGTGCTGCGCGACCCGATCGGCGCGCTGCGCCTGGCCGAGCGCGCGCTGTTCGCGGCGACCGCCGGGCTGCCGCTGTCGGTGGGCATCAACCACGGCGCGGTGCAGCTGGCCGGCGCCGGCAAGGGCGACGAGGGGCTGGCGGGCGACGGCATCGCGGTGGCGGCCAACGTGGCCGAGTTCGCCGGGCCTTCCGCGCTGCTCATCGCGCGCTCGTTCCGCGACGCGCTGGCCGACGTCCAGCCGGGCCTCGAGGCGCAGATGCTGACCGCGGGCACTTTCACCGACGCCGGGCTGCGGACCCACGAGCTGTTCGCGCCCGATCACCGCGTGCCGGCGCGGCGCAGGCGCCGCTTCATCGCGGCCAGCGTGCTCGCAGCGGTGCTGCTGGTGGGCGCCGGCGTCGGCGCGCGCATCCAGGCCGAGGGCAAGGACCAGTTCCTCGACGGCATGGCGGCGAAGTACCGCGACACCGCCGAGCAGGGCAGGAGCTACGTGCAGGAGCTGGTGGGCAAGGTGAAGTTCTGATGGCGAAGAAGAAGCTCAGCCGCGTCGGACGCTACAAGATCCTCGGCGAGCTCGGCCGCGGCGCGATGGGCATCGTCTACAAGGCCGAGGACCCGAACCTCGACCGCGTGGTGGCGCTGAAGACCATCCTGCTGTCCGACGACGCGGAAGGCCGCAAGGACTACCACAAGCGCTTCTTCCTCGAGGCCAAGGCCGCGGGAAAGCTCACTCACCCGCATATCGTCACCACCTACGATTTCGGCGAGGAGGAAGATCTCGCCTACCTCGCGATGGAGCTGCTCGAGGGCGACGACCTGCGCACGCGCATCAAGGAGGGCCCGCTCGAGATCGCCGACGCGGTCGACATCGCGCAGCAGGTCGCCGACGGCCTGGGCTTCGCGCACGAGCGCGGCGTCGTGCACCGCGACATCAAGCCCGGCAACATCATGCTGCTGCCGCGCGGCCAGGCCAAGATCATGGACTTCGGCATCGCGCGCATGCGCAGCGCCGACTTCAAGACCAGCACCGGCATCGTCATGGGCACGCCGCGCTTCATGTCGCCCGAGCAGGTGGCGGGCGACCCGGTCGACCACCGCTCCGACATCTTCTCGCTCGGCGTGGTGCTCTACGAGATGCTCACCGGCACGGGCCTGTTCGCCGGCGAGGACACGCCGCAGATCGCGCACAACGTCGCCAACCTCGAGCACGTGCCGCCCTCGCGCCTCAACCCCGACGTGCCCTCGATGCTCGACTTCGCGGTGGCGCGCGCGCTGAAGAAGGACCCGGCGGTGCGCTACCAGGACGCCTACGAGTTCGCGGTCGACCTGCGCACCTGCCTGGCCGAGCTGCGCTCGCGCGAGACCGCGGCGAAGAAGGACGCCAACGGCAGCGGCACGCGCACGCTGAAGATCGACTCGACCGGCGACCGCGCGCCGCTCGCGCCGGCGGCGCGCTCGATCGTCTCCGACACGCAGCTGCCGCTGTCGCGCCAGTTCGATTCCTTCGCCGCCGTGCAGCGCCTCGCGGTGCAGAACCGGCGCGACCGCAAGCTGCTCGCCGCCGCGCCGCGTGCGGTGGGATTCCTGCGCCGCGTCAGCCGCGACGCCGGGCCGCGGCTGCTGTTCCTGACGAGCCTCGTCGCCGCCGCGACCGGCGCCTGGATCGCGTTCGGTTAGACGAGGAGCGCAGGACGAGTACCTAGCGGTCCTCCCGGCTCAGGCTTGCTTGCGCCAGCCGCTGTCGGCGTAGACCTTGCGCGCGGTCTCGGCATACGGCACCGGGCAGACGATGGCGCGGATCTCCATCTGCCTGTGCCGCTCGACCGTCGGCTTGCGGGTGCCGCCGTTCTCCTCGCCCCAGACGAAGGTCACCTCGCTGCCGGGCTCGGCGTGCTCGGCCTGGAGCACCGCGATGGTCAGCATCTTGCGCTCGTTCGAGCTGTAGCCGATCCAGGTCGACACGCCGACGGTGTTGCCGCCGACGGCGACCTTGTCGAAGGGATGCATCGAGTACACGGCCGAAGGGAATTCCATGAACTTGCCGCGCTCGCCCTTCTCGATCTGGCTGCCGATGACCTTCAGCACGTCCGCCTCCTCGAGCGCGAGGGTCACCTTCCTTCGGTGCGCGCCCTTGGCCATCTTTTGCAGCGCGTCGCGGCCGATGAAGTCGTGCTCGAAGTCGATGAAGCTGCCGTAGCCCATGTCCCAGGGCGTGAAGTAGTAGTCCTCGATGCTCTTCGAGGCGAAGCTGCCGCCGATCGAGGCCCGGGCCTCGTAGCTGTCTTCCTTGAGCCACTGGCGATAGGGCTTCATCTTCTCGCCGGAATACACCGCCGGCAGCGGCGAAGGGATCCAGCCCGACTCGAGCGTGTTCGACGAATACGCGCGTCCGCCCACCAGGCGCAGGCCGAACTCCTCGCCGGCCTTGAAGATGGCGTCGCGCACCGCGTCGCCCTCGGCGTAGGGCCCGACCAGCTCGAAGCCCGGCTGGCCCGCCATGCCGTGGCGCAGCGCGGTCACTTGCTTGCCGGCAATGGTCATGGTGACCACATGGAAGAACTTCACCTCCGGCGGCTTGGCGCCGAGCACCTTCTCCATGGTCTTCATCGCGTTCGGACCCTGGATCTGGAAACGGTACTGCTTGCGGCCGAACGGATCCTTGCGCGCAGCGGAGCGCTCATCGAGCTCGAGCTTCACGTCGTAGCCGCCGGTCGCGGCGTGGAACTGGATCCAGTTCAGCGCCGGGATGCGGCCGACCAGGACGTACCTGTTCGGCGCCGAGTTGAACAGGATCACGTCGCCGATGACGTGGCCGTCGTGGCTGCACGGCACGAACTGCTTGGCGCGCCCCGGCGAGACGTTCTTGAACGTGTTGATCGCCAGGTGCGACAGCAGCCTGGTCGCGTCCGGCCCCTCGACGTACAGGTCCGCCATGTGGAACGACAGGTTGAACAGCACGCAGGTCTTCTGCCAGGCCTGCTGCTCGTCGCGCCAGTTGGTGTACTCCGGCGGCACGCCGGGATAGACGTTCGGCCCGGCTTGCGCGTTGCGCAGCAGGTCGACGGCGCTTTTCCCTTCCTGCCCGGCTGCGCGCAGCACGTCCTCGAGCGTCTTCATGGCGCCCTCAGACGGTGGCTTTGCTGCGCCAGCCCTCGTGGTAGCTGGTCTGCGCCTGCTTGCCGTAGGGCACCGGGCTGACGATGGCGCGGATCTCGATCTGCTTGTGGCGCTCGACGGTGGGCTTCCTCGAGCCGCCGCCTTCCTCGCCCCACAGCAGCTTCACTTCGTTGCCGAGCTGGATGTCAGGGTCGACGATGCCGAGCGAGAGCATCGAGCGCTCGTTGTAGCTGTAGCCGCTGAACATGTTGAGGCCGACGGTCTTGCCCTGGTGCGTCAGCCGGTCGTACGTAGCCGAGGTGAAGTTGGAGAGCGGCAGGTCGATGTACTTGTACGGGTCGCCGCTCTCGAGCATCGAGCGCCACACCTTCACCACGTCGTCGGGGTTCCACGCCAGCGTCACTTTGCGGCGATGCGGCTTGCCGGCCATCTTCTCCAGCCCCTGGCGGCCGATGAAGTCGTGGTCGAACTTGATGAAGGAGCCGTAGCCCATCTCGTAGGGCGTGACGTAGTAGTCCTCGATGCTCTTCGAGACGAAGCTGCCGCCGATCGAGCCGGTCGCCTCGTAGCTCGCGGCCGGCAGCCACTCGCGGTATTTCTTCATCTTCTCGCCGGTGTAGACGGCGGGCAGCGGCGAGGGGATCCAGCCGGATTCCAGCGTGTTGGTGGCGTAGGCGCGCGAGCCGACTTCCTTCAGGCCGTGCTCCTTGCCGGCGGCGACGATCGCGGCGCGGATTTCCTCGCGCTCGGCGTACGGGCCCCAGATCTCGAGCCCGGGCGCCCCCGCCATGCCGTGGCGCAGCGTGCGCACCGTGCGGCCGGCGAGCTTCATCGTCGCCATGTGGAAGAACTTGACCTCGGGCAGCGGCCCGCCGTTCAGCTTCTCGATCAC
>Ga0137436_1000426_pt1 | contig 12473 bp, 7 predicted proteins | sample EasRivERMGT119_2_FD_102328 | JGI IMG/M metagenome (GOLD analysis project Ga0137436, IMG submission 102328) | Soil microbial communities from meander-bound floodplain in the East River, Colorado, USA - East River MetaG ERMGT119_2 | ecosystem: Environmental > Terrestrial > Soil > Floodplain ...
CGCTTGACGGTCTTGAAGCCCGGCATCACCACCGTGACTTCGTACGTTCCGGGCGCGATGTCGCTGAAGCGGTAGACGCCCTTGGCGTCGGTGAGCGCGGTGCGCGCGCCACCGATCAGCTGCGGGCTGGCGATCGTGACCGAGGCTCCGACGACGACGCCGCCGTCTTGCCCCTTGACGGTTCCTGTCAGCTGGCTGGTGGTCTTGCTCTGCGCCCAAACGGGGCTCACGCAGGCGAGCACGAGGGCAATCACCAGCAGATGCCGCACGGGGGTTGCGTTCCTCATGGTGTCCTCCTGGTCGGCCGGAAGCTACCACGATTTCCGACCCATCCTAGCCGCGCGGCTAGAATGAGGCGGTGCGAGCGGCCGTCGTTTTTCTCCTCACAATCGGGTTGTACGCCTGCGGCGGAAGCTCGACGGGGCTCGGCCCACTCCCCCGCGGCATCGATGCCGCGCAACTCAACCTCGTCGTGGTCACGCTCGACACGACGCGCGCCGACCGGATCGGATGTTACGGCGCCAAGGACGTCGAGACCCCGAGGCTCGACGCCCTCGCCGCGGGAGGCGTGCGGTTCGGCGCCGCTGTGTCCCCCATGCCCCTGACGCTGCCGGTGCATGCCACCCTCTTCACCTCGCTCCTCCCCGGGGCCCACGGGGTGCGGGACAACGGTGGGTACAAGCTCGCGCCGGAGGTGCTGACGCTCGCCGAGGCGTTGCAGACGCGCGGGGTGACGACCGGCGGGTTCGTCTCCGCGTTCGTGCTCGATCGCCGTTGGGGGATCGCGCAGGGGTTCGACCGGTACCTCGACGATTTCGACTTCGCGAATCAAGCGAAGCTCTCCATGGGCGAGATCCAGCGCCCCGGGAACGAGACCGTGGACGCCGCCCTCGCGTGGATCCGCGAGGTCAAGGACCGGCGCTTCTTCGCCTGGGTGCATCTCTACGATCCGCACACGCCGTACGACCCTCCCGAGCCGTACCGGTCGCGCTACGCCGGGCGCCCGTACGACGGCGAGATCGCGTGGACCGACGAGCTCGTGGGCCGCGTCATCGACGAGCTGGGGCGGCTCGACCTCGCCGATCGCACGGTCGTGCTCGTCCTCGCGGACCACGGCGAGTCGCTGGGGGAACACGGCGAGCACGGCCACGGCTACTACGTCTACGAGCAGGTCGCGCACGTCCCGGCCCTTCTCGCGACTCCGTACAAGGGGCTCCGCGGGCGGGTCGTCAGCGACGTCGTCCGCACGCTTGATTTCGCTCCGACGCTCCTCGAGCTGGTCGGGGCTGCCGGTGCGCTCCCGAAGGCGCAGGGGGTGAGCCTCGTTCCCCTGCTGGCCGAGGGGAAGCCGCCCGCGCGCGACGGCTACACGGAGTCGTTCTACGCCCGGTTCCACTACGGATGGAGCGAGCTGCGCGCGATACGCACGAAGCGGTGGCACTTCATCGAGGCGCCGAGGGCCGAACTGTACGACCTGGAGCGGGACCCCGGCGAGACGGCCAACCTCGCCTCGACCGAGCTGGGGACCGTCGAGCGGCTGCGCGAGTCGCTCGCGGAGTTCGAGCGCGACTCGGCGCCGCAGGTGGCCGCCACCGCGCCCGTCGAGGAGGACGAAGAGACGCTGCGCAAGCTCGCCTCGCTCGGGTACATCGGCGGAACGGTCGGCGACGGCGACGCCTCGTGGCGTGCTCTCCCCGATCCGAAGGACCGGTTCGGCGTCTACGAGCGGTTGAGCCATATCCGCTCGCTCATGAAGGGCGGCAAGGAGGCCGAGGCGATCCCGCTCCTCGAGGCGGTCATTGCCGAGGCGCCGGAGGTGATCGACGCGTACTACACGCTCGCGAATTGTCGCTACAAGCAGCGCGAGTGGTCCGCCGCCGTCGAGCTGTACCGCAAGACCCTCTCCCTCCGCCCCGACCACGACTACGCGATGATCGGCCTCGCCGATACGCTCGTGGCGCAGGGGAAGGTCGACGACGCGATCGCGGGGTACGAGCATTTCCTCTCACAAGATCCCGGTAACGCGCAGATCCTCTACCGGTTGGCCCAGGTGCAGCTCGACGTTGGCCGCAACGACGGCGCCAAGGCGAACTTCCTCAAGACGCTCGCCGCGGAGCCGAAGACGGCGCGCGCGGAGGTCGGGCTCGGTGTCGTCGCGTTTCGCGCGAAGGACGAGGCGGGGGCGCGGGCGGCGCTGGCGCGGGCGCTGGCCATCGATCCGAAGGTGCGGTGGGCGCGGTACAACCGCGCGCTCGTCGAGGAGGCGGCGGGGAACGTCCCCGGCGCGATTGAGGACTACCGCGCGGAGATCGGCGAGCACCCCGACGCGTACAAGGCGCTGTTCAACCTCGGCCGGCTGCTGGCGAAGACCGGCGACCGCGCGGGGGCGGCCGACGCGTTCCGGAAGGCGGTCGCCGCTCAGCCCGACTGGGGGATCGGCCGGTTCTTCCTGGCGCGCACGCTGCTGGAGTCGGGAGACTTCGAGGGCGCCAAGACCGAGGCGCTGCGCGGGCTCGAGCTCGACTCCAAGACGGAGTTCGCGGCGCTGGGCCACTACGTGCTCGCCGACGTCTACGAGCGCCAGGGGAAGCGCACGCAGGCCGCCTCCGAAGTCCGCAAGGCGCAGGCGATCGAGCGGCGGTAGGGGGTCCTACAACTTGACGAGCGCGTTCTTGCGGTTGAGCTGGAGCACCACCGCGTCCGGATCGACGACGATGCGCTCCGGCTCGAAGGAGCAGCGGATCGTCACGGTCTTCGTCTCGCCTTTCGCGAGCGTGATCGTCTCGCGCGCGTCGGCGTAGTCTTTCGTCGCGACGCCCTTGTCGTCGAAACGCTCCCCCTTTACGGCGGCCAGGACGAGCGGCATCGTCGCCGCGCCCTTGTTGGTCACGGTCGCGGTCGCGGTCCAGGCGGCGCCGTCTTTCGCCTTGGCGCCTTTGTCGAGCGCGTACTCGGGGACCGCGACCTCGAAGAACCACTGCTTGACGAACGCGTCGTACGCGACGGGGTCGGCGGCGTAGGGACGCAGAAACGCGACGAGGTCCTGGAGCACCGGATGGTCGGGGTTCTCGCCGTAGGCGGTCTGGAAGTCGTGCAGCCCGCGGAGGATCTCGTCGCGCCCCATCTGCTGGAGGAGCATCCACATCACCCAGCCCATCTTGTCGTAGGTGACGGTCGTGTCTCCCGGCTTCGACCCGTCGATCTTGACCATCGCCTTCTCGGAGTCGACCTGCCGGAACTCGCCGTAGCGCTCCTCGATCCGCTTGCAGAACTCGATGCGCGGCGAGAGCCCCTTGACCTGGTCGATCAGGAGGATCGTCGAGAAATGCGACATCCCCTCCGAGATCAGGTTCCCGCCCGGGCCCTTCCCCGGCAGGACCATGTTCCCCCACCACTGATGCGCCGCCTCGTGCGCGGTGATCGAGAACGCGGCGTTGCCCGTGGTCTCTTCGCGCGTGAGGAAGCCGATCGACTCGGAGAAGGTGATGTTGGTCGGGAATCCTTGCGCGTAGGTCGCGAGACCGGGGAACTGGGAGAGCTTGAGCTCCTTCCAGGGGTAGGGCTGGAACCACTGCGCGTAGTACGTGCGCGCCCCCTGGAGGGCCAGAGCCATGTCGTCGATGTTGTACGTGTGCGAGGGGTTGTAATAGACCGCGGTCCCGTCCCCCTGCTTCACCGCCCACTTCCCGGCGACGACGTTGAAGAAGCGGACCTTCCGGTCCGTGGACCACACGACCGTGCGGGTGCCGTTTTCGACCTTGTCGCTCTCGAGGATCCCGACCGAGTTGTACCGGTACGCCTCCGGCCCCGAGATCGTCACGCGCGCCGTGAACGCGGAGCCGCTCCCGAACGCCGCCTCCGTGCGCCCCTCGTAGAAGTCGTCGGGGTAGACGCGCGGCTCGTACCGGTTCTTGTCCTCCTCGATCCCCCACGTCTCGTCGTAGCCGACGATCGGCACGAAGGTCGAGGAGAACGACGTGAGCACCACCCCGGCCGGCAGGATGAACTCCTCCAGCCCGCCGCCGTTCTTGTTCGTCCCCTTCGGGACGCTTCCGTCGAACTCGAATCCGACCGTCACCGCGTCTCCCGGCGCGATCGGCGCGGGAGGCACGAAGGCGTACAGCCCGGTGCGGTTCTCCGGCTTGCACTCGGCCCCGTCGAGCGTCCAGGTCACGTCCGACCAGAACGGGCTTCCGGTGAGCGCGAAGCGCTTGAGCGGCCGGTCGTTGTGGTTCGAGAGACGGAACGTCCCCTTGCTGTGGAACGAGCTCTTCTCGGGGTCGAGCTTGAGGTCGAGGACGACGTCGACGATCTCGGGCTGGGGCGCGTCCTTCCAGGTCGCGAGGTTTTGCTTCCAGTAGTCGTGCGCCTTCTTCTCCATCGCCTTCGACTGATAGCCCCGGCCCACTTGGACCCCGAGCGCCGACGCGAGCACGGTGGGCACGAGCGCCCACGGGGCGAGGGACAGCGCGGTGCGCCACAGCGCGCGCGGCCGGAAGGCGTGGACGATGCGGATCGGGTCGGCCTCGCGGCGCCCGTAGAAGCGCGCGGCGACCGCGATGAAGAACACCGCGGCGGTGACCGCGAACAGCCGGTTCATCACGAGCGCCCGGCGGCTCAGCTCGAACGGCCCCATGTCCGTCCACGTCGTCGCGCTCCACAGGTTCCAGTTGAAGACCCAGTTCATCTTCCCCTTGGCCTGCACCCAGCCCGTCGCGATGAGCGCGATGAGCCCGATCCCGTAGGTGGCGTAGCGGTTGCGCGCGATCGAGGCCGCCGCGAGGACGAACCCCGCCCAGAAGAGGAAGGTCGGAAAGAGCAGCAGCCCCCACACGAGCGCGAAGGGTCCGATCCGGATCGGGACCTTCCCCTGGAACAGCATGACGACGACGCACCCGAGGAAGCATGCGACGAGGATGACGACGGCGAGGACGGCGTTCGCCACCGATTTCCCGAGCAGGATCGACCCCGTGCGGACCGGCGTCGCGTCGTAGATCGACGCGAACCCCGTCGAGCGCTCGCGCTGGTGGGATTCCGCCGTGTAGAACAGGAGCAGCAGGCACACGAGCAGGGTCAGCGTGTTCATCATGCGGACCGCGAGCGTCCCCGGTGTCGCGAGCAGGAGCGTGCCGAACGGCCCGAGGTCGGTCCAGTTGGCGCCGATCGTCTGCAGGAGGATCAGCGGCACGAACAGGTAGAGGCCGGGGGCGTTGCGCAGCTCGCGCAGCTCCACGCGCGCCACGTCGCGCGCTCCGGTCAGGAGCGCGGGGACACCCGAGCGCATAGCCAGGTCGCGCAGCGGGCGCGTCAGGACGGGGGCGGCGGCGGGAGGGGCGACGATGCCCCGGGCGCGCTTCGCCCCGGCGGTCCCGCGCATGGTCCGCGCGAAGTGCCGGGTCGCTGCCGCCAAGGCCGCCGCCCCGATCGCGACGATCGCCGCGCGGCTCCAGACGAACAGCGCGTCGAACGGGATCGACGCCTTGTTGTAGAACTCGACCCCGCGATCGACCTTGAGGTGGGTCTCGTTGAGCCACCGGAAGCCGAACGGCTCGATGGCCATGAGCACGCGGTTCCACTTCGGCGACAGCCACGTCGGCGACCAGTCCCACAGGAAGAAGGCGCACCCCAGCAGGAACGCGACCGGGATGACGAAGACGAGGATCGGCTTGCGGAAGCGAAGGCCCACCGCGAAGGTCGTGAACGTCAGGAAGAGGATCGGCGGCACGCCGAAGGCGAGGGTCGGGATCACGTACGCGGCGATCGAGAACGGCCCGCGGATCTCGTCGGCCTTGTCGTTCGGTAGCAGATGGTTGGCGATGCCTGCCGCGAGCTGGTGGATCACGAGCACGGCGAGGAAGCAAACGAGGATGCCGGCGACCTTTCCGAACACGTACTCCCAGGCGGTCAGCGGGGTCGCGTGGAGGATCTCGCCGACCTTGCGCTCGTCGTCCTGGATGACGGCCATCCCCGCCGCGACCGCGACGAAGAACGAGTAGAGGAGCGCGACCAGGAAGCAGGTCACCTGGGCGACCGCGAACTCCGAGGTGATCCACGCCTTGGTGCCGCCGACCGCCGAGTCCCCGGACTGGATGCGCAGGAAGCCGGAGGCCAGCATCCAGACGGACAGGACGACGATGACGACGAGGATCCAGGTGAGCGGCCGCCGCAGGTGGAACGCGAGGTCGGCCCGGGCGACCAGCGAGAGCCTTCTCAGGCTCATCGGAGGACCTCGGCCGGAACGTCGCCGCGCATGAGGACGAAGTACGCGTCCTCGAGGGTCGCCTCGACCGCCGCGAACCCGGCGGGCGCGCCGGTTTCCGGCTCGAAGATCCGGACCTGGTTGCGACCCTCCACGAGGATCGACTGCGTGACCCACCGCGTGCGCAGCACCTCCTCGAGGTCCGAGGGGTTGTCGACGCGCCCCTGGTAGATCCGCCCCGCGATCAGCGCGCGCGCCTGCGCGGGCGAGATGAGCGCGACGACCTTCCCCGCGCGGATCACGGCGAACCGCGAGCACAGCACCGAGACGTCCTCGACGATGTGGGTCGAGAGGATGACGATGCGCTCCGCGGCGAGCTCCGCGAGCAGGCGGTAGAACCGGAAGCGCTCCTCGGGGTCGAGGCCGGCGGTCGGCTCGTCCACGATGATCAGCCGCGGGTTTCCCGCGATCGCCTGGGCCAGCCCCAGGCGCTGCCGCATGCCGCCCGAGTACGCCTTCACCTTGCGCTTCGCGGCGAAGCCGAGGTTGACGCGCTCGAGCAGCCCGGCGACGAGCTTCTTCATCCCCTGCGGCGACGAGACGCCCTTGAGCTCCAGCAGATGCCGGAGCATCGCCTCACCGGTCAAATGCGGGTAGAAGCCGAACTCCTGCGGCAGGTAGCCGAGCCGGCTCCAAATCTTCTGCGGCGCCTCGGTGACGTCCTCGCCGTCGAGGATCACTTGCCCCGCGGTCGGCTCGAGAAGCCCCGCGACGATGCGCATGAGCGTCGTCTTCCCGGCCCCGTTGGGGCCGAGCAGCCCGAACATCCCGACGGGTACCTCGAGGCTCACGCCGGAGAGCGCCGCGACCGGACCGGGATAGACCTTCTGGAGATTGCGCAGCTCGAGCATCGTGGCCTCCTTGGCGTGATAGGTCTACGCGTGCGGGCCCCTTATAGTTCCACATCGTGGAGCACGCGCTCACGACCCAAGGGCTGAGGCGGGTCTTCGGCGATTTCGTCGCCGTGGAAGGGATCGACCTGACGGTTCCCCGCGGGTCGATGTACGGCTTCTTGGGCCCCAACGGCGCCGGGAAGTCGACCACGATCAAGTGCCTCACCGGGCTGTTGCGCCCCTCGGGCGGCGCGATGACGATCCTCGGGATCGACCCTTCCGCCGAGCCCGAGCGGGTGAAGCGCTTGGTCGGGGTCATGCCCGAGGACCTCGCCCTGTTCGACCATCTGAGCGCGGCCGAGACCCTCGCCTTCGTCGGACAGATCCACGGGATGCCGGCCGCCACCCTGAGGTCGCGCAGCGCCGAGCTCCTCGCGCTCATGGACCTCGCGGAGGCGGGCTCCCAGCTCGTCGCGGACTACTCGCACGGGATGAAGAAGAAGACCTCGCTCGCGGCCGCCCTCCTTCCCGCTCCGAAGCTCCTGTTCCTGGACGAGCCGTTCGAGGGGATCGACGCGATCGCCTCGCGCCAGATCAAGGACCTCCTGCTCGACTACGTGAGGCACGGCGGCACCGTGTTCCTGACCTCCCACGTCCTCGATGTCGTCGAGCGGCTGTGCGACCACATCGGCGTGATCCACAAGGGGCGGCTCGTCGCGCAGGAACCACTGGCCGAGATGCGCGCCCGGGTCGCCCCGGGCGAGACGCTGGAGTCGATCTTCCTCGGCTTGGTCGGAGCCGGCGGCGGCACGTCCGCGCGCCTGGACTGGCTCGGCGGATGATCCGCCTGCTGCGTGCGTTCGCCGCCTTGCGCTGGCGGCTGTTCGTCAACGGCCTGAGGGGGCGAAGGCGCGACGCGCTCGAGCAGGTGTCGCGGATCTCGCGCCTGTTCGTGCTCGCGGTCGTCGCGCTGACGTTCGCGCCGACCTCGCTCATGCTCGCGCTGCTCGCCGGGGCCGGCGGGTGGGGCATGGCCCAGGGGAACGAGCGAGCGGCGTTCGTCCTGATCGGGGCGCGGGCCGTGCTCGGGCTCCTCACCGTGCTCGTCGTCGTCAGCCCGATCCTGAGGTTCGGGGGATCGGCGTCCTCGATGTCGCGCCTCGCGCTCCTGCCGATCCCGCGCGCGCTCCTGTGGGCGCTCGAGGCGGCGGCCCAGCTCGCCGACCCGTGGATCCTCGCGATCGTGCCGGCGCTGATCGCTTTTCCGATCGGGCTCGCGGCGGGCGGCGACCCCGCCGGTGCCGCGATCGCCGCGGTCGTCTCGCTCGTCGCGCTCGCCTTCCTCGTGGCGCTGGGGAGCCTCGCGTCCCTGGCGGGAGCGCTCCTCTTCCGCAACCGGCGCATCGGCGAGTACGTCGCCATCGCCGTGCTCGCCCTCGTCAGCGTCGTCGGCTACCTCCCAATCTTGGCGAGGCGCGCGCTCCCCACGGGGGCGCACCCGCGGGAGAGCGTCCCGGTCGTGGACGCGAGCCGCTACCCCTGGCTGCGGTTCGCGCCTTGGGAGCAGGCGGCCAGCGCGGCCGAGGCGGCCGCCTCGAGCAGGAAGTCCGAGTTTGCGCTCCCCCTCGCGGGGCTGCTCGCCACGACCGCGGTGCTCGCCGGCCTGTCGCGGTGGAGCTTCGGGCGCCTGCTCGACGCGCCGCCGGGGCGCGGGGCGCGCGGCCGCCGCAGCGAGGCCCGGTTGAGGTCGATCCCCGGACTCTCCCCCGGAGCCGCGGCGATCGCGGTGACGACGTTCCGCCTCGTCCTGCGATCGGTGCGCGGGCGCGTGATGATGTTCTCCGCGCCCCTCCCCGTGCTCATGATCGGGGTGATCTGGAAGAAGCTCGCCGCGGTGTCCGCGAGCGGCGCGCCGGGGGGCGTGATCATGCTCCTGCTCGGCGGACTCCTCGCGCTCGTGTCGATGCAGGTGTTCCTCGCGGACCAGTTCGCGGTGGACCGCGCGGGGCTGACGCTCACCTTCCTCACGCCGGTGTCCGACCGCGATCTCGTGCTGGGGAAGGCCGCCGGCGCGCTCGCGGCTCTTGCGATCCCGACCACTTTCGTGATGGTCGCCGGCGCGATCCTCCAGCCCGCCGGCTCGCCGCTGCTGTGGCTCGCCGCGCTGCTGTCCATCGCGGCGGCCTACATCTTCCAAGCTCCAGTTTCGGCGCTTCTCGCCGCGCTGCTCCCGGCGCCGTTTGACCTCATGAAGCTCAAGGGCGGGAATGGGCATCCGCTCGCGACGATCGCCTCGACCTTCATGACCCTCGTCGTCTTCACGCTCACGGCCGGAACGGGGGTCCTGCTCTTCGTGGCGACGCGAAGCGCCTGGGCGCCGCTGGCAGGTGCCATCGTCCTCGTCGCGTTGGCACTTGCCGTCGCGTCGTTGCTGTTCCCCGCCGCGGCGCGCGCCGTCTCGCTCCGCCGCGAGAATCTCGCGATGATCGCGCAGGGGCGCTGAGTGAGAGCCGACCCCGTGGAGGTCGCGTTCCTCCACGCCGCGAAGCCGCTCATCGGTCCGGACGACCTCGTGCTCGTCGGATGCTCCGGAGGGGGCGACTCGGTCGCGCTCCTCCATCTGCTCCACCGGATGTCGCCGAAGCGCCGGCCGGGCCTCCTCGTCGCCCACCTCGATCACGGCATGCGGCGGGGCTCCGCGGCCGACCGTGCGTTCGTGGAGCGCCTGGCGGCGAGGCTCGAGATCCCCTCCGTCGCCGACCGGCGCGTCGTCCCGGATCTGAGGCGCCGGGGCGAGTCTCCCGAGCAGGCGGCGCGCCGCGTGCGCCGCGCGTTCCTGCTCGAGGTCGCGCGCCAAACCGGGGCGACCCACGTCGCGCTCGGCCACACGCTCGACGACCAGGCGGAGACGATCCTCATGCGCCTCGCGCGCGGATCGGGGCCGTCGGCGCTCCTCGGCATGCGCGGGGCGGGGCCGGGACCGATCGTGCGCCCCCTTCTCGCGATCGAGCGGGCGGACATTCGAGCGTGGCTCCAGCGGCGGCGCATCGCGTTCCGCGAGGACCCCAGCAACCGCGACCTCAAGTTCGATCGGAACTACGTCCGCGCGAAGGTGCTTCCGGCGCTCCGGAAGCTGAACCCGAATGCGGCGCGCCACCTCGTCGAGGGCGTGGCGCGCCTTCGCGAGGACGTGGACTATCTGGACGCGCTCGCGCGGGAGGCGTTCGACGCGCGGCCGGGTAGGGAGCTCCCGCTGGTGCTGCGCCGCCGCGTCAAGCGGCTCTGATAGATTTTGCCCTCGATGCGCCTGTCCTCCGAGATCCTCATCCCCGAGACCGCGCTGCGAGCGCGCGTCGCGGCGATGGCGGCCGCGATCACGGCCGACACCCCCGACGGGGCGACGCTCTCGGTCATCGCGCTCATGGACGGCGCCTTCGTGTTCTGCGCCGATCTCGTGCGGCGGCTCCCGATGCCGATCCACCTGGCGCTCGTGCCGGTCGTCTCGATCGAGCGCGGCGGGGATCCGCGGCGCCTCGCGCTCCCGGAGGGGTTCCCGATCCGCGGGCGGGACGTGCTCCTCCTCGAGGACATCCTCGACACGGGGCGCACGCTGGCCGCGCTCAAGGAGCGGCTGCTCGAGGAGGGGCCCGCGAGGCTGCGGGTCGCCGTGCTGCTCGACAAGCCGGCCCGCCGCGCGGTGGACTTCCGCCCCGATTACCGGGGGTTCGAGGTGCCCGATCGGTGGATCGTCGGGTACGGTCTGGACGTCGAAGGGCTGTACCGGAACCTGCCCTACATCACCTACGTCGTCTCCCGGTGACCGGCTTGGCGCCTCGCGGACCGCACCTATATATTGAAAGAGTCCCTGGAGGCACGACGACGTGAACACCCATCTCCGGACCATCCTGGTGTGGCTGGTTTTCCTCGGGGTGGTCGTGATCGCCTATCAGATCTTCGCGACGGCCTCGGCCCAGCGGACCGATCTGGACGCGTCCGAGTTCTACCGGCTCGTGGATTCGGGCGAAATCCAGGAAGTGAGCATCTCGCCGGACACGTCGGGCTACGACATCACGGGCAAATTCAAGAACCCCCGGCTCGTGGCCACCGGCCAGGTCTCCAACTTCCACGTCTACACGGTCAAGGACGAGGCGCTGATGCAGGCGCTCCGCGACCGTGGCGTCGTGGTCAAGGCCAAGAAGCCGACCGACAACACGATGCTCTCGTTCCTGATCATGTGGGCGCCGCTCGCCGTGCTCGTCGTCGTCTGGATCATCTTCATGCGCCAGATGCAATCGGGCGGCAACAAGGCGCTCTCGTTCGGGAAGTCCCGGGCGAAGCTGACCTCGGCCCAGGGGAAGAAGGTCACGTTCAAGGACGTCGCCGGGGTCGAGGAAGCCAAGGAAGAGCTCCAGGAGATCATCGAATTCCTCAAGGAGCCGCAGAAATTCCAGAAGCTCGGCGGGAAGATCCCGAAGGGGGTCCTGCTCATGGGACCCCCGGGGACGGGGAAGACGCTCTTGGCCCGGGCGATCGCCGGAGAGGCCAACGTCCCGTTCTTCTCGATCTCGGGGTCGGATTTCGTGGAGATGTTCGTCGGGGTCGGCGCGTCGCGCGTGCGCGACCTGTTCGAGCAGGGGAAGAAGAACGCCCCCTGCATCATCTTCATCGACGAGATCGACGCGGTCGGCCGCCACCGCGGCGCCGGCCTGGGCGGCGGCCACGACGAGCGGGAGCAGACGCTCAATCAGCTCCTCGTCGAGATGGACGGCTTCGAGACGAACGAGGGCGTGATCCTGATCGCCGCGACCAACCGGCCCGACGTGCTCGACCCGGCGCTGCTGCGCCCCGGCCGGTTCGACCGCCAGGTGGTCGTGGGCCGTCCCGACGTGCGCGGGCGCGAGGAGATCCTCCGCGTGCACGCGCGAAAGATCCCGCTCGCCTCCGACGTCGACCTCGCGCTGCTCGCGCGCGCCACGCCGGGGTTCTCGGGCGCCGATCTCGCGAACCTGGTCAACGAGGCCGCGCTGTTCGCCGCGCGGCGCAACCGCAAGGCGGTCATCCAGGAAGATTTCGAGATCGCCAAGGACAAGGTGATCATGGGCGCCGAGCGGCGCTCGCTGATTATCTCCGACGAGGAGAAGCGGATCACCGCCTTCCACGAGGCGGGACACGCCCTGGTCGCCTACAAGGTCCCGTACGCGGACCCGCTGCACAAGGTGACGATCATCCCCCGCGGCCGCGCGCTCGGCGTGACCATGCAGCTCCCCGTGGACGACAAGCACACGTACTCCCGGGAGTACCTCGAGTCGATGATCGCGGTGCTCATGGGCGGGCGGGTCAGCGAGGAGCTGACCTTCGGGCGGATGACGACCGGAGCCGGC
>Ga0137436_1000432_pt1 | contig 12378 bp, 13 predicted proteins | sample EasRivERMGT119_2_FD_102328 | JGI IMG/M metagenome (GOLD analysis project Ga0137436, IMG submission 102328) | Soil microbial communities from meander-bound floodplain in the East River, Colorado, USA - East River MetaG ERMGT119_2 | ecosystem: Environmental > Terrestrial > Soil > Floodplain ...
CTGGTGGAAGGCACGCGCCGGTGAGCCTGGTCACGCGCTGCCCGGTCTGCGCCACCGCGTTCCGCGTCCAGCGCGAGCAGCTCGGCGCGCGCGGCGGCAAGGTGCGCTGCGGCAAATGCGGCCAGATCTTCGACGGCGTGTCGTCGCTGGTGGAGGAGGGCGCCGAGCCGCCGCTGCGGCTCGAGCCTTCGCCTCAGCTCGGCCTGTTCGAGCCGTCGCGCCGCGTTTCGACGGTCGACGAGGACGAGCCGCTGCCCGCCTTCATGGCCGACGAGGCGCCCAGCCGGCGCGCGACGCTGCTGTGGGGCCTGCTCGCCGTGCTCGCCGTCCTGGCGCTCGGCGCGCAGGTCGCCTATCGCTTCCGCGCCGAGCTTGTCGCCCAGTTCCCGGCCGCGCGCGAGCCGCTCGCGGGCGCGTGCCGCGCCATCGGCTGCCAGGTGTACCTGCCGCGCCGCGTCGACGAGATGAAAATCGAATCGTCCGACCTGCAGGCCGACGCGCGCCACGAGGGCGTCATCGTGCTCAACGCGCTGCTGAAGAACCGCGCGGCGACGGCGCAGGAATATCCGGCGCTCGAGCTCACCCTGACCGACGAGGCGGACCGCCCGGTGCTGCGCCGCGTGCTCGCGCCGCGCGACTATCTCGACGCCGGTCGCTCCCCGCAGCAGGGAATCGCCGCCGGCGACGAAGTGCCGATCCGCCTCTATCTCGACCCGAGCCGCGTGCGCGCCACGGGATACAAACTGCGCCATTTCTATCCATGAAAAAAATCCTGGTCACCGGCTCGATCGCCTACGACACCATCATGGTGTTTCCGGATCGCTTCAAGAACCACCTGCTCCCCGATCAGCTGCATATCCTCAACGTCTGCTTCCTCACGCCGCAGATGCGTCGCGAGTACGGCGGCACGGCGGGCAACATCGGCTACAACCTCAAGCTGCTGGGCGAGGACCCGCTGGTGATGGCGAGCGTCGGCGAGGACATCGAGCCCTACCTGCAGCGCTTCGCCGAGCTGGGAATCGGCACGCGTCTTTTCCGGCGCATCCCCGGCCAGTTCACTGCGCAGGCGTTCATCACCACCGACCTCGACGACAACCAGATCATCGCCTTCCATCCCGGAGCGATGAACCACTCCCACGAAAACCACATCGGGCGGGAGCTGGCGGCGGGGATCGCGATCATCGGCCCGGACGGCAAGGACGGCATGCAGCTGCACGCCAGGGAATGCGCCGCGGCCGGCGTGCCGTTCCTGTTCGATCCCGGCCAGGGCCTGCCGATGTTCTCCGGCGCCGAAATCGGCGAGTTCCTGAAGGACGCCGACTATGTCGCGGTCAACGACTATGAAGGCAAGGTGCTCGAGGAGAAGACCGGCCGCAAGCTCGAAGACCTCGCCAAGGAAGTCAAGGCGCTGATCTGCACGCTCGGCGGCAAGGGCTCGCTCATCTTCGCCGGCGGTCAACGCCACGAGGTGCCCAGCGTCGAGGCCGAAGCGGTGGTCGATCCGACCGGCTGCGGCGACGCCTACCGGGCGGCGCTGCTCCTCGGCATCGCCTCGGGCTGGGACTGGCCGTCGATCGGCAGGCTCGGCTCGGTGATGGGCGCGATCAAGATCGCGCAGCGCGGCGCGCAGAACCACACGCCGTCGCGAGCCGACATCGAGGCGCGCTTCCGCCGCGCTTTCGGCTATTCGCCTTGGAAGGGATGAAGCGGTAAGGCCAGAAATTCGCGCCTAGCGCAGGCCGGCCCGCACCTTCGTCGCGTACTCCTCCAGCTTGTCGCGCGCCGGGTTCTTCACCGGCCAGGTCAGGTTCATGCCGTCGTTCTCGTAGCGCGGCACCAAGTGCACGTGGAAGTGGAACACCGTCTGCCCTGCAGCCTTGCCGTTCGCCTGGTAGACCGAGAGTCCCTCCGGCGCGAAGGCCGAGCGGATTGCGCGCGCCACGCGCGCCACGCTGCGGAACACTGCCGCGGCCTGGATATCGTCGAGCGCGTACACATTCTCGGCGTGCGCCTTCGCCGCCACCAGCACGTGCCCGGGATTCACCTGCCCGAGATCCATGAACGCGAGCGTGTGCTCGTCCTCGTGCACCACGCTCGCCGGAATCTGCTTCGCCATGATCTTGCAGAACACGCAGTCAGCCATCACTCTCCTCCTGGGGCCTGATAGCCGCCGCATCCTACTTGATAGAGCGCGCGATCCTCAAGGCGCAGCGCGCTCAGCGACCCGCCCCACACGCAGCCGCTGTCGAGGCAGGTGGCCTGCGGGTCGAGCCGCAGGCCGAGCTGCGACCAATGGCCGAAAACGATCGGCGCTTCCTTCGGCGGCCGCGTCTCGTACCAGGGCAGGTAGCCCGGCGGCGGCTTGGCGCTCTTGGCGTGGAACTCCATTTTTCCGGACCGTGTGCAGAAACGCATGCGGGTCATTGCGTTCACGATCACGCGCAGCCGATCCCAGCCGGCAAGCGAGTCGCTCCATTGCTCCGGCTTGCTGCCGTACATGTTCTTCAGGAAATCACGGTAGTCGGCCCCGCGCAGCGCTGCTTCGACCTCCTTGGCCAGCCGGCGGGCTTTCTCGATGCTCCATTTCGGCAGCAGGCCCGCGTGCACCATGGCGTACGCGCCCTCGGCGTGCATCATCGGCCGCGTCCGCAGCCAGGCGACGAGCTCCTTCGCATCGCGCGCCTCGAGCACGTCGCCGAAGGTGTCGTCCTTGCGCTTGCGCTCGAAGCCTTCGTGCTGGGTGACCAGGTGCAGGTCGTGGTTGCCGAGCACCGTCACGGCGCCCTCGCCGAGGTCGCGCACGAAACGCAGCACCTCGAGCGATTTCGGGCCGCGGTTGACCAGGTCGCCGACGAACCACAGCCGGTCATTCTTCCGGCTGTAGCTGCATTTTTTCAGCAGGTCCTTCAGCTCGTCGAAGCAGCCCTGCACGTCGCCGATCGCGTAGGTGGCCATCAGCCGAAGCGCTCCGCCGAGTACGGCGCCGGGTCGATGAGCGGCGCTTGGCCGGTGATCATTTCGGCCACCAGCCTGCCGGTCACGGCGCCCAGAGTCAGGCCGTGGTGCGCGTGGCCGAACGCGAACCACAGGTTGGCATGGCGCGGCGCGCGGCCGATCACCGGCAGCATGTCCGGGGTGCAGGGGCGCGCGCCCATCCAGGGCTCGTTGTCCAGGCGCTCGGCGAGCGGGAACAGGTCGCGCGCGATCGGCTCGGCGCGGCCGAGCTGCACCGGCGTGCGGATAGCGTCGCGCAACGCGAACTCGGCGCCGGTCGTCAGGCGGATGCCGCGGCGCATCGGCGCCAGGAAATAGCCGCGTTCGGTGTCGAGCATCGGCGTGTTCAGCCTGGCTTCGCCCGCGGCGCGATAGTGCATGTGGTAGCCGCGCTTCACGGCGAGCGGCAGGTCGTAGCCAAGCGCGCGTGTGAGGACGTCGGCCCAGGGTCCGAGGGCGACCACCGCGGCCGCGGCGGACAGCGCGCCCTGCGCGGAGCGCAAGCGCCACCCGTCACCCTCCGCCTCCAGGCTCGCCGCGTTGCCTTGCACGAATTTGCCCCCCAGCCGCTCGAAGGCCCGCAGGTAGGCGAGCGCCAGACCCTGCGGGTCGTCAACCGCCAGGGGGTCGGTGAAATGCAGCGCGCCCACCAACACCGGCGCGAGGTGCGGCTCCAGTTCCTGCAGTTGGCGCGCGTCGAGCTGACGGTGGTTGATGCCGAACTCCTGCCGCCAGCGCTCGGCCTCCGCGAAGCGCCGGTCCCGCTCGCGAGCGGTGCGGAACACTTTCATCCAGCCGCTCGGGTGCAGGAAGCCGGACGCGCCGGCTTCTGCGGCGAGCGCCTGGTGCTCGCTCACGCAGTGCTCGATCAGCTTCGAGTAGCGGCGCGCCACCTCAGCGTGGCGCGCGGGCCGCGAGTGGTGCCAGTACTTCCAGAGGAACGGCGCGAGCCGCGGGATCGCCGACGGATGGTAGTGCGCATCGATCGTGCGGTTCAGGCCATAGCGGAACAGCGCGCCGAAGTCGTGCGGAAAGCCGTAGGGATAGACGCCTTCGCGCTGGATCAGCCCGGCATTGCCGAACGAGGTCTCCTCGGCCGCGCCGCGACGATCGACCAGAATGGTTTGTCTTCCCCTCTTCTGGAGGTGAAGCGCAACGCAGATTCCGACGATTCCGGCGCCCAGTACGACGACGTTGCTTCGCATCACCCTCTAGAAGCTAGCATCCAGACGCCGATACTGTATCGCTTCGGCGACGTGCTCGGCGGCTATCACGTTGCGCTCGCAAAGATCTGCGATCGAGCGCGCTACGCGCAGCACGCGGTGGTAAGCCCGCGCCGACAGCAGCAGCCTGGCGAGCGCGTGGCGCAGCAGCTGGTCGCCGTCGCGGTCGGTGGCGCAGTGGCGGTCGATTTCGCGGGTGCCGAGGAGCGCATTGGGCTTGCCCTGCCGCGCGAGCTGCATTTCGCGTGCCTTCTGAACGCGGGCTCTGATCCCGCTGGAGGTTTCGCTTCCGGCGGGGGTGAGCAGCTCGCCTTCGCGTGGCGCCGGCACCTCCAGCTTGATGTCGATGCGGTCGGCGAGCGGCCCGGAGACGCGCCCGCGGTAGCGCGCGATGCGCTCCGGCGTGCAGCGGCAGCGTCCGGCGCGGTCGCCGCAATGGCCGCAGGGGCAGGGGTTCATCGCGGCAATCAGCTGGAAGCGCGCCGGGAACTGCGCCTGGTGCGCGGCGCGCGAGATCGAAACGCGGCCCGACTCGAGCGGTTCGCGCAGCGCTTCGAGCACGTCGCGGTCGAACTCGGGCAGCTCGTCGAGAAACAGCACGCCGTGATGGGCTAGCGAGATCTCGCCCGGCCGCGGCAGCGCGCCGCCCCCCACCAGCGCGGGGCCGGAGGCGCTGTGGTGCGGCGAGCGGAACGGCCGCTCTCCCCAGCGCGCCGCCTCGAAGCCGGCGCTCGACACCGAATGCACGGCGGCGACCTCCAGCGCCTCGGTTTCCGAGAGCGCCGGCAGGATGCCGGGAAAGCGCGCCGCGAGCATCGACTTGCCGGTGCCAGGCGGGCCGACCATCAGGACGCTGTGCCCTCCGGCCGCGGCCACTTCGAGCGCGCGCTTCACCTGCTGCTGGCCCTTGACGTCGCTGAAATCGGGATAGACCGGCACGGCTGCTTCACCGGTACCGCGGTACTCGCGCAGCGGCGCTTCACCGGCAAGATGCGCGACGACCTCGAGCAACGTGCGCGCCGGCAGGATGCGCGCGCCCTCGGCGAGCGCCGCCTGCGGCGCGTTCTCTTCTGGCAAGACGAAGGCACGACCCGTGGCGCGCGCGGACAGTGCCATCGCAAGCGCGCCGCGCACCGGCCGCAGCTCGCCGGTAAGCGAAAGCTCGCCGGCAAACTCCTGACCGGCGAGCGATGCCGGCGCGAGCTGGCCGCTCGCCCCGAGGATGCCGAGCGCGATCGGCAAGTCGAAGCGGCTGGAATCCTTGGGCAGCTCGGCGGGCGCGAGATTGACCGTCATTCGCCGCGCAGGAAACTCGAAGTGGGCATGGTTCAGGGCGGCACGCACGCGGTCGCGCGCCTCGCGCACCTCTGCATCGGGCAGCCCGACTATGTGAAATGCGGGTAGTCCTGGCCCGAGGTGAACTTCGACCGTCACCTCAGGCGCGTCAATACCCGCGAGCGCGCGGCTCGCCACCGTAGCAACCGACAGGCGATCCCCCTTTCCGATCCTCAGGAAGAGAAACGCTGCTGCGGCGAACTCGTTTACCGGGGCGGCTTGGGCGGCGTGCGCGCTTCGAGCTCGGCGATGCGCGCCTCGAGCTCCGCGAGCCTCGACTGCGCGCGCTCGAGCAGCTTCTTCTGCACTTCGAAGTCCTCGCGCAAAACGAGGTCTAGCCGGTCGAACCAGGCGGCGAGCATCGCGCGCAGGTTGCGCTCGATCTCGGGGGCCGGTGAATCGCGCAGCGCGGCGTCAATTCGGCCGCGCAGGTCATCGAGCAGGCGACTATCGATCATGGGGTGAAGGTACCACCCCGACTCCGCACCAACGCCGAGCACGCCCCGGAATCGCGCGCACCGATGCGGTGCATCCATATCCTCCCAACAACATAAGTCTTTGAAAGAATGTGCAGAATTTCTTTGGCACAGGAGATGCTAATTGAATCCCCGCAATCCCAATTTCTAACCCTTAAGGGAGTTCTCAATGCGTAAGTCAATCCTCGCTCTTTCAGTAACCGCCGCGCTGGCAGTGCCGGGGCTAGCCGCCGCCCAGGCGCCGGCTGCTGCGGCCCCCGCCTCGCCTCATACGGTGACCGGAAACGTCGGCTTGTTCAGCGAGTACCGGTTCCGCGGTATCGACCAGACCTTCGGCAAACCCGCGCTGCAGGGCGGCTTTGACTACGCGCACTCCAGCGGCCTGTACATCGGTAACTGGAACTCGAACGTTAGCGAGGGCGCCGGATTCCCTGGCGGCAATCTCGAGATGGACTTCTACGGCGGCTGGAAGAAGTCTTTCGGCGACTTCGGACTCGACATCGGCGCCATCTGGTACATGTACCCCGGCACCGACGCCGGCCCGACCACGCTATACAGCCCGGTCAACAGCGCCGGCACGGTGCACTCCGGCAAGGTCGACAACAAGGAGATCTACATCGGCGGCTCGTGGAAGTTCCTGTCGCTCAAGTACTACTACTCGATCGACGACTACTTCTCGGTGCCCGACTCGAAGAAATCGAACTATATCGACCTGAGCGCGACCTGGGACCTGGGCAGCGGCTGGGGCATCAACGGCCACGTCGGGCAACTCAAGCTGAAGAGCGTGACCAACGGCGACTACACCGATTGGAAGATCGGCGTCACCAAGGACATCGGCGGCTACGTGTTCGGCCTGGCATACATCGACACGAACGCCAAGGGTGACTGCAGTACTGCCCAGTTCTACTGCTTTGGCAATGGAACAAGCGACGTCGTCACCGGCGCGCCGACCAAGACCAAGGACGCGGGCGATACCACGTTCGTTCTGTCCGTCAGCAAGTCGTTCTAAACCCAAACGGGCGGGCGCGCGAGCGTCCGCCCATCCAGGGGAGACCGCATGAAACTGGTTACCGCAATCATCAAGCCGTTCAAGCTCGACGAGGTGCGCGAGGCGCTCTCGGCGATCGGCGTGCAGGGGATCACCGTCACCGAGGTGAAAGGCTTCGGCCGTCAGAAAGGCCACACCGAGCTGTACCGGGGCGCCGAGTACGTGGTCGATTTCCTGCCCAAGGTAAAGGTTGAAGCCGCGATCAAATCGGATCTGCTCGACAGGGCGATCGAGGCGATCGAGAAGTCGGCCAATACCGGCAAGATCGGCGACGGCAAGATCTTCGTGTTCGACCTCGAGAAGGTCATCCGTATCCGCACCGGCGAGACCGATGCGGCCGCGCTCTAAGGGGAATGCAATGAGAAAACTGATGGGACTACTCGCCTTCGTCACCGCGTTCGCCTTCAGCGGCGCAACGCTGGCGCAGGACAAGCCGGCCGCGGGGGCGGACAAGCCCGCCGCGACGGCCGAGGCTGCAAAGCCGGCGGCTGACGCTGCCAAGCCGGCAGTCAAGCCGCCCGAGCCGAACAAGGGTGACGTGGCGTGGATGCTGGTCTCCACGGCGCTCGTCCTGATGATGAGCGTGCCGGCCCTGGCGCTCTTCTACGGCGGCATGGTGCGGGCGAAGAACATGCTCTCCATGCTGATGCAGGTGTTCGTGGTGTTCTCGCTGGTCACCGTGCTGTGGATGATCTACGGCTACAGCCTGGCGTTCACCGAGGGCAACCAGTTCTTCGGCAGCTTCGATCGCCTGTTCCTCAAGGGCGCCCTCGATGCGGCCAAGGGCGAGTTCGCCTCGGCGGCGACGTTCAGCAAAGGGGTGGTGATTCCCGAGATCGTGTTCGTCGTCTTCCAGGCGACGTTCGCGGCGATTACCTGCTGCCTGATCCTCGGCGCTTTCGCCGAACGCGCGAAGTTCGCCGGGGTGCTGGTGTTCGTCGTGCTCTGGTTCACCTTCGCCTACGCGCCGGTCGCACACATGGTGTGGTTCTGGATGGGGCCGGATGCCTACACCGACGCCAAGGTGGCCGAGACGCTAGGTGCCAAAGCGGGCTACCTGTGGGATATGGGGGCGCTCGACTTCGCCGGCGGCACGGTAGTGCACATCAATGCCGGCATCGCCGGCCTGGTGGGCGCTTACATGATCGGCAAGCGGGTGGGCTACGGCAAGGAAGCCATGCCGGCGCACAACCTGCCGCTGACCATGATCGGCGCGTCGCTGCTGTGGATGGGGTGGTTCGGCTTCAACGCCGGGTCGGCGCTCGAGGCGGGCAACTCCGCCGCGCTCGCCTTCCTCAACACCTATGTCGCCACTGCCTGCGCCGTGCTGTCCTGGTCGCTGTTCGAGGCGATGTTCAAGGGCAAGCCGACGATGCTCGGCGCGGCCTCCGGCGCGGTTGCCGGCCTGGTCGCGATCACTCCGGCCGCCGGCAACGTCGGCCTCGCGGGGGCCTTCGTGATCGGCACCGCGGCGGGCGTAGTCTGCCTGTGGGGCGTGAGCGGGCTGAAGAAGCTGCTCGGCGCCGACGACTCGCTCGACGTGTTCGGCGTGCACGCGGTCGGCGGTATCTTGGGTGCGTTGCTCACCGGCGTGTTCGTCTCGCCGGATCTGGGCGGGCCGGGATTCGTCACCGACTGGGTAACGGCCAAGACCGGCTTCACCTCGATCGGCGCCCAGGTCTGGATCCAAGCCAAGGCAGTCGGCATCACGATCCTGTGGTCGGGCATCGTGGCTGCGGTCGCCTTCAAGCTGGTCGATCTCACCATCGGCCTGCGCGTCCCCGAGGAAGAGGAACGCGAAGGGCTCGACACCAGCTCGCACGGCGAAGCGGCTTACCGCATGTAAGGATTCACTCGCAGAACAAGGAAAGGGCGCTTCGGCGCCCTTTCTTTTTATTGCGAGAGCTTTTCCAGCAGGACGATCAGCTGGGCGCGTTCCGCCTGAGTAAGGCGCGTCGCAACCCGCCGTTCATGGAGCTCGATGCGCCGCTTGAGGCGCACCACCAGGCCACGCCCGGCGCGCGTAAGCCACAGGCCATTGGTGCGCCGGTCCTCGCCGCGGCGCCGCTCGATGAGCGCGCGCTCCTCGAGCACATCTATCACGCCCACCATGGTCGAGCGGTCGAGGTGCACTGCGCGCGCGAGCCGGCTCTGCGTCACGCCGGGGTTCGCCTCGACCAGGAGCAGGATGCCGAGCCGCCCGGGCGAGATCTCGCCGACGCTCGCCGCGAAGTCGCGGAACACCGCCTGCTGCGCGAGGCGCAGCCGGTAGCCGAGCAGCCCGGGCAGGGCGCCGGGACGCAGCGGCTGGTCGCGGCTCATTTTGTTTGGACACCAAACAATCTGGTACCATCGTAGTCTCCTCGGGTAACGCATGCAAATCACCCTGGAAGGCCGCGCCGAGCCGGTCCCGGTCGAAGCGGGGGACACCATCCTCGCCTCGCTGCTGCGCGCCGGCGTGCCCTTTCCCTTCTCCTGCCAGGCCGGCAACTGCGGCACCTGCAAATGCGAGCTGGTATCCGGCGATGTGCTCGAGCTCGAGCACTCGGAGCACGCGCTCGCGCCCGAGGAGCGCGCCAAGGGTGTCGTGCTCGCCTGCCGCACGCAGGTGTGGGACGACACGGTCGTGCGCCGCATCGATACCGAGGAGCTGGTGCTGCACCCCTCGCGCGTCATGCGCTGCCGCGTGCTCGAGCTCGAGGACCTGACCCACGACATCAAGGGCGTGCGCCTGGCGATCGAAGCCGGCGGCCCGTTCATCTTCTCCGCCGGCCAGTATGCACAGGTCGAGTTCGCTCCCGGTCTTTCGCGCCACTACTCCATGGCGAGCACGCCACAGGACGCCGAGCTCGCGTTCCATATCCGGCACATGCCCGGCGGCAGGACCAGCGCTTACGCCGCCACGCGGCTCGCGGTGGGGGACAAGGTCAAGGTGTCGGGCCCGCTCGGCATCGCGTACCTGCGCGAAAGCCACGCCGGGCCGGCGCTGCTGGTCGCCGGCGGCTCCGGGCTTGCGCCGATCCAATCGATCCTGCGCACGATGCTTGAGCGCGGCCACCACGCGACCGTCACGCTGTACTTCGGCGTGCGCAGCGAGCGCGACCTGTACCACGAGGCGCTGCTCAAGGACCTCGCCGCGCGCCATCCGAACTTCTCATACCAGGTCGTGCTCTCGGAACAGAAGGGCGCGCCGGGCCGGCGTTACGGCCTGGTCCACCAGGCGATCGAGTTGCCGCAGGCAGCCGATGAAGTCATGGCGTACCTTGCTGGGCCGCCGGTGATGGTGGAAGCCGCCACCGCGCTGCTCGGTAGCCGCGGCCTGGCGCCGCGCCAGATCCACGCCGACGCGTTCTACAACCAATGAAGCTCGACAACCGCGTTGCAATCGTGAGCGGCGGCGCGCAGGGCATCGGCCTCGCGATCGCCCAGGACCTCGTCGCGCGCGGCGCGTCCGTGGTCATCGTCGATTCCGGCGTATCCATTTCCGGCGAGCCTGCACAGCCCGGCCTGGCAGATCAGGTGGCCAAGAGCCTTCCCCGCGCCGCGGCCGTGTCCGGCGATATCGCAGAGGTCGCGCAATCCGCCGTGGCGCTCGCGCAGCAGCGCTTCGGTGCAGTTGACATCGTGGTCAACAACGCCGCCATCATCCGCGACGGCTTCATTTTCAAATCCGACCCGGCGGCCTGGGACGCCGTGCTGCGCACCAACCTCACCGGCGCCCAGCGCCTGCTTGCCGCCGCGACCCCAGTAATGCGTGATCAAGCCAAGAGTGGGCGCTCACCCGGCTCTATCGTCAACATTGTTTCCACCGCGGGCATCTACGGCAATCTCGGCCAATCCGCATACGGAGCCGCCAAGGCCGGGCTGATTGGCCTGACGCGGGTTACGGCACATGATCTCGCGCGCTCGGGCATCCGCTGCAACGCGGTGGCTCCGTTCGCGGCGACGCGCGTTACCGACAGCATCAAGCCGGCAAACGACGCGCAGGCCGCGTACAAGGCCAAGGCGGTCAAGGTGCCTGCAGCGTATGTCGCGCGCCTGGTGAGCTTCCTCGCGAGCGATGCCGCGTCGTCGGTCAACGGCCAGCTGTTCGGCGTGCGCGGCCGCGAGGTGTTCGTCTTTTCCCAGCCGCGGCCGAAAGAGAAGGTGGTTCAGCCCAGGGACGGCTTCGACGCCGCCCTGATGAAGCAGCTCGAGCCCGGCTTCGCCGACCTGGTGACCGACCTGGAAGCGTTTTCCGGCGATCCCATCCTCTGAGGAACAGCATGTCCGCCTACCCCACCGTCAAGACCGTCGACGAGTTCAAGCAGCAGCCGGCCGAGTACCAGGACGCGGTGCGCAAGATCGTGCGCAGCCACGCGCTGAACGAGCTCTACGGCGCGCAGGTGTTCGACGAGCCGGCGATCCAGCTCGCGCCGACGCCGTACGCGAAGTGGCTGAGCTGCCGCGTCGCGATGGAGGAGTACCACCATCACGTGCGCTTCAAGGAGCTCGCCGACCAGATCGGCGTGCGCCCGGAGGAGATGGACACCAAGAACAAGCGCCCGCTCAACATTTTCGAGCTGCCGCTGGAGAGCTGGGAGCAGTTCTGCGTCATCAAGATGCTCGGCGACCTGGCCGAGATCCTGCAGGTCGAGGACCTGCTGCACTGCTCGTTCGTGCCGCTGCGCAACATCGCGCGCACCACCATGCCGGAAGAGAAGTTCCACGCCCAGTTCGGCCTGGATTTCTGCGTCGACCTGGTCGAGACCGACGCCGGCCGCGACAAGGTGCAGCGCGCGGTGAACGGCTTCTATCCCGAGGCGCCGAAGTTCTTCGGCGCGAGCGGCTCGAAGAACAACGCGATCTATCGCAAGTACGGCATCAAGCTGCGCTCGAACGAAGACATGCGCGCCGACTACATGGCGCGCGCGAAAAGCACCGTCGAGCCGCTCGGCATCAGGCTGCCCGAGCTCAAGTTCGACGCGTGAGCGAGGCGCTCGGCGAGGCGTGGTTCAGCGCGCTGGGCGCGCCGCTCGGCGAGGCAGAGCGCGCCGAGATCTCGGGCTACCTGCTCGGCATCGGGCTGCCGGGCAGCCTGCCGGTGCGTGCGGCGTCGAGCTGGCGGGAAGCCGCAGAGCTGTGCCGCCACCCGGCGGACGAATGGTGGCAGGCAGAGGAAGCCGAGCGGCTGCGACTTGAGCGCTCGGCCCGTCTCGACCCGGCGAACGCGGCGTGGCTGCAGGTCACCGAGCGCCTGCATGGCGCCGCCGCGGTCGCCGCGGCACGCGCGGGCTGCGCCGACGCGGCGCTGATCCGCGTC
>Ga0137436_1000435_pt1 | contig 12343 bp, 6 predicted proteins | sample EasRivERMGT119_2_FD_102328 | JGI IMG/M metagenome (GOLD analysis project Ga0137436, IMG submission 102328) | Soil microbial communities from meander-bound floodplain in the East River, Colorado, USA - East River MetaG ERMGT119_2 | ecosystem: Environmental > Terrestrial > Soil > Floodplain ...
GCGGGCAACACGTTCTCGATCAACGTGCCGGGAGCCGCGCTGGCGGCCGACGCGGACTTCACCGTCGACGCCTCGATCAGCTCGACCGATGCGGCGGGCAACATCGGCGCGGCGAGCGACAGCGAAAGCTACACGGTGGACGTGACGGCACCGGCGCCGACGGTGACCCTCACCTCGAACATCACTGCCGACGACATCATCAACGCGGCGGAAGCCGGCGGCATGGTGGCGATCACCGGCGCGGTGGGCGGCGACGCCCAGCCGGGCGACACCGTCACGCTGACGATCAACGGCAACAACTACACCGGCACGGTGGCCGCGGGCAACACCTTCTCGATCAACGTTGCCGGCGCCGACCTGGCGGCCGACGCGGACTTCACGATCGACGCCTCGATCACCAAGACCGACGCGGCGGGCAACGTGGGTACGGCCGCGGATACCGAGAGCTATACGGTCGACCTGACGGCGCCCGCGCCGACGGTCACCCTCGACGCCAACGTCACCGCGGACGACATCATCAACGCAGCGGAGGCGGGCGGGAGCATTGCGATCACCGGCACGGTCGGCGGGGACGCCCAGGTCGGCGACAGCGTGACGCTGACGGTGAACGGCACCAACTACACCGGCACGGTGGCCGCGGGCAACACCTTCTCGATCAGCGTTCCCGGCGCGCAACTCGTCGCCGACGCGGACTTCACGATCGATGCGCGCGTCGACACGGTAAGCGGCAGCGGCACGCCGGGAAGCGGCGGCGACACCGAGGGCTACACGGTGGACGTGACCGCGCCCGCGCCGACGGTGACGCTGACTTCCAGCATCACCGCCGACGACGTGATCAACGCGGCGGAAGCCGGCGGCAGCATCGCGATCACGGGCACGGTCGGTGGCGATGCCGCCGACGGCGATACGGTCACCCTGACGGTCAACGGCCTGAACTACACCGGCACGGTGAGCCTGGGCGCGTTCAGCATCAACGTGCCGGGCGCCGCGCTGGTGGCCGATGCGGATTTCACCATCGACGCCTCGATCACGAAGACGGACGCGGCGGGCAACGTAGGCACGGGCACGGATACCGAGGCCTTTACGGTGGACATCACGGCCGCGGCGCCGACGGTGACGCTGACCTCCAGCATCACCGGCGACGACATCATCAACGCAGCCGAGGCCGGCGCCACGATCGCGATCACCGGCACGGTGGGCGGCGACGCGCAGGTGGGCGACACGGTGACCCTGACGGTCAACGGCGTGAACTACACCGGCACGGTGGCCGCGGGCAACACGTTCTCGATCAACGTGCCGGGAGCCGCGCTGGCGGCCGACGCGGACTTCACCGTCGACGCCTCGATCAGCTCGACCGACGCGGCCGGCAATCCCGGCACGGCGAGCGACAGCGAGAGCTACACGGTCGACGTGACCGCCCCGGTACCGACGGTGACGCTGACCTCCAGCATCACCGGCGACGATATCGTCAACGCCGCCGAGAGCGGCGGCACGGTGCTGATCACCGGCACGGTGGGCGGCGATGCGGCGGTGGGCGACACGGTGACCCTGACGGTCAACGGCGTGAACTACACCGGCGCGGTCGTGGCGGGCAATGCCTTCTCGATCAGCGTGGCGGGCGCCGACCTGGCGGCCGACGCGGACTTCACCATCGACGCCTCGATCACGAAAGCCGACGCGGCGGGCAACGTAGGCAGCGCCAGCGATACCGAGACCTATACGGTGGACGTGACGGCGCCCGCGCCGACGGTGACGCTGACTTCTTCGGTCACGCCCGACGACATCATCAACGCGGCGGAGGCCGGCGGCTCGATCGCGATCACCGGCACCGTGGGCGGCGACGCCGCGGCGGGCGACACGGTCACGCTGACCGTGAACGGGGTGGCGTACACGGGCACGGTCGCCGCCGGCAACACTTTCTCGATCAACGTGGCGGGCGCGGATCTCGCGGCCGACGCGGACTTCACCATCGACGCCTCGATCAGCAAGTCGGATGCGGCGGGCAACGTCGGCACCGCCGCGGCCGCCGAGAGCTACTCGGTCGACGTCGCGGTCGCGGCGCCGACGGTCGCGCCGCTGACCACCACCACCGTGCAGCCGGTGCTGAGCGGGGGGTTCGACGCGGCCGACACCGTACAGCTGTCGGTCACAGTCGACGGCGTCACGTACGTGCAGGGCCACCCGGCCCTTGTGCTGGTCGGCAACACCTGGAGCCTGGACCTCTTCGCTGCGGGCCAGACCCTGGCGGCCGGCGCCACGTACAACATCGGCGTGAGCGCGACCGACGGCGTCGGCAACAGCGTCGTCAACGCGGGCGCGGGGCAGGTCACCGTCACGCTGCCGTCAACAGTCACGCCGCCGGCGACGGGTACTGCGAACCAGATAGTGCCGCCGTTCGGCCAGGCGTCGGGCGGGACGGTATCGACGCCGCCGTCAAGCCAGACCGGCGCCGCGCCCCTGCCGGGCCTGGGCGAGGCCCCGGCCGGCGCCAAGGCCGCCGGCCTGCCGCTCGGCCTGCCGGTCGACCCCTACGTCGGCGCATCCAACATGGGCATCCGGGGCTCGGTCGACCAGCTGTTGAGGCCGGCGGCGCCGGCGTTCGACCTGAATGCGCTGCCGGCGCCGGCGGCTGGAGTGCTGGACCCGTTCGGCTTCCCGCTGGAGCGGATGTCGATGGACCGCGCCAACGACCTGATCCGCAGCCGCGGCGGCCTGCCGCTGATCGGGCACTACCTGTTCGAGTACCAGGGCATCACGCAGCTGTCCGCCGATGGCCGCGTGCCGCAGGACGCGTTTGCGCATACCGACCCGGCGGCGATAGTCAGCCTGACGGCGCGCCTCGCGAATGGCCAGCCGCTGCCTTCGTGGCTGCGGCTCGACACGCGCGGCACCTTCTCCGGCGTGCCGCCGGAAGGGCTCGAGAAGCTCGACGTAGAGATCGTGGCGCGCGATACGGAAGGGCGTGAAGCGCGCACCACGTTCACCCTCGACGCCGACACGCTGCGCGAGGCCGCGGCGGCCAGGGCGGCGGCGGACTTCGGCCTGGGCCTGGACGTCGACAAGGAAGAAGCCAAGAAGGCCAAGGCCGAGCAGGAGCGCAAGGCCCGCGAGGCGGTCAAGGCCGAGAAACCGGCTGCGCGCGGCACCCCGACCTTCAGCGACCAGATGAAAGTCGCCAAGGCCAAGGCCGACCCGCTGCTCGACCGCATCCTGAAGGACGGCCAGACCAAGCCCCGCGCGCCCCGCTAGCCCGGCAGCCCCCGGACAAGCCTTGACCCACCCGGATAAACCTTGACGTGCAGGGTTCCCCGGGGCGGGTTAGGATGGCAGTCCGCGTCGATTTGGGACCGGCGCTCAGAACTAAAACATGAGGTTATCGGGGCAACTTCGACTACTGTCGCAGTGTTGCAGTGCAGCATTCACGGTTGCGCTGTTGACGCTGTTGGGCGGTTGCGGGACCACCGAGCGGCTCAGCGCCGAAGAGCGCGAGAAGCTTGCGGACAGCACGCGCCAGGAGATGTTCGAGGGCCAGGAGGCCATCGAGCGACCGCTGACGCTTGCCGAGGCCACCGCGCGCGCGATCAAGTACCAGGCCGATCTGCGCACGCGCCGCATGGAAGAGGCGGCCGCGGCGGCGCAACTCGACGTGGCGCGCTTCGACCTGCTGCCGCGCATCACCGGCAACGCGGGCTACAACTGGCGCAACAACGACAGCTTCGGCTTCGGCTTCTCGCCCGACGGCACCATCTCCAGCAACCCCACCGCCTCGGTCGAGCGCGTGTACAGCACCGGCGGCATCGGCCTGGCGTGGAACGTGCTGGACTTCGGCGTCAGCTATTTCCGCGCGCGGCAGCTGTCCGACCAGAAGCTGATCACCGAGGAGCGGCGCCGCAAGGCGGTGCAGACCCTGATGCACGACGTGCGCGTCGCCTGGTGGCGCGCCGACGCCGCGCAGCGCCTGCTGCCGCAGGCCGACGCGCTGCTGGTTGAAATCGACCAGGCGATCGAGAAAACCCGCGTCATCGAGAGCGGCAGGCTGCTGCCGCCGGTGCAGACCGCGACGCTGCGCCGCGCGCTGCTCGACCTGGCGCAGCAGATCGCGCTGCGGCGCCAGGACCTGGCGCAGTCGCGGGTCGAGCTGGCCTCCCTGATCAACACGCCGCCCGGCATCGAGTACAAGCTGGTCGGCGCGCAGGGCGACGCGCGCGAGGTGCTCGACCTGACGGGCGACATCGACGCGCTCGAGCTGCTCGCGCTGCGCACCCGGCCGGAGATCGCCGAGGAGGGCTACCGCGCCCGCATCTCGCGCGACGAGGCGCGCAAGCAGATGGTCAGCCTGCTGCCCAACGTCAGCCTCGACGTGGGGCGCAATTTCGACAGCAACAAGTACCTGCTCAACAACACCTGGACCTCAGTGGGCGTGCGCGTCGCGCTGAACCTCGTCAAGGTGTTCTCGATCCCGGCGATGCAGCGCTCCGAGGAGGCGCAGAAGGCCGTCGACACCTCGCGCCGCCAGGCCATGGCGATGGCGGTGCTGGCGCAGACGCGGCTCGCCGCGGTGCGCTACACCCTGGTGGCCGACGAGTTCCTGATCTGGGACGAGGCGGTGCGCGACGACGACCTCATCGTGCAGCACCTCACCTCGAGCGAGAAGGTCGGCATCGACAACGAGCTCGAGCTGATCCGCGCGCGCGCCCGCGCGCTGGCGAGCCGCATCAACCGCGACCTGTCCTACGCCAACCTGCAGGCCAGCATCGCGCGCCTGTACAACTCGGTCGGCTACGACGCCGTGCCGCGCGACGACGAGTCCAGGGCGGTCGCCGAGCTGGCGCAGATGATCGAGGTGCGCTTCAGCGAGCTGGAGACCGCCAGCTTCAGCAAGCGCCCGGCGTATACCAAGCCGAGGGTCACGGTCGGCACGGTCAGCGGCACGCAGCCGCGCATCGGCAAGCTGGTGGAGCAGGGGCTCACCCGCGGTCTGGACACCGCCGGGCTGTCGGCGGAAGGCGAATCCGAGGTTCGCCTCGACCTGAGCCTGACCCTCGACGCGCCGAAGGAGGGCGTGCGTACCGTGCGGCTGGCGGTGACCGCCGTGCCGCGAGGCGGCTCGACCCCGTCGCTCACCCGCGAATTCCGCACCACGCTGAGCGAGCCGGTGGACGACGAGCAGTGGCGCGCGCTCGGCGAAGGCGCGGTCTACCGCCTGATCTCGGACCTTTCCGCCAAGCGGGTCACGCAGGCCAGCCTGCGCATGGCCGAGCGCCTGGGCAAGCCCGCGAAGCGCACGGCGGCCGTGCCACGGCCCGAAGCGCCGGCGCCGCTGCCCCTGCGACTGGACGCCTACCTCGACCCGGGCGCGCTGCCCGCGGGCGGCGGCCGATGAAACGCTCGCTTCCCTGGCTGGTGGCTGCCGCGTGGATCGCGCTAGGCCTGTTTGCGGCCTGCTCCGAAGGTCCCGCCCCCGTGCCGCGCGCCGAGCCGCCGGCGCCGCCGAAGGCCGAGGCGCCGGCGCCGAAACCGAAACCCGAGCCGGCGCCGGTCGTCGCGCCGCCGAAGCCGGAAGCCGCCAGGCCGGAAGCCGCCCCGATGGGCGAGATCGCGGCGCTGATCGTGGCCAGCGAAGAGACGATTCTCTCCAGCCAGATGGCGGGCCGCATCCGCAAGGTCAACGTCGGCCTGGGCGACGAGGCGAAGAGCGGCGCGCCGCTGATCGAGTTCGATTGCGGCGAGCAGCGCGCGCAACTCGCTGCCGCCGATGCCGACTACCGCAGCGCACGCGAGACGCACGTAGCGCGGCTGAAGCTGCAGGCGCTCGGCGCGGCGGGCGAGCTCGAGGTGACGGTGGCCGCGGCCAACGCCGACAAGGCGCGCAGCCAGGTCGTCCTGCGCCGCGAGCAGGTCCACTACTGCAGCGTGAACGCGCCGTTCCGCGGGCGCGTGGCGCGCCTGCGCGTCAAGAGTTCCGAGAGCGTGCAGGCAGGCCAGCCGCTGGTCGACCTGGTCAACCCGGCGGCGCTCAAGGCGCAGATCTTCGTGCCGGCGGCGTGGATCACCTGGCTCAAGCCCGGCACGCCGCTGACCATCATGGCGAACAACGGCCAGGGCTACCAGGCGAAGGTGTCCAAGCTCAACTCGCGCGTCGACGGCGTCAGCCAGCAGCTCGAGCTCGAGGCGCGCATCGAGAACGGAGACGGCCTGGTGCCCGGCATGATCGGCGTCGCCAGCTTCAACGCGCCCAGGTGAGCGAGTCCCCGAACCCGGCGCTGGCGCTGCTCGAGTTCGAGCGCCGCATCCAGTCGGCAACTTCCAATCGCGAGGTGGCCTTCCGCGCCGTCAACGACGGCTCGCAGGTGCTGCGCTTCGACCAGGCGATCCTGTGGCGCTGGGACGTGTTCTCGCGGCCGCTGATCGCGGCCGCTTCCGGGCTCGCCGACGTCACCGCCGACAGCCCCTACCAGCAATGGCTGGTGCGCCTGGTGCGCGGCATCACCCCTGAGCCGTTCGAGGCGGCGCAGGCGCTCGCCGCCGGCGACCTGCCCGAGGCCGTGGCAGCCGACGCCGAGGACTGGTGCCCGGCGCAGCTGCTGCACTGCCCGCTGCGCGGACCCGCCGGCGAAGCGCTCGGCGGCATCCTGTTGTTCCGCGCCGAGCCGTTCTCCGAGGCCGAGCGCGCCTCGGCCGAGTGGGTCGCACGCTCAACCGGCTACGGCCTGTGGGCCTGGCGCAGCGACAAGCATTCGCTCAAGCGCTGGCTGAAGAATCCGTTCACCTGGCGCACGCTGGCAATCGGCGCCGCGGTGGTGGCGCTGATTGCGCTGATCCCGGTGCGGCTGAGCGCACTGGCGCCGGCCGAGATCACGCCGCTCAGGCCGATCCCGGTCACCTCGCCGATCGACGGCGTGGTGCGCGAGATCGTGATCAAGCCGAACGAGGTGGTGAAGGCCGACCAGCTGCTCGCTGTGCTCGACGATACGTCGCTGCGCAACCGGCTCGAGCTGGCCAGCAAGTCCCTCGACATCGCCCGCGCCGACCTGCAGCGCGCTACTTTCAAGTCGTTCAGCGACGAGGCCAGCCGGCTCGAGCTGCAGGTGCTGAGCGCTCGCATGCAGGAGAAGGGCGCCGAGGTCACTTTCCTGCAGGAGCTGCTCGCCAAGTCCAAGCTGTATGCGCCGCAGGGCGGCCTGGCGATCTTCCCCGGCCAGGAGGAATGGCGCGGTCGCACAGTGCAGGTGGGCGAGCGCGTCATGCTGATCGCCGACCCCTCGGTGATCGACGTCACCATCTACCTGCCGCCCGAGGACGCGGTCGAGCTCGAGCCCGGCGCCGAAGTGAACCTGATCCTGCACGTCGACCCGCTGACGTCCATCGAGGCGACCATCGAGCGCGCGAGCTACGAGGCGACCCTCGCCCCGGATGGCACGCTCGCCTACGTCGTGCGCGCGCGCATGAAGTCGGGCCAGGGCCTGCCGCGCATCGGCCTGCGTGGCACGGCCAAGATCTACGCCGGGCGCGTCACGCTCGGCTACTACCTGCTGCGCAAGCCGCTAGCCTTCGTCCGCCGCTCGCTCGGCGTCTGAGGCGAAGCCGGGAGCCGGCCCCGCCATGCTGCTCCGGTCCGTCTCCGTCCTTGCCGCCGCTTCGCTCGCCGCCGCCTGCGTTATCGGCTCGCTGGAAGCGCAGCCGCGCGTTCAGCTCGGCTTCACCAGCGCGGTTTCCGACCGGCTGATCAACCTCTACGGCCAGCGCTTCGGGCCGCCCGCCGTGGCGCGGCTGCAGGCCTGGAAGCTCTATGCCCGCAGCCGCGGCGCGGCGCCGGGCAGCGAGCGCGACCTGCTCGAGGAGGTGAACCGCGTGCTCAACCGCATCGCCTTCGTCGAGGACGCGGCGCACTGGGGCGAGGAGGACTACTGGGCGACGCCCGCCGAGTCGGTCGCCAGCAACGGCGCCGACTGCGAGGACTACACCATCGCCAAGTATTTCCTGCTGAAGGAGCTCGGCGTGCCGATCGCGCGCCTGCGGCTGACCTACGTCAAGTCGGTGAAGCTCAACCAGGCGCACATGGTGCTCGCCTACTACGCCCGGCCGGACGCCGAGCCGCTGGTGCTGGACAACCTGGAGGACCGGGTGCGGCCGGCGTCGCAGCGTCCCGACCTGATCCCGGTGTACAGCTTCAACGACGAGGAGGTCTGGGTCGAGCTGCGCGGCCGCAGCGGGCCGCCGACGCAGATCCGCAACTGGAGCGCGCTCATCGCCCGTCTGGAGCGGGAGCGGCGCACGTGAAGCGGCCGCGCCGCCCGCTGCCGCTCGGCCGGCAGGTCACCTGGGTCGTCTCGGCGATCTTCTTCTTCGCGCTGGTCGGCGTGCAGGCGATCCACCTGCGCAGCACCCACGCCAGCCTGCAGCGCCAGCTCGAGTCGCTGGCGCAGGACGCCGCCACCTCGATCGGCCTGTCGCTCGGCGTGCTGCTGCGCGGCGGCGACGCCGCGCTCGCCGAGACGGTGATCAACCCGGCGTTCGACCGCGGCCACTACGAGAGAATCGAGTACCTCGGCGCGAACGGCGAGCGCCTGGTCAGCCGCAGCCTGGGCCCGGTGCAGGGCCGCTACCCGGAGTGGTTCGCGCGGCTGTTCGCGCTGCAGGCGCCGACCGCCGAGTCGCTGGTGAGCGGCGGCTGGCGCCAGCTCGGCAAGGTGCAGGTGACGGTGCACCCGCGCTTCGCCTACGAGCAGCTGTGGACCACCGCGCGCGACACGCTGATCTACCTGCTGTTCATCTACGTCGCCGCCCTGGTCGCGCTGCGCATGTTCCTGCGCGACGTGCTGCGGCCGCTGGCGGCGGTGGAGAGCGCCGCCCTGGCGATCGCGGCGAAGAACTTCGTCACGCTGCGGCTGCGCCCCTCGACGCGCGAGCTGGCGCGCGTGGTCGAGGCGATGAACACGCTGTCGCGCAAGGTGAACGAGACGGTCGAGGCGGAGACGCGGCGCGCCGAGCGGCTGCAGGACGCGGCCTACCGCGACCAGGTCACCGGCCTGCTCAACGCGCGCGGCTTCGCCGCGCGCTTCGACAACCACTACGAGGCGGAGAACGCGCCGTTCGCCGGCGTGCTCGCCTTCGTCGAGCTGGGCGAGCTGGCGGCGGCCAACCGCAGGCTCGGCACCGAGCGCTGCGACGCCCTGCTGCGCGAGGTGTGCGGCGGGCTGCAGGAAGCCGCCGCCACCTCGGGCGGCTTCGCCGCGCGCTGGAGCGGAGCGCTGACGGTTCTGGCGCTGCCCGAGCTGGGCTTCGACGCCGCCCGCGAGGGCCTCGCCAAGCTGCGCGCCGAGGCGCGCGCCACGCTGAAGCGGGTCGGCCTCGCGCGCAACGACAAGGTGTCCTGCGGCGGGGTCGAGATCCGCGGCAGTGCCGCGCGGCTGCGTCACCTGGTGGCGGCGGCCGAGGCCGCGCTGCTGCAGGCGCGTGAGGCAGCCGACGGCGTGGTCCTGCTGCGCGCCGCGCCGCCCTCGGCGGCGACCGCCAAGCCGGCGGCGGAGCTCCTCGCGCTGGTGACCGAGGCGCTCGCCGGCGGGCACGTCTACCTGGCGGGGCAGGTGGCCTACCGCCTGAGCGATCACCGCGCCATGCACACCGAGGTGATGGCCCGCCTGCGCGACGCCTCGGGGCGCGAGCTGGCCGCCGCCGAATTCCTCCCGGTCGTCGCCGCGCAGGGGCTCGGCGAGCAGCTCGATCGCGCGGTGATCGAGCGCGTGCTGGAGGGCGCGCGCGGCGGGGAAGGCTCGATCAGCGTCAACCTGTCCATCCGCTCCCTCGAGGCCGGCGGCTTCGCGGCGTGGGTGGAGCAGATCCTGCGCCGCGACCGCTCGCTGGCCGCGCGCCTGACCTTCGAAGTCTCCGAGCACGGCGTAATGCAGAACGAGGCCGCCGCGGCGGCCTTCGCGCGCGCGGTCGCTGGCGCCGGGGCGCGCTTCTCGCTCGACAACTTCGGCATCCGCCGCGACAGCCTCGGGCTGGCGCAGCGGCTGCGGCCGGCCTACATCAAGCTCGCCGGCAGCCATACCGCTAGCATGGTGTCCAACAGCGGCGCGCGCTTCTACGCCGAGTCGCTGATCGCGGCCGCGCGCCAGCTCGAGATCCCGGTCATTGCGCAGAGCGTCGAGGACGAGGCCATGTTCCACACCATCGCCGGGCTCGGCTTCTCCGGCTACCAGGGCAACCTCGGCGGCCGGCCGGTGCCCTGGCCGGCGCCGGGCTAGAGCCGGTAGTCGAAACACCCGGCGCATTCGAAACTAAGCTCTTTACTCGCCACGCCGCGGCAGGCTATGTTCGCCGCTCCCATGGCGCCATTCGAGCTGCTGCAGCCTGAATCCTTGAGCGAGGCGATCGCGCTGCTCGACACCGACGCCGCGCGCCCGCTGGCCGGCGGCACCGCCCTGATGCTGATGATGAAGGCCGGCGTGCTGCGCCCGGCGCGCCTGGTCAGCCTGTCCGGGCTGGGGCTGGAGAAGATCGAGAGCGGGCCGGCCGGCGAGCTGCGCATCGGCGCGATGGTTTCCCTGAGAAAGCTTGAAACAGACGAAAGGGTGCGCCGCGGCTGGCCGGTCATCAGCGGCGCGCTCCTCAGGCTGTCCAACGTGCGCGTGCGCAATGTCGCCCGGCTCGGCGGGCACCTGGCGCACGGCGATCCGCACACCGACCTGCCGCCGCTGCTGAGCGCGCTCGGCGCGACGGCGCAGATCGCCGGCCCGCTGGGCGAGAGGAGCCTGCCGGTCGAAGCGCTCTACAGCGGCTACCTCGAGACCACCCTCAAGCGCGACGAGCTGATCACGCGCATCGATGTGCCTGCGATGGGCAAGCGGCGCGCGGCGTACCTCAAGTGCACCACGCGCTCGGCCGACGACTGGCCGGCGGTGGGAGTTGCGGTCGTGCTCGACGGCGACCGGCAGACGATCGTGGTCAGCGCGGCGACCGACAGGCCCACGCGGCTGGCCTCGGCCGATGCGGCGGAGAGCCTGCCCATCGAAAGCGACCTGCACGGCTCGGCCGCCTACAAGAAGCAGCTCATCCGCGTCTACATAAAGCGGGCCATCCATGAAGCGCGCCGCGCCGGCTGAAACCGGCCAGGTCGGCCGCAGCCTGCCGCGGCTGGAGTCGTGGCTGAAGGTGACCGGCCGCGCCGAATACGTGCACAACCTGCGCCTGCCGGGCATGCTGTACGGCAAGATCTTCCGCAGCACGATCTCGCACGGGCGCATCAAGAGCATCGACGTATCGGCGGCGCAGGCCGTCGCCGGCGTCTACCGGGTGATTACTGCGAAGGAAATCCGCGAGGTGATCCCCGAGCCCTACTACGGCCCGGCGTTCCACGACCAGCCGATCCTCGCCGTCGACAAAGTGCGCCACGTCGGCGAGCCGGTGGCGGTAGTGCTGGCGTCCGATCCGCACGTGGCGGAGGAGGCCATGCATCTGATCACCGCCGAATACGAGCCGCTGCCCGCGGTCTACGACGAAGTCGAGGCGATGACCTCGAAGGCGATCGTGCACGACGAGCTCAGGCCGGCCGGCACCTTCCCCGACCTGAAGCACCTCAAAGGAAAAGCGAATACCAATATCGCGCTCGATTTCCACCTGCGCCGCGGCGATGCGGCGCAGGCCCTCAAGTCGGCGCACAAGGTGTTCGAGCACCGCTTCCGCACGCAGCAGGTGATGCACACGCCGCTCGAGCCGCTGGTCTCGGTGGCCGAGTGCACCGACCGCACGCTGACCCTGCACACGGCGTCGCAAAGCCCTTCGTTCGTGCGCATCGAGATCGCGCGCCTGCTCGGCTGGGAAGAAAACAGGGTGCGAGTGCGAGTGCCCTTTCTTGGCGGGGGCTTCGGCGCCAAGCTGTACATCAAGCTCGAAGCGCTGGTCAGCGCCCTTACCCTGATCGCCAGAAGGCCGGTGAAGGTGTCGCTGACGATGGAGGAGCAGTTCTTCACCATCACCAAGCACGCCACGACCTTCCGGATAAAAAGCGGAGTGGATGGCGCCGGCCGCATCGTCGCGCGCGAGTGCGAGGTGTGGTGGAACGGCGGCGCCTACGCCGACATCGGGCCGCGCGTGACGCAGAAATCCGGCTTCACCGCGCCCGGGCCGTACGACATCGAGCACGTGACGGTCGATTCCTACGCGCTCTACACCAACCTGCCGCCGGCCGGGGCGCTGCGCGGCTTCGGCATCCCGCAGCTCGTGTGGGCCTACGAAAGCCACACCGACATGATGGCGCGCGAGCTCGGCATCGACCCCGTGGAGTTCCGCCGCCGGAACCTGCTGCGCGACGGGCGGCCGCAAGCCACCGGCACCGTCA
>Ga0137436_1000436_pt1 | contig 12341 bp, 7 predicted proteins | sample EasRivERMGT119_2_FD_102328 | JGI IMG/M metagenome (GOLD analysis project Ga0137436, IMG submission 102328) | Soil microbial communities from meander-bound floodplain in the East River, Colorado, USA - East River MetaG ERMGT119_2 | ecosystem: Environmental > Terrestrial > Soil > Floodplain ...
AATCACTACGCCCCCTTCCGGAACGACGTGGAGGACGCCGACGCGCGCTTCTCCTTCCAAGGGGCTCCCGGGACGCCCGACTCCCTCAGCGTGAGCCGGACAGAGCTCGCGCAAGCGATGAACGACCTCGTCGGACAGATCGTGCGCACCAACCCCACGCTCAAGCTGGTCCCCAACTCGCAGAGGGTGGACACGCTCGACGGCGCCTCGGCGCTCTCGCTGGTCCTGTCCGGACGATCCGCCGCGACGGGAGACGACGAGCGTGTGACCGTGTTCACCCGCGAGCTTCCCGACGATCACGTCGTCTATGCGCTGTTCATCGCCCCCGGGCAGGACTACGGACAGCTGCACGGGACCTTCACGCGGATGATCGGTAGCTTGCGAGTCAGCGACGACGCGACCCATGAGTGAGAACAAGACGGCCACCGCGGAACTCCGCAGCTCGGAGGGCGAGCCTGCCCGTCGCGGGAACAGCTGGGAGGAGGCCAAGGCGGCGAGCCGGGATGCCTTGGATCGACTCGATCGGGTGCTTTCACCCGACGGGGACACGGGACGTCCATGATCGGAAGCCTGCGCACCCACGAAGATCGCCGGACGCTCGGCTCGTTCGTGCCGAGAGCCCTCGTTCCCGATCCTCATCTCGTCGTGAGCCGCCATCCGTGGTCGCCGCTCGCCGAGCGATACCGGCGCGTGCGGCTGAATCTCGAGCGCGGTTCGAACGGTCACGCGGCATCGCCGCAGGTGACCGTGATCACGAGCGCCGTTCCCGGCGAGGGAAAGACGACGACCGCCGTGAACCTGGCGCTCGCCTTCGTCGAGGACCGGGAGCGCCGCACGCTGCTCATCGACGCGGATCTCCGCCGCCCCTCGGTGTCGCGGTACATCAAGCCCCAGCCGATGCTTGGGCTCGCGGAAATCCTTTCCGGTGAGGTCACGCTCGATCACGCGCTGATCGAGATGTCGGATTCCCGGCTGTGGGTGCTCCCGGCGGGAGCTCCGACCGCGACACCGCTCGACCTCTTGCAGGCCGACGAGCTCGGACGGCTCATCGCCGAGCTCAGGGGCCGCTTCGATCGCATCATCATCGATACGCCGCCCACCGTGCCGTTCACCGATGCGGCCACGCTGGCCGCGCACGCCGACGGTACGCTCCTCGTCGTCCGGGCGGGGGCGACGGCGACCCGGCTGATTCACAGGGCCAAGGAGTCGCTGTCCGGCGCGACCATCCTCGGCGCCGTCTTGAACGACGTCGAGTTTTCCGTCGTGGACCGGTACTACTACCGTTACGACGACCTCGAACCCAGGCGATACGCCTCCACGCGGAATGAAGAGCTCCCGATACAAACCGCTTCGCGTTGACGACGCGATGCACAAGGAAGGTTGACAATGCGAAAACTCAACGGTAACGGTGTGAAATCCACGGTCATGTTCTTAATGCTCTGCGGGCTTCTCGCGGCATGCAACGATTCCGACAGCGTCACGGGCGGGGGTGGCGGATCCGGGCAGCCGGTCAGCCTCGGCGCCGCCTCCAGTTTCGGCGTCCTCGCCGGCCAATCGGTCTCGAACAGCGGCGCGAGCATGGTCAGCGCGGATCTCGGGGTCTGGCCGGGCAACACGCTCACGGGAGCGCCGGGCGTCTCCGGGACGACCCACCTCGGCGATCCGACCGCGCAGAGTGCTCAGGGCGCACTGACAGCCGCGTACAACGACGCTGCGGGGCGAGCCGCGGGGAGCACGCTGAACGGAGATCTCGGTGGCATGACCCTGGCCCCGGGCGTGTACAAGGCCACGTCATCGATGGAGATCACCTCGGCGGACGTCACGCTCGACGCCGGCGGCAACTCGAACGCCGTGTATATCTTTCAGATCGCCTCCTCGTTCACGGTGGGTGTCGGTCGCCAAGTCATCCTCAGCGGCGGAGCGGACTCTTCCCGCATCTTCTGGCAGGTGGGCAGCTCCGCGACCCTCAACTCGAATTCCAACGTCTCGGGGAACATCCTCGCGTTGACGACGATCTCGATGGGCACCGGCGCGACGCTGAACGGGCGAGCGTTGGCGCGGAATGCTTCGGTGACGCTCCTGACCAATAACGTCACTCCGTGAGGCGTAAGGCGCGGTCGTAGCGCGTATGGCCATGAATCGTCCGCTCGATCGGCGCGAGCCCCGCTCGGCGGAGCGGAAGCTCGCCGCGGTCAATCTCGAGCTTCGCCGCCAGATGGCGGACCGCGAGATCGTCGAGCGGGGCCTGCGCGAGATCCATGCACGGTTCGAGAGCGCATTCTCCAGCTCGCCGATCGGCATGGCCCTCGTGGACATGGACGGCCGCTGGCTCCAGGTCAACGACGCGCTCTGCCGCATCACGGGGCATGCGCGGGAGGCTCTCAAGAGCACCACGCTCCAGGCGATCACCCATCCCGAAGACCTCGATCGTGACGCCGACTCCATGCGCGAGCTGCTCGACGGCAAGATCCCGAGCGCGCAGATCGAGAAACGCTACCGGCACGCGTGGGGTCACTACCTGTGGGTGCTGCTGACCCTGTCGCTCGTCCGGGATGATCGAGGCCAACCGCTCTACGTCGTCTCGCAAGTCCAGGACATCTCGGACCGAAAGCGGCTGGCGGCCCGGCTGGAGTACCTGCTCGATCACGATTTCCTGACGGGCCTGTTCAATCGGCGGCGTCTCCAGCAGGAGTTGGCGCACGAGGCGGAGAGGGTGTCGCGCTATGGCGCCCAGGGCGCGGTCCTGATGATCGATCTGGACAACTTCAAGGACGTCAACGACGCCTTCGGCCACAAGGCCGGAGACGACCTTCTCCGGGCCGTCGCCGGCGCGCTGAAGCATCGCATCCGTCAGACGGACGTGGTGGCGCGCGTCGGCGGGGACGAGTTCGCCATGTTGCTTCCGGAGACGGGCGCCGAGCAGGCGCAGATCGTCGCCGACGGTGTCGTCGAGGCCTTGGGCCGCCAAGTGGCGATGCTCGGCGAGCGGTCGATCCACATCACGGCCAGCGTGGGCATCGCGTTGTTCGAGGATCTCGGCGACGCGGACGTCTTGGAGTGCGCCGATCTTGCGATGTACGAGGCGAAACAGGCCGGCCGGAATCGCGTGGCGCTCTACCGCCCGAACGGAGGGCACCGCGAGCTCGTGTCGGCGAGGCTCATCGAGACGCAACGCGTCCGTCATGCCGTCGCGGAAGATCGGCTCCTCCTCTACGGCCAGCCGATCCTGGATCTCGCTCGAAACGAAGTGTGCCAGTACGAGCTCCTCTTGAGGCTGCGCACCGAACACGGGTGCGAGCCGCTCTCCCCCGGCTCCTTCCTCTACGTCGCCGAGCGCTTCGGGCTCATCCAACAGTTCGACGGCTGGGTCGCGCGGCAAGCGGTCGCGTTGATCGCGGAGCATGCGCGCGCGGGTGTCAGGCTCGTGCTCCACGTCAACCTCTCGGGAAAGTCGATCGGCGATCCCGGAGTCGCGGCGCTCATCGAGACGGCCATCGGAGACGCCGGCATCGATCCCGCGTGCCTCGTCTTCGAGCTGACGGAGACCGCGGCGATCGCCAACATCGAGGAGGCGAAGGCTTTCGCTCAGCGTCTGTACCTTCGCGGATGCCGGCTCGCGCTCGACGACTTTGGAGCGGGATTCAACTCCTTTTACTATCTCAAGACCTTGCCCTTCGACTACTTCAAGATCGACGGGGCCTTCATCCGTGACCTTCTCACCAGCCCGATGGACCAGCTCGTGGTCGGCGCCATCGTGGGCATCGCCCGCGGCATGGGGAAGAAGACCATCGCGGAGTTCGTCGCCGACGAAGACACCGCTCGCCTGCTCGCCCGTAGCGGTGTGGACTACGCGCAGGGCTACCACATCGCCCGGCCGCGGCCCGTCGAGGAGGTCCTGCGCCTTCACCGGAGAGCGTAGGCAGAACACCCCATCGCACGGACGGCACCGTCCGGTCAGACTCGCTCTCGCAACGCATACAAGGAGACTCGAATGAGAGACAACAAGACGAATGACGCCAGCTCGCACCCGTTGGGGACGAGCGCGGGCGCGGCGGGTGGTGCCGTGGCCGGAGCAACGATCGGCACGATGGTCGGAGGGCCCGCGGGCACGGCCGTCGGCGGCGCCGTCGGCGCGGCCGCGGGTGCGCTGGCGGGTCAGGCCGCCGCCGCAGCTGTCAACCCGAAGGACGAGCATGCCTACTGGCGCGAGAATTACACGAAGCAAACCTACGTGGAGCTCAGCCAGCCCTACTCGGAGTTCGCCCCGGCCTACCAGTACGGCTGGGAATCACACGGCCGCATGACCGGCAGGTCGTTCGATCAGTCCGAGGGGGAGCTCGCCAGCGGCTGGAACAAGGCCAAGGGCAGCTCCACGCTCAGCTGGGAGAAGGCGAAGGCGGCGACTAGGGACGCCTGGAACCGCATCGAGCTGGTCCTTCCCGGCGATGCCGACGGCGACGGTCGCTAGAACAACGATGGGACCCCCGCCGACGCGGGGGTCCGCCACACGGTGGCCGCAAGCTTGTGGGATCTGCGTGTTGAGGCGGTGGGTAAGACCCTGAGTCGCTGAGGCTTATGACTCGAGGAGCCCCGCACGTTGCGGGCGGGCGCGCGGTCGCGGCTACCTTGATCGGCGAGGTTGCTGAGAGGCAACCTCCAGCGCTTCGAGCCGCAGTCCCGCACCCCACAAGCTTGCGGCCACCGTGGCCTGACCCCATTACAGTGACTTCTGTATCCGGTCGCCGGTCAAGTGCTTCAAGACGTCGAGGGGCAGGCACGAGTTGTCGCCGTAGTCCACCTCGATCGGCCAGTACGCCTTCGCCACCGCGATCGCCTTTTTGTTCAGCTTCCGGTTGCGTTGGCCCGCCGCGAAGATCACAGAGTTCATCGCCTCTTTGACGAGGTTCTCTTCCTTCTTGATCGCCTTGGCGATGCGGTCCATGTACTTCTCGAAGAAGGCGTCGGTGAGCGCCGGATCCTTGTGGTCCTTCGCGAGCTCGGCCAAGAGGAGATACCCGCAGCGGCGGCGGGTGTCGTCCTTGCTCTCCGCCCACTCGATCGCCAGCTCGCGCACGAACGGGGCCTTCGTCAGGGTCGCGTCGCAGGAACAGAAGACGTGGCCCATCATCCAGCTCAGCCCGTCCACCTGCTTTTCGACCTGGGCGCGGGTCATCCGCTTCGGATCGTCGATCAGCATCGCGACGACCCGCGCGTCGTAGACGTCGGACTTCCAGAGCGTCCTCGCCAGGTCGTGGTCTCGCCCGACCTGCTTGGCGAGCTTGCGGAGCTGGGTCAGGCCGATCCCGAAGCTCTTGCCCTTCTTCCCGCCGGTCAGCCGCTTCCAGTGCTCGATGCCGCGGTCGTTCTTGTTCTTCTCGAGAAGGGAGGTCACTTGGGCTTCGGTCATCACGACACTCCTGGTCCTGTTCGTGCACTGAATAGATACAATTACCCCTTACGTCAACGTCGCTCATGCTCATGCGACATGAGCGGAGGCCGATTCTTCAGAAATTGCTTGACGTTACGCCACCTACAGGCGTAGCAAGTGCATGTGCGGCGGCACGGCCGCGCGGGCGTCTCCGCTCCATCCCTCCCCCCAACGTCCGCGATGTGCATGAGCGCAGGCGGCTGTGTCTTGCCGACGGGAGGATTCCTCATGCGGCTGTCGTGTCCTGTGCGCGCAAGGGCGCGCGAACTCTTCACCCTGCTGCTCGTCGCCGCGGCGACGGTTCTGGTGCCGACCGCGGGCTGGGCGGATCCGCCGCCTCAGTACGACGTCGAGTGGCAATCGCCGACATCGATCGTCGGCCTCGAGCAGGCCTACCACGGATCGAACGCGGCCCAGCGTTTCCAGACATACTTCACCGACCAGGGGATCCGCGTGATTCCGGTCGACGCGGGCAAGCCGCAGTGGGAGTGGGGCCTTTCGCTCTCGCGCTACGGCTGGGTGGACGGAACCGAGCCGGTGCCCGCCGCGACCCATACGGTCAGCGGGAACAGGATCGATTTCCTGCGTCCCGGCAACATCGAAGAGTGGTACGTCAACGACCCGACGGCCCTCGATCAGGGACTTTCGCTGCGCGCCTCGCCGAGCCAGGGGGTCGCCGAGGGGACGACGCGGCTGGTCCTCGAATACACCGTGACGGGCGGCCTCACGGCCAAGCACCTCGAGGACATCGGCGCGATCGAGTTCTACCGCACCGACGGTGAGCCGATCCTGCGCTACAAGAACATCGAGAGCACGGACGCGGACGGACGCGAAGTCCCCGCGACGCTGGCGCTCGTGACGTCCGAGTCGGGCACGACGATCCGCGTCACGCTCGAGACGGCCGAGGCCCGCTTCCCGATCGGCGTCAGCGCCGTGACGGTCGGTCTCGACGGCCAGTTCGGCGCCGAGGCGACGAGCGCGCTCGTGCCGCCGACGAACGACCTGTGCGGCGGGGCCGAGGTGCTGCCGGGAGCGGGACCTTTCCCGCTGCTGTCGGCGATCACGGGGGATATCACCGACGCCACGACCACGGGTGACCCGGGGATCCCGTCCTGCCAGACGAACATCTCGCGCAGCATCTGGTACACGTTCACGCCGGCCACCACCGGCGCGTACACGATCTCGTCCTGCGCCGACGCTCCCACCAGCTCCACCCTCGACGACCCGGTCCTTTCGGTCTGGACGTCCACGGGTGGCTGCGGCGGACCCTTCACGCAGGTGGCGGGCGGCTGCGACGACGACACGTGCACCAGCGAAGCGCTTCAGGCGGTCATCTCGAACTTGACGCTCAACGCCGGGACGACGTACTTCATCCTCGCGCACAAGTTCGACACGCCCGCGCCCACGGCGGGGAACACGGCGGTCCAGCTCCGGATCAGCGTGCCCGCGGGCCCGCCCGTGAACGACCTGTGCGGCGGTGCCGAGACGATCCCGGGAGCGGGGCCGTTCCCGTACCTGACCGCGCTCACCGGCGACGTGTCCACCGCGACGACCACGGGCGATCCGGGGATCCCGTCGTGCCAGACGAGCGTGTCGCGCAGCATCTGGTACTCGTTCACGCCCGCGGCGACGGCGAACTACACGATCTCGTCCTGCGCCGACGCGCCGACGGGCTCCACCCTCGACGACAGCGTGATCTCGGTCTGGACGTCGGGCGCGGGATGCGCCGGCCCGTTCACACAGCTGGTGGGAGGTTGCGACGACGACTCGTGCGCGTCGGAGACCCTGCAAGCGGTCCTCTCGGCGAACCTGACCGGAGGCCAGCAGTACTGGGTCCTCGTGCACAAGTTCAGCACGACGGCTCCCTCGGCCGGGAACACGGCGATCCAGCTGCGCGTGACGCAGAACGTCCCGCCGGCCAACGACTCGTGCGCCGGGGCGGTCGCGCTCTCGCTCGACACGCCCGTGATCGGCATCATCAACGGCGTCACCACGAACGACTTCGCGCTTTCCGGCGCGGCGTGCTTCGCCGGCCTGACGCAAACCGCGTCGACCGTTCCGGGCCGCGACGTCGTCTACAGCTTCACGGCGCCCTCCGCCGGGTCGTACTCGTTCCGCGTGAACGGGTACTCCTCGGCGGCGAACGTCGTGCTCTACACGGCGTCGTCGTGCCCTGCCGGCGCGCCGCCCCAGACGGTGACCACCTGCCTCGGTGCCTCGAATCGCACCACGACCGGGCCGGCGGAAGAGGTGATGTGCCAGAGCCTCGCGGCCGGACAGCAGGTCTTCGCGTTCGTCGACGAGAACGCGCTGACGGCGGGAAGCACGTTCAACATCGAGGTCAACCGGTGCAACCGCGAGACCGAGCCCAACGGCACGCCGGCGACCGCCAACGTGCTCTTCTGCGGTGAGGAAGGCTCGATCACCCCGGCGGCCGATGCGGACTTCTTCCGGCTGGCGGGTCTGCCGGGCTCCGGCTCGCGCGTGTTCGCCATGGTCGACGGCATCTCGGGGAACTCGAACGACTTCGACATGCGCGTGACGACCTCGACCGATACGCTCGAGTACGACGACTTCAACATGGACATCCCGTTCGGGTCTCTCGCCCCGAACGCCAGCGGCACGCCGCTGACGGGCGTCGCGTCGTTCATCCGGATGAACCACTTCACGGCGAGCGTCCAGCACGAGCCGTACCGGCTGTACACGGCCGTGCAGCCGCCGATCGCGACCGCGACGGCGGAGGTCGAGCCGAACGACACGACGGCGGCGGCTTCTTCCGGCGCCAACAACTACTTCTCCGGCGCGTTCTCGGGAACGGCGGACGTGGACGTCTTCGCGTTCACGGCCAACGCCGGCGACCTCATCGTGCTCGGCCTCGACGCCGATCCGCTCCACAACAACACGCCGGTCAACCCGACGCTCGGGCTGTTGGATGCCGGCGGGGCGCTGCTCATCAACGCCCTCGACGGAACCTCGACGTCGTCGACGACGCCGGGGACCGGCAGCCTCACGGCGACGACACCGAACTCCCCGGGCGAGGCGATCGCCTGGCGGGCCCGGTACACCGGCACGTACTACGCCAGGGTCTCCCTCGCCGGGACGACCGTCGGCGACTACCTCCTGTCGATCTCGGCGAACTGCAAGATCGGCCCGGCGGCGGACCTGTCGGTCACCAAGACAGACTCTCCCGACCCCGTCTTCACCGGCGGGATCCTGACCTACACGATCACGGTGACCAACGGATCGGCGGGTACGGCGCGCAACGTCGTGCTCGTCGATGCGCTCCCCGGATTCGTCGGGTCGGCCATCACCTCGCAAGGCTCGTGCGCTTCCGGGTCGACCGTCACCTGCAACCTCGGCGACATCGCCGGCGGCGGCGTCGCGACGGTCACGATCACGGGGACGCCCACGGTCGCCAGCGGCTGCGCCGCCACGACCAACAACACCGCCTCGGCATCGTCCGACTCGGCCGATCCCAACGGCGCCAACAACAGCGGCAGCGCGTCGACGACCGTGCTCGATCCCGCCGGGGATGCGGACGGCGACGGTACGGCCGACGGCATCGACAACTGCCTCTGCCTCTTCAACGACCAGACCGACACCGACGGCGACACGCAGGGCGATGCCTGCGACGCCGACGATGACGGCGACGGCGTGCTCGACGGCGCCGACAACTGCCCGCTCGTCTCGAACCCCGGGCAGGAGAACAACGACGCGGACGCCCAGGGCGACGCCTGCGATCCGGACGACGACAACGACGGCGTGGTGGACGGCGCGGACAACTGCCCGTTCGTCGGAAACGCCGATCAGACCAACACCGACGGGGACGCGGAAGGCGATGCCTGCGACGCCGACGACGACAACGACGGTGTGGCGGACGGCGCGGACAACTGCCCGCTGGTCGCCAACCCGGGTCAGGAGAACAACGACGGGGACGCCGAAGGCGATGCCTGCGACGCCGACGACGACAACGACGGCGTGGAGGACGGTGCGGACAACTGCCCGTTCGTCGGGAACGCCGACCAGACCAACACCGACGGTGACGCCCAAGGCGATGCCTGCGACGCCGACGACGACAACGACGGCGTGCCCGACACGGCCGACTGCGAGCCGCTCTCGGGGAACAACTGCGAGGACAACAACCTCTGCACGAGCGACTCGTGCGACCTGGGCACGCTGCTGTGCGTGAACGCGCCCAACACCAACCCGTGCAACGACGGCAACGCCTGCACCACCGGCGACACCTGCGGCGGCGGGACGTGCAACCCCGGAGGCCCGACCAACTGCAGCGACGGCAACGTCTGCACCGACGATGCCTGCAACACGACAACCGGCTGCTTCTGGACCAACAACTCGGACTCCTGCGACGACGGCATCCCCTGCACGGCAGGGGACACCTGCAACGGCGGTGTCTGTGCGGGCGTCCAGCAAGGGGCGCGTCCGCGGACGAAGGGGTACTACCGCAGTCTGTGCAACCACCCGCACTCGGGCGACGAGCTCACGGCCGCCGACGCCGCGTGCGTGTCCGCGCTGTCCACGACTTTCGTGAACGTGACGAGCGTGGCGGACATCTGCACCGAGCTCGGGCCCAACCCTCCGAACAACGACTCGTGCAACAAGTCCGAGATGGACCTGATGGCGCTGGCCCTGAACATCTGCAAGGGCAAGGTTTGCGCCACCTCGGGTCTGGACCCCGTGTGCGGCTCCGCCAGCACGGTGGGTGAAGCGTTCGAGACGGCCGACGCGATCCTCGCGAATCCGGGCCGTACGACCGCGACCTGCAACGAAGCCGACTGCGCCACGCAGGGAATCAACAACGGGCACCTCCTCGCGCTCGACAACCTGACGATGGCCGTGGTCGCGGGTCAGGTCCGGCTCGATTGGGAGCCGCCTCTCACCGAGACGCCGGTTCGCCGGTACTTCGTGTGGAGGCGTGTGGCCGGCAGTCTCGCGCCGTTCACGCTGGTCGGATCCACGTCGACACCGCACTTCGCGGACGCGACGGGGATGTCGGGCAACTTCGAGTACGAAATCCAGGTCGCCGAGTAGTTAAGCGCCTGGTCGCATCGGGCCCGGATCGGACCGCCGATCCGGGCCCTTTTTTTTCTCCAGGACCAGGAGCAGCCCGCCTTGGCCGCCCGGGCGAAGGCGGCGCGCGATCGACCGCTCCAGGTAGAGGGTGACCGCCTCGACGAGCGGATCGGACAGCGCGGCACGCTCCACCCACAGGACGAGGGTCTTCCGCCCCGCGGCGTCGAGGAGGAACTCCCCGATCCCTCGCGCCAGGATCGGGACCGCCGCCTGCCGTCCCCGGTCCAGCGCGTTCCACACCGGCGTGCCGCCCAGCAGCGCGAGCGGCAACCCGCGATGCAGGCCGTGACGCTCGACGAGCGAGCGGGTCGCGGGACCGCGGTCGAGAAGCAGGCGCAAGACGACCCGTGACAGGTCGGCCTCGCGCGAGCCGGGCGGCCGCGACACCCGCAGCACCCGTAGGTCGAGCGCCGCCCCCAGCGCCTCGGTCTCGCACCTCATCGCGAAGGCGCCCCCGGGGCGGCAAGGGGCCTCCAGGACACGGCGTCCTCCGCCCCTCGCCCCGTCCAGGGCGAGCCGCAGCACGGCGCGCTCGGAGGGCAAGAGGGGGGCCGAGGCGGCTCTCGGTCGCGGGTGTCCGGCCGGTCCCAGGATCGAGAGCGCCTCGGCCGCGGTGGGTGGACGCGCGTCGCGATCGCGCGTGGTGAGGCGAAGGACGAGCTCGGCGAGGCGGGGGGCGACGCCGGGGCGCACGCGACGCAGGTCCGCGGGCGGACCGTCGACGTGCCACGTGAGAATCCGCTCCGGCAGGCGCGAGGCCGCGGGCATGCGCCCGGCGGCCAGGAGGAAAACGAGGATCCCCAGGCTGTAGAGATCCGCCCGCCCGTCCAGCGGGAGCCCGAGGATCGCCTCGGGGGAGACGTACGGGAGCGAGCCCGAGATCTTGCCGCGCGAGCCGGCGCGCCCCGACTCCGAGGCCAGCCCGAAGTCGGTCAGCTTCACCCGGCCCGGCGGCCGCCCCGAGGCCCCGACGAGGACGTTCCCCGGCTTGAGGTCGCGATGGACGAGCCCCGCGGCGTGCACGTGGTCGAGCGCCAGAAGCACGCGCCGCGCGAACTCCAGGACGACCGTGTCCGCGACGCGCCCGGGGACGAGCGCGCGGTGGGCGGCGCGGCCGCGCACGAGCTCGAGGACGAGGTACGGCGTTCCCGCCGGAAGCGGCCCGGAGAACGCGCGGCACATCTCGTACGCCCGCACGACGCCGGGATGCCGCAGACGCGTCCACGCCGCGAACTCCGCCGCGAGGTCGTGCGCGCGCGCGGGCCCGTCCACAGGATCGAGCGCCTTGAGCGCCACCTCGCGGCGGGCGACGCGGTCGTACGCGCGGAACACGCATCCCTGCGCGCCGCGCCCGAGCGCCTCGAAGACCAGGAAGCGCGCGTCGAGCGTGGGGGAGGCGATGGCGGGGAGCATCGCCACGGACGGTAAGGCCGCGCGTGGCGCGTCATCAAGAGCGCGCGGGCGGTTCGGTTCCGGCCCGGGAAGCCTCGGGTTGTGGCGCCGGGAGATCGCGGTTAGCTTCTAGCTCATGAGAGCGATCATGACGGTGGCATTTCTCCTCGCCGGCACGGCGGCGCACGCGAAGACGCCCGCCCCGGCTCCGCCGTCGGATGCGGAGCTTCCCGCGCTCGCGTCCGCCTTCGCCGCGAAGGTCGCGCCGCGGACGGTCTTCGCCCCCGACGGCGCCGAGGTCAAGGTGCCTTCGATCCTGAACGAGGCGCGGATCGAGCGCTCCTTCAAGACGATCGGCGAAGCGGGCGGCTGGCCGGTCTCGTGGCTCATCGTCCAGGACATGTCCAAGCCGTACGACCTCGTCTTGCGC
>Ga0137436_1000437_pt1 | contig 12339 bp, 10 predicted proteins | sample EasRivERMGT119_2_FD_102328 | JGI IMG/M metagenome (GOLD analysis project Ga0137436, IMG submission 102328) | Soil microbial communities from meander-bound floodplain in the East River, Colorado, USA - East River MetaG ERMGT119_2 | ecosystem: Environmental > Terrestrial > Soil > Floodplain ...
AAGAGGCGGCGATGGACTACGCGGCGGCGGTGAACGAGGAGATCCGCGACCTGTTTGCCGCGGGCGCCGACATAGTGCAGATCGACGAACCCTGGATGCAGGCGCGGCCGGAGAAGGCCCGCCAGTACGGCCTTAAGGCGCTCAACCGCGCGCTCGAAGGGGTCAAGGGAACGACCGCGGTGCACATCTGCTTCGGCTATGCCGCAGTGATCCACCAGAAGCCGTCGGGCTATTCGTTCCTGCCCGAGTTCGCCGGCTGTACCTGCAACCAGGTTTCCATCGAGGCAGCACAGCCGAACCTGGACTGCGCGGTGCTCGCCAGCCTACCGGACAAGAAGATCATGATCGGCTGCATCGACCTGAACGACATGACGGTCGAGACGCCGCAGACCGTGGTCGCGCGCATCAAGCGCGCGCTGCCCTACGTGCAGAAGGAGAACGTGATTCTCGCCCCGGATTGCGGGATGAAGTACCTGCCGAGGGAGGTTGCCTTCGGCAAGATGAAAGCGATGGTGGAGGCGGCAGGAATCCTGCGCGCCGAATTTACCTGACGACTTCCGGCGCGACGGGGACCGCGTAGAGCTGGTCGACCAGTGCCGTGCGCCGCTCCAGCACTGCGCGCTGGTTGATATAGCCCTTGTCCGTGATCTCGTTGCCGTCGATCGACGGCGGTTCGGCCATGACGAGCAAGCGGGTGGGGTGGGTCGAGCTGCCGCCCTCTCTGGCGAGTTCCTTCAGGGCTTGTGCAAGCTTGTCTCGTATCGCTTGAGGCGGCAAGTTTGTCGCAGCACCCGGACTGAGAAACACCAGGGCGCCGATCTCGTCGCGGTCGTGGCCGGTGATCACGGCGTCCTGGATCAGCGGGTTGCCCGCCGCAATCAACTTTATCCGCACTGCGCCGGTGTGCACCCACGTTCCCGTCGTGAGCTTGAAATCCTCGGCGACGCGACCATCGAATACCAGGCCCTTTTCGGGCGCCGCAGGATCGGCGAATTTCATCGCGTCGCCGATGCAGTAGTAGCCCTCTTCGTCGAACGCAGCCTTGGTGAGATCGTCGCGCCGGTAGTAGCCCGGGGTCACGTTGGGGCCCTTGACGCGCACTTCGAGCTTGCCGGTGGCGGGCACCAGCTTCAGTTCGCAGCCCGGATTCGGCAGCCCGATGACGCCCGCGCGCTCGATCGGGTAGTGCACCGCCGCCGCCGAGGGAGCGGTCTCGGTCGATCCCCAGGACGAGATCATGGCGAGCTCGCCGCCCTTTTCCGCAACGGCAAGCTTTTCCAGCCGCTCCCACAGGTTCTGCGGCAACGCGGCTCCCGCGTAGAACACCATGTCGAGGTCGCGGAAGAAATTTCTGCGCAGTCCGGCATCCTGCTCCAGCATCGGCATCAGCAGGTCGAAGCCGCGCGGCACGTTGAAGTACATCGTCGGCGAGATCTCGCGCAGATTCTTTGCGGTGAGCTCGGCGAGGCCGGGCGCCGGCTTGCCGTTGTCGATGTAGAGCGTGCCGCCGTTGCGCAGGATCACGTTGAAGCAGAAATTGCCCCCGAAGGTATGGTTCCAGGGCAGCCAGTCGACAATGGTCTGCACCTTGTCCTCGAGAAAAGGCCACACCTGCGCCAGCATCTGCTGGTTGGCACAGAGCATGCGGTGGGTGTTGATCACGCCCTTGGGCGTTCCCGTAGAGCCCGAGGTGAAGAGGATCTTCGCCACCGTGTCCGGCGTGAGGCGCGAAAACGCCAGTTCCAGCGTGGAGCCGGGATTGGTCTCGAGCAGCCTTGCCACCGGCGTCGAGGTGGCGCCGACCGCCGCGAGCGCGGGCGCGAACTTCTCCAGCTCTGCGGCGAACACCAGACCGGGCTTGAGCAGGTCGAAGATGTACCTGAGCTTGGCGAAGTCCTTCGACATGAGCGAGTAGGCAGGAGAAATGGGGGCCACCGGAATTCCCACGTGCATCGCGCCCATGGCGAGCAGCGCGTGGTCGACGCTGTTGTCGGAGAGGACCGCGACCGGCCGGTCGGCGTCGAGGCCCAGGTTGAGCAGCGCCTGGCCAATGCGCCGAGCGTCGGACAGCGCATCGCGGTAGCTGACGCGGCGCCAGCCATCGCCCTTGCGCTCGGCGATGAAGGTGCGATCGGGAGCGCGCTGGACCCAATGCACCAGCCAATCGCCGACCGCGCGCGCGTACGGTCCGAGCGGCTGCGGCGAGCGCAGCAGCGTCGTGCCGTCGGCGCGCCTTTCCACGCGGACATCCGCTGGCGCGAAACGCAGGCGTGAATGCAAACCCATGGATTTCCCTTTCCTGTTTCTATAGTACTTTAGGCCGTCATGCCGATCACTCCCGACGGGCGCCCCCATTTCGCGCGGAATTCGACTGAACGCCGGTGAAACGCAGAACCTTCCTCGCCGCGGGCCTCGCTTCGATCGGCGCGACGGCCTGCCTTTCCCGGGACCCGCGCGCGGGCGGGCTCGCGTTGCCCTCGGTTGCGGGGAGACAAGGGGTTCCGATCGGTGCGGTGCGGCGCCTGATCGTGGAACGCTCCGATGCGCTGCTCGGGCGCTGCCGCTATGTCGCCGACCTCGGCCACCAGCGCGTCGCGCAGCCGACGTTGCTCGCGCGGCGCGGCGAGCGTTTTGACGCGCTGGTCGACAACCGGCTGCCGCAGCCGACCAGCGTGCACTTCCACGGCTTGACCCTCGCCGAGGCGCAGGACGGCGCGGGATTCGATCCGATCGCGCCGGGCGGCTCGAAGCGCCTGCGCTTCGAGGTCCGCAACCGCAGCGGGCTTTACTGGTTTCACCCGCACCCGCACGGCTTCACCGCCGAACAGGTGCATGCGGGGCTCGCCGGCCTCGTGGTGGTCGTGGACGAAGACGACGCGGCGCTCGACCACGCGCTCGCGCTGGCGCCGGCCAACCGGCTGGCGCTTGCCATCTCGGACGTGCGCGTCGCCGGCGGCGCCTTGCGTCCCTACGCCCCGAGCGCCGAGGACTGCCACACCGGCTGGCTGGGAAATCGCGTGATGGTGAACGACGCGCTCGACGCGCATTTTCCGGTGGCGCCGGGTTGGGTGCGGCTTCAGCTCCTCAACGCGTGCAATGCCCGCGGCCTGCTGTTTGCTTTGCGTGCCGGCGAGTCATCCGTTCCGTTTTCCCTGGTCGGCACCGATGGCGGGCTCCTGCCCGCGCCGCGGCCGCTCGATCGCGTGTTCCTGCATCCGGCCGAGCGCGTCGATGTCTTGCTGGATGCACGTCCCCACCGGCATATCGAAGCAATCAGCCTCGAATTCGACCCGCGCCTGCATGCGACGGGGTCGATGCAGGGGCGGCCGCATCCTGCGCGCGCGCGCTTCCCCGCGCTCGCAGCGGAAACCATCTGCGGGCGGGTTAGTGGGCGCCGCGCGGGCGAAGTCGTGCCCGAAGGCGAGCCGCTGCCGTTGTTCTCATTGTTTGTGGAGGGGGAGCGTTTGCCGCCGCGAACATTGCCGCAGCACGTCTCGTCGCTGGGCGAAGCCAAGGCACCGCCCGAGGCCGAAGCGCGGCGCATGCGTCTTGAGCTCAGCGAACAGCATGGCTTTCTGATTGACAACAGGCCCTATGCGCTGGAGGAGATTGCGTTCAGCGTGGCGCGCGGCGCGCGCGAGGTCTGGGAGATCAAGAACAGCCCGATCTCCATGCCGCATCCGATGCACCTGCACGGGTCCGGCTTTCGCGTCCTGCGCCGCCAGGGCACCTTCGGCCCGGCCCGGTCGCTCGCCACCGAGGGCGGCGGTCGGCTCGCCACCGATCTCGGCGTGAAGGACACGGTCGTCATCTGGCCTAACGAGACCGTGTGGCTCGCGGTGGATTTCGCGCTGCCCGACGATGCGCCGTTCAGCGGCCGCCAGCGCTACATGTTCCACTGCCACAATCTCGAGCACGAAGACGGCATGATGATGCGCAACTTCGCCGTGCTCTAGCCGCCGAAGCGATAGCGCACTCCGATCCAGCCCGAGCGCGGCGCGCCCGGCGCAGAAAACGTCTCGCGCGTCCACAGGCCGGAGTTGGTCTGGAAACTCCCCGCGGCATCGAAGGGGTTCTCGGCAAGGGCACCCGCCGTGGCGTAGGTGCGATCGAACAGGTTGTTGATCCGCCCGAAGAGTTCCCAACCGCCGCCGAAGCTGCGGCGCGCCTGCAGGTTCACGATGGCGTAGCCCGGCAGCGTGCCGGGCCCCAGGAAGGTGCGCACATCGCCGTTCAGGTCCTGGAACGTACCCGCCTGGTGCAGGTTGTTCTCGTTGCCGCGCACGTACAGGCCGGAGAACGCGATCAGGTCCGCGCCGACGCGCCAACCGCCACCGGGTTTCCAGCCGAACGTGAACTTGAAGTTGTGCTCGGGAATCCCCGGCATGCGCTCGCCAGGGCGCACCGCGATCAGGTCGTCGCCGAGGAAGGTTCCGGGCGCCCCCGGGTCTTCGGGCGAGCATTGCGCGGACGTCCCGCGGCTCGAGTTGTTCTCAGAGACGATGCAAGCCTGCGACTCGAATGTCGCCCGCACAAAGCTGTAGGCCGCACTCCAGGTCGCGCTGCCCGAGGCGCCCGACAACCCCAGCTCGAGGCCGCGGCGGCGCGTCTTGCCGAAGTTGGTGAAATAGCCGGCGCTGGTGGTAGTGCCGACGAACAGGATGTCGTCGGTGCTGGTGGTCTGGAACAGGCCCGCGTTCCAGCGTACATCGCCCGCCGCCTTGCCGCGCGCGCCCAGCTCGAGCGTGCGGGCGACGACCTGCTTGAGCGGCGGGTCGGCGGCCAGGGCATTGGGCAGGGTGCACGGGCGCGCCGGGTCGGCACAGCCCAGTTCGATCGGCGAAGGCGCGCGATTGCCCTGGTTGTAGCCGCCGTAAACGGTCAGGGCGCGCGTTGCCTGGTACGCCACTCCCGCCGCGGGGTTCAACTTGGTGTAGCGGTGGTCGCCGTCGAGCGCCGGCGCCGACGGGCCCTGGTCGCGCAACGTGACGTGCGCCTGGTTGTAGCGTGCGGACAGGGTCAGGTGCAAGTCGGACCGCAGCGACCAGGTATCGGTGACGAACGCGCTGCCCGCGCGCGTGCTGCTGCGCAACGCGTTCTCCAGTGCGAGCGGATCGGTTTCCATCACCGCGCGCGTGGCGTCGAAGATGCCGACCTGCGCGCTTTGCTCGAAATCGCTTTCGCTGCGGTCGAGCGTGACACCGAGCGCGAACTGGTGGCCGCCTGCGATCGCGCTCCACTGCAATGCGCCGCCGTCGCCCGACTGCGGGGCGGCGGTACGGTTGTTCACCGCGGTGCCGACGTTCAGACCCGTGCCGCCGGCGGCGAGGTCGTTCGGGCCGTCCTCGAAAGCGTCGTTCACGTCGCCGTTCAGCGTCTGGGTCTTGACGCTGCGCCGGTAAAGCGTGATCGACAGCCGCGAGTCGTCCGCCAGGTAATAGTTGCCGTTGAAGGTCAGCATCTGCAGGTGATTGCGCGTGTTGTCCGGCCGGGTGAAGATCGCCTCGCGGCGCTGGTCGAGAAACGTCTGCGGCACAAGGCCGTTGCCGATCAAATCGGTGTCCGCGACGGTAAGGCCGAGATCGAAGGAGAACTTCGCGCCTCGACGCCCCAGCTTGGCGAAGAACTGCTTGACTTCGGAGGGCGAGTAATCGCGCCAGCCGTCCTCCGCAAACCAGGTACCCGCGGCGAAGAAGTGCATGTCGCCGCCCAGGCGCTGCCCGAAGGCGAACTCGCCGCTGCGCCGCCCGAACGAGCCGCCGTAGACCTCGACCACGGCGCCCGGGTGCGTGTCGCCGCTCTTGGTACGCAACGATAGCGCTCCACCCAGGGTATTCAGGCCGAACAGCGGGTTGGATCCGGGTACCAGCACGACGCTGTCGATCGCGGCGTGCGGAATCAGATCCCAGTTCACGATGTCGCCGAAAGGCTCGTTGATGCGCACGCCGTCCTGGTACACCGACAGTCCCTGCGGCGTGCCGAGCAAGGGCGAGGCGGTGAAGCCGCGGTAGTTGACGTCCGGCTGATAGGGGTTGCCCTGGATTTCGTTCAGGTTGACGCTGGGCAACCTGGCGTCCAGGGCACCGGTGAGACCGCCCGGTTTCTCCTCTTCGAGTTCGGCTGCGCGCAAGGACCGGACGTAGGCCGGCAAGCGGTCCCGCGGCACGTCCAGCCCCGGCAATGGCGTCGGAGCGATGACTTCGACGGCTGGAACCGCGCCACGGTCGCTGGTCTGCGCGTGCGCCGTTGCCGTGCAGCACCCAAGCACGGTTGCGGCGGCAGCGCCGCAAAAGATTTGTCGCATTGCCAATCCCCCGTCCCGCGAGGGACCGGCGCTAGCAACGCGCAGGCGCCCCTCTAGTCAAGGATGTGCACCCCCCAGGGGGAATTGCCGACGGCGATCTCCCTGACGACGCTGAGTTTCACCGTGTCGATGACCGTCACGCTGTTCGAGCGGCCGTTCGCCACGTAGAGCTTCGCCCCGTCGCGCGTAAGCGCCATGTTCCATGGCCGCTTGCCCACCGGGATGGTGGCGAGCACCGCGTCCGCGGCCGTGTCGATCACCATGACGTTCGCGTCGCCGCCGTTGCTGACATACACGCGCTTGCCGTCCGGCTGCATGGCAAGGCCGTTCGAGCGCAAGCCCGCCTTGATCGTGCGCAGGATGCGGTGCGTCCGCGCGTCGATCACGTACACCGTGTCCGCGCGCTCGCAGGCGACGTAGGCCTTGGCGCCGTCGGGGGTGAAGGCGATGCCACGGGGGCGCGTCCCCACCTTGAGCTGCGCGACCAGGGAGCGGGCGGCAACATCGATGACTTCGAGCTTGTCATCCTCCTCGGCGCTGACGTAGACGAAGCGTCCGTCGGGCGAGAACACGGCATGTTCCGGATTTTCCCCCTTGATCTTCACCTTGAAGACGACCGCCTCGGTCGCGGTATCGATGAACACCACGCTGTTGGTCAGCTCGACGGCCGCGGCGACGAGCTTGCCGTCGGGCGAGAGATAGACCCCTTCGGGCGATTCGCCCAGATCGATGCGCCTTGCGACGGCGCGCTTCTCGAGATCGATCACCAGCAGCGCGTTGTTCGGCTGGTCGGACACGTAGGCCAGCTTGCGCGCCGCGTGGATCGCGGTGCCGCGCGGCTTGCCCCCGGTCCTGATCTCGCCGACGACCTCGTCCCTGTCGGTGTCGATGAGCGAGATCGTGCCGCCGTTCTCGTTGCCGACCAGCGCCAGCCCCGCGCCGGCTGGTCCCGCCGCGCCGGCGGCCGCGACCAGCCAGCCGATGACCAGGCCGCGCTTCCACACCGGCATGCGTTCGTTGCGCTGCATGGATTGCTCCCCCGTTTTTCTATAGTACTTTAAGCGATCATGCAGATCACTCCCAATGGCCGGCCGCCCTTCAGGGCCGACCACATCGGCAGCCTGCTGCGCCCGCAACAACTGCGGCAGGCATTCCGCGCGCATGCCGCGAAGGAAATGACGGATGCGGATTTCCGCGCTGCACAAGACGCGGCTATCCGCTACGCCGTCAAGCTGCAGGAGGAGTGCGGCCTGCAGGTGGTCACCGACGGCGAGTTCCGCCGCATTTCCTACTGGGAGAAGTTCGTGCGCCTGACGCAGGGCCTTGCGGTGAAGGAGGCGCTGTTCAAGTTCCACGACGACCATGGGCGCGAATCGGACTTCACCGCGCCCTACGCCGAGGCGAAAGTCGGCCGCGGCGAGCCGATCACGCTCGACGAATTCAGCTTCGTCAAGGGCCTGACGCGCGCGACGCCCAAGGTCACCATGCCGGCGCCTTCCACCATGCACTTGTACCGCTACAGGAACTACGCTGATCCCGACGTCTACTGCGACCCGCGCGAGTTCTTCGCCGACCTGGGCAAGGTCTACCAGTCGGAGATCGCCGAGTTGGTGCAGGCGGGCTGCCGCTACGTGCAGCTCGATGAGGTGGCGCTCGCCATGCTGTGCGACCCGGCGGCGCGCGCCAAGGTGAAAGCCGACGGTCACGACCCGGAGCAGCTGGTGGACCTTTACGTGGACGCGATCAACGAGGCGGTGAAGGACCTGCCGCCGCAGATGGTGGTCGGCGTGCATATGTGCCGCGGCAACTACAAGGGCATGTACCTGTCCGAAGGCGGCTACGATTCCGTGGCCGAGAAACTCTTCGGCCGCGCGCGGGTCAACCATTTCCTCCTCGAGTTCGACACCCCGCGCGCCGGGGATTTCGCGCCATTGCGCTTCCTGCCGAAGGGCAAGGGCGTGGTGCTGGGCTTGGTCAGCTCGAAGACCGCGCAGCTCGAGCCGCTCGAGCAGTTGCGGCGCCGCGCGGAGGAGGCGGCGAAGTATGCGGACGCGTCACGCCTGGCGCTCAGCCCGCAGTGCGGCTTCGCCAGCACCATGGGCGGGAACCGGGTGACGGAAGCCGACGAGCGCGCGAAGCTGCGACTCTGCGTGGAGGCCGCGCGCGCCATCTGGGGATAGTATTCCGTCGGACAGGGGAGGAATGCATGCGGGGGATGTTGGGGCTGTGCGTGCTTGCGCTGTGCTCGGGGGCGGCAGGGGCAGAGGATGCGCTCGCAACGCGCAGCGGCTGGGAAGTGGGCGGCCTGGTCGCCCGTTATCACTACGAAGAACCGGATTTCATGTGGCTCAAGGGAAACCGCATCGGCGTGACGGGCGCCTACACGCTCGCCAACGAGAAGCGCCTCTTCACGCGCATCGAGGGACGCTGGTCGTACGGAGAACTGGACTACCAGGGCTCCGGCACGCTGGAGGGTGTGCCCGATCATCTGTTCGAAGTGCGCGTGCTGGCCGGCAGGGACTATCGGGCGGGGAAAGTGGTCTGGTCGCCGTACGTGGGCGGCGGCTTGCGCTACCTCTATGACGACCTGCGTGGCGTCAGCTCGACCGGCCAGCACGGCTACCGGCGCGACTCCACCTACTTTTACGTGCCCTTGGGCGTGACCCTGCGCATGCCGCTCGGCTCGGATTGGGCGCTGGCCCCGCAAGTGGAATACAGCGGATTCATCCGCGGCGTGCAACGCACCTACCTCTCAGACACCGGAAACCCCAGCTTGGGCGACGTGACCAACAACCAGCGCGATGGGAGCGGCTACCGCGTGCAACTGATGGCCGAAGGCAGGCGCTGGTCGTTCGGACTGTGGATGAACTACTGGGACGTCAAGGATTCCGACGTGCAGGCTGTCGGCGTGGGTCTTGCCGGCATGGAGCCCGCCAACTGGACGCGGGAGACCGGCGTGGAAGTCCGCTACCGCTTCTAATCCAGCACTTCGCGCAGCTTGTCCGCCGGCACGCGCGGCGCCACGCCTGCGCGCTCCTCCTGCAACAGCATCGGGGTGCGGGAATCGCGCTCGCCCCAGCCGCGGCGCAAGGCCTCCTCGAAGTCCTTCATCGCCACCTGCGCCACCTGCATCGGCACGCCGACTTCGCGCGCCAGCTCCAGCGCGAGTCCAAGATCCTTGTGCGCGAGGCGCAGCGCGAAGCCCGGTGGGTCGTACTTGCCGGGGAGGAACTGCTCCGCGAGCCGGTCGAAGGTGCGCCTCCTCCCGGTCGCGCCCTGGCGAATCGCCTTGAACAGCGCAAGCGGCTCGACGCCGGCCTTCACGCCGAGCGTGAAGATCTCGGCGAGCGCGGTCTGCACGGTGAAGCTCGCCGCGTTGTGCACGAGCTTGGCGACCGAGCCGGCGCCGATCGGTCCGACGTAGATCGGCTGGTCGCCGATCTCGCGCAGGACGCCTTCGTGCTTGCGGTAGGTGGCTTCGTCGCCACCCACCCAGAGAGCAAGCTTGCCGCTGTGCGCACCTTCGCGCCCGCCACTCACGGGCGCATCGAGGAACTGCACGCCGCGCGCGGCGAGCGACACATGCACGCGGCGCACGCAGGCGGGCGAATTGGTGGTGAGGTCGAACCACGACGTGCCGCGCGCGAGCCCCGGGCCGATCTGCGCGGCCACCGCCTCGACCTCGGCGGGGCCGGGGAGTGAGGTGAAGGCCACTTCGGCGTCCGCCACGGCGGCAGCGGCCGAGTCCGCCCAGGCGGCGCCTGGCATGTCGGCCCGGTGCAGGTCATTCACTTTCACGGTGTGGCCCGCACGCGCGAGCCGCGCGGCGATCGGCGCGCCCATCACACCAAGTCCGATGAAGCCGATCCTCATGCGCCGCGCTCCTCGTAGACTTGTTTGGCGACCTGCGCGGCATTGATGCCGTTCGCCCAACCGGCATAGAAGGCGAGGTGCGTGAAGAGCTCGGAGAGCTCCTCGCGCGTCACGCCGTTGTCGAGCGCGCGCCAGATATGGCCCTTCAGCTGGTCGGGACGGTACAGCGCGATCAGCGCCGCCACGGTGGCAAGGCTGCGGTCGCGCTTGGACAGGCCCGGGCGCGCCCACACGTCGCCGAACAGCACCTTCTCGGTGAGTTCCGCGAGCTTGGGCACCACGTCCTTCACGGTGCTGATTGTGGACGGGGGGGACTTCCGTGCGGTCATGGCACTTTCCTCCGGGGACGTTGAACGGTCCCCGCGCAGTCTAGCCGCTGCCGCGGGTGGCGATGATGCCGTTCATCCACGCGGCGGCGGCCGTCACCCCGCCAAAGCTGAACAGGTGGATGCCCACCACGTTGCAGCCGGAGGCGTGGGAGCTGCAGTAGCGCGCGAGCGGCGCGAGCTGCGCGCCGGGATCGGTGTGCGTCACCAGGCGCACCGCGTTCAGGCCCTGTGCCTGCAGGGCACGCAGCGAGGCGCTTACGCCGCAACGCTGTGCGAAGCGCAGCAGTGCAGCGGGCGAAGTGGGCCCGGCCAGGCCGACGTACACCGGCACGCCCGGCGCGCCGCGCCAGAGCGCCGAGCAGTACTCGAGGATGCGCGCCGGCGCGAAGCAGAACTGCGTCACCACGTAGGCGCCCAGGCCATGGCCCGCGGCCAGCGCGAGCTTTTCGCCGAAGGCCTGCTCCAGGGCTACCTGCGGGATGCGCGGGTGGCCCTCCGGGTAGCCCGGAAGGCCGATCTCGCGCAGGCCGCTCTCCTTGAGCAGGCCGGCGCGGATCAGCGCGGCGCCGTCGGCGTAGGGACCGAGCGCTTCCGGCTCGTCGCCGCCGAGGATCAGCGCCTTTTGCACGCCCGCTTCCTGCACGGCGCGCTTGAGGAAGGTCTCGAATTCCGCGCGGCTCGCGATGCGCCGCGCGGCGATGTGCGGCACGGGTTCGAGCCCCGCCGCGCGCACCGCCACGAGCGACGCTAGCGAATCGGCGAGGCTGTGCCGCGGCAGGTGGTTGACGTACACCGGCGTGCCGGCCGGCAGCAGCGCGGCGATGGCGCTCGCGTCCTGCGGGCGGTGCGCGCCCATCTCGATCGAGCCGGCCGCAACCAGGTCGAGCGCGTTCGCGGCCGAGACCTCAAGCGCGTTTGCGGGAGAGGACATAGGACTCGTCCAGGAACCAGAGGCCGCCGTGCGCCTGCAGCACTTCGCGCGTGGCGTCGAGGTACCCGCGCTCGCCGATCACCTTGCCGAGGCGCTCGTCGTCGATCTGCGCCACGTACACCGCCGCGTTCCAGGCCGCGAACAAGGTGGAAGTGCCGATGCTGGAGGAAACCTCGGTGGGCAGAGTGTGCATGTCGTAGCGGAACACCGCGCGGGTGTCGGCATAGGCGTTGAAATTGTAGTGCTTCGCGTCCTTGCCGAGTTCCGCGCGCACGGCGCGCAGCACGTCGTGGCGATTGGTGCGGAACGGATTCTCGTCGGGCCAGACCTTGCGCACGATCTCGAGGCCCGGGTCGTTGCCGCAGGAATGGATGCCGAGCAGCCGCCCGCCCGGTCCGAGGGCGCGCACCAGCGGCGCGATCACGCGCTGCGCCTTGAACTGCGCCGGCACGCGCGCGCGATACGGCTGCGAAGCGATCACCAGGTCGTATTCGGCCCGCGCGCGACTCTGCTTCGGGATTACGTTGTCCAGCAGGAACCTGAAGTCCTCGCGGTACAGCACCAGCGCCACGGGGCGCTCGTACACCGGATTGCCGGTGGTGGGGCTGTGGCGCGCCTGCCAGTTCTTCGACAGGAACGGCTCGAGGGCGGCGATCTGCTCGCTGAAATCGTGCGAGGTGTTGCCGGTGAGCGCCGCCTCGTGCCACACCATGGAGGTCGCCGCCGCGACCTGGCGCGGCGTGAGCCACGGCGCCTCGGTGTAGTACATATTGGTAACGACCAGCACCGTCGCCGGGTGCTCGAACAGCCGGTCCGCCATCCTGGCGAGCGACAGGCGCACGTCCTCCAGGCTGACCTCCTTGCCCACGAAATAGAACGGCACGGTGGGGAAGCGCCGGTGC
>Ga0137436_1000438_pt1 | contig 12308 bp, 12 predicted proteins | sample EasRivERMGT119_2_FD_102328 | JGI IMG/M metagenome (GOLD analysis project Ga0137436, IMG submission 102328) | Soil microbial communities from meander-bound floodplain in the East River, Colorado, USA - East River MetaG ERMGT119_2 | ecosystem: Environmental > Terrestrial > Soil > Floodplain ...
CGCTGGCAAGCGACCCCGCTCGCATCGCTCGCGCTCGTGGTGACGCTCGACCAGTTCCCGCGCAACATGTTCCGCGGCACGGCGCGGGCGTTTGCGAGCGATTCCCTGGCGTTCGCCGTGGCAAGGGAAACGATCGCGCGGGAGTTTGATCGCCTGCTTTCACCGGTCGAGCGCTCCTTTGTCTACCTGCCCTTCGAGCATGCGGAAGATCTTGCCGCGCAGCGCCGGTCTCTTGCCTTGTTCCATGCTCTCGACGGGGAGCAGGTCGAATACGCAAGGCGCCATTACGAAATCATCGCGCGCTACGGCCGCTTTCCGCACCGCAATGCCATTCTCGGCCGCCCATCCACCGCCGAGGAAATCGAATTCCTGAAACAGCCCGGGTCTTCGTTCTAGCCGGTGAGCGCCGTGTCCCCGCACGCGCACGAAATCGATTCGCCCTCGCCCTGGGTGCGCCGCTGGGCCGCGTTGATCCGGCCCGGCGGGCGCGTTCTGGACGTCGCCTGCGGCCATGGCCGGCATTTGCGCTATCTGAGTTCGCTGGGTTTCGCCGTCGTCGGCGTCGATCGCGACGAGGCGGCGCTCGGCGCGTTCAGGGGAATCAGCGGGGTCGAGATTCACGTTGCCGACATCGAAGCGGAGCCCTGGCCCTTTGCGCCCGGAGAATTCGACGGTGTGGTGGTGACAAACTATCTGCATCGGCCGCTCTTTCCGGCTCTGGTCGGCGCAATGCGTTCCGGCGGCGTGCTGATCTACGAAACTTTCGCCCTGGGCAACGAGCGCTACGGCCGACCGGGCAATCCGGAGTTCCTGCTGCGGCCCGACGAATTGCTCCAAAGCCTGGAACCCCTGGCCGTGGTTGCGTTCGAACAGGGGCTGGTTTCGGCGCCGAAGCAGGCGGTGATTCAGCGCGTCTGCGCCGTGCGCTCGGGGAAGGGCTCGGCGTCGCTCGATGCCGTTGCGGCGTCAGCCGGTGGCAAGGCGAGTACGCTAGAATGACGCGTTCAAATCAAGGACGAAGCCCATGCTCTCCGGGTCCATAGTCGCGATCGTTACACCGATGCAGGACGACGGGCAGCTCGATTTCGAGCGCTTCAAGTCGCTCATCGATTTCCACATCGAGCAGGGCACCGACGGCATCGTCGTCGTCGGCACCACGGGGGAATCGCCCACCGTCGATTTCGACGAGCACAAGGAACTGATCCGGCTGGCCGTCGCCCACGCGCGCGGCCGCATCCCGATCGTGGCCGGCACGGGCGGCAATTCCACGGCCGAGGCCATCGAGCTCACGCAGTCGGCGAAAAACGCCGGCGCCGACGCCTGCCTCTCGGTCGTGCCCTACTACAACAAGCCGACGCAGGAAGGCCTTTACAGGCACTTCCGTACCATCGCGGAGACGGTGGACGTTCCGCAGATCGTGTACAACGTTCCCGGCCGCACCGTCGCCGATCTCGCCACAGAAACCACGCTGCGCCTTGCGCAGATCCCGAGGATCGTCGGAATCAAGGACGCGACCGCCGGGATCGAGCGCGGCTCGGACCTGCTGCGCCGCGCGCCAAAGGGTTTCACGGTCTACAGCGGCGACGACGCGAGCTGTCTTGCGCTGATGCTTCTCGGCGCCAAGGGCACCATCTCCGTCACCGCCAACGTCGCGCCGCGGCTGATGCACGAAATGTGCTCGGCAGCGCTCGCCGGCGACCTGAAGAAGGCGCGCGAATTGAATTTCAAGCTGCTCGGACTTCACATCAAGCTCTTTGTCGAGGCCAATCCGATCCCGGTGAAATGGGCGGTGGCCCAGATGGGGCTGATCGGCATGGGCATCCGCCTGCCGCTCACGCCGCTCTCGCAGCAGTTCCACGAAGTCGTCAGGGAGGCCATGCGCCAAGCCGACGTCACGCCCGCAAGCGGCCTGCGCGTCGTCGAGGGAAAGACGGGATGACCCGAACCGGCTCCGCCGCCGTCGCGGCAGTGCTCGCGCTGACGCTCACCGGATGCGGCAGCACGGTGTTCGATTCCGCAAAGGTCGAATACAAGTCCGAGAAGAAGCTCCCGCCGCTCGAGGTACCGCCCGACTTGACCACGCCGGCTCGTGACGAGCGCTATCAGATCCCGGAAGGGAACCCGGCCGCGGCGACGACTCTTTCAGCCTACAATGCCGAGCGCAGCGGCGAGCGCAGCGCCACACCGCGGCCCGGACCGAGCACGATCCTTCCTGAAATCGACAAGGTGCGGCTCGATCGATCCGGCAACGAGCGCTGGCTGGTCGTGTCGGAGCCGCCCGAGAAGGTCTGGCCCATCGTCAAGGATTTCTGGCAGGAACGCGGTTTCCTGATCAAAACCGAGGTTCCCGAAGCCGGCGTCATGGAGACCGACTGGGCCGAAAACCGCTCAAAGATCAGGCAGGATCCGATTCGAAACCTGATGAGCGGCTTTCTCGAGGGAGCCTACTCCACCGGAGAGCGCGACAAATTCCGCACGCGCCTGGAGCGCGGCGCGCAGCCCAATACCACCGAAATCTATGTGAGCCATCGGGGCGTGTCCGAGGTCTATGTCAACCAGTACCGCGACAGCACGGTGTGGCAGCCCCGGCCCCCGGACCCGAGCCTGGAGGCCGAGTTTCTGCACCGGCTGATGGTCCGCTTCGGGGCGGGGGACGAGCGTGCGCGAGCGCAGCTCGCGGTAAACAAGGACGATGGACGGGCGAAGATCGTACCGGCTGAAAGCGGGGTCGCCAGACTCGAGCTCGCCGAGCCCTTCGACCGGGCCTGGAGGCGCGTGGGACTGGTGCTCGATCGCGTGGGCTTCACCGTCGAAGACCGCGACCGCTCGAAGGGTTTCTACTTCGTGCGCTACGTCGATCCGGAGGCCGACGCGCTCGACAAGAAGAACGAGAGTTTCCTCGCCAAGCTCATGTTCTGGCGCTCCGCGCCCGATCCGAAGGCCGAGCAGTATCGCGTATTCGTGAAAGATCGCAATGATTCGAGCGAAGTGCAGGTTCTCAACAAGGAAGGCAACCCGGATTCCTCCGATACGGCGCGCAAGATTCTCTCCCTGCTCCAGCAACAACTGAAATAGCCCCGCGCGGATGCACCGTCATTTCCGCGGACCTCACCCCGACCCCTCTCCACTCGCGTGGAGAGGGGAGCGATATGTTCCCTTCTCCCGCTTGCGGGAGAAGGGTTAGGGATGAGGGCTGGCGGGAATCCAGCGTCTTGAGACGAAAGTCATTGGGTCCCCGCTTGGCCGTTCCTCGAAACTCGCCTTCGCTCGTTTTCGCGGGGACGACGGAGAAGTTTCATGAAGTCAGGCAATTCTGAAATGGGAACCAAGCGTGCGCTTTGCTTCGCTTGGTAGCGGCAGCCGGGGCAACGCGCTCGTCGTCGAGGCTGCCCGGACGCGCCTCATGCTCGACTGCGGTTTTTCGCTGCGCGAGACCGTGTCGCGCCTGGCTCGCGTTGGCCTTGCGCCTTCCGATCTCTCCGGAATAATCGTCACGCACGAGCACGCCGACCACGGCGACGGCGTGTTTCCGCTGGCCAGCCGCTTCGGTGTCCCGGTGTGGTTGACGCACGGTACGCTCGCCGCCCTGCGCGAAACGGGTGCGGACGGCGAGGAGTGCTCGTTCAATCTGGTCGATTCGCAACGGGGTTTCCCGGTCGGCGACCTGCTGGTGCAGCCGTTCACGGTGCCGCACGATGCGCGCGAGCCGGTCCAGTATGTGCTCTCCGACGGCGCGAGCCGGCTCGGAGTCCTGACCGACACCGGGTGCTCGACGGTGCATATCGAATCGAATTTGTCAGGCTGCGACGCCTTGGTGCTCGAGTGCAACTACGATTCCAGCATGCTTGCGAGCGGGCCTTATCCGGCTGCGCTGAAGGCGCGCATCGCAAGCCGGCTCGGGCATCTGGACAATCGAATTTCGGGGGAGATACTCGCGGCGCTCGACCGCAGCCGGCTCAAACATGTGATCGCCGCGCACCTCTCCCAAACGAACAATACCCCGGAACTGGCCCGATGCGCGCTCGCAGAGGCGCTGCGCTGCGAGCCCCGGTGGATAGCGGTGGCGACCCAGGACGAAGGATTCGACTGGCGAGAGTTGTAGCGAAAACCGGGGACAGACCACGTTTTTTTTTGGATTCCGGCTCGTTGGTTTCGCCAGCTCGAGGAAAAAACGTGGTCTGTCCCCGGTTTCTACAATCCGGTCGTATTCACGGACACCGTCGGGAGCGACGCCTCCCAGATTTCGTCGAATCGCTCGCGCATCGGCTGGCACTCCTTCGGATCGTTGAGCACGAGCACCCCGCGCGGCTGCGTCCTCACCGGCCGGCGCACCAGATGGTCGCCGTCGGCGAGCACGAAGCAATCCTGCACCTTGGCCGCCTCGCCCTGCGTCTGGAAGATGAAGAGGGCAGAGGTGTGACTTCCCATCAAGGCGATCAATCGCGGGCAGCGCTTGGTGACGTGCTCGATGTCATGGAGAGCGACGTAGATGCGGCGCGCGCGGCTACCCCGAAGGAAGCGCGTGAGCATCTCGATGCGACTCGTGGCGTTCATTTCCAGCTCCGAGAGATCCGGATCGAAGATGCGCAGTTCCCGGCGCGCGAGGCCGAGAAGCCTCTCGAAGCCTTCGAGATAGTCGCTTCTTGTCTGGAGCAGGATCCGCTCAGGAACTGCCTCGGCGGAGGGATCACTCAGGGTGTTCTCCGATGCGAAGCCAGCCGGCGAGATACCAATCGTGCAGCAGCCGGAGGAGCGGCTGCGGGAGGCGCTCGCCCGGCGGCAGGATCCGCTCGTCGGCGAGGCGCGCAAGGCGTCTGCGCAGACGGCCGTGCGGCTCGAACCGCTCGCCGTTGACGAAGAAATCCCGCTCCCGGAACAGCATCCTGGTGCGCAGGTCCAGGCGCAGTCCCCGCGCGCGGCACAGCGCGGCGAACCGCGCGGACGAGCGCGGACTGCGCGGCCGCGAAAACACGACCTGGGGCTTGGGTGTCGACAGGTACTCGCCGAGAAAACGCGCCACGTCGCGCATGCGCCAGCGGATTCTCCGGACCACGACGGCGGCCTCCTGCACCATTCTTTTCGGAATCTCCGCCGCGCGGCGCGCAGGCTTTGCTCCCCGGTCGGCGTAGAGACCGTCGAACGCCACCCGCTCCTGGAGGAAAGCGAGAAATTCCCGGGCGACTTCCTGATGGGAGGGTGCCCGAAAGCCGATCGAATAGGTGAAGCAGGGCTCCAGCGCAACGCCCTCGTGAGCCCAACCCGGAGGCAGGTAGAGCATGTCTCCCGGTTCGAGGATCCATTCCTTTTCCGGGCGGAAGTTGCGCAGGATCCTGAGCGGTGCCTTCGGGTCGAGTTCCAGCTCTCGCTGTTTACCGACGCTCCACCGGCGTCGCCCCGGACCTTGCAGAAGAAACACGTCGTAGGAATCGAAGTGCGGCCCGACCCCGCCGCCCGCGGCGGCGTAGCTCACCATGACGTCGTCCAGCCGCGCGTAAGGCAGGAAGCGAAAGCGCCGCAGCAGGGCGTCCGCCTCGGGCAACTCGAGATTCAGCCCCTGCACCAGGAGCGTCCACCCGGACTTCGGCAGGCGCGCAATCTGGGTGCGCGTGAAAGGTCCCTGCTGCATGTGCCAGGCGCCGCGGCGGCGGCATACGAGTCTCGATTCGACGTCGTCCCGCAACGAGAGCGCAAATAATTCAGGCGCTTGCACCACGCCCTTAAAGTTGGGAATCGCATTGCGGACCAGCAGTGGTTTCTTTTGCCAGAATTGTGACAAAAATTCTTTTTCGCTCAGCCCACCCAGCGGTTGCATTATCATCGCGGCGATTATAGTCTGTTGATGCCTCGAAACCGGCGAGGAAAAATTGGCACGCGCAAACCAAGCGCCGCTCAGGACGACCGAATGCCCGCCTGATGCATTGCAGGCAGGGCAGCCGGCGCCGCTGTTCTCGCTTCCCGACGCCGACATGGAAACGGTGGACCTCGGCCGGTTCCGCGGCAAGAAGCATGTCGTGCTCTATTTCTACCCCAAGGACGGCACGCCCGGCTGCACGCTGGAGGCCACCGATTTCTCCGACCACGAGGACGAATTTTCCCGCCACAATTGCGTGGTGCTCGGGGTGAGTCCGGACGATTGCCTTTGCCACGCCGGTTTTCGGGACCAGCACGGCGTTTCGATCCGGCTGCTCGCGGACACCGAGAGCGAGGTCTGCAGGAAATACGGCGTGGTGCACGAGAAGGAAGCCAACGGATCCAGGAAATCCTGCGTCACGCGCTCCACTTTCATCATCGACAAGCGGGGCACGGTGAGGCACGTGTTCTACGGCGTCAATCCCCGCGGCCATGCCGTCCAGGTGCTGGATCTCGTCAGGTCACTGCGTTGACCGGAGCCGGGCCCCAAGCCCCATCCGAGCGCTTGAACATCGCAAAAGACACGATCGTCTCGCTCGACATCGAGCTGTCCGACATCTGGGGCAAACTCATCCATCGCTCCGAGGAGCCGCTGCAGTACTTGCACGGCGGCTACGGGAACATATTCCCGGTGACCGAGGCCGCCCTCGAAGGCAAGCGGGTCAAGGACCGCGTCGAAGTGCGTCTTGAACCCGAGGACGCTTTCGGCGACTATGACGAAAACCTTCTCAGAGTCGAGCCGCGCAGCCGGTTTCCCGAGGTCCTCGAGGTCGGAATGCGCTTCGAGGGCGCAGCGGGCGGTGACGACGCAGACCTGATCTTCACGGTCACCGACATCGCCGAGGACAAGATCGTGCTCGACGCCAACCATGCGCTCGCCGGCATGGCGCTCAAGTTGTCCTGCACCATTGTCGATGTGCGCCCGGCCACCGACGTCGAGATTCGAAATGGCGCAGCCGACGACCCCGAATCGGTGATCCTTCGCATCCTGCCCTGATTTCTCGCAGAAGCGCGCCGCGCGAGCTGCTTACGATGCGCTCGTCGGAGCCCCGCGGTAGAGCGCATTCTTGACCGTCTCAATTTGCTATCGACGCATTGACTTCGCGGCGGCATTATTTCCTGCCGTCTTTGCGAGCGTCGAGCGACGCACTGAGCCGATGTGCTAGATTCCCCGCTACCCGCTTCTCGTTCAGGAGATCACAATGCGTCTCAAACACTGCCTTGCCGTCGCGTCTCTTGTCGCCCTTTCGATGTCCGCAGGCGCAGCCGACATCAACCAGATTCAGACTCTCACCCAGAGCGAATTTCATGCGCTTACTCAGGATCTCGGTGCTGCGCTCTCATACAAGCCTTTAACGCCGGCGGAGCCGCTCGGCCTCTTCGGCTTCGACCTCGGTCTGGCCGCCACGGACACGAAGATCAAGAACACCGACGTGTTCCAGAAGGCCGGGGCAGGGGACATTTCCGACGTCGCGGTGCCGTCGCTGCGCTTCAACATGGGGCTGCCGCTCAACCTGGACGTGGGCGTGATGGCGGGGGGCGTACCGGGCACCAACGTGCGGCTCTACGGCGGGGAGGTGCGCTGGGCGTTCGTGAAGGGAAGCACGACGATGCCGGCGATCGCCCTTCGGGGCAGCTTCACCCAGCTCGCCGGCGTGGATCAGCTGGATTTCAGCACCCGGGGCGTCGATCTCTCGATCTCGAAGGGCTTTGCGTTCTTCACTCCCTACGGCGGGATCGGCAAGGTGTGGGTGACGAGCACGCCGAAGGACCTTCCCGCGAGCACCCCGAACCCGCCCACGAAGGAATCGCTTTCCCTGAACAAGGGCTTCGTCGGCGTCAACATGAATTTCGTTTTCGTCAATCTAGTGATCGAAGCGGACAAGACCGGCGAAGACACGAGCTACGGCCTGAAGGTCGGGTTTCGATTCTGAGAGATCGGGTCAGCGGACTGCGTTGATCAACGCGCGCGCGCTGTCGATGACTTCGCTCGCGGTGATGCCATGGGGACCCGACCCGGCCGCGACAAGCGCATCGGCCGCCGCGCCGTGCAGGTAGACGCCGGCGAGGAGGGCCTGCAGCGGCACCGCACCCTGCGCAATGAGCGCCGCGATCATTCCGCTCAGGGCGTCGCCCATGCCGGCCGAGGCCATGCCCGGGTTGCCCGAAGGATTGATCCAGAACTTCCCGTCCGGCGCGGCGATCACGCTGCCGTTGCCTTTCAGCACGACCAGGCTCCGGTAGCGTTGCGCGATCGCCCTTGCCGAGGCGACGCGGTCCGCCTGCACTCCATCGGTCGTTGCGCGCAGCAGTCGCGCAGCCTCGGCAGGATGAGGCGTCAGGATGGCGGCGGCCTTGCGTTTCGCGAGTAACGCGGCGAGCGCGCGGCTCGCTGCGATCATGTTGAGCGCGTCGGCGTCGAGAACGATCGGAACCGGCACTGCGAGTGCGGCGGCGAGAAGCTTCCGTGCCGAGTCCGCTTTGCCCATGCCCGGCCCGGCGACCAGGACGTTCACCAGCTCTTTCTCGAGGACCGCGGCGGGTTTTCGCAGCATCAGCTCCGGCTGAGTGGTGTCGACGCAAGGGGGGCGCGGGGTCAGCAGTCCCAGGTACACGCGTCCGGCACCACACTTCAAGGCGGCGCGCCCGGCGATCACCGCGGCCCCGACCATTCCCGCCGCGCCGCCGAGGACGCCGACACTGCCCGCCTGTCCCTTGTGGAAATTTTTCGCGCGCGGCCTGATCGCGCCGGCGAGCGCGTCGCGATCGAGAAGCGTTCCCTCGGGTTCGAGCAGGCGCGCGGAATCGAGTCCCAGCGTGTCCAGTTTCAGTTCGCCGCAGTGGTCCGGGCCGTCCAGGGTCAGCAATCCGGGCTTGTGCGCGATGAACGTCAAGGTGTGGCTCGCACGCACCGCGCATCCCATGACGGCCCCGGTATCGGCGTTGATGCCGCTCGGAATGTCCAGAGCGAGGATGGCCGCGCCGAGCGCGTTGAGCTTCCCGACCAGCGCCGCGTGCGCGCCCGCGAGCGGGCGTGTGAGCCCGATACCGAAGAGACCATCGACGGCGAGATCGAAGCGCGTATCTCCGGGGATGTCCTTCTCCAGCGTTCCGCCCACCGCTTCCCATTGGGCCAGCGCGGCCTGTGCGTCTTTCGGCAGCTTGGCGCGCTCTCCGGAAAAAACGACGCCGACCCGAAAGAACCAGCGCTTCAGGTGCGCCGCGACCTCGAAGGCATCGCCGCCGTTGTTGCCCGGTCCTGCGACGACGAGAACGCGCTTGGCCGTGTCGCCGCACAGGCTGCGCGCGTATTCTGCGGCGGCCGCACCGGCGCGCTCCATGAGCGTGCCGGAGGCGGGTGCCGCCCGCTCTTCCAGCTTGCGGATCGCGGGCGTCGTGTAGATGGGGAACGTGGGCATGGCGCGCCAATGATAGCGCAGCGCCTACTTCCCCATGACGATGTCCGGCAGCCAGGTGACGGTGATCGGAAACGCGGTGATGATGGCGATGCAGAGGACGAGGCAGGCGAAGAAAGGCAGCGAACACTTGGCGATGTAGTTGCTGTCCCTGCCGGTCATGTTCTGCAGCACGAACAGGTTGAACCCGACCGGCGGCGTGACCTCGGCGATCTCCACCAGCAGCACGATGAAAATACCGAACCAGACGAGGTCGAATCCCGCTTTCTGGATTATGGGCAGGACCACTGCGGAAGTGAGCACGATCATCGAGATACCGTCCAGTGCAGTCCCGAGAACGATGTACACCAAGGAGAGCACGGCGATCAGCGCGTAGGGACTCAAGCCGAAGGAGGCGACCCATTCCGCGAGCGCGCGCGGGATTCCCGTGAAGGCCATGGTCATCGACAGGAACGACGCGCCGGCCAGGATGAACATGATCATGCAGGACACGCGCGTCGCCCCCATCAGGCTGTCGCGAAAATTCTTCCAGGTGAGGGATTTGCTCCACCAGGCTATTGCCAGAGAGCCCAGCACCCCGTACGCGGCGCATTCGGTCGCGGTCGCCCAGCCTGCGACGAGCACCCAGACGATGAACAGGATCAGAAGCGAGCACGGAATGAGGTTTCCCGAGGCCTTGAGCTTCCGGCGCAGGCTCATCGGCGGATCCGGCCGCGGCGTCTTCTCCGGATTCATCAAGGCCCAGAAAACGATGTACCCGGAGAAAAGAGCCATCAGCATGAATCCCGGGATGAAGCCGGCGAGGAATACCCGGATGATGGAAGCGTCGGCCGCGACCGCGTAGACGACCATCGTGATCGAGGGCGGAATCAGGATGCCCAGCGTTCCCGCGGTCGCAAGCGAGCCCAATGCGGTCCTCTCGTCGTAACCGCGCTTGAGCAGCTCGGGCAGCGCCACTTTGGAAATGGTGGCGCAGGTCGCAGCCGACGACCCGGACACCGAGCCGAAGATTCCACAGCCGAGGATGGTGGTGTGCATGAGACGTCCCGGAAGACGGTTGAGCCACGGAGACAGGCCTTCGAACATCTCCTCGGACAGCTTGGTGCGGAACAGGATCTCGCCCATCCAGATGAACATCGGCAGCGCCGCGAGTGTCCAGGAGGCGCTCGATCCCCAGAAGGCGGTAAACAGGTTCTTCCCCGGAGGCGTTCCGGTGAAGAAGGCCATGCCGATCCAGCCGACGATGGCGAGCGTCATGGCGATCCACACGCCGCCCGCGAGCAACAGCATCATGATGACGAGCAGCAGCGCGGCGATCTGGATCAGCTCCACTGCTTACAAATCCTCGCTGAAATCGCCGCGCGCGTGGCGTTCTTGAGCGGCGGTCACGTAAGTCGGCCTTCTTCCGCGCAGCACCAGCACGAGCTCATCCACAACGGCGACAAAAAAAAGCAACGCACCGACGACGAAGCTCATCTGCGGGACCCACAAGGGAATGACGATCAGGCCGTTCGCCATGTCGTGGAATTGCCAGCTCTCGTAGGCGAAGCGGCAGGCCCAGAAGGCGAGGTAGCCGATCGCGCATGCGGCGATGGCAAGCGAGGCGATCTCGAACGCGTGCCGCGTGCGCGGGCCGAGGTTTTCCAGGAGCAGCGTGACGCGGACGAAATCGCCCCAGCGGAAGGTATGCGCCATCGCGAGGAACGCTGAAGCCGCGCAAAACCATGCGACGAGGTCGTCGCTCCCGCCGGTGCGAAGACCGAGCTCGCGCATGACCGTCTGGCCGATCATGACCGCGAAGATCGCGAAAACGAAAAACGCCGCGAGGTATCCCGCGGCGTCATAGAGAAAATCGAGGAGGCGGCGAATCATGCTGGCTTGTCGTTCCCGCGTAAGCGGGAATCCAGGCGATTTTCCTGCAAAGACACTGGATCCCCACTTTCGTGGGGATGACCTTCGCTCGGCTTCGCCGCGAAGGTCACATCTTGCGGTAGGCGTCCACGACGGCCTTGCCCTCGCCGCCGGTCTTCTTCAGCCAGTCCTCGAGCATGGCGTCGCCGATCCTTCTCAGGTCTGCCTTGAGCGCCGGGCCCGGCGGAGCCACATTCATGCCATTTTTCCTGAGCTGGTCGAGATACCAGCCGGTTTTTTCCTCGCTCAGCCTCCAGCCGCGCGTCTCGGCGGCTGCGGCCGCCTTGATCAGCGCCGACTGCGCGGTATTGTCGAGCGCGTCGAACGCCTTCTGGTTGACGATCACGACGTTCTTGGGCAGCCAGGCCTGGGTGTCGTAGAAGTTCTTGACCGTCTCGTACACCTTCGTGTCGTAGCCGGTCGCCCCCGAGGTCATCATCGAGTCGATCGCGCCGGTGGCGAGCGCCTGCGTGACCTCGGCCGCCTGGATCGTGATCGGCTGCGCCCCGACGAGTTCGGCGATCCGCGCGGTCGCGGGACTGTAAGCGCGCCACTTGAGGCCCTTCATGTCCGCGGCGGAATTGATCGGCCGCTTGGAATAGATGCCCTGCGGCGGCCAGGGGACCGAGAACAACACCCTGAGGCCCTGTTTGGCCAGTTGTTCTTCGAGCGGCTTTCGCGATGCCTTCCACAGCTTCATCGCATCGCCGTAACTCGTTGCGAGGAACGGCACGCCGTCGATGCCGAACAAGGCATTCTCGTTCTCGTAATTGACCCACAGCATCTCGCCGGCCTGGGCCTGAGCTCCCTGCACCGCGCGCTTGATCTCGGGCGCCTTGAAGAGCGACGCGTTCGGATGCACCTGGATCTTGAGCCTGCCGCCGGTGGCCTTGTCGACGTCTGCGGCGAATTCGACGATGTTTTCGGTGTGGAAATTGGAGGCGGGATAGGCGGTCGGCAGATCCCACTTGGTCTGTGCGGATGCGAAGCCGCAAGCCAGACTCAGAGCCACGATCGCAACGGCAAGGGTTGGGGATTTCATGACGGCCTCCTCCGAGATGGCGCGGGGGC
>Ga0137436_1000440_pt1 | contig 12278 bp, 8 predicted proteins | sample EasRivERMGT119_2_FD_102328 | JGI IMG/M metagenome (GOLD analysis project Ga0137436, IMG submission 102328) | Soil microbial communities from meander-bound floodplain in the East River, Colorado, USA - East River MetaG ERMGT119_2 | ecosystem: Environmental > Terrestrial > Soil > Floodplain ...
CGTCGCGCGGCCGCACCTTCGGCCTGACCTGGTTCACCAAGGAGCACGACCGCAAGATCCAGTTCGACCACGGCGAGGTCCACGAGCGCCCCACCGACCTCGACGACAACTTCTACCACCTGTCGGCGGTGCTGGTGTTCTAGGAGACGATTCCCCAAGTTCTCCTTGCGCATCCCGCCTCCTGAGGGTATTGGAGAGTAGATTCCCATTCGGTACACCTCAGGGGGGAAGTAGTGAGACGGCACGGTCGGCGCGCAGGGCGTCTGAGGACCGGACTGCTCCGAATACTTCTCGTCTTGGCGATCTGCCCTGGCGCTATACATGCCGGCGTCGATGCCGCCGTTGCTTCCGGGAACGAACCGTCCTTCGAGACAGCCTCGACAGAACCCTGCGACGGGCTCGACAACGACGGGGACGGTGAGACCGACGAGCCCGAGCCCTGCTGGTCGGACTGCGCCGAAGGGCAGAGCGCCTGCTTTTTCGGAGAGCGTGTCTGCACCGCGCCTCCATGCTGTCAGTGTGGGGTCGGAGCGGGCCAGGAATACGCCACCCCATGCGAAGCTATCTCGTACGGCTGCGAAATCATCTGCCTGGGCCCCGGAACCTACTCCGTCGCGGGCGTGTGCGACATTCCAAGGGATACCTGGCTCATCTCCCTTGAAGGTAGGGATGTGACGACCTTCGTCGGAGATGTTGTCGGCGATCCCATCTGGGTACAGGGTGTAACCGTGGTCGGTGACCTCTACTCCATGGGACGATGCGCGATATTCATCGACAACGTCGTCCACGGCTCAGTCGGTATCGCGATCGCTGGCGAATGTGATTCCGGGACTGGATTGGTCGCCTTCAATACCGTCGATGAATCCATCACCATCGCCGGGTTCTCGCTTGTCTGGAACAACATTGCAGCTGGTATCAAGAAGGGCGGGCGAACGCCGCACTTCGAGGCGCTCGGCAACACTCTTCTTGAAAAGGGCCTCTCCGTCCGAGGGGGTGGCCTTCTGAAGGACAACATCATTTTCAACGCGCCCGTGGGAATCCATGCCGAATCAGGCACGATCGGGCTGAGAGCCGACATCATCGGGAATCGGATCGTCGATTCCGGCAGCGGAATCGAAATCCTCCGTGACTCCGGAGACGCTGGTGGGTGGGTAACCATTGCGGGGAACATGATTCTGGGTAGCCGGGATTTCGGAATTGATCATCGGCTCCCGGGAGACTATCCGGTCATCAGGGGCAACCTCATCACGTCAGGCCCGCCTGCAGATGGAGGACCTGCGACAGGCGTGGGGATCAGGTTGACCAGCAGTGCCGCCATCCTCGAGAACACGGTCGCCGGCGGTGAGACCGGGGTGCGCATCGAGGTGTCGGCGACGGGGCCTCCGGGCGATGTTGTCGTTGATTTCGATTCCAACATCATCGGGCCCAATGCGGGTCCGGGCGTGGAGCTTATCGGGGACGGAACGGTCGTCGCGATGCGCAACGATGTTCACGGCAACGCGCCCGACTGGCAGGGACTCGACAGCCCGCAAGGTGTCGACGGCAACATTTCCCTCGATCCGCTGTTCCGCGATCCCGCTGGTGGTGACTGGTCGATCGACCCGGCGTCTCCCTGCATTGACACCGGAAGCGCGACGGGCGGTTCGCACGATCTCGCGGGAAGATCGAGAGTGATCGACGGTGACATGGACGGCGTGGGCGTTCAGGACATGGGAGCGTATGAGGCAGTGGCGGAGGTTCTTGATCTTCAGGTGCTCACGAGTCCACTCCGGCTCGACTGGCCTCCGAATCCGCATGCCTCCTCCGGGTTCGATCTGTACAGCGGTCGCTTGAGCGACATCGCAAGCGGTGGGCTTTCAGGTCTCACCACGGAAGCCTGTTCCTTCGCAGGGACTTCGTACGGCATCGAGGGGTCGTCTATGCCTGGAGATGGGACGATGTACCTGATCGTCCCGCGCGGTCTCGTGAGCGGCAGTCCCGGCGCAGATAGCGAAGGGCACCCGCGTGTCTTGTCGGAGTTGTGTCCGTGAATTGCGAACGGGCCATTCGAAGCTTGGCGATCGGAAGCGTGATCGTCTTCGGTTTCCTCATCCCCGGTATCCAGGCTGCCGATACAGGTTCACGGACTCTGCTCGAGATTGGGGGGACGAAGGCCCTGCCGTCGTTCGAGTCTGGCTGGGAGAAGCGGACCTTCTGGGATCTGCGCGGACTGGCGGTCGACGCGGTCAGAGAGGTCCGGGAGCAGCAATCCCCCGCGGGGAATCTCGAGCCGGAAACCTCCGGCAGCGGAACTCAAGGGACTCGGACGCACCCTCTGGCAAGCCATGTCGTCGCCGAAGGGATCGTTCTTCTGCCCGCGGGCCCGCGCGAGGTCGCGCTCGTCAGGGAATTCGTCGGCGACGAGGGGACGGGCATCGCGCGGCTGCGGTATTGCTTCGTTACGAAGGGCGGGACGACGGTGGCGCGGCTCGAGGGACCGCTCCCTGGAGCGGACGGCCGGTTCGCGCCGGATCGCGGCGCAGTGCTGCTTTCGGAGGAGGCGCTGGCGCCGAACGGGCTCACCGTCGCCTACCCGGCGCTGCACCAGGCGCTGCGCCCGGGGCACGTCGGGTTCCTGCAATACACCACGCTGCAGAACACGCCGCTGGCGTCGATCCATCCCGGGTGGACGTCGGTGCAGGCGATGATCGCCACCGACGAGACGAACACGGCGTACCAGCCGGATCCCGGGGACCCGGGTTCGGCGGTCGTGCTGCCCGAGGTCTGGGACTTCACCGGGCTCGCGGCGCCGGTGCTCGACCGGCGCACCTTCAACTCGACGCGCGACGACCTCGCCGGTGCGTCGTGCCCCGAGGTCTGCGCGGTGCGCGATGTCTCGGCGGCGCCGGCGGACGGGTCGTGGCAGTCGTATCTCAAGATCGACCGCTATGACCCGGCCGGGGCGCGCGCGACCCGCGATCTCTTCTTTCTCAACGACAACGACACCGGCGCCGATCCGTCGATCGACGTGCCGTACCTGGTGTTCGACGAGCTGAACACCTCCGACCGGACGCAGATCTGCTTTGACGACAGCGCCGGCGGGGCGGCGCGCTTCCTGCGTTTCCTGCGGTTCACCGGGGCGAGCCCCGCGGCGGCAGCGATGCACGTCGGCGACACCTGGACCTCCGGGTTCTGGACGTCGTGCAGCGACGCAGCGGGGCTGCGCCTCACGCTGGCGTCGGCCTGCGTCAACGCCTGCTATCCGGAGTGCTCCATCCCGCCGCGGGCGCGCGGCATGCTCGGCCTCGGCGCGGGCTTCCGCTCGACCATCGTCGAGGACGGCTTCGTTCACGTTCCGGCGGGGAACTACGTTCCGGCGCTGCTCATGCGCCAGGATACCGACCTGCAGGCGGGGCGGAATTTCCTCGGCACCTGCAACCTCGGCACCACGCGGCAGCGCTCGTTCGACTACTTCTGGGTGCAGGAGCGCTACGGCCTCCTGGCGCTCGTGTCGGCTCCGACCGACGCCACCGGCACGCTCCCGCCCGACGACTGGTCGTCCATCGGCAACGTCACCGACCACGTGGACGTCACCTGGGGACCGTACCCGCCGTACCAGATGGAAGCGCAGGCGTGCCTGCAGGGCACCCTGATGCGCTGGTCGCTGCCGGCGGACGGATCGAACTTCACCGGCGCGCCGGGGATCCTCGACTGGGGGTACGTGGTGTCGTGGGGGAGCGGGATGGATGCCGAGACGCTCGCCGACTGGGGCGTGAACCCGAACCACACGCCGTTGCCGGGGGAGGGCGGCTACCTCGCGGCCCCTCCCGGCGCGGAGCCGACCTCCGTCGTCATCACCGGCTGGGCCGGCGCCGCGATCGACGCGACCGTCACGACGGCGCTGCGCTACACCGATCCCGATCTCGGCGACCTCAAGCCGTACCGATCCGCCGCCTTCTTCAAGGTGACCGAGAACCCCGCCCGCCTCACCCCGGCGGTCTTTCGCGTCGGCCAGGGTGTGGCGCCGTTCGTCAGCGTCGCGGGGAACGACCTCGCCCTCGCGTGGCCGGCGGTGCCGGGGGCGCAGGGATATCGCCTGCGCGTCTTCGATCTCGCCACGAAGCAGGAGATCCCGTGCCCCGCGGGGCTCGACTGTTCGCCCGCGACCCCATCGGCGATCCACAATGGCGCCGCCCTGACGTCGAACAGCTACGGCTACGTCGCGCTGGCCGTCGATGCGTGCGGCGCGCCGTCCGTCGACTGAGGCCCGGGCCGCCCCGGCCTCGGGCCGACTGAGGAGATCGAATGGTCCGCACCGCGTCCACCATGCTGCCGCTCGGCACCCCCGCCCCCGACTTCCGCCTGCCCGACACGGACGGGAAGACGGTCGCGCTCGACGATTTCCGCGACGCGAAGGGGCTGCTCGTGATGTTCATCTGCAACCACTGCCCCTTCGTGAAGCACGTCCGCGGGCAGTTGGCGCTGCTCAGCCGTGACTTCCAGCGCACGCTCGGCATCGTCGGCATCAACAGCAACGACGTGGTCGCGTTTCCGGACGACTCCCCGGAGCTGATGAAGAAGGAGAAGATCGACGCGGGGTACGTCTTTCCCTACCTGTTCGACGAGAGCCAGGAGGTGGCGCGCGCCTACCACGCCGCCTGCACCCCCGATTTCTTCCTGTTCGACGGAGAGCGCCGTCTCGTCTACCGCGGCCAGCTCGACGACAGCCGCCCCGGCAACGACGTGCCGGTGACCGGCAAAGACCTGCGCGTCGCCATCGACGCGCTCATCGCCGGCAAGCCGATCCCGGCCGAGCAGAAGCCGAGCCTCGGCTGCAACATCAAGTGGAAGGCGGCCTGAGCGCCCGCGAAGATCGGATCCCCTCCGGGCGGGACGCTCTTCAGGGCAGGACGAACTCCCCCTCGGTCATGACGACGGAAGCGCCGCCGACCTTCACCGAGGTCAGACCGTTCGGGCCGCGCTCGGCCGTGACCTTCAGGAGGCTCGGGCGTCCCATCTCCACCCCCTGGTGGATGGTCCAGCGGAGCGTCGTCCCCTTCGAGTCGTCGCGCGCCGCGAGGTAGCCGGAGAGGGCCGCGGCGGCGCTGCCGGTGGCCGGGTCCTCCTCGATCCCCTCGGCCGGGGCGAACATCCGGGCGCGGATCTCGACCGGATCGGCGGGGGAGTCGATCGCGAAGACGAAGCAATCGGGCGCCGGGTACTTCGCCAGCGTCTCGTCGAAGCAGGTGCGGTCGATCCGGGCCCGGGCCAGCACCTCGCGCGATTTCACCGGCACGAACAGGAACGGGATGCCGCACGAGAATGCCTGCGGCGTGAACCGGCCGCCGAGCAGGTCGCCCGGTTCGAGAGACAGGACGCGCGCCAGCGCCGCGGCGTCGGGGGGAGGCGCGCCGGATGCGGGCATCTTCGCGGCGCTCAGCTCGGCGAAAACCGGGCGGCCGGCGTCGAGCGTCACGCGCACCGCCACCGGTCCGACTCCCTCCTCGAAGACGAGGTCGATGTGCCCGCCCGCGCCACCGGGAGCGCCGGCCGGTCCGCCGGAGGATCCCCCCGGCGGAATCGTTCCGGTGTGCACGAGGACGTGCGCCGTCCCGAGAGTCGGGTGGCCGGCGAACGCCAGCTCGTTGCGCGGCGTGAAGATGCGCACCTTGCAGGTGCAGCCGGGCTTCGTCGCCGCTTCGACGAAGGTCGTCTCGGAGAAGTTGAACTCGCGGGCGATCGCCTGCATCGTCGCGGTCGGAAGCCCTTCGACCTTGGGAAAAACCGCCAGGGGGTTGCCGCCGAACGGGCGATCAGTGAACACATCGCACGTGACGAAGCGAAGTCTCTTCATGCCAGAGCCTCTCTGAGCGCCGCCCGGGCGAGCAGACGCGTCGAATCGAGGACCGGAAGAGACGAGTCCTCCGGCCCGACCAGGAGCGGAATCTCCGTGCAGCCGAGGATGACGGCGTCCGCTCCCTGCTCCTTGAGACGCGAGATGATCGCGGCCATCTCGGCGCGCGATTCACTCCTGAGGGCACCCCGCACCAGCTCGTCGAAGATGATGCTGTTGATCCGCTCCCGCTCCGCGGGCTCGGGGAGCATCGCCTCGAGCTCGAGCGGCTGCAGGCGCTTCGGATAGACCGGCCCCTCCATCAGCCAGCGCGTCCCGAGGAGCGCCAGGCGGCGGAAGCCGCGCCGCCGCGCCTCGACGCCGACCTCGTGGGCGATGTGCAGCCACGGCAGGGGCGAGCGCGCCGCGACGAGATCGAACGCCTGGTGGATGGTGTTGTCGGGGCAGACGAGCAGATCGGCGCCGGCGCTCGCCAGCTTCTCCGCCGACGACAGCATCAGCCGCGCGACGCCGTCCCAGTCGTCGCGGTGGATGGCGCGCATGTACTCGGCGAGCGAGTGCGTGTGCAGCGAGACCTCGGGATGGTCGTGCGTCCCCATGCGTCCGGCCGCCTCGAGGCAGAAGGTGCGGTAGCAGAGGGCCGCCCCTTCGCTGCTGCAGCCGACGATGCCCAGGTGCCGGACGAGGCGGGCCACGCGTGGGAGCGCCCTAACGGCCGGAGACGGAGGCCGGAGGGGAGGTGAGACGGGACAGCCCTTCGGCCCCGAGCCGCATCTGGCGCCGCGAGCCGTCGAGGGCCCGTTCCGCCGCCGGCGAGCCGGGATCGCGACGGCGCAGATCGGCGGCCGCCGCGATGACGCGGCTCCAGGCCCCCACCTCGACGTAGTAGCCGCAGCGCAGGAGGCTCGCGAGCCCCGGGGCCTCGTCGCCGGTCGCCAGCCCTTCGACCTCCTTCTCGAAGCGGGTCGTCTCCGCCACCGCCTTGCGCTCGGCGATGCGGAACGGCACCGACTCGGTCGGCGGCGTGCCGCCCGACTCCGACTCGAGCCACCAGCGGTACACCTCGCCGTTCTTGAGCTCGAGGCCGTCGGCGGGCATGGTCAGGGAGCCGAGGGACGACAGGAGGCCGCGCCAGACGATCTCCTTGCCGCGCGCCACGACGACCCGCGCCGGCGCCGTCCCGCTCCAGACGAACCGGGGGCGGTTCTCGAACACCGTCTCGAAGCGGGGGGACAGCGGCTCCATGGCGCCGCCGGCCGTCGCCGTCCAATCATCCGCCTCGCCGCGCATGGCGCTCAGGAGCACGCTCCCGTCCGGGTCGTTGAGGATCCACAGCCCGGCCTCGAGGACCTCGACGGAGCGGGAGGACATCGCGGTGGCGAGCGTGGACGCCTCGGTGGGCGGCGGGACGGCCCCGGCGGCTGCGGCCGGAGCGGCGCCGCCTCCCGGGATCGCCTCGCGCGGGATCTCGATGCGGCTGCCGGCGGGAATGCGGACGAGCCCGCCACCGGCGAGGTACACGGTCGCGGACGAGCTGCTGCCGACCCTCACAGTGTCGCCGGCGAGGAGGCGCATGCCGATCGATCCGGCGATCGGGGCGGGCGAGCCGGGGCGCTCGATGCTCACCTGGCCGCTCGACGCGGCCAGGATCGCGGCCGCCGAGGCGGCTGGCGCGGCCGTGGCCGCGGCCGGCCCGGGCCAGGCCGCGAGCGCGAGCACGAGCGCCAGACCGGCGGCTACGAGCCTCGCGAGGAAGACCGCGCGGCGGGGCGCGCGGGGGGGCACCGGTGGACGGACCTCGGGCGGAGCCGCTCCAATACGCATGGCCGCTAGGGTACCACCGTCGGACGGGCGAGGTACTCCTGCCAGAGCATGCGGGCCGCCACCGCCCGGTAGGGGCGCCAGGCCGAGGCGATGGCGACGAGCCGGTCCCGCGACGGGGGCCGCCGGAGCCGCTTCACCGCGCGCACCGACGTCACGAGCGCCAGATCGCCCGCCGGCCAGACGTCGGGGCGACGGAGCGACATCAGGAGGTAGATCTGCGCCGTCCAGGGGCCGATGCCGTCGTGGCGGGTCAGCATCGCGATCGCCTGGTCGTCGTCGAGGCGGGCCACCGCCGGGAGATCGAGAGCGCCGTCCCGCACCGCGGCGGCGAGGCGGTGGCAGTACGCGGCCTTCTGGCGCGTCAGTCCGCAGGCGCGCAGCCGATCGACCCCCGCTTCCAGCAGCCGCTCCGGGGTCGGATCGCCGAGCGTCCCGGCGAGGCGCTTGTGGATGGCGCGCGCCGAGGCGAGCGACACCTGCTGCTCCAGGATGATCCGGACGAGCGTCCCGAAGCCGCGCGGCCGCCCCCACAGGGGAGGCGGCCCGTGCCGCTGCAGCAGCCGGGCGAGATCCGGGTCGCACGCCGCGAGATGCTCCGCGGCTTCGCGGATCCGCTCCTGCGTCAGCGGCCGCGGCCGCCCGGACGGAGAGCGGCTCGCCGGCGCCCGGCTCACGGCTGCAGCCTCGCGAGGCCGGCGCGCGCCGCCGCCGCGACGGCGTCGTCCTCCCCCCCGCCCTCCGTGCCGGCCGCGAGGAGCGCCCGGCTGTACGCCTCGAGCGCGCCCGCAGCGTCGCCGGTCGTCTCGAGGGCCCGGCCCAGTCCGACGAGCGCCGCGCGTTGCTGCGGCGGGGGGAGCGGCCCGGCCAGTGCCGCGCGCAGGAGGGGCGCGCCGCCCAGCGCCCGCCCGGCGGACACGAACGCCAGGCCGAGCGTCTTGGACAGGATCGCCCCCTCCACCTGGTCGGTCCGGAACGGGAGCTCCGGCTCGAGCAGCGCCACCACGTCGGCGGCGCGGCCGGCATCGAGGAGCACCATCGCCAGCTCGTTGAGCACCAGCGGCCGCACCGGGCTGTTCCCGGCGTGACGCAGGGCGAGCCGCAGCTCCTGCTCCGCCTCCGCCGCCCGCCCGGTGAGATGCAACGCCGCGCCGAGGTTGTAGCGCGCCACCGCCGCCTCGGGGAACGTCGCGGCGCACTCCTCCAGGATGGTGATCGCCCAGGTCGGGTTGCGCTCCCCGGCCGCGAGCTGCCCGAGGCTGGCGCAGGCCGGCAGGAACGACGGGTCGGCGCCGTGCGCCTCGAGGAAGGCGCGGCGCGCCGCGTCGTGATCGCCGCGCTCGAGCGCGTTGCGCCCCGCTTCGTTCAGGGCGCGCGCCCGGTCCGCCGCGCGGACGCGCACCAGCCCCCAGCCGCCGACGAGCAGGACGAACAGCGTCGCCGCGGTCCCGATGGTCCACACCAGCCGTCGGCGGCGCGGATCGCGGTGCGCCAGGATCCGATCGAGCGCGGCGACGACCTCCGCCATCGAGGTGAAGCGATCGGCCGGGCGCCGGGCGATGGCGCGCCGCACGACCGCCTCCACGTCGCGCGTCATGCCGGGCGGGATCGCCGCCGCCCCCGACATCACCTTCGTCCCCCAGTCCGGACCCTCGAACGGGCGCCGGCCGGACAGCATCTCGCAGAGGGTGACGCCGAAGGCGAACTGGTCGGCGGCGGCGTCGGGCGGGTCCCCTTCGAGCACCTCGGGGGCGATGTACGGGGGCGTCCCGGCCGACTCCATCACACCGCGGTTGAGCGCGTGCTCCTTGCCGGAGACCATCCCGCGCCGCCCCCCGGCGCCGTCGGCCCCATCGCGCTCCGTCGCGGACGCGGCGTCATCCGCGTCGGGCTCGGCGCGGCGCCAGACGAGGCCGAAGTCGGCGACCTTGACGGCCCCTTCCTCCGCGCCGAGCAGGAGGTTCGCCGGCTTGATGTCGCGGTGCAGGAGGCCGCGGGCGTGCGCCGCAGCGAGCGCCGAGGCGATGCCGCGCGCCAGCCGCAGCCCCAGGCGCTCCGGAAGCGGCCCGTGCCGCAGGCGGGCGGCGAGAGAGCCCGCGTCCATCCATTCGGTGACGAGGTACGGTCCCCACTCGGACGACCCGATCTCGTGCACCACCAGGATGTGCGGATGGCGCAGGTGGGCGAGGGCCGACGCCTCGCGCCGCAGTGCTTCGAGATCCGGCGTCAGGCCGCCGGCGCGGATGAGCTTGAGCGCCACCCGCCGCCCCGGGATGTCGAGGTCCTCGGCGGCGAAGACGCGCCCGGCTCCACCCTCGCCTAACGGCTGCTCGATGCGGAAGTGTCCGAGGCGCGTGCCGCGCGGCGGGACCGCCCCCTCCGCGGCTCCGGGGCCGGCCGCCGCGGGGAGACTCGAGGTGTCGCGGCCGCCGCCCTCCCCCGTGGTCGCGCCGGGGCCGAGGGTGCGCGTCGCGTCGTCGTGCGCGTCGGCGCCCTCGCCGCGGGTGGGGGACGGCGGCGAGCCGCCGGGTGCATCGTCCCTGTCGCGGCTCATCCTCTTTCTATAATAGCCGCCCGATGAACGTCCTGCGGTTCGTTCTCCTGGCGGTCGCGCTCGCGGCCGGACTCGGCGCCGCGGCGGTGGCCGCTCCCCGGGCCGCCGACAACGCCCCCGCCCCGATGGATCGCTTCGACGACGCGGTGCGCCGCCGGGACACGGCGGCCGCGCTCGCCGCGGCGCGCGAGGCGGCGCAGGCGGCCCGCGCCGATCGCGACATGAGCGCGGAGGAACGGAGCCGCCGCCTCGCCGGGATCGGCATCCGCGTCGTCCAGGAGGTCGGCAGCGGCGCCGAGGCGGCGGCGCTCGCGGAGGACCTGCTGCAGGAGGCGCTCGAGATCCGCCGCGTCCGCTTCGGCGACGAGAGCCTGGAGGTGGCGGAGAGCCACGACACGCTGTCCACGTTCCACTTCATGACCGGGCGGTACGACGCCGCCGAGGAGGAGGAGCGGCGCGCGGTGGCGCTGCGCGAGGCGGCGCTTCCTTCCGACGATCCGGCGCTGGCGCTGGCGCGCGAGGGGCTCGGGACGATCCTGGTCCGGCAGGGCCGGTACAGCGAGGCGGAGCCGCTCCTCTCCGAGGCGCTCGACGTCTACCGCCAGGCCGACCCGCCGGAGGCGGAGAGCCTCGCCGCGGTCCTGAACACGCTGGCCGAGCTGGCGCGGACGCGCGGAGATCTGAAGCTCGCGGAGGAGCGCCTCAACGAGGGGCTGTCGTACGTCGCCGCGGCGCCGGCGCTCGAGCCGCCCCTCCTCAACAACCTCGCCGGCCTCTTCAAGGACCAGGGGCGCTACGCGGAGGCGGAGGATCTCCTGCGCCGATCGCTGGCCCTGCGCGAGGCGGCCGATCTCCCTCATGTAGAACAGATGGCCACCGCGCTCCTGAACCTCGCCGAGCTGGCGCGGCTGCAGGGGAAGACCTCCGACGCGGCGCCGCTGTACGCGCGGGCGCTCGAGGCGGCGCGGCGCGGCCTCGGCGCCGACAATCCCGAGCTGGCGTACTTCCTGAACCAGGCGGCGGTCAATGCGGAGGAGGAAGGCCGCCGGGACGAGGCGCTGCGGCTCAACGGCGAGGCGGTCGATCTCTTGAAAGCCACCGCCGGCGAGAGCGGCGAGGCGGCGCAGGCGCTCGTCGATCGCGGGGGGATGCTGCTGCGGCGCGGCGACACGCCGGCGGCGCTCGCGTCGATCCGCGAGGGACTGGCGATCCGCGTCCGGACCCTCGGCGAGGACCACCCGGAGACGGCGACCGCGCGCCTGGCGCTCGCCGCGGCGCTTGCGCCGCCCTTCGCGGCGCCTCTCGCGCCGGCGGGAGGGGCCACGGGCGCGGCGCGGCCGGAGACCGCGGCGGCAAAGGAGGCGCGGGCGGAGGTCGATCGGGCGATCCGGGCGCTCGGCGCCAGCGGCGCCTTCCCGGACGAGCGGGCCGAGGCGCACGCGCTGCGCGCGCGGCTGCGGCGCGGGGCCGGGGACCGGGACGGCGCCGTCGCCGATCTCGAGACCGCGGCCGCGATCGTCGAGGACCTGCGGCCGAAGAGCGGCGGCGGGGAGGCGGCGCGCGCCGGCCGCTTCGCCCGGCACGCGGCGATCTTCGACGACCTGGCGCTGTCGCTCTTCGAGGCGGCGCGGCTGGAGGACGGCTTCGCCGCGAGCGAGCGCGGCCGCGGCCGGGCGCTGCTCGATCAGCTCGAGACGGCGCGGGTCGATCTGCGGCGCGCGCTCCCGGCGCCGGAGCGGGAGGCGCTTCGGGCGCGCGAGCAGGCGGCGCGAGCCCGGCTCGTCGAGGCGCGCGATCAGCTCGCCTTCACCCGGACGCGCGCCGACCTCGAGCCGGCCGAGCGGGATCGCCGCGCGGCGGCGCTCCAGGCGGAGGAGCGGGACGCGGCCGCGTCGGTCGCGGACCTCCGCGAGGAGGCGCAGAACCGCAGCCCCCTCTGGCGCCGCAGCGGCAGCGCCTCCCCGCCCGGGCTGACGACGGTGCAGGCGCGGCTGGTGCCGCGCCGCGGCTTCCTCCTCCTGTACGTGCTGGCGCCAGACCGGTCGGGGCTGCTGCTCGTTCCGCCGGCGC
>Ga0137436_1000441_pt1 | contig 12246 bp, 23 predicted proteins | sample EasRivERMGT119_2_FD_102328 | JGI IMG/M metagenome (GOLD analysis project Ga0137436, IMG submission 102328) | Soil microbial communities from meander-bound floodplain in the East River, Colorado, USA - East River MetaG ERMGT119_2 | ecosystem: Environmental > Terrestrial > Soil > Floodplain ...
CCCACACTGGCTGACATGCGTAGCGCTGCACGGTACGCCCCTCTCATCGAATACACGCGTTTACTGCACGGTTTACAGTGCCGGGCTTTCAGGCTGCTCATTGGTGCCAGCCTTGTTAGCCCACTCCTCGACCTTATCCATATCGAGTACTGGGACGACAGTACGAGCTTCTGCCGCTATGCCAGCTATCTTTTTGGCAAGGTAACGACGTTGCGTGTACACGTCCCACGCAACCACAGCAACCAGACCGAGCATGACACCACCCGCAGCCCACAACACCCAACCAGGGATACGGATTTCTATTACGTCATCGTCGTGATTGTGCGTGTGTTCCTCACTCAGTTCCATCGTTGCTCACCGCCTCCGCTGCCGCTATCGCCAGTGCACGAGCTTTCGTGAACGACATCAGGAACCACACCGCAAACGACGTGGCCAGAACACCACCCGCTATCCACAGCAGAGTACTGGCATCCCACTTCCACGGAGCAGAGTACGGGGCCGGAGCGTGCGTGACGTCAACGCCTTCCGGCTCTTCGTATTCCTGCTCTCCGAAACCCTCTTCGTAGGTCATTTGAACATTCCGAGCATGCCACCGAAACCGCTACCGCCGAGGAACTTGTCAGTCAATGCCTGAATCCCTTCCGGCGTACCAAGCTCCTTTGCTTTCTGCTCATACTCTTCAACCTTGAACTTGAGAGCACGCATCTCTCCCGCCATATCCCGCAACAGAAGGAACAGCACGAGATCACGTTCGACCACCTTTTTAGCCGCAAAGTCTTGCGGTGAAAGGCTGTATGCCTCTTCTGTAAGGTCGCTGATGACTTGCATTTCCTCGTTCAGTGCGGTCATGACTTCCTGACCGTCGTCATCCTGTGACAGTACTTCGATCGTCATTATTCTTCTAGCATCCCTTCATTGCTTGAGTTGAGAACCATGCGGTAGTACATGGAAATCAGTGCGAGAGTAAGTAGTGCAAACACTAGGGGGTAAATCTTTTTCATCAAGTACGCAGCGCCACCCCCGACCATCACTACCACAATCAGACCCAACATATCGGCATCCAAAAGCAGCTGACGGTGTACGTAATCACCGGGCTGCGCACGCCGAATCTCAGACAGCGTAGGCGCAGTATCCCGGTAAACACGTAGCATTTCCATAACGCCAACCGACAGAGCAGCCGCAGCAGCACCTTCGTTGAGCTTCATAGCTACTCCAGTCGGTTACGGGTCAACGTAAACCTTTTGACCCGTGTAAATGATATTCGGATTCTTGATGCCATTCCACGCCTGCAACTGCGACACCGACCGACCATACCGCGACGCGATCCCTTGCAGATAGCTATTCCACGGAGGATTCTTGGTTGTAAACTTTGCCACAATCACAAACCGGCGTTCTCCACCTGTAGCAGGTGGTGTAGTAGCCGGAGGTGTAGTAGCCGGAGGTGGTGTAGACGTAGGCGGGGGAGGCGGTGGAGTCGTCACTACCGGAGGCAGGTTCACACCCTCTGGCGGAAGACTGATGTTCGGATTGGACGTAGCGAGATCTATCAACGCCCTTTCATCATCCGTCAGCTGTTCGCCAGCCAAGTACTTCTGCAACGCACGCGTTACCGTGTAAGGATTCTTGCCAGTGCCGACGAGAAAGTCGAAAGCGGCAATCTTCCACTGTGCATTAGTAAATGGCCTTTCCGGGATAGGAGCAAGCGAAACGTTCGAAGGGAAGTTGCCGCCCAACTGATCAGCGAAATCTCCCGCAGACAAACCATCGACCGACTCAAACGCTCCTTCACCCGGCACAGCCGGATCCGTGTCTTCCGGCACAGCATTCCGGTTCCTGTTACGGATGAACAGGAACAGGATGATAGCTCCGGCGATGAGTACGCCGACCGCCCACACGGGGAATCGGCCAATCTTTCCGTCACGTATTCCTTCGGGCACGAGTGACATCAGTACTCACCAATCATAGGCCACGTAAGCAGACGACGAGACACTGTAGTGTCAGACGAGTATTCCAAATCGTCATTGTCCATCGATGCGGCCAAGTCGTCGCGGATATCAGTATTGAACACGCCGTACGGGTCGTAACGCTCGGGAATGAGAGCAGGGAACCGCATAATACGGCCCATAGCCTGATCGCCGAACAAACCGCCCGAAGGTTCGTGCCCCCACGCTTGCACAGAACCGCGAGTACGGTACGCACCTTCGTACGCACCAATCATCGGCTCATTCCCTATATCCTCATACGGAGACCACGGAAGCGGATCCGGCGAGATAGCAAGGAAGTTCACGCGAGCATATGGGTCTTCCGTACCGTCGTAGTACGGCAAACCCCACGGCCCTTCAAGCCGCGTGTAAATCGGTTCGCGTGGCGTACCCGGACCGTCAGTAGCGCCGTTCGCTTCCTCGGCGTTCATGAACTCTGGGTTTACACCGGTCTCTAGGTCACGCCAGGCACCATCGAAAATATTGCCGTCACCGTACGGCATCCACGCATTGTCGGGATTGAACATGCCAACCTCCTAGCGAGACTTGTACGGCATTTGGCCTAGCGACGCTTCGGTAAGCCGTGCAGCACCGGTAGCAATCGAGTTGATAACGTCAGGCGTTTGCCGCCCTGGCAACGTCATCGCGGTAATCACGATCGCCAACCCGAGCGCCATAACGAACGCTGATACTGGCCTCATTGTGCGAAAGCTCCTCTGTATAGGTTACTCAGACCTTTAGTAATGTTGTCGATGTATGCGGGCATCTCTTTCACCGTAAGCAAACGGCTCATTGCCGCCACGAACGCGAAAAAGACGAACACGCCTACAACCGCTGCGCCTATCTGCCGTCCCACACCCATCACACAACACCCTTACCCCGGCCGAAATCTCCGATGAACTTGAACACAGCAGGACCGTTCACCACGAACGCCCCCACCATTCCAAGGTACGCAAGGATTCTCGCAACCGGAGGCGCAACGATCGCCAGTGTCAGCAACGCAATCAGCAGGATGAACCCGAACACAATGATTTCCATGGTGTTCGTCGGTTGCTTGGAATCCCGCATACGGCGCAGAAGTGTTGTGCCAGTGATGATGATGACAGATGAGAACACTGCACTAGACGGATTCACCTGTTACCCCCTTCACGTACACACGAATGACTCCCACAGAAACAGTAAAACCTTGCGCCTCAGCAACAGCCAGCAATTGCGCCAACGGCACCAACTCTGCCTTGGTTGTATCCGCATCCACCAACTCAAGCTGTGCAGAGATGTTGTTTGCCAACGACGCATTAGCCGCAGCAATCGCCTTCACCGCATCCCGAGTCTCTTCCGGACCGCGTTCCTTCGCATAACCCTTGCCCACTATGGGATCCTCATTTGCGAATCCCTTACCCACCACGTCTTTGGGAAACGCCTCGGGCAGATCTGCAAAAGATGTAATGGATCCCTTCGCAAGCGCTGTAGTAAGCAGCCCGTCTTTGCCGAACACATGCCGGTTTTTGACAGCGCCAATCACCATCAACGTTCCCAAACCTGTTAACAGCGACCCTATCAACGCCCCTAGGGGATCCATTTACACTCCTACAGTTTCTCAGAATCGACAGGCACATTCAGAGTCGAATTCTTCGCGTGCTCAATCAAATCCTTCAACATGATCTGGAGAGAGGTAACCGTGCCGTTGGTGTTCTTCTCAACCTTCTGCACGTCGCTCTCTACTTGTTGCATCTTGCCGTAGAGCATGAGCGTGATGACGTTACCTGCCAACGAAAACACGGCGATGATATCCACCACGTCTTTACCGGCAACAAGCATTGCCCCCACGAACGCACAGATGATGGCGACGACAGCAACCGTAGGCCACAGCGCTTTCTCTCCCACGACTTACGCGGCCGAACGGCGGAAGAAGAACCACCACACGAGCAGACCGATAACGGCAACCCAAAGCAGCGAAATACGCATATCCAGAACCCTTTCTGTTAACGCAGGAACCGACGGAAGAAACCCATCAACAGCGCGTAAAGCAGCGCAGACGCAACCCACAAGACAATCAGCATCTTGGTAGGGTTGCTACGCCATTCCGCCGGAGAGGCTTTCTGGTTGGCCGCAGAAGCGGCACCTTGCATGTCCGTGTAATCCGCAACCTCATCCACCAGTTCGACGGAATCGGTATACGTATTACCGTACCCAGCGTAAGACATGACCCCTCCTAGGAAATGCGGTTAGGGGGATACATCGCACCCGAGTCAGACGGACGGATAAGGTTCGACAGAATTTCCATCGTCCCAACGCCAGAACCGAATGAGATACCACGAATCTGAGTCAGAGTACTGTCACCAGTAACCTGGTACTGAGAACGCGGGTGCATCGGGTGGATGTCACCAAACTGCATGAAGTACGGGAAGAACCGCACACCGTTGTCAAGGCCCTTCGGACCGTCCAACGTCGGCAGAGTAGGCACAAGCTTGGTACCCGCATACCCTTGGCCGTAGCCGTACGCAAGCGCCATATCGTGCTGCAACATGGTGTCAGAGATGAGCCACCTGTCACGAGTGTTGAACACGAAATCCCACAACTGCGGAATATCCGTAGTCGCCGAGTTGAGCACACGCACACCCGCACCTGTACGCAGCACCACACCAAGGCCACGAAGCACCGGACCGGCGTTGTTCACCTTGAGGTACTTGTCACCCGCAGTGATCGGAGGCTGGTCAAGCCGCAGCTGCGAGAACGAGCCAAGGCCAAGCGGTCCCGGAACCTGAGTAGTACCCGCACGAGTATTCGCGGCAGGCTCATCCCAGTAGTAGATGCTGCCGATCACACGGAACGCACCCGCAACAGTCGGGGCCGTGCTGTAGATGGCCGCAGACGTGTTCACAGTCAGGTTCAACAGATACGACTTGTTTGCTGCACTGTTCGTGATAGAGCAGAAACCCGAACCGGGATCGATCTCGAACGGAATCCGGAACGTCACATACGCACTGCCACCCGTGGCACCCGCACCCGCAGTAGCCGACCACGCCGGAGCAGACAGCGGGTCAGAGAACGGAGGCTTGGTACTGAACGCGCCGTACTTGTTCCACAGAATGAGCTGATAGCTCGTGTGCGGCACGATCGGAGGATCTCCGGACGGAGGCAGGAATTCCACAAACGAAAGCACGTTCATCGGTGCGTCAGCTTGGAACGCCACAGCAGCAGAGTTACCCGCCGTGGTAATCGTCACCTCAATCTGAAGCCAGCGAGCGTAACCACCAGTCGCCGGAATTTCGATAGCCGGAGTAGACTGTCCGGCCACGAGGTTACCCGTATCGAACGACCCACGAGAACGGGTCAATGACGCAATCGGGAAAGGCACTGCCGGAGCAGTAGCGCCTTTCTTCACAGGAGCAGCTTGTGCGGGCCGACGGGCAACCGGCGCAGACGGCATAGTCACTAGGATCTTCCCTTTCTACAGAACGTTGAGTACGGCGGACGCAAGCGCCGACCGACCCTCATAGTTGGCAGCAAGCATTTTCACCGGAATCCAGATCAGCAGGAATTCCAGGAACGTCAGCACCGCTGTGATAGCTGACGCGTGAACGTGCGCGGTCATGCCGACACCTTCTCCTTATTCGCACGGATGTCTGCAAGCCGACGCTCAAGCTCCTCTTCCTCAGACTCCTCATCGGAATCCGTATCCGTTGCAGCATCGTCGCTTTCCTCCGTCTCTTCAACCGTGTCGCCGTTCACCGAATCGTGAGCAAGCGAGAATGTGTACTGAGAGTACTCATCCTCCAGCACAGTAGCCGAACCGTCCGGATCGAACACGATCGCCTGACCGGGTTTGATGCACACCGCTTCGCCGTTGGGCTGACGGTACACATTGCCGAAACGGTCCACCTTCACGAAGTTCGGTGTACCGTCAAACCCACGCTGATTCACAAACCCTTCCGGCGCAGGGTATTCCCGAATCTCTTTGCCGTTTGCATCCTTGGCGAGCATCCGGCCAACGTTACGGCCCTGCGAATCGGTCTGATCAATCCAAACCTGCTCTCCGGTACCGTCCGCATCGGCTGCTGGCCAAACGACTACCTCACGCTCCACCTTGGTAAGGAACTTACCGCTTGCGAGTGGCATGGTTCTTACTCCCTCTCAATTGGACAATAGAACGTACGGGAGGAATCACTCCTGTGCGATCCAAATAGATGAACTCGTGATGCTTGAACGAATCGAGTACGTCTAGATTCGCCTGCATTTCCTTGAGCGTGGTGTACTTGTTACCCATGCGAGCCAACCGCGCTAGGTCGTACTCTTCCTGACATTGAAACAGGAACGCGTGTGAACTGTTGACGTACGTTGCCACGGGTATTCCTGCCGGACGCTGCGTGTTGTTCCACATCGAGATCCCTGCCGACCTTCCCTGTTCGAGTAGATCGGTGATTTCTCGTTTCAGCCCAAGGGTATCGGACATGTAGTGTGTCTCATCGATATCGATGCACCAATTTCCGCGTACCAAAAGGATGTTGTCGAACGCTTCCGCAAAGATTTGAGTCTTGTGTGCTTGCGTTGCACGCAACGTGTTCTGATTCGCCGGACGCAGTATCAAGTGCAGTGTTTTGGGATCGCCGCGAGGTCGCGGAGGTCTCCACGTCTTAATGGTCTCGTATTCGTTGTACGGCGGATGCTCAAAAATCTCATCCATCCCTTTGGAAACGCACACCACCACTTGCGCACGCCGGTTGAGAAACTGTCCTGCGACAGTGCTTTTGCCTGTACCTGTACCGCCCACTGTAAGAACATGCTGCCCCTGTAACCATTGGATGGCAGGCTTCAAACGATCCCATGCCACAAACGGATACTGGCGTGCGTCCTTAGCGAGTAGTGCTGGCACCTACGTTCTCCCCACCCTGACGCTTCATCTCTGCATGCCGACGCTTGTTCTGCTCTTCCGCCAACCGGGCTAGCAGTTCTTCGCCCATGTCTTCGTGCCCTTGCTCCGCATCGGCCAACCGTTGCTGCATACGCTGCATGATGACCGGTATCTGAATCAGGAACGGGGTCACCTTCTTTGCAGGGATGAAACCGTGATGCGCGAGTATCGGCAATGCGGTGGTACACAACGTGATAGCCAGCCCGACAATGGAACCGATCGCTGTAGCGTTACCCGCTTGCTCACGCAGCCAAGGGAAGCGCATGAGTATCGGTCGCATGTTCTCAATCAGTTCCTTGCTGTTGACGTGCAGTACGAACGCGTCGTACGGCTCGACAAGTGCAAGTAGCGCAACACCTTTTGCGATCGCTGTACGCATGCGGTCAAGTGCTAGCTCAACCTGCTCTGCTGCTTCACGATCCTTCGCCACTACCCGAACCGCACGCGTGCCCGTAGCCGCAGTACGGCCGCGTGCAGACGGCTTGCATTCCTCGTGATACTTACGGCGACGCTTCTGACCAGGTTCCTTGACAACCTCTTCACCGCACGTAGGGCACGCATTCGGCGGTGGGTTCATGAACTCTGTAGCATCAGCCGATTCTGGCTGTGGCTCGGTTTCTAGCTGTGGTACGCCGATCGCTTCAGCGTCCCAGTAGGAATCCTGCGAAGGAGAAACCGTCATCGTCACCCGTCTTACCTTTCTCCTTCGGAGTATCCTGGGGCGGGTTCTTCGCCGCTTCCTCTTCTGCCTTAGATCGGAACAGTGCAAGCCCTTCGGCTACGCCTGCCGCAAACAGCGAAGTCATTTCTTTCTTGTCTTCATCGGATAGTGCCATCGTGTTCACACTCCTCTGTACTCGTGCTGTGTATATGGAAGGACCGTGGCCATGAGTCGCCCGAACCCTGGCCACGGTCCCGCACCACCCTCGCGCGGAAAGCCTGCGATACACCCCTGATTGTAGTCTTGTCAAGGCCCTTTGGGAAGTCTTTACACCATGTAAGGATCATATACTTACCGTGACGGCCGGCCTCACTCTCCGTATACAAACACGCCGGAAAGTCTTTACACATTGTCAGGGTCCATAGCCTGGCCAGGGGGTTTAGACTGTGATCACACCGAACACCCTCAACGGCTCAGCCGGTCGTTCCGGCATGCCCAGATAGGAGCCTGTCAATGACTCAAACTGCTGCCGCTGTCGCAGAGATTGCGCCAGACAGCGTCACTGATTCCGCCACGGATACAGTGGCCGAATACGGCACTATGCATCCCGCGTTGCGGAGCATGGTTCTGAACATGGCTGCGGAGGTACGTGAAGCGTCCGGCGAAGCGGCTGACGAATTCGTGCTCGACCTGATGAACGACATCTTGCAGGCGGATACGTTTGACGCCATTTTCGCCGCACAGGAGAAGGGCACCGTTTCGGGGCAGGATTTCACCATGCGCCCGTTCACCCTTCGGGAAGAGAACATCAGTTACCGCAAGAGCAGCAAGGGTGTGAACACGGGCGGGTTCCCGTTCTACGCTCTGATGAAGGTCACCGATATGCAGACCGGTGATGAGCTTTCCGTGAACTGCGGCGGCAAAACCTTCATGGCTGTCCTGTACGCGCTGCAAACAAAGGGGTACTTCGCCGAGGCTCCCGAGGGCCGATCTTTCATGCTGAAAGCGACCGAGTCTGGCGAAGGTGCGTACCTGTCTCTTCTCCCGTTTGCGGGTGCGGCAAAGCCTGCCGCTAAGACGAATGTCAAGAAGTAGGTACGATTACTCGCAGCTAGGTATAGGGGTCTGTGGCCACGTAGTGCATACGTGGCCACAGATTTTCGAATTGGGCGGACGTGGCCTAGTAGTCATTTGCGAAGACTGTACACGGATCGCGAACGAGCTGCCCGATAGTGAAGGTTTGCACGTTTGGGTACCTCTGGTTGAGAAATCGAAACCGGCTACTGCCAAGGCAGAACCGAAACCGAAGAAAGTCAAGCCGCTCTCTCCCTTCGATCAGCTGTTGCAGCAAGAAGGGTTGCTGTGATGGCTCGCAAGGGTTGGGACGCGTTATCGGACGCGTACAGAAGTCGGTTAGAACGTCAGGGAATTGGCAAGGCAGCGTATGAGTCGGGTACATCGTTGCACGGTGCACGCGGGCATACGTCGCAGACAAGCGAGTCGTTCAAGCGGCGGGTAAGCAGGTTCGTACAGAGTCACGGTTCACCGTTGGACACTGACGAACAGGCACAGCACATACGGAGCATGGGTACATCGCAGGGGCAAGACTACATGGATTACAGGCGTAAGATGACGCGTCTGTATGAACGTGGCGATTACAAAGCGGCGGAAGCGATGTATCAGCGCAGGGATAAGAGTGTGCCTGGAGCGATGTGGTGGTATCACGGAATGTTTGGAGGATAACGTGCAAAGCCGTTGGCGTTTCGAGATTTGGTGGGCCTGTAAAGCTCGGCCATTCTGGAATGCACAACAGCTGATAGAGGTTGCTGCCGAATCTGAGATGCAAGCGGTAAGTCTCACACTGTCGAAAGAACCTTCGGGACCGTTCATGCATGGTCGTACTTGTTGCTACGTTGCAGACTGGAGAATTCGGTGACTGAGTGGGAACTCCCGTTCAATGTGACAGAGTTGGAGGTGAACCTATGTCTACCAACACAGCCGAATGGATGCGCGAGTACATGCGACAGTACCGCGCTGCCGGACGAGACACCTCAAGCCGTAAAAACGTAAGCGCCACAAGACCTTTCGTCGGTTGTGACGGAGAAGGGGCGACACTCGACAACGGGTATCACGCGTACTTCATGCTGCGTATGGGTGAGCGTCTACTCAACGCACAGCAACCGAACGTGAGACTGACTACGCTGGAATGTTTGGACTTCATCTCACGCCAGGATCCGAACGTCATACACATCGGCTATTTCTTCGATTACGACAACACAAAGATTATCGAGGATTTGCCGTGGGGAAAACTTGACAGGCTAATGAATCGGAGTAAGCGTACCGGTTTGAATGGTGAGCTGTTTCCTGTTGACTACTCCGGTTTTCAGATTGAGTACTTGCCGCGTAAGTCGTTCAAAGTGCGGCGTGTACTGTCGCAGCTAGACGACAAAACGGTGTGGTCTAAGTGGGTCGAGATTTCAGACGTGGGAACGTTCTTTCAGATGAGCTTCCTTCGTGCGATAGAGGTATGGGATATCGGCACCGTAGAAGAGCGTGAGCAAATCCGTGTCGGTAAACAGCAACGGGCCGCTTTCGACGTGAAGGACTTCGATGAAATCGCCAGATACAATGCTTTGGAGATTCGTCTACTACAGGCTCTCATGGACAAGTTCCGGCAGGCGTGTATTCAGACAGGTTACGTACCAAAGAAGTGGCAGGGTCCGGGCGTACTGGCTGAAACCATGCTTGCTGCTCACGGGGTGCCGAAGAGTAAAGACGTCCCATTGCTCAACAGTGAAGAGTTTGCAGGGCTGCGGCAATTCGCGCTGAACGCGTACTACGGAGGCAGATTTGAAGTGGCGCATGTGGGACCTGTTAGTGATCCTGTTTACCAACTGGACATCAACTCAGCCTACCCCCACGCTATGCGATTTCTCCCGTGTCTTATACACGGGGAGTGGGAGCACGTGTTGGGAGAGTTGCCCACCGGACAGGTCTACGCGTCACGGCCACGCGGGATTAAAGGCGAGCGACTAGCGTTGATGTACGGCTCTTTCGAAAAGCATGGTGCGCCAACGATTTGGTACGGTCTTCCGATGCGAACACCTACAGGCGGCATCGTGTATCCTGCTGCGGGTCGGGGCTGGTATTGGTCGTTCGAAGTGAATTCGGCGAAGCACCAACGGTTTACGTGTGAGGAAGCGTGGATTTACAGGCGTACGTGCGAGTGTGCCCCGTTGGGGTTTGTGGCGGATGTGTACACGCAACGTAAGGCATTGGGCAAAGACGGTCCGGGAATGATTCTGAAACTGGGCATGAATTCGTTGTACGGAAAAATGGTGCAGAGTATCGGTTTCCCCAAGTACGCAAATCCAATTTGGGGCAGCTTCATCACAGCCTATCCACGCATGATGATTCAGGATCTCATACACAGCAGCCCACTATGTACGCGTGCATCACGAGGAAAGGTAGCCGGATGTGGCCGGGATATCGTGATGGTCGCTACCGATTCTGTTGCCTCCCTTATAGAAAGGCCAGACGTTGACATTAGCGGAGAGCTTGGAGCGTGGTCTGTCGAAACCCATCCACGGGGCATGTTTGTGGTGCAACCAGGCGTATATTTCGGCTCTAGTGGCAAGCCTACGAAAACGAGAGGGTTCACCCGTACAGTTGTCGATAATTTCGAGCCTCAATTTCGTGATGCGTTCCAACGCATGGTGGACTCTGGAGACCTTAACCAAGGCCAGGTTGCACTACCGGTTCAAATCTTTGTCGGAGCTAGGTACGCCTTACAGCGAAGGAATACTAGTCTCTTAGGTCAGTGGATGGAGTACGGCACGGATGAGCAACCGGGTAAGGTGCTCTCGTTTGACTGGACGACTAAGCGACACCCTATGACGCTGAATCCGACACAGAAAAGGCCGTGGATACTCACGCTTCCGTACGAGGGGGATCCGGGTACGGAAACGTTGCCGTACAACAAGAATATTGGTGGGTTGGCGGAAGCGGCGGTGGATCGGCTGGCGTTCGCGGACTTGCCGGATTGGCATCCGTTGGAAGGAGTCTACGATGATTGAGCCTGTTGAAGGGTGGGCTGCGTGGCTTGAAGCTCGCAATATTCCGCTGGCTGCAATGGTGAAAACGCAGTACGTGTTCCTTTGGTCGTACGTAGACGAACTACACGACATGCCTTACTGTCCACGTAAGAATGGGTGGGAGACTGATCGGGATATCATGAACATGGTGCGGGATTTGGGTCCGCACGAAATCTTCGTTATCACGCACGCGTATGATGGGAGGGAAGTATGAGCGTAGTAACTGACGCTGTGAAGACGATCGTGGAAACGTGGAACGTCCAAAAGGTTCACAGCCGAGAGTTCAACACATCGGATATGTACAGGTTCATCGAACTGATGAATGACCGTACACGGCACATGATTCGCACGTTCCAAATGAATGATCCGGAATGGTATCAGATTGTGGCTATGGTTGCGGGACTCGCGGCCGATATCACTTCCGGTACAGCGGGTGTGGAACTGGAAGAGTACTACCCGCGTGCGAAGGAAATGATTGCCGCATACGGTGTCAACGAAACCGACTTCTATACAGGGCTACAAGAGCTGTGTATGAATGCAGTCACACAGACCACGCCAGGGGCGAGGCTTATCGCCGATGGTGTAGACAGGACACAG
>Ga0137436_1000442_pt1 | contig 12241 bp, 12 predicted proteins | sample EasRivERMGT119_2_FD_102328 | JGI IMG/M metagenome (GOLD analysis project Ga0137436, IMG submission 102328) | Soil microbial communities from meander-bound floodplain in the East River, Colorado, USA - East River MetaG ERMGT119_2 | ecosystem: Environmental > Terrestrial > Soil > Floodplain ...
AGAAAGGCTACGACACCGTGTTCCAGGCGATGGGCGGGCTGATGAGCCTCACCGGCGAGAAGGGCGGCGGTCCCGTGAAGCCAGGGTTGCCGGTCGCCGACCTCACCTCAGGCCTGTGGGTGGCGATCGCGATCCTCGCCGCGCTTGCCGGGTGCGAGCAGACCGGCCGTGGCGCACACGTGGATTTCTCCATGCTGGACGGGCAGGTGAGCCTGCTCACGCTCGCCGCCGCCAGGTATTTCGCCTTGGGCGAAGTGCCCCCACGCCTGGGCACCGAACATCCGGGCCGCGTGCCCACCGCGACATTCCGCTGCAAGGACGGCAAGTATGCGCACATCACTGCCAGCGACCAGCACTGGGCGCCGCTGTGCAGCGCGCTTGGGATAAGAGAAATGGGGTCTGACCCCATTTATTCTTCCAACGCGGCGCGCCTGGCGCGACGCGACGAGGTGATGTCCGCGCTCACGGCAGCGGTCGCCAGGCTCACGCGCGCCGAGTTGATCGCGAAACTGGATGCGGTGGAGGTGCCCGTCGGGCCGGTGAACGACGTCGCCGAGGTTCTCGACCCGCACGTGCGCGCGCGCAGGCTCATCGGCAGCTTCGACTATCCGGGCGTGGGCGAATTCAAGGCGCTGGCGCTGCCCTACAAGTTCCTCGGCTGGGACGACCCGCAGATCGGCCGCCCGCCCGCACTCGGCGAGCACACCGAGGAAATCCTCAAGCAACGCCTGGGCTACTCCGAGGATCGGATCGCCGAGTTGCGCAAGGCGAAGGCCATATGACTGTCCTCTACGGCGTAAAGGACGGCGTGGCGACGATCACGCTCGACCGGCCCGCGAGCCGCAACGCGCTCAACCTCGCCATGTGCGCGGAACTGCTCGCCGCCGCGCAGTCGGCGGCGGCCGATGCTTCGGTCAAGCTCGTGCTGGTGCGCGCCAACGGCCCGGTGTTCTGCGCCGGCGCCGACCTGAAGGAACGCCGGGGCATGAACGAGGCGCAGGTGCGCGAGCGTCGCATGCAGGCGTTTGCAGCGTACTCGGCGCTCGAAGCCCTGCCGATGCCCGCCATCGCCGTGCTCGAAGGCCCCGCAGTCGGCTCGGGCTGCGAGATCGCGGCCGCCTGCGATTTCATCGTGGCGACGCCCGCGGCGTCGTTCCGGGTGCCGGAAGCGATCCGCGGCACGGTCGGCGCGACACAGCGCCTGCCGCGCATCCTGGGCAAGCGGCTGGCAAAGGACCTGTTGTTCACCGGCAGGACGTTGCACGCCGAAGAGGCGCAGCGCCACGGCCTGGTGTCCCGGTTGATCGCTGCGGAGCAGCTCGAGGCGGTCCTCGCGGAGATCTCGAAGACCATCGTCGAGGCGCCGGCGCAGACCTTGCGCCTCGCCAAGCGCAGCGTGGATCGCGGCATGGAGCTCGATGCGAAAGGCGCGCTGGAGACCGAAACCGCGGCGATCGAGGAGCAGCTCGCCTCCGGCGACTGGATGGGGAAACGGTGAGCGATTGGCGGCCGAAGACGCTGGGCGAGGTGCTCGCGGCGCAGCGGCGCGGCGCCGAGGCGCTGGTCACGCCGACGCGGCGCCTGCGCTACGGCGAACTATGGCAAGCCGCGCAGAGCGTCGCGCGTGCCATGCACGGCCTGGGGTTGCGCCGCGGCGACCACGCCGCGATCCTGATGGGGAACGACGAATGCTGGTTGACGCTGTTCTACGGCGCGGCGCTGCTCGGCGTGGTCAGCGTGCCGGTGAACACGCGCTTCAAGGCCGCCGAGCTCGAGTTCTGCCTGAAGCAGGCCGACTGCAAGGCGATCTTCCTCGCGCGCAAGTTCCTCCGCAACGACTACGCGGCAATGCTGCGCGAAATCGAGGGCCGGCTGCCCCTGCTCAAGCACAAGGTGGAGCTGGGCGAGTCTTCGTGGCGCGACTTTGCCGCGCTCGATCGCGGGCAGCCAATCCCCGGCCGCGTGACACCGGGTGATCTCCTGTTGATCCAGTTTACCTCCGGCACCACTGCCTATCCCAAGGGTGTGATGCTGACCCATGACAACATGCTGAGGAACGCGTGGGCCGCGGGCATGCGCATGGGCGTGAAGGCTGGCGACCGCTACTTCAACTGCCGCCCGTTCTTCCACGTGGGCGGCTCGACGCTCTCGGCGCTGGTGTCCCTAGTATATGGTGCATGCCTGGTCACGCTGCCCGCTTTCGAGGCGGGCGCGGCGCTCGCGATGATGGAGAAGGAGCGCTGCACGCTCACTTCGGGCAACGACACCATCTTCCAGATGCTGATGGGGCATGGGGATTTTCCGCAGCGAAAACTGTACTTGCGCGGCGGTTGGGCGGCGGCGGGGCCGCAGACCATGCGGCAGATCATCGACGTGCTCGGCGCGAAGCACATCTGCGCCGCCTACGGCCTGTCGGAAGCTTCGCCCAACGTTGTGATGAGCGACTGGCGCGACTCCGAGGAGCTGCGCGTGCTGGGACTCGCCACGCCTCATGCGCAGATGCATCTGCGCACCGTGGACGGCGAGATCCAGGTACGCGGGTGGAGCGTGATGCGCGGCTACTACAACAATGCGGAGGCGAGCGCGAACGCCTTCACCGAGGACGGGTGGCTACGCACGGGAGACCTGCGCGAGCTGTACCCGGGCGGGCGCCTGAGGATGGCGGGGCGGCTGAAGGACGTGTTCCGCGTGGGCGGCGAGAACGTGGCGCCGGCGGAGGTGGAGGAGGTGCTGCTCGGGCATCCCGCGGTGGAGACTGCGCAGGTGGTTGGCGTGCCGGACGCGCGGCTGGGCGAGGTGCCTTGCGCCTATGTGTCCCTGAAGGCAGGCCAAGAGGTCACCGCAGAAGCGCTCATCGCCTGGACCAAGGCGCGCTGCGCCAACTTTCGCGTGCCGCGCTACGTTAAGATCGTCCATGATTTCGAGTCCATCGGCATGACGGCGAGCGGCAAGGTGCAGAAGGCGAAGCTGCGCGCGCAGGCGCTGCGCGATTTCAAGCTGCCATGAACGCACGCACCCTGCTGGCCGGGTTGCTCGCGCTGGGCGCCATGCCGGCCGCCGCGCAGGCGCCGCTCAAGCTGCCGAGCACGCAAGGCGAGATTCGCGCGCTGATGCGCGAGACCAACGATCCGATCTGCGTGCGCTGCGGCGTGGTCACCTCGGTGCGCGTGCTGGAGGCTGGCGGCGCGGGCGCGGACCCGCAGTCCAATGCTGCGCCGCTTCCCGGCAGCAGCGGCCTGGATCCCGGGGTAGGAACCGTGCCGATCGGCACCACCGAGCGGGCGAGAGCCGAGCGCGACAGGCTGCGCCAGGAGAGCGCGCCGCGCCACGAGGTCACCGTGCGCTACGACGATGGCAGCTACGGGCGCATCGAACTTGGGCACGACCCCCGGCTCAAGCCGGGCGATCGGGTGAGAGTCGCAGGCGGGTCGGTCGAGCGCTATCCGTAGTCAAGGAATTCAACCTGAAACTGGAGAACCCATGATCGATCTGTACGCCGCAGGCACGTCCAACGGCATGCGCGCCCGCATCGCGCTCGAGGAATGCGGCCTGCCCTATGCCTTTCATCCGATCGCGCTGGAAAAGGGCGAGCATAAGAGCGCCGCCTTCCTCGCCATGAACCCGAACGGCCAGATCCCGGTGATCGTGGACCGGGACGGCCCGGGCGGCAAGCCGCTGACGCTGTCGCAGTCCACCGCGATCCTGCTCTATTGCGCCGAGAAGTCGGGCAAGTTCATGCCGAAGGATGCGACGGCGCGCGCCGTGATGCTGGAGACGCTGATGATCGCCTCGACCGACGTCACGCCGATCTTCGGCGCCTATTTCGGCGTCGTGCGCTCCAAGGAGCCGCATGCGCCGACGGCGCAGATGTTCAAGGACCGCCTGCGCGCCTTCTTCAAGGTCTGGGACGACCTGCTCGGCCGACGCAAGTACTGCGCCGGCGAGGAAGTCACCATCGCGGACTTTTCGCTCTACGCGGGATACGCCCGCATCAAGGGCGTGGTGCCCGAAGTCCTCGAAGGCCTGGAGCGTGTCGGGCGCTGGGCGGAGGCCATGGCCGCGCGGCCGGCGATCCAGCGCGCGACAAAGGCCTGACGTCGGGTGGGCCATTGGCCCACCCTACAATGGTTCGATGCACGGCCGCGCCGTCGTCGTCCTCTCGCAAGGCCTGACGTAGGGTGGGCCAATGGCCCACCCTACAATGGTTCGATGCGCGGCCGCGCCGTCGTCGTCCTCTCGCTTGCCGCCTTCGCCAGCGCCGCCGCGCTGCGCGCCACCGACGCGCTGCTGCCACTGATCGCCGGGAGCTTCGGCACCACGCCCGGCGGCGCGTCCGCGGTGATCACCGGCTTCGCCGTCGCCTACGGCCTGCTGCAGCTGGTGAACGGCCCGATCGGCGAGCGCATCGGCAAGTACCGCATGGTGTTCTGGTTGACGGCGGTCTCGGCCGCCGGCAATCTCGCCTGCGCGCTTGCGCCTTCGCTCCCGCTGCTCGTCGCCGCGCGCTTCGCCACTGGCGCCACGGTCGGCGCAATCGTGCCGCTGGCGATGGCCTGGATCGGCGACGCCGTGCCTTACGAGCGCCGCCAGGCGGTTCTGGCGCGCTTTCTCATCGGCCACATGTTCGGCGTCGCCTTCGCCACCTCGGCCTCCGGCTTCCTCGGCGAGCGCTATGGCTGGCAGGCGATGTTCTACCTCCTGGCGGTTCTTTACTCGGTCACGGCACTCTTGCTGCAACTGGAACTGCGCACCAACCCGCAGACGCGCGAGGCGCGGCCTGGCGCGGGCGGCATCGGTGCGGCCTTCGCCCGCATGGCGGCGCTCACGCGCCTGCCGTGGGTGCGCGTCATCCTGGCGATCGTGTTCCTCGAGGGCGCCCTGTTCTACGGGGCGCTCGCTTTCGTCGCGCTCGACCTGCACCAGCGCTTCGGTTTGAGCCTGGGCGCGAGCGGCAGCATGGTCGCGGCTTTCGCGCTCGGCGGATTGCTGTACGCGGCGGGCGCCGGGCGGCTGGTGCCGCGCCTGGGCGAACGAGGCCTTGTCTTGGGCGGCGGCGTGCTGATTGGCCTGGGATTTCTCTGCCTCGTGCTCGCGCCCGCGCCCAGCTGGGCGTTTCCCTGCATCGTGGCGCTTGGCGCAGGCATCTACATGTTGCATAACACGCTGCAGGTGCATGCGACGCAGATGGCGCCCGAGGCGCGCGGCGGGGCTTTGGCGGTGTTTGCCTGCAGCCTGTTCACCGGCCAGTCCGCGGGCGTGTGGCTCGCTTCGCATGCGGTGGATGCGGCAGGGGTGCGGCCGGTGTATGTCATTGCGGCGGTGGGGCTGCTGCTGCTGGCGCTCGACTTTCGGCGGAGACTGCGCATACCGTACGCCGCAGGGGTCGCACCACGTTGACGGGGGGCTCCGAAGGCAACGCGGGCAAGTGCGACTGATCTCACGCTGGTCGGCAGCGGCAGTGCCCTTGCCGTCTGGTATCAGCACGACGGCACGCGCAACAACTCTACGAGTACGCCGCAGGCGAAGGCCTGCTCCGCGTGGCGGCGATCCGCCGCCAGCGCGCAGCCGGCTACCGGCCGTGATAGGCCTCCTCGCCGCCCGCCGTTGCTGTCCAAACCCGGGCCCGGCACGGTAAGATGCCCTGAATCAGGAGCTAACTGGAGGAGATGATGATGATCCGCATCGGCACGGTCGTATTCTCGTTCCTCGTTTGCGCGCTCGCCTCGACGGGCGCTCTGGCCCAGCAGCCGCTCAAGATCGGCATCGTCACCTTCCTCTCCGGCCCCGCGGCCGGACCGTTCGGCGTCCCGGCGCGCAACGGCTTCGAGCTGGTCGCCGAGATGCTCAACGCCGGCACGGTGCCCGCGCCTTACGCGACGAAGGGATTCGGGGGCAGGGCGATCGAGCTGGTGATCATCGACGAGGCCGGCGGGCCGCAGAAGCAGGTGGCGGAGCTGCGCAACCTCGCGCAACGCGTGGACTACGTCGTCGGCTACATCTCCAGCGGCGATTGCCTGGCGGTGGCGCCGGTGGCCGAAGAGCTGAAAAAGCTCACTGTGCTGTTCGACTGCGGCACGCCCCGCATCTTCGAGGACGCGTCCTACAAGTACGTGTTCCGCACCGGCCCTCCCGGGACCATGGACAACACCTCCGCCGCGCTCTACGCGCTCGAGCGCCACCCGAACGTCAAGTCCATCGCCGGAATCAACCAGAATTATGCCTGGGGGCAGGACTCCTGGACCGACTTCGAGGCGGCGATGAAGGCCTTGAAGCCCGGCATCGAGGTGAAGACCTCGCAGATGACCAAGCTGTTCGCCGGCCAGTTCGGCGCCGAGATCTCGACGCTGCTTTCCTCGGGCGCGGAGCTGATTCATTCCAGCTTCTGGGGCGGCGACCTCGAGGGGCTGGTGCTGCAGGGGGCGCCGCGCGGGCTGTTCCAGAAGCACATCGTGGTCCTTTCGGCGGGCGAGCCGGGGATCAACCGCCTGGGAACCCGGATCCCCGACGGCACCATCATCGGCGCGCGCGGCCCCTTCGGTCCGTTTGCGCCCGACACCGAGTTCAACCGCTGGTTCAAGACCACGTTCCAGGATCGCTATAACCTGCCGCCGAACTACGCTTCGTACAAGGCGACCAACGCGCTGCTGGGCCTGAAGGCGGCCTACGAGAAGGCGCAGAAGGCGGGCGCGGCAAACCCGAGCCAGGAACAGATCATCGCGGCGTTCGAGAACCTGAGCTTCGAGGGCGTCGGCGGCACGGTGAAGTTGTCGCTGGGCAAGGGCCATCAGGCGACCATGGAAAATGCCATCGGCACCGCGAAGACGGTCGGCGGCGAGCTGCGCATCGTGGACGTGAAGCGCTATGCACCCGAGCAGATCAATCCGCCGGAAGGCTTGAAGAGCGAAGCTTGGATCAAATCAGGTTTCAGAAAATAGTTGAATAACCTCCTCGCCGTCGTCTTCGACGGCGTCGTCTATTCCTCGTGGCTGTTCCTGATGGCCGCGGGGCTCACGCTGATCTACGGCGTGATGAAGATCCTCAACATCGCGCACGGCAGCCTGTATGCCCTGGGCGGCTACACCGCGGCCACCATCGCAGGCGCCTGGCTCGCCGCGGGGCAGGCGGCGATCGGCAGCTATGCCATGCTGGTGCTGGCGGCGCTGCTGGTCGGCGTCGTCATGGGCCCGCTGCTGGAGCGCGGACTGCTCAAGTGGATGTACGGCAAGGACGAGGTGGTGCTGCTGCTCGTCACCTACGCCGCGTTCCTCATCCTGGAGGATGCGATCAAGCTCATCTGGGGCGTGGAATCGATGCTGCTGCCCGATCCGTACTCGCTGCCCGGCAATTTCCACATCGGGACGCTCGCCTACCCGGTCTATAACCTGCTGTTGATCGCGATGGCGATCCTCGTCGGGCTGGCGCTCGCCTGGGCTCTGTACCGCACGCGGCAAGGCAAGCTCCTGCTCGCCGTGATCCACGACCGCGAGATGAGCGCCACGATGGGCATCAACGTCAACCGGGTCTACCTCGCCACCTTCACCGTCGGCTCGATGCTGGCGGCGCTGGGCGGCGCGCTCACCGCGCCGATGATTGCGGTCTCGCCGGGCATCGGGGTGGAAGTGATCGTGCTCTCCTTCGCGGTGGTGGTGGTCGGCGGGCTGGGGAGCCTCGGTGGCGCGGCGATCGGCGCGCTGATGGTCGGGATCGTGCGCTCGGCCGCGGTGCGCTACTGGCCGGAAGCCGAGCTGTTCACCATCTATTTCGTCATGGCGCTGGTGCTGATCGCGCGGCCCAAGGGCCTGTTCAGCGCCCCGGAGGCGCGCAAGATATGAGCCGCGACCGCACGCTGCCTGCATTGGCGGTCGCTTGCGCGCTGCTGCTCGCGGCGGCGGCGCTCGCGCCGCAATGGCTCCTCTTCCTGCTGGCGCTCGCGCTCGCCAAGGGCCTGGTGGTGCTCGGGCTGGTGCTGCTCATGCGCACCGGGCTGGTGTCGTTCGGGCAGGGGCTGTACTTCGGCCTGGGCGCCTATGCCGCGGCGCTGCTCTCGCATCGCGCCGGGTTCGCCGACGCGGCCTTGATGATCGTCGCCGGAACCGTGTGCGCCGCGGCGGTGGCCGCCATCCTCGGGCTGCTGCTGGCGCGCTACCGCGAGATCTTCTTCGCCATGCTGTCGCTCGCGTTTTCGATGATCCTGTACGGCGCGCTGGTGAAGAGCGCCGCGCTCGGCAGCACCGATGGCTTCAACCTGCACGCCAAGGCGTTCGCCGGGATGGCGCTCGCCGCGGGGCTCGAGCGGCGCGTGTTCTTCGCGGTCTCGGTGGTCGCGATGTTCTGCGTCGCGTGGCTGCTGCACCGCTATCTGGCCTCGCACTGGGGCAGGCTATCGGCCGCGATCCGCGACAACGAGCTGCGCGTCGAGTATCTCGGTGCTTCGGTGTACCGCGTGGTCTATGTGAATTACGTCGCGGCAGGAGCGCTCGCGGGGATGGGCGGCGCGTTCGCCGCGCTGGCGGTGGGCCACGTCGACCCGGAGACCGCCTACTGGACCACCTCGGGCGAGTTCGTGTTCATCGCCATCCTCGGCGGCACCGGCAACGTGCTGGCGCCGTTCCTGTCGGCCGCCGTCTTCGAGGGGCTGCGCACCGTCGCGAACCAGTACGCGCCCAACGTCTGGCAGATGTCGCTCGGCCTGGCGATGCTGGCGATCATCATGTTCCTGCCCGGCGGCCTGTGGACCCTGCTGCGCAGGCGCAGTGCGGCATGAGCGCCATCCTGGTCTGCGAGGCCCTGCACAAGAGCTTCGGCGCAGTGAGCGCCGCCGCCGATGTCAGCCTGTCGTTCGAACGCGAGAGCGTGACCAGCCTGATCGGCGCCAACGGCGCCGGCAAGACCACCTTGCTCAACATGGTCACGGGTTACCTGCGGCCCGACAGCGGTCGCATCCTCTTCGACGGCCGCGAGCTGGTCGGCCTCGACCCGCGCCGCATCACCGCGCTCGGCATGTCGCGCTCGTTCCAGATCCCGCAGCTGTTTCATTCGCTCAGCGTGCGCGAAAACCTGCTGGTCGCCGAAGGCATCGCGGCAGCGGAGCGCGCCGAGGAGGCGACCGACGAGGTGCTCAGGCGCTTCAACCTGGCGCAGTATGGCGCGCAGCCAGCCGCGCTGCTGCCCGAGGGCGTGCGCAAGCTGCTGGACGTGGCGATGGCGCTGGTCGCCAAGCCCAAGGTGCTGCTGCTCGACGAACCGACCAGCGGCGTCGCCGCCGACGAGAAGTACGGCATCATGGATCTGGTCATGGGCGCGGTGCGCGGCCAGGGCGTCACGGTACTGTTCGTCGAGCACGACATGGACATCGTGTCGCGCTACTCCGGGCGCGTGGTCGCGTTCTACGACGGCCGCGTGATCGCCGACGGCGAGCCGGGCAAGGTGCTCGGCGACGCCGAGGTGCGGCGCTACGTGATCGGCGAGGAGGCGCATGCTTAGGCTGGAGGGCGTCTCGGTTTCGATCGGGCCGGTCGGGATCCTGCGCAACGTCAGCATGCAGATCGGATCCGGCCAGTTCGCCGGCCTGATTGGCCGCAACGGCGCCGGCAAGACCACCCTGATGCGCTCGATCATGGGGGTCCTGCCCTGCCGCGAAGGCGCGCTGGAGCTCGACGGCGCGGCGCTGCGCCCGATGCCGACCCACGGGCGCGTCGCGCTGGGCGTCGGCTACATGCCCGAGGACCGCAGGCTGGTTCCCGGTCTCTCGGTCGAGGAGAACGTGCTGCTGCCGGCGTGGGCGACGCGGCTGCCCGATGCGGCCGCGCGGCTGGCGCGCGTGTACCAGGCAATTCCCGAAGTGAAGCAGTTCCGCGCGCGCCGCGCGCTGCAGCTCTCCGGCGGCGAGCAGAAACTCGTCGCGCTCGCGCGCGCGATGATGGCCGGAACGCGGCTGCTGCTGCTCGACGAGCCGTTCGAAGGCGTGGCGCCGGTGCTCGCGCGACGCCTCGCCGAGGTGATCGCGTCGCTGCGACAGACCGGCCTTACGGCAATCATCGCCGAATCGAGCCTGACGCACGCGCACGGATTGTTCGACCGCGTTTTCGTCATCGACCGCGGCGAGGTCGCGCCGCGGCACTGAATGGGAGGAGGGAAACCATGAAACGCTTTCTTGCAGCGCTGGCGTTGGCGCCCTGCCTGGCGCTCGCGCAGGCCTACCCGACAAAGCCCGTGCGCCTCATCGTGCCTTTCCCGCCGGGCGGCACCACCGACCTGATCGCGCGCATGGTGCAGGCCAAGTTCCAGGAGTTCATCGGCACGCAGGTGCTCATCGAGAACAGGGGCGGCGCCGGCGGCTCGATCGGGGCAGGGGAAGCCGCGCGCTCGGCGCCCGACGGCTACACGCTGCTGATGGTGTTCGACACGCATGCGGTCAACCACCACCTGTACAAGGAAGCGCCCGATCCGTTCAAGACGCTCGATCACCTGATGCTAATGGTGACCTCGCCCAGCACGCTCGTCGCCGCATCGAGTTTCGCGCCGGGCAACCTGCGCGAGCTGGTGGATAGCGCGAGGGCGGACGCAGGCAAGGTCACTTACGCCACCGCCGGAGCCGGCAGCTCGAATCACATGGGCGCGCTGTTGCTCGAGCAGTACGCCGGTATCCGCATGACGCATGTGCCCTACAAGGGGGGCGGCCCGATGGTCCAGGCGCTGCTCGGCAACCAGGTGGACATTTGCCTCATGTCCACGCCCTTGATCCTGCCGCACATCCAGGCCGGCAAGGTGAAAGCGATCGCGGTGGGCGGCAAGCAGCGCCTTGCGCAACTGCCGGACGTGCCGACGCTCGCCGAGACCTATCCCGGCTTCGAGCAGGTGTCCTGGTTCGGGTTGCTGACGCCGGTCGGCGTGCCGAAAGAGATCTCCGCGCGCATCCACCGCGACATGGCGCGCACGCTGCAGGTGCCCGAAGTGCGCCAGCGGTTGACCGAGAGGGGCTTCGAGGTGCTGGCCAGCTCTCCCGAGGAGTTCCTGCGCTTCGTGCGCGCGGAGTCCGACAAGCTCGGCAAGCTCATCCGCGACAGCGGCATCAAGGTGGAGTGACGCGCTTGAAGGCTTTCACCTACGTCGGGCTCCCGGCCCGGGTCGTGTTCGGCGTGGGCGCGCTTGCACAGCTGCCCGCCGAACTCGACCGGCTTGGGGCGAAGCGGGCTCTGCTCCTCTCGACGCCGGAGCAGTCGGACGCCGTGCGCCGGGTCGCGGCCAGCCTCGGCGATCGCGCCGCCGGGGTGTACGACAAGGCCGCGATGCACGTGCCGATCGAGGTCGCGGAGGACGCGCGCCGCGTGGCGCGCGAACTGCAGGCCGACGTCGGCATCACGGTGGGCGGCGGCTCGACGACTGGCCTGGGCAAGGCGATCGCGCTCACCTCCAGCCTGCCTATCCTCGCCGTGCCCACCACCTACGCCGGCTCCGAGATGACGCCGATCTACGGCTTGACCGAAGGCGGCATGAAGAAGACCGGGCGCGATGCGCGCGTGCTGCCGCGCACGGTGATTTACGACCCGTCGCTGACCGTCAGCCTGAGCGCCGCGCTGTCCGCGGCGAGCGGCATGAATGCCATCGCGCACTGCGTGGAGGCGATGTACGCGCAGGATGCCAACCCGATCATTTCGCTGATGGCGGAGGAGGGGATACGGGCGTTGGCAGCGTCATTGCCGATCATCATCCGAAACCCGAAAGACCTTGAAGCCAGGAGCGAAGCGCTCTACGGCGCCTGGCTCGCTGGCATCTCGCTCGGCGCCGCCGGCATGGCGCTGCACCACAAGCTCTGCCACACCCTCGGCGGCACCTGGAACCTGCCGCATGCGGAAACGCACGCGATCGTCCTGCCGCATGCGGCGCGCTACAACCGCGACGCCGCGCCGGAGGCGATGGCGCGCATCGCGCGCGCACTTGGCGCGAAGGACGCGCCCACGGGTCTGTACGATCTGGAGCTGAAGCTCGGGTTGAAGATGAAGCTGGCGGACCTTGGAATAAAAGCAGCCGATCTCGTGTACGCGGCGCGTATCGCCACCGAGGCGCCTTATCCCAATCCGGCGGCCATCGACTACGCGCAAGTGCTGGAACTCCTGCAGAACGCCTTTGCCGGCCGGCGCCCGGCGTAGAATCGCGATCATGGGATGTCATCTCAAGCAAGGCGGCGGGCTGTACCCGCGGTTGCGCATCGGCGCGGTGCTGCTGGCCGCCGGTGAAGGCC
>Ga0137436_1000443_pt1 | contig 12226 bp, 10 predicted proteins | sample EasRivERMGT119_2_FD_102328 | JGI IMG/M metagenome (GOLD analysis project Ga0137436, IMG submission 102328) | Soil microbial communities from meander-bound floodplain in the East River, Colorado, USA - East River MetaG ERMGT119_2 | ecosystem: Environmental > Terrestrial > Soil > Floodplain ...
GCTACAAGAACTGATTCCCTACACGCGATACCCCACCAGCACCCGACACGGCACGCTCTCGACCCGATCTTCTTCCAGGCCCCACGCGGTGAGTCTCCCGCCGTAGACGCACGCCGAGTCGAGCCCCATCGTGCGCTCGGTCCGGTAATACCCGCGCATCGCCCAGTGCCCGTGAACGACGAAGTGATCCCCCTTGTAGAAGTCGTCCCAGGGGCGGAAGGGCGGCGGGGCGTCGTCGGGCTTGCCGCCGAACTTGACCTGGTTGCCGGCAGCGTCGCAGCAGCGGACGCGCGTGAGGAACGCCAGCTCGGGCGTCTGGAGCCAGTCGAGGTTGCGCTCCTTCGATTCGAGCAGCGTGGCAACCTCTTCGACGCTGCGCCAGGCCGGGTTGACGCCCGCGTGGAGCAGCGCGACGTCGCGGAGCCCGCCCTCGCGGCGGAAGATCTCGATCGCGGGCGCGGCGCGGAGGACGTCGAGGAGCGAGTCGACGTCCGGGTCGGCGAACAGCTCCTCAAGCTTGTCCCTGCGGCGCGGGACGCGCCCCGCTTGGGCGAGCAGCGCGTAGACGTCGTGGTTCCCGATGACGCAACGGCCGCCGGCCTCGCGCCAGAGCTTGAGCGTCCGGGCGGACTCGGGGCCGGTGTTGACGAGGTCGCCGCACGACCAGAGCACGTCGGTGCCGGGATCGAACCGGATGAGCTTGAGGAGGTCGTCCAGCTCGCGCACGCAGCCGTGGACGTCCCCGACGATCCAGCGCATACGCGCATCGTACACGTGCGGTTACCATGCGCCCGTGAAGCTCATCCAGATCCCGTTCAGCCACAACTGCATCAAGGTCCGGGTCGCGCTCCAGATCAAGGGCCTCCCCTACGAGGTCGAGAACATCCGGCCGATGGACCGCTCGGAGGTCATCCGCGTCTCGGGGCAGGGCCTGGTCCCGGTGCTCGTGGACGGCGAGCGGGCGGTCGCCGACTCGACCGCCATCCTTCTCTATCTGGAGGAGCGGCAGCCGGAGCCGCCGCTCGTGCCCCGGGACCCGGCGGCGCGCGATCTCTGCCTCCTTCTTGAGGATTGGGCGGATCGGGCGTTCATGGAGTCCTCGCGGCGGATCGCCTACCAGACGATCACCTCGGTCCCGGGGCTGCTCGCGTCGCTTTTCTTCCCGAACGAGCGGGGGCTCAAGGCGCGGCTCATGGAGCGGATCGCCCGGAATCGCGTGCGTAAGCGCTTTCGATTCAGCGCGGAGCGTTACCCGAAGGACGTGGCCGACGTGAGGCGGGCCGCCGCTCTTGCCGTGGAGCGGATCGGCGGCAGAAGGTGGCTCATGGACCAGGGGCCGACGGTCGCCGACATCGCCCTCGCCACCATGTCCGCTCCTCTCGCGGCCGACCGGTCCTTGCGGGCGGACCCCGCGGTCGCCACCTTGCTCACGTGGGGAGAGAAGCTCGTCCCCGCAGACGTCGTCGCGCTCTACCGGAGGTGAGCGGGGTTGGTAGAATGACGGTCCGACGGAGGGGCACGGGTTGTCCGACCTGATCTGGAGTCAGAACGAGCTCGTCCACTTCACGAAGTGGGAAGACCCCGAAGTGCGGTTCTGGGCGGTCGACCGTCTCATCCGCCACTTCCCCGAGGAGTGCTGCGACGACATCGAGAAGTTCGTCCTCGAGGAGCACGACGTCACTCCGGAGCGGGTGGCCCGGCACCTGGGCGAGCACGGTGCGGCGCGCCACCACGCGATTCTGATCCGCGGGTTCAAGCTGCTCCGCGGCACGACGCCGGGGGTGTGCCTGCAGGCGCTGTCCCGCCTGGGGTACCCGGGGACCGTCGACCTCGCGGCGACCCTGCTTCATCGGGGCGACCTGCCCGACGCGGCGGTGGCGATCGTCATCGAGGTCCTCGCCGACCTCGGCACGCTTCCCGCGCGCAACCTGGTCCGCGAGTTCCTCGACCGCAAGCGCGAGCTGCTCAGCGAGCCGACCGCGCTGCGCGGGGTCCTCAAGATCGTCGACGCCGCGGAGATTCCGGACGTCATCGGCCGCTTCGTGACCGCGCTCCAGTGGCGCGGCGGCGCGCACCGCGCCGGCGAAGGTTTTCGGACCCTGATGGACGGCCTGACGATCGACGACGCCGGATGGTGCTTCCGGACGGGGCCCTCGGGACGGATCGAGCTTCGCAAGACGGTCAAGGCCGTGGAATCTGGCTACGACTGCGACATCCTCGCCGCGATGGGCGAGACGACGATCAAGCAGATCGCGCAGCGCTTCCGCGCCGCGGACCACGGCGACATCGTCAAGGCGATCGCGGATTGGACGCGAGGCGCCGCGGCGAAGATCAAGCCCGAGCCCCAGGACGACATGACCAAGCGGATCTCCGCGGCGGTCGGCGCCTTCGCGTCGCCGCCCGTCGTCGAGGCCTCCGAGAAGCTCGGGCACCAGTTCCAGCAGTGGGTGGTGGGCTTCGAGCTCTCCGCCGCTTTCGCGGTCGCGCGTTACCTGAACCCGCGCTTGGCACTGCGGCGCGCGCGGGGGGACCTCGACAAGCTGCTCAAGCTGGCCGAGGTGGAGACCGCCTTCCTCGTGCCCGACCTTCCCGCGGCGATCGCGGTGGTTTGCCGCGAGGACGAGAAGCGCAGCCGTAAGGCGCAGGACTGGTGCCTGCGCCTGCTCGAGTCCCAGGGGCCCTTCTTCCCGAAGGTCGTGGCGCTCGAGACCCTGGGAGAGCTCCGCGCGGTCCATTTCATCCCGGAGGTCATGGAGTACCTCTCCGACGAGAATTCCTACGTGTACGGGGCCGCGGAGCGCGCGCTCTCCCTCATGGGAGAGGCGATCGTCCCTCCCGTCCGGGCGAAGATCGAGGCGAGGAGCCTCGACCCCGACGTGGCGCACTCGCTGCTCGTGCTGCTGTGCGACATCGGAACGCGGAGCGCCTACGACGCGGTGACCTCGAACCTCGAGTGGTTCATGGAAGAGGTGGGGCCCGGCTCCACCGCCGAGTGGGTCAGCCTGTTCGGCACCCAGGAGCTGATCGATCCGCTGCGCGACTGGCTCGAGGAGGACCCCGCCATGGTCGGCCAAGGCGTGCTTCTCCTCGGCGCGATCCACAACGTGCGGATCCCGGAGGAGGACGAGATCCTCCGCGCGATCGAGGACGAGCGTCAGCGTCTCGAGTCCGATCCCCAGGCGGGCGACGATTCCGGAACCGACCGGGACGGCGGCAGCTCCGTCAACTAGCCTGCCGTCGAGGTGGCCTTGCCCCCCTTTCCGAAGGAGCGCGTCCGCAACATCGGCATCGTCGCGCACATCGACGCGGGCAAGACGACCACGAGCGAGCGCTTCCTCTTCTATACCGGCCGCAGCCACAGGATGGGCGAGGTCCACGACGGTCAGGCCGTCATGGACTTCCGCCCCGACGAGCGCGACCGGGGGATCACGATCTCCGCCGCCGCGACCACGCTGGTGTGGCGCGACCACCGGATCAATCTCATCGACACGCCGGGGCACGTGGACTTCACCGCGGAGGTCGAGCGGGCGCTGCGTGTGCTCGACGGCGCCGTCGTGATCTTCGACGGGGTCGAGGGGGTCGAGCCGCAGTCCGAGACCGTGTGGCACCAGGCCGACCGCTACGGCGTCCCGCGCATCGCGTTCGTCAACAAGATGGACCGGATCGGAGCGGACTTCGACGGGGCGATCGCGGGCATCGAGGATCGATTGGGCGCCAAGCCGATCCCGATCCAGATCCCCGACGGCGCCGCGGAGACGTTCGCCGGGATCGTGGACCTGGTCGAGGAACGCTATCTCACCTTCGACGACGACTCACTCGGCCAGAAGGTCGAAGCGGGGCCCGTGCCGGAGCACCTCGCGGAGATCGCCGCCGCGAAGCGCGCGGTGATGATCGAGCGCCTGGCGGAGCTGCACGATCCGCTCGCCGAGACCTTCCTCGCGGAGCTCCCGATCTCGAAGGAGGCGATCCACGACGCGCTGCGCGCGGTGACCGTGGGTCGCAAGGCGGTCCCGGTGCTGTGCGGGGCTGCTCTGCGGAATGCCGGGATCCAGCCGCTGCTCGACGCGGTGTGCGCGTACCTGCCGTCGCCGATCGAGGTGGGTCCCGCGCAGGGGGTCGATCCGAGAGACGGAAGCCCCGTCCTCCGCGAGCCCACCGACGCGGCGCCGTTCTCGGCGCTCGTGTTCAAGATCCAGGCGGGTACTGCGGCCGACCTGTTCTACCTCCGCGTCTACTCGGGGAAGCTCGCCTCGGGGGAGCGCGCGTGGAACCCTCGGACGAAAGAGCGCGAGCGGCTCCGCCGCGTGCTGAGGATGCACGCCGACCGCGGGGAGGCGGTGGAGGAGATCGAGGCGGGGGACATCGTCGCGGTCGCGGCCCTTCACAAGACGATGACCGGCGACACCTTGTGCGAGGAAGGGCGGCCGGTCCTCCTCGAGGCGATCCAATTCCCGCAGACGGTCGTCTCGATCGCGATCGAGCCGCGCACGAGCGGCGATCGCGACAAGCTCGCCGAGCTCGTGCCGCGGCTGCAGCGTGAGGATCCGACCCTCGCCGCCTCGGTCGACCCGGACACCGGACAGACGCTCCTGTCGGGGATGGGGGAGCTTCACCTCGAGGTGACCCTCAACCGACTCGAGCGCGAGTTCGGCGTCCGCCTCGCCTCGGGGAAGCCGCGCGTCTCGTACCGGGAGACCGTGCGCGCGTCCGGGACGGGGACCGCGGAGTACCGGCGCCAGGTCGCGGGCGAGCAGCTCTTCGCGCGCGTCACGCTCTCGATCGAGCCCCTCGCGGATGCGGGGGCGGTCGCCGAGGTCGCCAACGCCCTGGCCCCGGGCGCGATTCCCGGCGCGTTTCTCCCGGCGATCCTGGACTCGATGGCCAACGCCGCGAGCGGAGGGGGCGCGTTCGGCTACCCGGTGACCGGCGTGCGGATCAGGCTCGACGCGGCGAGCTTCGACGAAGCCGGACAGCCCGAGATCGCGCTCAACTCGGCGGCGAGCCACGCCTTCCGCGACGCGATCCAGGCCGGAGGACCGGTCGTGCTCGAGCCCTACGGCCGCCTCGAGATCCGCGTCCCGGAAGAGTACGTCGGCGCTGTGATGAAGACCCTCCAGCAGCGGCGTGCCGTCGTGTCGGACACCGGCTACGTGAAAAACGCCGCCGTGATCCGCGGCGTCGCGCCGATCGGCGAGATGTTCGGCTACTTGACGAGCCTGCGATCCCACACGCAGGGGCGGGGCTCGTTCGCGCTGGAACCGCTGGATTACCGGCCCCTTCCGGACAATCTCGTCGCCCTCCACCACGTCCGCTTGCTCGGGTGAGCTCCCCGCCTCCTTGACACCTCCCGGGCCTGGTCTTAACCCAGGCGGCGTCGCAATGAGAATCGGGCGACAGGAGAGAGGAAGGAGACGATGACCATGACACTCGTGAGATGGGATCCGTCCCAGGCCTGGGCGCCTGCGGTGGATATCTTCGAGAAGGACCACGACCTCGTCATCCGGGCGGAGCTGCCCGGCGTGAACAAGGACGACATCGACGTCGGTATCGAAGACGGCGTGCTGACGCTGCGCGGCGAGCGCAAGCGCGAGGCCGAGGTCGAGGACGGAAGCGCGTACCGCCTCGAGCGCGTGTACGGCGCGTTCACGAGGAGCTTTACGCTCCCGACGACGGTGGACGCTTCGAAGATCGAGGCCGCCTACAAGGACGGCGTGCTGCAGGTAACCGTTCCGAAGCTCGAGGCCGCCAAGCCCAAGAAGGTCCAGATCAAGGCTGCGTAACTCCACTCAGGATTTTTCGCGCCCCGGTGGCCTCCGGCCCCCGGGGCGCTTAGTATTTGGACGAACCCACGGAAAGGACGCGAACTGAGATGGCTTCCACCGAATCCGTCCACGTGCCCGCCGAGCTCGGCGTCCTGCCGCTGCGCAACAGCGTGCTGTTTCCGCACGCGATCATGCCGATCTCCGTCGGCAGGCGGAAGACGCTCAACCTCCTCGACGACGTCGTCGGCGAGAGCAAGCTCATCGCCGTCGTCTCGCAGCGCAACCCCTCCGAGGACGACCCGGAGCCCGGAGGCATGTATCGCGTCGGCACCGCGGCGCGCATCCTCAAGGTGGTCAAGCTCAACGGGAACAACGTCAACCTGATCATCCAGGGGCTGCGACGCATCCGCGTGGATCGGTTCACGGCGAGCGAGCCTTTCATGAAGTCGTCCGTCACCGCCTTGGACGAGATCCTCGAAGGCGGCGTCGACCTCGACGTGTCGATCCGGAGCCTGATCGGCCAGTTCCAGCGGCTCGTCCAGAACTCGCAGAACATCTCGAACGACCTCGGCGAGATGGTCCTCTCCGCAGGTGCAGGGGATCCCGCCCGGTTGTCCGACCTCGCGGCGTCGGTGCTCAACATCGCGGTCGAGGAGAAGATCGGGCTGCTCGAGAGGAACAACGTCAAGGACCGCATCCAGAAGCTGGTCGAGATCGTCACGCGCGAAGTCGAGCTCCAGGAGATCTCGTCGCGCATCCAGTCGCAAGTCGCCGACGAAGTCGGGAAGACCCAGCGGCAGTACTACCTGCGCGAGCAGATGAAGGCGATCCAGAAGGAGCTCGGCGAGGACGACGACCGGCAGCAGGAGATCGAGGAGTTCCGGAAGAAGATCGATGCCGCGCAGATGCCCGAGGAAGCCAAGAAGGTGGCCGACAAGGAGCTCGACCGGCTCAGCAAGATGCCGCCGCAGGCCGCCGAGTACACGGTCTCGAGGACGTACCTCGACTGGCTCGTCTCCCTGCCGTGGTCGATCGAGACCGACGACAAGCTGGACGTCCGCGAGGCGCGGACGATCCTCGACGAGGACCACTACGACCTGGAGAAGGTCAAGGACCGCATCCTCGAGTTCCTCTCGGTCCGGGCGCTCAAGAAGGACCTCAAGGGCCCGATCCTCTGCCTCGCCGGCCCTCCCGGCGTCGGCAAGACCTCGCTCGGGAAATCGATCGCGCGCGCCATGGGGCGCAAGTTCGGCCGGATCTCCCTCGGAGGCATCCGCGACGAAGCCGAGATCCGGGGCCACCGGCGCACCTACATCGGCTCCCTCCCGGGCCGCGTGATCCAGGGGATCAAGCGGGCGGGGACCAAGAACCCGGTCATCGTCCTGGACGAGATCGACAAGGTCGGGACCGACTTCCGGGGCGACCCGTCCTCGGCGCTGCTCGAGGTGCTCGACCCGGAACAGAATTTCGCCTTCTCGGACCACTACCTCGAGGTGCCCTTCGACCTCAGCAAGGTGTTCTTCATCACGACCGCCAACGTCCTCGACACCGTGCCGCCGCCCCTACGGGACCGGATGGAGGTCCTGCGCCTCCCGGGTTACACCGAGGAGGAGAAGCTCGAGATCGCCAAGGCGCACATCGTGAGGCGGCAGATCGAGGAGCACGGCCTGAAGCCCGAGCAGATCGAGTTCGTCGAGGACGGCATCCGCACCATCATCAACGACTACACGCGCGAGGCGGGCGTGCGGAACCTCGATCGCGAGATCGCCAACATCTGCCGCAAGGTCGCGCGCAAGGTCGTCGAGGGCGAAACGCAGAAGATCGTGCTCACGCCGCAGGCGGTTGCCGAGTTCCTCGGCCCGGCCCGCTTCTTCCGCGAGATCGCCGAGCGGACCGACCGCAGCGGCGTCGCGGTCGGCCTCGCCTGGACATCGTTCGGTGGGGAGATCCTCTTCGTCGAGTCCACCCGGATGCGGGGGCGCGGCAAGGTGACGATCACCGGGCGGCTGGGCGACGTCATGCGGGAGTCCGCTCTCGCGGCCCTCTCGTGGATCCGCTCCAACGCGGGAGCCCTCGGGCTCGACGAAGCGATCTTCGACAGGAGCGACTTCCACATCCACGTTCCCGCGGGGGCGACTCCGAAGGACGGGCCCTCGGCGGGCGTGACGCTGACGGTCTCGCTCGTCTCGCTCCTCACGGGCTTGCCGGTTCCCTCCGATCTGGCGATGACCGGTGAGATCACGCTGCGGGGCAAGGTTCTCCCCGTCGGCGGGATCAAGGAGAAGGTGATCGCCGCCAAGTCCGCGGGGATCAGCACCGTGATCCTCCCGGACAAGAACGAGAAGGATCTCGAGGACGTGAGCGATCCGGTGAAGGCCGCGCTCACCTTCCGGTTCATCTCGGAGATCGACCAGGTGCTCGACCTGGCCTTCGGCCCCGGGCTGAGGGAGCGGGCGCGATTCCTGCGAGATTCTGCGGCTAATCCCGGGACCGGCAACCTCGTCCCCGCCGATGACGACGAAGCGGTCGATATCGAGCCGGCGGGGCGGACCACACCGGTCGAGGCCGACTGAGTTGCGCCTCGCCGCGGCAGGATTTAAACTGCCTCCGTCTTGACGCAGCAGCTGTTCCGCACGTGACCGAAAGGACCACCTGATGCGGCATGTCAGCCGCCTCCGGTGGTTTTTTTCGTTTCGGGAGGATCGCGGCGTCGAGCCCGGCGCGCCAAGTTTGACGCGACGTACAGCAAGCGAGGTCGGAGTACCGAGCAAGGAGGTTTCGACAGTGGCCAAGGGAAGAGTGAAGTGGTTCAACAACAGCAAGGGGTACGGTTTCATCGCGCGTGAGGACGGACCGGACGTCTTCGTCCACTACTCCGCGATCCACGCCGAGGGTTACAAGACCCTGGACGAAGGGACCGAAGTCGAATTCGAGATCAAGGAGGGTCCGAAGGGGCCGCAGGCCGAGAACGTCGTCCGCGTCGGCTGATATCCACCAACGACGACAACCGAAAGCCCCGGGAGCGTATGCTCCCGGGGTTTTTCTTTTTGGGGAGATCGCGGTGAAGCTCTCGTTCGGGCCGGGCCGTGGCCGACGGGCGCGTCGCGCGGCGGTGGTCGCGCTCGAAGGCTCGCCGCCGCGCGACCTGCGCTCCGCCCTCGCCCTCGCCCACACCTACGACCGGAACCCTCTGCTCGTGGCGGTCGACGGTGGGCTCGCCACGTGCCGCGCGATCCGTCGCCGGCCTGGGCTGTTCGTCGGGGACCTCGACTCCGCGCGGCGGCCGCCGCCCGGGGTCGACGCGCGCATCTACCCGATCGAGAAGGACTTCAGTGATTTCGCGGGCGCGCTTGCGGAGATCGAGAGCCGCGGTGCCGGGATCGTGGTCGTCGCGGGGCTTCTCGGAGGACGCTTGGACCACGAGTGGGCGAACCTCCTCGAGGTCGGCGCCGCGGCGAAGCGTTTCACCGGCATCCTCGCGCCTTCGGCCCGGGGGCTGGTTGCCGTGACCTCGCGGGGCCTCACCGCCTCCACGACTCCACGCCGTTTCGTCTCCTTGTTCGCAGCCGGAACCGGCGCTCGCGTCACGCTGCGCGGGACGTGGTGGACGCTCGAGCGCGCGCGGCTGAAGCCCGGATCCCGCGGCCTTTCGAACGTCACCGGGAGCTCGCTCACCCTCGTCGTCCACGAGGGCGTGGCGGTGATGGTCTTTCCCGCGCCCCTCGCCTGAGGTCAGCGGACGCCGATCTCGTCGAAGAACTCCAGGATCTCGCGCGCCACGCGATCGCGCCTGAGCACGACCGTCGCGTGCCCTGCCTCGAGCCACACGGACCGCCTCGGTGAGAGCGCACGCTCGAGACGCTCGCCCGACGGGGCGGGGTCGACGCGATCGTGCCGTCCGGCGATGTACAGCACGGGGCGTCCGGCCAGCGCCGGCGCATAGCGCTCGAGCTGGATCGCCTCGACCATCCGCTCCAGCCGATCTCTCTCGAGGCCGGCGCGGCGCATTCCCTCGACCGTCCCGCTACCGAGCGCGCCCTCGAAGAGGCCGTGGGCGTAGCGGTTCGTCGAGGAGATCGCGACGAGCGGCAGGCCGTCGAGCTCCCCGGACGCCGCCGCCAGGATCGACTGGAACGCGCCGAGGGAAAAACCGATGACGGCCGCCGGCTCCAGCCCCGTCAGCGACGGCAGCCCGTTCATGAGCGCCTTGTGGTCCCACGACCACTGTCGCAGCGCCTCGAACAGCCGCCACGGGTTCGGATTGACCATCCCCTCGCTCGGATACTGGCCCTTCGGCGTGCGATCGAAGTGGTAGGGCGCCGCGAGGATCACGACCGGGAACCGGCGCGCGAGAGGCGCCACGAACCATTCCCACACGGGCCAGTGCTTCTGCATGAGCGCGTGGTGGAACACGATCGCCTTGCGGTCGGGTCGCGGGCTCGCGGCCGGCACGATCCGGACCGCCACGCGGTCGTTCGCGGCGAAGCCCGAAGGCAAGGGGGAGTCGAACGCGAAGGAGCGTGCGTTGCGGACCGTGATGTTGTCCGGGCGCAGCCCCGCCGGCGGCTTGAGGAACCCTAGGAAGTCGGCGCTCGCCGCGAGGCACAGCTGCTCCGCTTCGTCGACGCCGCCGGGGCCGAAATGACGCATCGGCTCGGGGTGCCGGCCGACACCGATGATCCGGTTCTTCAGCCGCATCGAATGCTCGAGGGCGTGAATCAGTCGACGAGCCACAGACGATCCTGCGAGCGCGAGAGGAACCGCGCTCCGCTGTCGGTCACCGCGACGATGTCTTCGCAGGTCGCGATCCCGTGGCCCGCTACGGTCAGGCGCGGCTCGATCGTGAAGCACTGCCCGGCCTCGATCGGAAGGTGCGGCGTTTGCCCGTAGCGCTCCCACCGCGGCAGGAGGCCGGCGCCGCCGTCGTGCGCCACGCGCCCGATCTGATGGCCCGTGCCGTGCGGATACTCGGCGTACCCCGCACCCGTGACGACACCGCGCGCGACGTCGTCGATCTCGGCCCCGGTCGCTCCGGGCTTCAGCGCCCCTGCGGCGTCGCGGATCGACTTGAGGATGGTGTCGAAGCCTCGCTGCACCGGCTCGGGTGCCGCCGTCTCGCCGGGTCGCAGGACGTACCAGGTCCGCTGGAGGTCGGAGCAGTACCCCTCCCGGCGCACGCCGAAATCGACGTTGACGATGTGCCCCCGCTCGATCGCGCGGTCGGTGGGGCCCGCGTGTGCCCCCGCGGAATCGGGGCCCGTGAACACGGCGGGACAGTGATCGGCGTCCCACGCGGGAGTCAGGCCGCGGCGCTCCATCTCCTCGACGATCATCGCGGCGAACTGGCGCTCGGTGAGCCCGGCACGCAGCCGGGGCGTCACGGCCTCGAAGATCGCGACCGTGGCCTCGCACGCCTTGCGGATCCGCTCCTGCTCGGCGTCCGTCTTCCGGCCCCTCAGAGCGGCGATCAATCGCTCCGCGCTGACGAGACGATCCACGTAGGGCGTTCCCTCCAGGCTCCGGCGGAGCGACAGCCACTGCCCGTGCGTCAGCCCGTCCGCGGCGGCGTCGCTCTCCGAGTAGTTCACCGCGATGCGCTTCGGGTCGAGCCTCGTGAGAACGGCGCGGAGGTCGGCCGTCACTCCCTGCACGTACGTGACGACGTCGTCGTAATGCCCGTGCTCCTTCACGTTGGCGGCATCGAGGCTTCCGATGACCGCGATCCGGTCGCCGCGACGGGTGAGGATGAAGGCCGAGTGCCACGTGACGTTGGTCCCCACGACGAGATCGATCGAGGGGTCGTGGACCCCGGCGCTCTCGCGGGCGAAGATCATCCACGCATCGAGGTCGTGCTCCTCGAGGATCGCGGGGACCTGCCGGATCTTTTCTCGGATCAGGGGATCGCCGGGCATCGTTCACCTCGAACGCGCGACAGTCTAGCAACAGCGGGTCGTGCCCCCGATCGGCGGCACCTCGCCCAGGGGCGGGCGGCCGGCGCCGCCCCCCGGGGGGAGCTCCCGCTCGATCTCGATCCGGCCCTGAGCCACCCCGGCCACCTGGCGCGCCGCGGAGAGCACGACGGTCGCGACCAGGGCGAGGAAGACGGCCGCCACGGCCGCGTCGAGGCGCGCGTTGAACGCCTCCGCGGGGAGGGTGGCCAGGCGTGCGCGGGCGAGGAATCCCACGGTGGGATCGCCGCTCCCGATGAGCTGGAGCCCGGCCGTCATCGTGACGGTGAGGAGGAAGACGAGCGGCGCCGCCGTGATCCAGGCGTACCGCCCGCGGCCGGTGCGGACGAGGATCGTCGTCGCGATCGTCAGCGCGGTCCCCGCGAGCAGCTGGTTCGAAAGGCCGAACAGCGGCCAGAGCGCGCGGATGCCGCCGTACGGGTCGAGCACGCCCCCGACCAGGAAGTACCCCCACAGGGCCACGAACCCGGCGCTCGTCACGACCGTCGCGCCCCA
>Ga0137436_1000446_pt1 | contig 12085 bp, 9 predicted proteins | sample EasRivERMGT119_2_FD_102328 | JGI IMG/M metagenome (GOLD analysis project Ga0137436, IMG submission 102328) | Soil microbial communities from meander-bound floodplain in the East River, Colorado, USA - East River MetaG ERMGT119_2 | ecosystem: Environmental > Terrestrial > Soil > Floodplain ...
AAGCGCGGGCGCGTCGTTGACCCCGTCCCCCGCCATCGTGACGATCCTGCCTTGCTCGCGCAGCCGCCGCACGAGCTCGCCCTTGCCCTCGGGGGAGACGCCCGCCGTCCACTCGGCGACGCCGAGGCGGCGCGCCACCGCCTCCGCGGTCGCGGCGTGATCGCCCGTCACCATCACGAGGCGCAGGCTCGACGCCGCGAGCGCCGCGAGCGCTTCCGGGGCCGACTCCTTGATGCGATCGGCGACGGAGAGCATCCCCGCGAGCCGGTCGCCGCGGGCGACGAACACGACCGTGTTGGACTCGCGGCGGATCGCCGAGCTCGGCACCGCGAGCACCGCCGTGTCCACGCCCCGCTTGCCCGTGAAGCGCTCGTCGCCGACGGCGACCTCCGCGTCGCCGACGCGAGCGACGACCCCTTGCCCGGGAACCGAGTCGAACCCGGTTGCCTCGGGCACGGGGACGCCGCGCTCGGCCGCGCCTGCGACGATCGCGCCGGCGATCGGATGCTCGCTCCCCTGCTCGACCGCCGCGGCCCACGCGAGCACCTCCTCCTCGGTGAACCCCGGCGCGGCGGTGACCGAGGTGAGCGCGGGCTTCCCCTCCGTCAGGGTGCCGGTCTTGTCGAGCACGAGCACCTCCGCCTTCGCGAGCGCTTCGAGCGCGGCGGCGTCGCGCACGAGCACGCCGGCGGCCGCCCCTCGCCCCGTGGCGACCATGATCGACATCGGCGTCGCCAGGCCGAGCGCGCAGGGGCACGCGATGATGAGAACCGACACCGCGTTGACGAGCGCGTGGGCGGCCCGCGGCTCGGGGCCGAAGACGCCCCACCCGATCGCGGTGAGGGCGGCCACGGCGAGGACCGCCGGCACGAACCACGCCGCGACCCTGTCCGCGATGCGCTGGATCGGCGCGCGGCTGCGCTGCGCTTCCGCGACCCGGCGCACGATGCGTGCGAGGAGCGTGTCCTTGCCCACGCGCTCCGCCTTCATGACGAACGATCCGGAGCGATTGAGGGTCGAGCCGATGACCGCGTCGCCTTCGGCCTTGTCCACCGGAAGCGATTCGCCCGTGACCATCGACTCGTCCACGCTGCTGCGCCCGGAGACGACCACGCCGTCGACAGGAACCTTCTCACCGGGCCGGACACGCAGCGTATCGCCGACGTACACGTGATCGAGCGGAACGTCCTCCTCGCGGCCGTCGATCCACACGCGACGCGCTGTCTTCGGTGTGAGCCCGAGCAGCGCCCTGATCGCCCCGGTCGTGGCATGGCGAGCCCGCAGCTCGAGCACTTGCCCCAGCAGGACGAGCGTCGTGATCACCGCGGCCGCCTCGAAGTAGACCGGGCCCGTCGAGCCGGTCGCGACCGCGACGACACTGAACAGAAACGCCGCCCCGGTCCCGATCGCGATGAGCGTGAACATGTTGAGGTGGCGGGTGACCAGGGACGCCCACCCCCGCTCGAAAAACGGCCAGCCGCCCCACAGCACGACCGGCGTCGAGAGCGCGAGTTGCACGACCGGCAGCCGCTCCGACATGCCGAGGATCACGACCGGGACCGTCAGCGCCGCGCTCACCATGAAGCGGCGCGTCATCGCGCGCAGCTCCTCGCTTCCGTCCGCCTCCGCGGTAGGCATCACCGGCTCGAGGTGCATCCCGCAGATCGGACAGGCCCCTGGCGCCGGCCGCACGATCTCGGGATGCATCGGGCACGTGTACGAGGAAGAAACGGGGTCAGACACCTTTTCGCCGAGGAAGGACGCCGGAGCCGCCACGAAGCGCTCGCGGCAGCGCGGGTTGCAGAAGTGGTAGGTCGTCCCGGCGTGGGACGCCGAGCCGCCGGCCGCCTCGCCGGGCACGACCGTCATGCCGCAGACAGGATCGATCGCCATCGAGGGCACGATAGCGCGCCCCTCAGGGGGACGACCGCTCCGCGACCTCGCAGACGGATCGCAGCTGCTGCATGGCGGCCTCCGAAGCGCCGCCCACGCCTTTCGCACGCCCGCACCAGCTCTGCGCCGTCGGGGCATCCCCGCGTCGCAGCGCAATCTCCACCAGCCCGGCCATCGCGGGAATGGAGTCCGGAACGAGCTCGAGCGCGCGACCGAACGCGGTCTCCGCCGCGTCGAGCCGCCCGCCCTCGAGAAGCGCCTGCCCGAGATTGAACTCGGCGGTCGCGCTGTCCCTCGCCAGGGGAACGAGGCGCTCGTACTCGGCGAGGAGCTGCTCCTGCGTCATCCGGTGCAGCTGCGCGCCGAGGCCGAAAGCGAACCGGTGGAGCTCGATATTGGCGGGCGCGTGGTCCACGCCGTCGCGGAAGACGCGCCACGCCTCCTCCGCCCGCCCCTCGCGCAGCAGCCACCCGCCTCGGAGCAGATAGCCGACGGCAGCGCGCGGCTCGTGCCGGATCGACGATGCCCCGAGCGTCCCGTCGTCGTACCAGTCGCCGCACCGGCGCACGGTCGCCACGGCGAACGCGATCGACACCGCGTACACGAAGACGGGGAGGAGCCATCGTCGCGCCACGCCGAGCGCTTCGACGCCCCCCACCGCGAGCCAGCAGAGCCCCGCCACGGCGAGGTACGCGTACCGCTCCGCGAACGGGTCACGTCCGAGCGCCGGCAGGTGGAGCGCCGGAAGGACCGGCACCACCGTCCAGCACGCCGCGAAGGCGAGGTCCGGCCGCCTCCGCCGCAGGCGCCATGCGGCCGCGCCCAAGGCGACGATCGCGGCAGCGGAGACCAGGAACCTCGGGTCTTTCGCGGAGGACACGAGCGTGACGACGTGCTCGATCCGCAGCGGCCACGGGACGAGCATCATCCCGAGATATCGGACGAGCAGCGACGGCGCGTTGAGCACGGAGTCCGCGGTCGTGCGCAGCCCCGCGGTCCCGTGAGGCATCACCCCTCCGAGGACCGCGACCCGTGCGGCCAGGAAGATCGCGGCCACCCCGAGATACGGGGCCATCGATCGTACCGCTCCACGCACGCCCCCGGACCCTCGCCACAGCTCGAGCATCACGATCAGCGGCAGGAGGACGACCGCTGTTTCCTTGCAACCGAGCGCGAGCCCGAACGACACCCACGCCGCCAAGCGCCACGACGCGGCGTGGAGGACCAGCGCCGACAGCCCGAACGTGACGTATCCGAGCTCCGGCAGGCAGCTCGGCCACGCCACGACCTCCGACGTCAGCGGATGAACCGCGAACAGCACCGCGGCTCCGATCGCGACCGGGTCGGACGGCGCCGCGCCCCTCAACCGCCGCACGAGCAGCATGACGAGCGTCGCATTCGTCATGTGCAGGAGGAGGTTCAGGAGGTGGAAGGCGGCCGGCCTCCCGCCTCCCGCCCGCCACGTCATGTTGTAGAGGACGTTGACGACCGGCCGGTAGTAGTTCGTATCCCCCGTGCCCGCGGCTGTGAGGAGCGGCTCGAGCGGCGCACGCCACAGGCCTCCTGCGTCGTGGACGCGCGGATTCGTGCGGATGAGGACCTCGTCGTCGTAGAGGAAGCCGGCGCCGATGGTCGAAGCGTAGACGAGCAACGCGGCGAGCGCGGGAGCGGCAGATGAAAGTCGAGCAAGCCGGTTCACATTGTGGGCTTTTATCACGAGGCTCGCCGCACCGGAATCGTCGTATGCTCAGCCGGTTCGCGCGCGTTCGACAACCAGAGGAGGATCATGGACATGAAGAGGACCAGGATTTTGTGTGTCGCCCTGATGCTCGTGTTCGCCGGACTGACGTCCGCCGTTCTGGCCGCGAAGCCCACCCCGCCGCCACCGCCGCCGTTCAACTGCAAATGGGTGCTCTGCGCCTACCCCGACTGCGGCGACGGCTACCACACGGAGATCCCCGCCGGACAGTGTTGTCCCGTCTGCGTTCCGAACTAGGGATTGCAGCAGACGCGTCGCACGGAGCAAGCGCTTCGTGCGGCGCGTCGACGTCCGGCTACTCCGCGACGCGGAACGCGGCCCACCACACCGACGCATCCTCGCAGATGAGGCTCGTCAGCAGGCGCTGGCGCTGTCCCGCCGACTCGTCGTCACCGGCCGCCTTCGTGCCGCTCTGCGCCTGGATGCTGTAAACGAACGAGCGGCTCCAGCACTTCTTCGCCGCGCTGCGGCCGGCGGTGACGGGCGGCTTGCCGGTCGTCACGAGGTCTTCCTCGTCCATCGGCTCGTAGCCGTTCCGGTACACGATCGACTTGAGCCGTTCGCGGATCTCCTTCTGGCCGATCTGCTCCGACTTCGGGATGTCGTACCAGACGTACGAGTCCTTGATGCTCACGAAGCGGATCGCCGCCGTGGGGTTGGACTGATTCCAGTTCGAGATCCCCTCGTCGAGCCAGGCGGGAACCGAGGCGGCGCGGGTCGGTGTGGCGGCGAGCAGGCCGGCGCAGCACAGCGCGGCCGCGGCGATCGTGGTGAGTCTCATGACGTTCCTCCGCCGCGTAAGTTGGGCATTTCTGGGCCCAAAGGCAAGCGGGGTGTGCCGCCCGGCAATACTTAATGGATAGGGAGCGGGCGGCTCCTCGGGATCTCGCGCTTTTTTCGTCCGCTACTTCAGCTCGAAGGTGACACCGGTCGCGGTCTGGGCGCCCAGCGTCAGGCTGAACTTCGCCCCGCTCTTCCCATCGATCTTCACCTTGTCGTCGTCGTACTTCTCCACCTTGAAGCCGGAGCCGAGCATGACCGCGAGCTCCTTCTCGATGTCGCGGCAGACTTCGCTCTTGCTCATGCCCTTCTGCAGGGTCACGCGAACATCCTTGGGAGCCGCTCCGTCCGCCGCGAACACGAAGCCCGCCTCGCCGTTCGCCTTCACCTTCCCGTCGCACACGATCTTCATCGACTCGACCATCGCGCGGGGCGGAGTGGCCGCCGGGATCGGCGTCGCGGCCGGAGCGGGCGCCGGCGCCGGCGTCGCCGTCGTCTCCTGCGCGAACGCTGTTCCCGAGCACAACACCAAGGCCGCCAATACCGCAAACATCGTTCTACGCATCGAAGCCTCCTGGGATCGTTCCCTCATCCATTCCGACTTGTGGACCGGTCACTATACTCCGCGGGAGATCGGCTCCCGCCTCGGAGGCCCGGAGACAATCCGTGAAGTTCCCCGCAGGCGTTGGGGAGTTTCCCCTATGCCGCGGCGCGCCGTTCGCTCTTACGATTCTTCTCATGAAACGCCCGATCGGGGAGCTCGTGCCCTGGCTGATCCCGGTGGCCCTTGCCGCCGCGATCATGGCGGCTCAAGAGCCGATGCCTCCCGAGCCCCCGGACCCGGCACCCGTCCCGACGCCATCGCCGGAACCCAACCCCACACGCGAGCCGGAACCGACGCCGTCGCCGGCCCCGACGGCGTCACCTCTTCCCACGCCCACGCCGACGAGGCCGGACGCCTCCCCGACGCCGACCCCGACACCCACGCCCCCCGGCCGCGGCGGACGGCGCCTTCTCTCCCCCACGATCAAGCCCGTGAGCGCGAGCCTCGTCCGTTACGCCTAGCTCCGGTCCGGGCCTTGATATGCTGTGCGCCACCCGTCACGACAAGGAGGACTCATGACCCCGAAGTGTGCAGGAATTCTGTTGGGCGCCGCGCTGCTCGCCGCCGCGTCGGCGACCGCGCAGACCGCCCCCGAGATGACCGCCGAGCAGAAGGCGCAAATGGAAGCGTGGGAGAAGGCCGGCGCGCCCGGTGCCCCGCACGAGACTCTCGCCAAGAGCGCGGGGGACTACGAGATCAAGGTCAAGAGCTGGATGGCGCCCGGCGCCCCGCCGATGGAGGATGCAGGCACCGCGTCGCGCAAGATGGAGCTGGACGGCCGCGTCCTCGTCGAGCACGTGAACAGCACGATGATGGGCCAGCCCTTCACCGGGCACGGCATGATGGGGTTCGACAACGTGACCGGGAAGTACTGGTCCACGTGGAACGACAGCATGTCGACGGCCCTGTTCGTCAGCCAGGGGACTTGCGACACCAAGAACGCCTGCACGTTCAAGGGAACGATGACGGATCCGGTGACCAAGAAGCAGCAGACGACGCGGATGACGAGCCGCTGGACCAGCCCCTCGGTCGAGGTCTTCGAGATGTACGGCCCGGACCCCAAGGGGAAAGAGTTCAAGATGATGGAGATTACCTACACGAAGAAGTCGTAGACCGGGGAAACATTCCGGCGGCGATCACGTAACATGCGCCCATGTTGAAGACATCGTTCATCATCGTCGCCGGAATGTCCCTCTCTCTCTTTTCGTCGTGCGGTCACCCGGACGACGCCGCCCACGGGCAGGCCACCGCCAACGTCGTCGAGCTCAAGGCGAAGGCCGACGCCGACCCCGTCCTCGCCGCCTGGTCCGGCCCGTTCGGCGGGGTGCCGCCGTGGGACAAGGCCAAGGCCGAGGCGTTTCCTCCGGCCTTCGAGACGAGCCTGGCGCTGCTCGCCGCGGAGATCGACGCGATCGCCACGAGCTCCGAGGCGCCGACGTTCCAGAGCGTCATCGTCCCGCTCGAGGACGCCGGCCGGCACCAAGACCGCGCGAACACGCTCTTCGGGGTCCTCTCGAACAACCTCAACACCGAGGACGTCCAGAAGGTCGACACGGAGTGGTCGCCGAAGATCACGGCGGCCTACGACGCGATCGTCTTCAACGACAAGCTCTTCGGCCGGATCTCGAAGGTCTACGAGGGCCGCGAGAAGGCGGGGCTGACCGACGAGCAGAAGCGGCTCGTCGAGCTGACCTATGAACGCTACGTCCGCGCGGGCGCGAAGCTCTCCCCCGAGCAGAAGCGCCGCCTCGGCGAGATCAACAAAGAGCTCTCGGTCAGCTACACCGAATTCGCCAACAAGGTCCTCGCAGACGAGAACGCGTGGACGACGCTCGACAAGCCCGCCGATCTCGCCGGCCTCCCCGAATCGCTGCGCGCGGCCTACCGCGCGGCCGCCGAGGAGCGCAAGGTCAAGGCCGCGGGCGCCGTGGTCAACACGCGCTCCAGCGTCGACCCGTTCCTGGCGAGCTCATCGCGCCGCGACCTGCGCGAGCGCGTCTGGAAGGCTTTCAAGAACCGCGGGGACGACGGCGACGCGAACGACACGAATCAGACGATCGTGAAGATCGTGAACCTGCGCGCCGAGAGGGCGAAGCTCCTCGGCTACCCCTCCCACGCCCACTGGCGGATGTCCGACACGATGGCGAAGAACCCGCAGGCCGCGCAGGACCTGATGATGCGCGTCTGGCCCGCCGCCGTCGCCCGCGTGAAGGAAGAGGTCGCCGACATGCAGGCGATCGCGAAGAAGGAAGGCCACGACATCACGATCGAGCCGTGGGACTACCTCTACTACGCCGAGAGAGTCCGCAAGGCGAAGTACGACCTCGATCAGAACGAGGTCAAGCCGTACTTCGAGCTGGACCACATGATCCAGGGAGCGTTCTGGATGGCGGGCGAGCTCTACGGGCTCGCTTTCGCCGAGATCCCCGGAAAGGTTCCGGTCTTCGGCCAGGACATCCGCGTCTGGGACGTCACCGACAAGGCGACGGGCAAGCACGTCGGGCTGTTCTACGGCGACTACTTCGCCCGCGCGGCGAAGCGCTCGGGGGCGTGGGCCTCGGGGTATCAGGGACACGAGACGTTCACCGGAACCGTCTTTCCCGCGATCACCTCGAACAACAACAACTTCGTGCGGGGCGGCCCGAGCGACCCGATCCTGATCTCCCTCGACGACGCGGAGACGCTCTTCCACGAGTTCGGCCACGCGCTGCACGGCCTGCTCTCCGAGGTGAACTACCCCGGTCTCGCCACGACCCCGCGGGACTTCGTCGAGTATCCCTCGCAGGTGCACGAGATGTGGGTGCTGTCGCGGCCCGTCCTCGACCGGTTCGCGGTGCACTACAAGACCGGGAAGCCTATGCCGCAGGAGCTGGTCGACAAGGTCGAGGCGTCGAGCCAGTTCAACACCGGCTACTCCACGGTCGAATACCTTTCGGCCGCGATCGTGGACATGGAGCTGCACATGCGCCCCGACGGGATCACCGATGCCGACGCGTTCGAGCGCGAGACGATGGAGAAGATCGGCGTGCCCAAGGAAGTCGCGATGCGGCACCGCCTGCCGCAGTTCAACCACCTCTTCACGAGCGACGCCTACTCGGCCGGGTACTACAGCTACCTCTGGTCCGAGGTGATGGACGCCGACACGCGGGAGGCGTTCGCGGAGGCCGGCGACCCGTTCGACAAGGCGACCGCGGAGAAGCTGCGGAAGTTCATCCTCTCCCCGGGGAACTCGACCGATCGCATCGAGGCGTACCGGCAGTTCCGCGGGCGCGACCCCGAAGTCCAAGCGCTCCTCAAGAAAAGGGGGTTCCCGACGTCATGAGGCAACCTGCGCTCGCTCTGCTGCTCGTGTCCGCTCTCGCCGCCGCTCCGATCGCCGCCAAGGACAAGAAGCCGATGGCGGACGAGCTCACCGGGACGCTCATCAGCATGAACGCCCCGGGGGCCATGGGCTCCCGGGTGCAGATCTGGATCGAGGCGTACACCCCCGACGACGTCGCCGAGTCCCTGGTGAAAACCCTCACGGACAAGGGGCAGCAGGGACTCCTGAACGCCATCACCGATTTTCGCGCGGGGACCGTCCGGATCGGGACGAGCGACGGCTATCCGATCTCCGTCGCCCGCCAGCGGGTGGGCCCGGACGGCGGCCGGACGATCATCCTCGCGACCAGCCGGCCGTTCGTCGGGTTCGCGCCCGCCGCGGGGACGCGCATCGAGGACTACCCGTTCGGCCTCGTCGAGATCAAGCTCGCCGCCGACGGCACGGGCGAGGGAACGCTCGTCGGCGCGGCCCAGCTCGCCTTCGATCCCGAGACCAAGAACCTCAGCGTGAAGACGTACGCGACCCAGCCCAGCCGGCTCTCGAGCGTCAAGGCGGCGAAGCCGAAGCCGTAGCGTGCTCGCGCTCTTGCTGCTCGCCTCCGGGGCCTCGGCGCCGCCGGCGCCCGAGAAGGCCTGGTCGAACGAGACCGAGCTGTCGGTCGTGCTGACCGAGGGGAACTCGAGCACCCGGACGATCGGGCTGAAGGACACGCTCGCGAGGCGCTGGACCAAGGCGCGCTTCCAGCTCAAAGTCGAAGCGCTGCGCGCCGAGACCTCCGACGACTGGTTCGAGCAGGTGGATTCGGGATTCACGTGGGAGCCGGGAGCCGCCCCTCCGCCCACGACGAGCACCCTCGTCAAGCCCGAGGCCGAGCTCGACGCCGAGAACTACTTCATCGAGGGCCGCTACGACCGCGAGATCCGAAAGACGCTGACCTGGCACGCCGGCGCGTCCTGGGACCGCAACTTCGACGCGGGGATCATCGGCCGCACGATCGTGTTCGGCGGGCTCGGCAACGTCTGGTACAAACGGGACGATCTGAAGTTCAACACCTCCTACGGCCTCTCCTGGACCGACCGCAATGAGGAGACCCCCGATCCCGAGAAGGAACCGGCCTTCCCCGGCGCCCGGCTGTCGTGGTCGTACCTGAACAAGTTCGGGGCCTCCACCACGTACACCAACGAGTGGACGAACAACTTCAGCCTCGCGGACGGCTCCGACTGGTCCTCGGACATGACCAACGCGCTGTCGGTGTCGATGTCCAAGCGGCTCTCCCTGCGTGTCAGCCTTCGCTGGCTCTACAACCACGAGCCCGCGCTCGAGGACGTGGACGTCGTGGCGCAGGTGGAGATTCGCGACCCCGACGGGATCCCCGGAAACGGCGACGAGTTCTTCGAGACGGTCTCGTCCGGGGGCATCGAGGTGACGACCGGCGAGACGCAGGTGCGGAAGGAAAGGCTCGATCAGATCTTCAAGACGACGCTCGTGATCTCCTTCTAGCATGGGCGTGCCGTACCGACAGTGGGGCACGGACCTCGAAGCCGAGTCGATCCGGCAGATGGACAACGCCTGCCGGTTGCCGGTTGCGGTCCGCGGCGCCTTGATGCCCGACGCCCATCGAGGGTACGGCCTGCCGATCGGCGGCGTGCTCGCCACACGAAATGCCGTGATCCCGTACGCGGTCGGCGTGGACATCGCCTGCCGCGTGAAGATGTCCGTGCTCGACCTCCCGACCGACGCGGACCCCGCCCGCCTCACCCAGGCGATCGAGCACGAGACCCGCTTCGGCGTCGGCGCCCATTTCAAGGCTCGCCGCGAGCACGCCGTGATGGACGAGGACTGGTCCGCCACCGACCTCATGCGCCGTCTCAAGGACAAGGCGTGGTCGCAGCTCGGCACGAGTGGCAGCGGCAACCACTTCGTGGAGTTCGGGGTCTTCGAGACGGCAAACGCCGATCTCGGCCTGGGGCCCGGGCGCTACCTTGCCCTCCTGAGCCACAGCGGCAGCCGCGGGTCCGGTGCCACGATCGCCGACCACTACAGCAAGCTCGCGATGCGCCAGCACCCGGAGCTGCCGAAGGAGCTCACGCACCTGGCGTGGCTCGACCTGGGAACCGAGGCGGGACAGGAGTACTGGCGCGCGATGGAGCTGATGGGCTTGTATGCCGCGGCGAACCACGCGTGCATCCACCGCCACGTGACCCGGCATCTCGGCGCCACCGTGCTCCTCGACCTCGAGAACCACCACAACTTCGCGTGGAAAGAGCAGCACGACGGCGAGACGGTCATCGTCCACCGCAAAGGCGCCACCCCGGCGGGGAAGGGCGTGGTCGGGATCATCCCGGGCTCGATGGCGACCGCGACCTACGTCGTGCGCGGCAAGGGAAATCCGGCGTCGCTGAACTCGGCCGCTCACGGCGCGGGACGGGTGATGAGCCGCACCGCCGCGAAGAAGACACTCGACTGGAAGGCCGCCAACAAGCTGCTCGACGAGCGCGGCGTGACGCTCCTCTCCGCTGGCCTCGACGAGGTGCCGATGGTCTACAAGGACATCGACAGGGTCATGGCGGCGCAGGCGGACCTCGTCGAGCCGGTCGCGCGCTTCATGCCGAAGCTCGTCAAGATGGCGCGGGAGGGCGAGAGGCCGGAGGACTGACCCTCCACGCGCCCGGCGCCGTCCCCACCTCGCGCTTGAAGGCGCGGGAGAACGCCGCCTCGCTCTCGTAGCCGACGGATAGGGCGACGTCGATGACCTTCGCGGTCGTGTCGCGCAGCAGGCGCGACGCCACCTGCATCCGCCACTGCGTCAGGTACTGCATCGGCGGCTGGCCGATGAAGTGGACGAACCGGTCGTGCAACGTCGAGCGCGACATCGCGGACTCCGCCGCGAGACTCTCAAGCGTCCACGGCCGGTCCGGCTTTTCATGCAGCACCCCCAGGACGCGGCCGACCGACGGGTCGCGCATCCCCGCGAGCCAGCCCGTGTGCTCCTCGGTCAGCGTGTCCAGGTAGCGGCGCAGGACCTCGACGAAGAGCATCTCGCTCATGCGCTCCAGGACCGCCTCGCCCCCGGCGCGTCGTTGATTGGACTCGACGACCGCCGCCTTGAGAAACGACGACACCCACGAATCGGGGCCCAGCGCCTGACCGGACACGTGCATGACGCGCGGCAACGCCGCGAGCAGCGGGTTGAACGGGCGCGCGTCGAGGCCGAGGAACCCGCAAACGATCGTCGCGTCCTCTCCCCCGCCGCCGTCGAGGCGCATGGTGGAGCTCGCGGTCTCCTTGAGGCTGAGCGCGAACGGGAGCTGCGCCGGCCGCGGTGAGAAGTAGATCTCGCGTTCGACCTTCGGCGCGCGCATGCCGGGGGCGCTGCCGATGACATGGGCGTCCCCCTGCGGGAACAGGATCACGTCCCCCGCCGCCAGCCGCACGGGCGCCTCCCCTACGATCCCGGACCAGCACGCCCCGTCGACGACGCCGTGGAACTCGATCATGTGCTCCACGCCGGGCATGATCCCGGGGATGATCTCGCGCGAGGGCGGCGCCTCGGCGACCCACGGGGAGCTTCCCTTGATGTAATAGAAGACCGCGCCTCTCAGGCGCACCGCGCGCAGAACGTCGGACAGCGTGTCGCGGCTCATCGGTCTCCTTCGGACGAACGGGCAAGTCTTTCCGACGAGCGGCCATACGTCAACGTTTCGGATGGATCATGGTATTTCGGTAT
>Ga0137436_1000447_pt1 | contig 12082 bp, 12 predicted proteins | sample EasRivERMGT119_2_FD_102328 | JGI IMG/M metagenome (GOLD analysis project Ga0137436, IMG submission 102328) | Soil microbial communities from meander-bound floodplain in the East River, Colorado, USA - East River MetaG ERMGT119_2 | ecosystem: Environmental > Terrestrial > Soil > Floodplain ...
CCCCGGGTTTTTGCGCAGTGCAGTAGAATCTCCGAGTGAAATCGAACGAAATCCGCTCGAGCTTCCTCGAGTACTTCCGCTCCAAGGGCCACACCATCGTGCCTTCGAGCTCGCTGGTGCCGGCGAACGATCCGACGCTGCTGTTCGTCAATTCCGGCATGGTGCAGTTCAAGGACGTATTCCTCGGCAAGGACAAGCGCCCGTACTCGCGCGCCACCACCTCGCAGCGCTCGGTGCGCGCCGGCGGCAAGCACAACGACCTGGAGAACGTCGGCTACACCGCCCGCCATCACACGTTCTTCGAGATGCTGGGCAACTTCTCCTTCGGCGACTACTTCAAGAAGGACGCCATCCAGTTCGCCTGGGAGCTGCTGACCAAGGTCTACAAGCTGCCGGCGGAGCGGCTGTGGACCACGGTCTATCACACCGACGACGAGGCCTACGAGCTGTGGACCAAGGCGATCGGCGTGCCCAAGGAGCGCGTGGTGCGCATCGGCGACAAGCCCGGCGGCCAGAAATACCAGTCGGACAATTTCTGGCAGATGGCCGACACCGGCCCCTGCGGCCCGTGCAGCGAGATCTTCTACGACCACGGCGCGGGCATCGCCGGCGGCCCGCCGGGATCGGCCGACGCGGACGGTGACCGCTACATCGAGATCTGGAACCTGGTCTTCATGCAGTTCAACCGGGACGAGAAGGGCACGCTCAATCCGCTGCCCAAGCCCTCGGTCGACACCGGCATGGGCCTGGAGCGCATCGCGGCGGTGCTGCAGCACGTGCACTCGAACTACGAGATCGACTTGTTCCAGGACCTGATCAAGGCGGCAGCGCGTGAGACCGGCACCAAGGACCTGAAGAACCCGTCCCTGAACGTGATCGCCGACCACATCCGCGCCTGCTCGTTCCTGGTGGTCGACGGCGTGATTCCCGGCAACGAGGGTCGCGGCTACGTGCTGCGCCGGATCATCCGCCGCGCAATCCGCCACGGCTATCAGCTCGGCCAGAAGAAGCCGTTCTTCCATCGCCTGGTCGAGGACCTCGACCGCGCGATGGGCGAGGCATACCCGGAGCTGAGAAAGGCCAAGGCGCGCGTCGCCGACGTCCTGCGGCAGGAGGAGGAGCGCTTCGCCGAGACGCTGGAGAACGGCATGGGCGTGCTCGAGTCGGCGCTCGCCTCGGGCGAGAAGCTGCTCGACGGCGAGACCGTGTTCCGCCTGTACGACACATTCGGCTTCCCGGTCGATCTCACCGCCGACATCGGCCGCGAGCGCGGCGTGATGATCGACATGGCGGGCTTCGAGGCGGCGATGGACCAGCAGCGCGAGCGGGCGCGCGCGGCGTCGAAATTCTCGGCGGCCGCAGGGCTCGAGTACAACGGCGGCAGGACCGAGTTCCTTGGCTACGACACGCTGTCGCTGCCCGCCAAGGTGGTCGCCCTTTATCGCGAGGGCAGCCAGGTGCAGGCGCTGAAGAGCGGCGACGCCGGCACGGTGGTGCTGGATCGCACGCCCTTCTATGCCGAGTCGGGCGGCCAGGTCGGCGACCGCGGCGAGCTGGTCGGCGCCGGCGGCACTTTCGAGGTCGCCGACACGCAGAAGATCCAGGCCGAGGTCTATGGCCACCAGGGCACGCTGAAGAGCGGCGCGCTGAAGGTCGGCGACAAGGTCGAGGCGCGCGTCGGCATGGCGCTGCGTGCCGCGACCATGCGCAACCACTCGGCCACGCACCTGATGCACAAGGCGCTGCGCGAGGTGCTCGGCTCGCACGTGCAGCAGAAGGGATCGCTGGTCGACGAAGCCAAGACCCGCTTCGACTTCGCGCACGACAAGCCGGTGACCGATCAGGAGATCCGCGAGGTCGAGCAGCGCGTGAATACTGAGATCCTGAAGAACACGCCGACGCGCGCCCAGGTGATGCCGATCGAAGAGGCGAAGAAGGCGGGCGCAGTGATGCTGTTCGGCGAGAAGTACGGCGACGAGGTGCGCGTGCTCGATATCGGCAGCTCGCGCGAATTCTGCGGCGGCACGCACGTTGCGCGCACCGGCGACATCGGCGTATTCAAGATCTATTCGGAAGGCGGCGTGGCGGCGGGTATTCGCCGCGTCGAGGCGACGACCGGCACACAGGCGCTGGACATGATGAACCGCCAGATCGAGGAGTTCCAGGAGGTCGCCAAGCAGTTGCGCGCGCAGCCCGGTCCCGGCATGGTCGAGAAGGCGGTGAGCAACCTGCTCGAGGAGAAGAAGAGCCTTGAGAAGGAGCTGGCGAAGACGCGTTCAAGGCTCGCAATGGGCCAGGGCCAGGACCTGGCCTCGCAGGCAGTCGACCTGAAGGGCGGCGGCAAGCTGCTGGTAGCGACGCTGGAGGGCGCGGACGCGAAGACGCTGCGCGACACCATGGACAAGCTGAAGGACCGGCTCAAGTCGGCCGCGATCGTGCTCGGCGCGGTCAATGACGGCAAGGTGTCGCTGATCGCCGGAGTCACCAGCGACCTGACCGGCCGCGTCAAGGCGGGCGAGCTGGTGAATTTCGTCGCCCAGCAGGTCGGCGGCAAGGGCGGCGGCCGGCCGGACATGGCGCAGGCCGGCGGCACCGAGCCGGCGAAGCTGCCCGGCGCGCTGCAGACGGTGAAGTCCTGGGTGGAGGAACGCGTATGAAAAGACTGCTGCTCGCAACGCTGCTCGCCCTTCCCGCGGCGGGCCTGGCGCACCACGGCTGGAGCGAGTACGACTCCTCCAAGCTGCTCAAGCTCAGCGGCAAGATCGTCGAGGCGGGCTACGAGCACCCGCACGGGCACGTGCGCATGGAGACCCCGGGCAAGACCTGGAACGTGATCCTCGCGCCGCCCTCGCGCATGGAGCGGCGCGGCCTGGCGAAGGAGCAGCTCAAGCCCGGCGTAGCCGCGACCGTCGAGGGCTACGCCAACCGCGACAAGCCCGACGAGCTGCGTGCCGAGCGCATCATCATCGACGGCAAGACCATCGAGCTGCGATGACCGAAGGCGGCGGCGGGGCGCTGGGAGCTCTGGAGGCCTCCGGCCTCGGCCAGGCGATGCGCCAGTGGCTGTGGCTCTACCCGACGGTGGAGACCGTGCACATCGTCGGCATCGGCCTGCTGTTCGGCTCGGTCGCGGTGCTCGACCTGCGCCTGCTCGGTTTTTCCAGGAGCATGCCGGTAAAGCAGCTCGCGCGGCACGTGCTGCCGTGGACCGCGGCGGCCTTCCTGCTCATCGTGCCGAGCGGCCTGATGATGTTCACCGCGCACGCCAGCGACTTCATCTCCAGCCCGGTGTTCGTGACGAAGATGTGCCTGATCATGGCTGCCGGCGTGAACGCGGCGCTGTTCCACGCCATCACCTTGCCGAGCGTCGGGGTGTGGGACTCGGAGGAGATGCGCAAGCTGCCGCCGCCGCCCTCCGCGCGCGTGGCAGGTGGCGCCTCGCTGCTGATCTGGATCGCGGTGATCGCCTGCGGGCGCCTGCTGGCCTACTTCTAGAAGCCGATTCTTTGCTTGCGGGCGCGCGGGTCCTGGATATCGTCCGGCCCGACTTCGCCGCGGCCGCTGAGCTTGGCGGAGCCGAAAGCCGCTTGCAGGGCGCGGCGCATCTCGCGCGGCGGCAGCGCGGCGAGCCGCTCCAGCGCCGCGGCCGACAGCGCCTCGGGGAACTGCTGCCCCCAGTCGTGCGAGTTGCGGATCTCGCGGTAAATCGCCGTCGCGATGCGCGCCGCGCCGTCGGCGTCGGGCGTGTCGATCTCGTAGACCGCCAGCCGGCTGAGCAGCGGCTCGGGGATGCGCGCGGTGTCGTTGGCGGTGGCGAGCCACAGCGCGCCCGAGGCGTCGATCGGCAGCTCCACGAACTCATCCACGAAGCGGGTCGCGGTCTCCACTTCGAGCAGCTCGTAGAGCGCGCCGAGCGGGTCGTACTGGCCGTCGCCGCTCGCCTTGTCGATCTCGTCGACCACGATCACCGGGTTGGCATAGTCGCCGTTGAGGAAGGTGTCGAACACCTTGCCTGGCTTGGAGTTCTTCCACTGCGAGGAGGCGCCCGACAGCACCCAGCCGGCGGTGAGCGAGCTCATCGGCACGAAGCCGAAGCCGGTGCCGAGCAGCTGCGCGATGCGCCGCGCGAAGTGGGTCTTGCCGATGCCGGGCTCGCCCAGCAGCAGCATCGGCGGCAGCTCGAGCGAGTCGTTGGTGCCGATGCACAGCGCGAGGTGCTTGCGGATGTCCTCCAGCACCTCGGCGAAATTCGGCAGCTCCTCGACCAGCGCGTCGATCTCGGGCAGGGCGGAGGGCTTGACGGTGAAGCGCTGGCCGCCGAGGCGCAGCATTTTCTCGTACAGCGCGCGCAGCGCCTCGTTCGCGCCGGGCGGCAGCTCCTGCAGGGCCTTCTCCACGCGCGGCACGTCGTAGACGTCCTTGAAGCCCGCGATCGGGATCGAGACGGTCGCTGTCATCTGTTCACCGCCCTCCGTTTTTCTTGGCAGGAAAACGCTAGCACGTGGGCCGCTTGCAGGCAATTCACGATCTGGCAGAGTGCCCTGGCAGTCTCTGCCGGGGAGTGCCAATCCTGTAGAGTGGCTCTTCATGAATCCTTTAACGGCAGGCGCGCCATCAAGGTTGACCCCCGAGTACTTCCGGAAGTTCGGCGCCGGCCACCTGCCTGGTCTGGTCGGCGTAGAGATCCTCGCAGTGGATGCGCAGGGCGTGGACAGCCGGCTCGCGGTGCGCCAGGAAGTCATGGCGCCGAACGGCTTCCTGCACGCCGCGACGATCATCGCGCTTGCCGACACGAGCTGCGGCTACGGCTGCGTCGCTGCCCTGCCACAGGGCGCGAGCGGCTTCACTACCATCGAGCTGAAGGCCAACTTCCTCGGCACCGCCCGCGAGGGCGCCATCCGCTGCCGCGCTACGCCGGTGCACCTCGGCCGCACCACGCAGGTGTGGGACGCTCTGGTGAGCGATGAGGCGAACGGCAAGAAGATCGCGCTGTTCCGCTGCACGCAGGCGGTGCTTTGGCCCAAATAGCGCGTCATTTGCCAAATCCCTCCGCCCTGTGATTGAATGGCCCACATGACGCGCCGGTATTTCGGTTTCTTCTTCTACTTCCCCTGCCATCTGGCGGAAGGGACCGGCTAAGCTCAGCCCGAACAAAGGATCCCAAAAACCGCCAGCCGAAAGCCTGGCGGTTTTTTTTTGTGCATCTACCGAGGCCCACACCATGACCGAGCCGATCGACGACAAGACTTCGCTGACCGACGACGAGCGCATCGAGAACGTCGTCCCGCTGCCGCCGCCCGAGCACCTGATCCGCTTCTTCCCGATCCAGGGTACCGCGGTGGAGTCGCTGATCACCGACACGCGGCGCAAGCTGCGCCAGATCCTGCACGGCAAGTCCGACCGGCTGCTGGTGATCATCGGGCCATGCTCGATCCATGATCCGGTCGCCGCGCTGGAATATGCGAAAAAACTGCATGAAGAACGCAAGCGGCACGCCGACGACCTGGAAATCCTGATGCGGGTGTATTTCGAGAAGCCGCGCACCACGGTGGGCTGGAAGGGCCTGATCAACGACCCGTACCTGAACGGCAGCTTCCGCATCAACGAGGGCTTGCGCGTGGCGCGCGACCTGCTGCTGCGCATCAACCAGGCCGGCGTGCCGGCGGGCTGCGAGTTCCTCGACACCATCTCGCCGCAGTACATCGGCGACCTGGTGTCCTGGGGCGCGATCGGCGCGCGCACCACCGAGAGCCAGGTGCACCGCGAGCTCGCCTCGGGCCTGTCGGCGCCGGTCGGCTTCAAGAACGGCACCGACGGCAACGTCAGGATCGCGGTCGACGCGCTGCTCGCGGCGCGCCAGCAGCACCACTTCCTCTCGGTGCACAAGAGCGGCCAGGTGGCGATCGTCGTCACTCGCGGCAACGACGACTGCCACATCATCCTGCGCGGCGGCAAGGCGCCGAATTACGACGCGGCCAACGTGGCCGCGGCCTGCGAGGAGCTCGCCAAGGCGAAGCTCGCCGAGCGGCTGATGATCGACTGCTCGCACGCCAACGCAGCCAAGCAGTTCCAGCGCCAGTCGGACGTGGCGCGCGACATCGCCGGCCAGCTCGCCGGCGGCGAGCGGCGCATCGTCGGCGTGATGGTCGAGTCGCACCTGGTGGAGGGACGCCAGGAGCTGCAGGCGGGCAAGCCGCTCAGGTTCGGCCAGAGCATCACCGACCCCTGCCTCGGCTGGGAGGACTCGGTGCGGCTGCTGGACACTCTGGCGGAAGCCGTCGGCAAGCGCCGCAAGTCACGTAAATAGCCCGGCCTGCGGCATAATCGCCGCATGTCAGACCGGCCGCAGCAGCTGGCGCATCTGGAGCACCTGGGGGACGCGACCAAGTTCTCGCAGCAGATCCACGCCATCATCCCGAAGTGCACCCTGCTGGAGAACTTCTCGCCCGCCGAGGTGCGGCTGCTGGCGCACTTCATGGACGTGTACCGCGCCCAGCCCGGGGTCGAGATGATCCGCGAGGGCGACGGCGGCGACTTCATGCTGATGCTCGTGGAAGGCAAGGTAGACGTGCTGAAGCGCGACCGCTGGAACACGCCGCAGCTGCTCGCCACCGTCGAAGCCGGCCGCACCCTGGGCGAGATGTCGATGATCGACGGCGAGGCGCGCTTCGCCACCTGCGTCGCCGCCGAGCCGGCGCTGATCGCGGTGCTCGACCGCGAGGCGCTGGCGCGCATCATCGTCGAGCAGCCGCTGCTCGGCGCGAAGATCCTGATGGAGCTGGTGCTGATGCTCTCGCAGCGCCTGCGCGTCACCAGCCAGCGCCTGCTCGGGCTGCTCGACGAGCAGTCGCAGCGCACGGTGAACGCGCTCTGAAGAGCAGGCTGCTCGTTGCAGCAGCCGTAGCGCTCGGCATCACCGCGTTCTTCGCCCTGGACGGCCAGCGCTACTTCACGTTCGAGAACCTGAAAGCGCAGCAGACCGCGCTGCAATCCTGGTATCAGGCGCATCCCTGGCAGACCGCGGCTGCCTTCTTCGCCCTCTACGTGGCATGCACCGCGCTCTCGCTGCCCGGCGCGGCCACCCTGCTGACGCTTGCCGCCGGCGCCACCTTCGGCCTGCTGCGGGGCACGCTGCTGGTGTCCTTCGCCTCGTCGCTCGGGGCCACCGTCGCCTTCCTTATCAGCCGCTTCGTGCTGCGCGGTTGGGTGCAGGAGCGTTTCGGCCGCCAGTTGCAGGGCATCAACGAAGGCGTGGCGCGCGAGGGGGCGTTCTATCTCTTCACGCTGCGCCTGATTCCGGCGGTGCCGTTCTTCGTCATCAACCTGGCGATGGGGCTGACTGCGATCCGCGCCTGGACCTTCTACTGGGTGAGCCAGCTCGGCATGCTCGCCGGCACGCTGGTGTACGTGAACGCCGGCACGCAGCTGGCGGCGATCGAGTCGCCCGCCGGCATCCTCTCGCCCGGCCTGATCGGCGCGTTCCTGCTGCTCGGCTTGTTCCCGCTGATCGCGAACCGGCTGCTCGGTGCATGGAAAGCCAGGCAGGTCTATGCGCGCTGGCAGCGCCCGGCGAAGTACGACCGCAATCTCGTAGTGATCGGGGCGGGCTCCGCGGGGCTTGTGTCGGCGTACATCGCAGTGACGGTGCGCGCCAAGGTGACGCTGGTCGAGAAGCACCGCATGGGCGGCGACTGCCTGAACACCGGCTGCGTGCCCTCGAAAGCGCTGATCAAGACGGCGAAGGTGTTGTCTTTGGCCAGGAGGGGAGAAGCCTTCGGCCTGAAGAAAACAGAGATCGAATTCGATTTCGCGGACGTGATGGAGCGCGTGCAGCGCGTGGTAAAGACCATCGAGCCGCACGACTCGGTCGAGCGCTACCGCGCGCTGGGCGTCGAAGTGCTGCAGGGCGAGGCCAGGATCACCTCGCCCTGGACGGTCGAGGTCGACGGCAAGCCGCTCACCACGCGCGCCATCGTGATCGCCGCCGGCGCGCGTCCCTTCGTGCCGCCGATCCCGGGGATCGAGGGCATCGAGGTGCTGACCTCCGACACGCTGTGGGACCTGCGCAAGCTGCCGCGCCGGCTGCTGGTGCTCGGCGGCGGGCCGATCGGCTGCGAGCTGGCGCAGGCCTTCGCGCGCCTCGGCTCGCAGGTGACCCAGGTCGAGATGCTGCCGCGCCTGCTCGCGCGCGAGGATCCCGAGGTGTCCGAGATGGTGCGCAAGCGCTTCGTCGAGGAAGGCATCGACGTGCGGCTCGGCCATCGCGCGCTGAAGATCGAGGGCAAGTCGATGCTCTGCGAGCACGACGGCCGCGAGGCGCGCATCGAGTTCGACCAGCTGCTGTGCGCTGTCGGGCGGGTGGCCAACACCGCCGGCTATGGCCTTGAGGAGCTCGGTATCCCGCTGACCCGCTCGCGCACCATCGAAACCAACGAGTTCCTGCAGACCCTCTATCCGAATATCTACGCCTGCGGCGACGTAGCCGGGCCCTACCAGTTCACGCACACCGCCGCGCACCAGGCCTATTACGCAGCGGTCAACGCGCTGTTCGGCGGGCTCCGGCGCTCGCGCGCCGACTACTCGGTGATTCCGTGGGCCACTTTTACCGATCCCGAAGTGGCGCGCGTCGGCCTGAACGAGAGCGAGGCGAAGGAGCGCGGCGTGGCTTACGAAGTCACCACTTACGGCATCGACGACCTCGATCGCGCCATCGCCGACGAGGCGGCGCACGGCATGGTCAAGGTGCTCACCGTGCCGGGGAAGGACCGCATCCTCGGCGCCACCATCGTCGGCGAGCACGCCGGCGACCTGCTGGTGGAATTCATCGCCGCGATGAAGCACGGCATCGGGCTGAAGAAGATCCTCGGCACGATCCACATCTATCCGACGCTCGCCGAGGCGAACAAGTACGCCGCCGGGGTGTGGCGGAAGGCGCGCGCACCGCAAGGCCTGCTGAGAAGGGTGGAGCGATTCCACGCCTGGATGCGCGGCTGAGCATCGTCGTGCCGGTGCTGAACGAGGCGCAGGGTATCCGCGCCGCGCTCGAGGCGCTCGCGCCGCTGCGCGGCCGCGGCCACGAGGTGATCGTCGCCGACGGCGGCAGCAACGACGGCACGCCAGATCTGGCGCGGCCGCTTTGCGACCGCCTGGTCGTCGCGCCGCGCGGTCGCGCGCTGCAGATGAACGCCGGAGCGCGCGTGGCCGAGGGCGATGTTCTGCTGTTCCTGCATGCCGACACCGTTCTGCCTCCGCACGCCTCCGAAGCCATCTCCCAATCAACAGCAGACCACGTCTGGGGACGATTCGACGTGGCGATCGAAGGACGTCACCCAATGCTCAAGGTCATAGCCTGGTCGATGAACCTGCGCTCGCGCCTGAGCGGCATCGCCACCGGCGACCAGGCGATCTTCGTGCGGCGCGATGCTTTCCCGGGCTTCGAGGAGATTGCGCTGATGGAGGACATCGCCTTCAGCAAGGCGATGAAGCGCAGGGGACGTCCCGCCTGCCTCCGCCAGCGTGTGCGCACCTCCGGACGGCGATGGGAGTCGCGCGGCGTGCTGCGCACCGTCGCGCTGATGTGGCGCCTGCGCCTCGCCTATGCCCTCGGCGCCGACCCGGCGCGGCTCGCCGAGAAATACCGGTGAACACGCCGGTGATCGTGTTCTCGCGCGCGCCCGTGCCCGGGCGCGTCAAGACGCGCCTTGCGGCGCGCATCGGCGATTGGCGCGCGGCGCGCCTGCACTTGCGGCTGACGCGGCGCGCGTTGCGCACCGCACGCGAGGCCGGGTGCGGCCCGGTGGAGCTTCATGTAACCGCTCCGCACGCCGCATTCGAAGCTCACAAGCGAGTTTTTCTGCAGAAGGGCGGCGACCTCGGCGAGCGGATGTACCGCGCCCTGCGGCGGCATCGGCGCGCGATTCTCATCGGTGCGGATTGCCCGCAGCTCGAGCCGCGCGATCTGCGCCAGGCCGCGCGCGCGCTGTGCGCGGGATATCGGGTCGTGCTGCTGCCGACGGAGGACGGCGGCTATGCGCTCATCGCGGCGCGTGCCGCGCAGCGCGCGATCTTCGACGGCGTTGCTTGGGGAGGCGCCGAAGTTTTCGAGCAAACCGTGAAACGCCTGGCGGGGGTGCGATGGAAGAAGCTGCGCATGCTGCGGGACGTCGACCGCCCCGAGGACCTCGATCAGATCGCGCCGCTCTTCCTCAGGCGCTCGGCGACGCGCTCGGCGATGACGCCGTAGCCGCGCGCGTTCGGGTGGATCGGGTCGGATTTCAGGCCGTTGTCCCTCAGCACTTCGCCGATGACCGCTGCCTCGTAGGGAAGGGCGAACTGCTGCGCGATGCCGGCGTAGAACGCCGGCGGCGTGACGCTGAAGCCGGGCTCGGGCGTGCCGATGAGGAGCACCTCGACGCCGCGGCTGCGGGCGAGCTTCACCATCTCGCGCACATTGGACTCCGCCTGGCCATTCCCCAGGCGGCGCAGGAAATCGTTGCCGCCGATGCACAGCAGCATAAGGCGCGGCGCATGCTCGTCGAGCGCCGCCGGCAGCCGCGCCAGGGCCTGCGCGGTCGCTTCGCCGGGAACGCCGGCGCGCGCCACGCGTCGGCCGATCAGCTTCTCGAGCTGCGCCGGGTAGCTCTCATGCTCGGCAGCGCCGGTGCCAAAGGTCAGGCTGTCGCCGAACGCAAGCACCACCGCGTCACCGGGCAACCGCGACAGCTTGGCCTTGTCGCCGCAGCCGGCCGCGGCGGCGATGAGGAGCACCAGAAAGAGGCGGGACGCTGATACTGAAGGTCTGGAAACTGACATACGCGCAAGGCTTTGCGTTTCGGAGCGCATGTTACACTTTGCGCGGGAGCAGGAGGAGGAGATCACAGTGAAAATCAAGAGTCCGAAGGACTTCTGGGCGGGCCTGATGTTCATCGGCGTCGGCCTGTTTTTTCTGGTCTGGGCAATCACCCACTACCAGATGGGCACCGCGGTGCGCATGGGGCCGGCGTACTTCCCCGCCCTGCTCGGCGGCCTGATGGCGGTGCTCGGCGGCATCGTGCTGCTCGGCTCGTTCGCGATCTCCGGGCCGCCGGTGCCGAAGTTCCAGTTCCGCCCGCTGATCCTGATCAGCCTGGCGTGCGTGGTGTACGGCTACCTGATGAAGCCGCTCGGCCTGGTCTTCGCCACGTTGGCGCTGGTGTTCATCAGCGCCTACGGCGGCCACGAGTTCAAGTGGAAAGAGGTGACCATCCTCTACGTCCTGCTGATCATCTTCTCGGTCCTGGTGTTCGTCAAAGGCCTGACGCTGCCTTTCCCGATCTGCCCGGCGTTCATGGACACCTGCCCGATCCGCTAAGGGACCGCCATGGACATCGTCAACAACCTGATCCTCGGCTTCGGCGTTGCGGTTACGCCGCTGCACCTGCTCTACTGCCTGATCGGCGTCATGCTCGGCACGCTGATCGGCGTGCTGCCGGGCGTCGGCCCGGTGGCGACCATCGCGATGCTGCTGCCGATCACCTTCAACCTCAGCCCGGTGGCGGCGCTGATCATGCTCGCCGGCATCTACTACGGCGCGCAATACGGCGGCTCGACCACCGCGATCCTGGTCAACCTGCCGGGCGAATCATCCTCGGTGGTGACCTGCCTCGACGGCTACCAGATGGCGCGCCAGGGGCGCGCCGGGCCGGCGCTCGCCACCGCGGCGATCGGCTCGTTCTTCGCCGGCTGCGTCGCGACGCTGCTCATCGCGGTCGCCGCGCCGCCGCTTGCCGAGCTGGCGCTCAAGTTCGGTCCGGCCGAATATTTCTCGCTGATGGTGCTCGGCTTGGTCGCGGCGACCGTGCTGGCGCACGGCTCGCTCGTCAAGGCGATCGCGATGGTGGTGTTCGGCCTGCTGCTCGGCCTGATCGGCACCGACGTCAACTCCGGCGTGCTGCGCTTCACCTTCGGCGTTCCCGAGCTGTCCGACGGCATCGGCTTCGTGGTGGTGGCGATGGGCATGTTCGGCACCGCCGAGATCATCGCCAACCTGGAGCAGGGCGAGCATCGCGAGGTGTTCACCGGCAAGGTGAAGAACCTGTTCCCC
>Ga0137436_1000449_pt1 | contig 12079 bp, 9 predicted proteins | sample EasRivERMGT119_2_FD_102328 | JGI IMG/M metagenome (GOLD analysis project Ga0137436, IMG submission 102328) | Soil microbial communities from meander-bound floodplain in the East River, Colorado, USA - East River MetaG ERMGT119_2 | ecosystem: Environmental > Terrestrial > Soil > Floodplain ...
GTGATCGTCATCAATAACGGGCCGCGCAAGGGGCTCGGCCAGACCGACGACCGCGCCCAGCCGCTGCCGGGCAAGTACGCGCCCTATGAGCGCAATTCGTACCTAAGGCTCGCGAAGCTTCCCGGCATCGAAGGCATCTGGCAGGGGCATCTGTCTCTGATCGACAAGGATCCGGCGCACAACACGGCGCCCGACATGATCGCGAACATCGATGAAGGCGCCGCCGATCAGGGCAATCCGATCACGGCAACTGTGGCCGCCGACGGCAAGTTCACGATCACCAATGCGCGCAACAATTTCAGCAAGACCTACACCGCGCGGTAATTCGGCGTCGCGCCGCAACACTCGCAAAGGAGGCACGCCATGCACGCAGACCACGGGATGTCACGCCGTCGCATGTTGGAGATGGTTGGGGCCGGCGGTCTCGCGCTCGCGGGAGGTGCGCGCCGCGCGTGGACGCAAAGCGCCAAACGGATCGAGCGGTTGGCGCCGGAACTGGACGCAATCATCGACACGTCGCAGTCCATCCGCGAGTTGGCCACCGGCTTCGGCGGCGACATAGGCCCGGCCGAAGGTCCGGTGTGGATCTCTGAGGGCCGCTATCTTCTGTTCAACGACATCCAGACCAGCCGCCGAATGAAGTTCACGCCGGGCCAGGGCGTCGTGGTCGCCAAAACCCCGACCAACGAGGCCAATGGCCTCACGCGCGACCTCCAGGGCCGATTGATCTCGGCCGAACATGCGACGCGGCGCGTGACACGCGAGGATCCCGACGGCAGCATCACTGTTGTCGCGAATAACTTCCAGGGCAAACGCCTGCTCAGGCCGAACGACGCCATCGTGAAATCCGACGGCGCGATCTATTTCACCGATCCGGGCGGACCACTGGCTCCCGATCAGTTCGACGTGACGATCGCCGGCGTTTACCGCGTCTCGGCAGATCTCGGAACCATCTCGCTCATCGTCGACGACATGATTGGGCCGAACGGCCTTGCCTTCTCGCCGGATGAAAGCATCCTCTACGTGAATGACGCGCGGCGTCGCACCGCCCGGGCGTACGACGTTCTGCCCAACGGCACGGTTGCGAAGCAAACGAGCCGTCTGTTCGCCGACCTGGGTGGCCCCGAGCCGGGCGTGCCTGACGGCATGAAAGTCGATACGGCCGGCAACGTCTATACCGGCGGCGCAGGCGGGCTCTACATCCTGGACAAGACCGGCAAGAAGCTGGGACGCATCGTGCACGGTCTCCCCGCCACGACCAATGTCGCTTTCGGCGGAGACGATTGGAAGACGCTCTATTTCACCACGAGGTCTTCGCTGAACATGGTCACTGTGAAGGTCGCCGGTGTGCCCGTACCCGCCAAGAAGAAGACGACGTAGAAGGAGCAAGATGACCGCAGCCAACCTCTCGCGACGCGGTTTCCTTGTGACCGCTTCCGCTGCGGTGATGGGCGGAATGACTCTCGCACGAGGCCTGGCGCGGGCCGGTCAGGTCCGCACCAACACTGCGAGCCTTCCGCCCTACGGCAATTCCACGATCCCGGCAGGCATCCGCTCTCGAGCCGTGGCCAATGTCAACGGCATGACCGTGCACATGTTGGAAGCCGGCTATGAGACGTCAGGTCGGCCGGCCGTGCTGCTTCTGCATGGCTTCCCGGAACTCGCCTACAGCTGGCGCAAGGTGATGCTGCCGTTGGCATCGGCGGGGTATCACGTGATCGCACCCGATCAACGCGGCTACGGCCGCACGACGGGCTGGGACGATTCCTATAACGCCGATCCCGATCCCTTCCGCATCCTCAACATGGTGAGAGACGCCATCGGGCTCGTCTACGCGCTCGGTCATCGCTCCGTGGCGATGGTGGTCGGGCACGACGCGGGAGCGCCCGTCGCGTCCTGGGCCGCCCTGATCCGTCCAGACATCTTCCGTTCGGTGACGATCATGAGCTCGCCGTTCGAAGGCCCGCCGGCAGTGCCGTTCGACACCGCCAACGGCGCGGCGGCGCCACGCCCGGCGCCGACCGATGACGAGCTCGACGCGGAGCTCGCGAAGCTCAATCCGCCGAGGAAGTACTACCAGAACTATCAGCGCACACGCGGGGCCAATGACAACATGCTCCACGCGCCCCAGGGCCTCCACGCATTCTTCCGCGCGTACTACCACTACAAGAGTGCCGATTGGAAAGATAACAAGCCGCATCCCTTGAAGGCGCGGACAGCCGCGGAGATGGCGCAAATCCCCACCTACTACGTCATGGAGCGGGACAAGGGCATGGCGGAGACGGTGGCGCCCTTCATGCCGTCGGCGGCCGAGATCGCGGCGTGCAAGTGGCTGACCGACGCTGAGGTGGACGTGTACGCATCCGAATACGCCCGGACCCAATTCACCGGCGCCCTTCAGGGCTATCGAGTGCGGCGCGGGTCGGACCCCAAGAGCCTCGCCGAGATGCGGACGTTCTCAGGCCGCTCCATCGATGTGCCATCGATGTTCGTCGGAGGCAAGAGCGACTGGGGCACCTATCAGACCCCTGGCGCCGTGGACAGGATGCGGACCAGCGCGTGCACGCGCATGGTGGGCTTCCATCTCCTGGACGGAGCCGGGCACTGGGTGCAGCAGGAGCAGCCGGAGCAAGTAAGCCGGTTGCTCATGGAGTTCCTGCGCAGCGAGAGGTCGTCCAGATGACTCGCACGGTCTCGCGCCGGAGGTTGTTGCTCGGGTTCTCGGCTCTGGCAGGTACGCTTGCATCGAAGACGATACGCGCTCAGAGCCTGCCCGTGCGGCGCCTCGAACAGGACTACAAGGAAGATCTGTTCTACAGGGAAGACTGGCTGGGTGAACCCTGGCGCACGCCGGAACCCGTGGTGCTCATCCACGGCAACGACGAATCCAGCGTGGAATGGTACGCGTGGGTGCCGCGAATGGCGCAGGAGTATCGCCTGATCCGGCCGGATCTGCCTGGACTTGGACATTCCAGCATTCCGCGAGGCTTCCAGTATTCCCTCGCGAACCTCGCCACGTTCGTCACGCGCGTGATGGACAAGGCCGGCGTCGAATCGGCGCATATCATCGGTGCGAAAACGGGTGGGGCTGTTGCGATGCGATTTGCGGCCGACTATCCGAAGCGCACGCGGACGCTCGTGGTCGTTGGCGGACCGGCGTCACCGTTGGCGATCGCCGATCCCTCGCCAATTCCACAGCGGGATCGGCTGGGCTCGAGCGTGTCGAAGGAGATGATCGCGTATTGGAACACGCTCTTCAGCGAGGGGGATCGAGAGGGCGTAAAAGGCCTCAGCCAGTCGCTGTCGAACTTCGATCTCGCCAAGGAGGGCGTCTTGCGACGCATCACCGCGCCCACTCTGGTGATTACCGCAGACCGCAGCAAAATGAATTCGGTGGAGAAAGCGCGGGCCTACCAGGTGCAGATTCCGAATTCGAGGCTCGCGGTCATTCGGAGCGATGCGTACCGCATCGCCGCCGCCAATGCGGATGAGTGCGTCACCCACACCCTGGCGTTTCTGAAGGAACAGAAGTAGCAGCCCGATGCGATCATTGGTTCTCACCGGGGTAGCTCCTGCGCTGTTTTCCGGGTGGCTCGTGGTGTTTGCGGCAACTTCGGAGCGCGCCCTCGCGCAAGTCGAGGACCACCAATACCGCACCGAGGATATCCAGACCGGCTCTCGCCTTTACGGGGCGCAATGCGCGCTGTGCCATGGCCAGAATGGCGATGGCGTCGTCGGGGTGAATCTTGCCCGTCAGCAGTTCCGCCGCGCTTCGTCTGATGACGACATCCGCAACACCATCACGACGGGCGTTGCCGTCTCTGGCATGCCGCCGTTCCGATTGCAGCGGGCCGAACTCGACGGGCTCGTCGCCTTCATCCGTTCCGGCTTCGACAGAAACGCGACACCCTTCAAGCTAGGCGATGCGGGGAGCGGGAAGGCCGTTTATGACAGCAAGGGGGCGTGCGCGGCCTGTCACCGGGTCGCTGGCAAGGGCGCCCTCATAGCACCGGATCTGAGCGACGTCGGTGCCATCCGCCAGCCATCCGCGATCCAGCGGTCCCTGCTCGAACCCAACCGAGCGATGTTGCCGATCAATCGCCCCGTGCGCATCGTCACGCGCGACGGACGCACCATCCGCGGCCGACGGGTCAATGAGGACACCGCCACGGTGCAGCTGATCGATGACGGCGAACGCCTCGTCTCGCTTTCGAAATCCGATATCCGCGAATTCGAGCTTGGCACCGCCTCCGGGATGCCGTCCTTCGCCGGCAAGCTGACCGACGAGGAATTGGCGGATCTGCTGGCCTATCTTCTTTCGCTGAAGGGACAGTGATGCGCATCTCTCTGCGATACGTTCTCTTGCTGTTGGCTGTTTTCGGATTGTCGGCCCCAGTCGCCGCGCAGGCGCAGGTTACGCCGGAGCGTATCGAGCGGGCGGCGGCCGAGCCGCAGAATTGGCTCACCTATGGTGGCGGCTATGACAGCAAGCGCTACAGCACCCTCGATCAAATCACGCCCGGCAATGTGAAGAACCTCGAACAGAAATGGGTGCTGCAGGATCAGGTGTTCGGGGCCTGGGAATCGACCCCGCTCGTCGTCGACGGCATCATGTATGTGACCGAACGGCCGAACGACGTGATCGCGCTCGATGCGAAGACCGGCAAGGTGTTCTGGCTCTACCGCTACACGCCTTCGCCCGATGCCCGCGTCTGCTGCGGCGCCAACAACCGCGGCGTCGCGATGCTGGGCGACACGCTGTTCATGGGCACGCTCGACGCGCATCTCATCGCGCTCGATGCGAAAAATGGCCGGCCGCTTTGGAACATCGCGGTGGCGGACGTCAAGCTCGCCTATTCGATCACCATGGCGCCCCTTGTCGTGAAGGACAAGGTCATCATCGGCGTCGGCGGCGCCGAGTTCGGCATCCGCGGGTTCATCGCAGCCTACGATGCGAAAACGGGGAAGGAAGCCTGGCGCTTCAATACCATTCCAGGACCCGGCGAGCCGGGACACGAGACATGGAGCGGCGATGATTGGATGCATGGCGGCGCATCGGCATGGATCACCGGATCCTTCGATCCGTCGCTGAACTTGATCTACTGGGGCATCGGCAATCCTGGCCCCGATTGGAATCCCGATCAGCGGCCAGGCGACAACCTCTATTCCGATTGCGTGGTGGCGCTCGATGCGGACAGCGGCGAGCTGAAATGGTATTTCCAGTTCACGCCGCACGACGGCTACGACTACGATGCGGTGCAGATTCCGGTGCTCGCCGACATGGATTGGCAGGGCAGGCCCGCCAAGCTGATGCTGTGGGCGAACCGGAATGGATATTTCTATGTGCTAGATCGCGTAACCGGAAAATTCCTGCTCGGCGAGCCCTTCGTGAAGGTGAACTGGGCGAGTGGCCTCGATCCGAAGGGACGGCCGATCCAGACGCCGCAACCGCCCGGAATGCCGACATGGCCGGGCACGCAGGGAGGCACCAATTGGTATCCGCCCTCGTTCAGTCCGCGCACGGGCTTGTTCTATTTCTCGGTCTGGGAAAACTACGCGGCGATCTACCGTAAAGAGGAACAAAAATATGTGCCGGGGCGTAATTTCCTTGGCGGCGGCTTCACCGTGCTGACGCCGGCCCCAGGCGCGCCCACCATCGGCGTCGGCCGCCGCGGCCCGATCAACAACTGGACGAACGAAGTCGGCAGCGGCGCGACCGTGGCGATCGACCCGCGCACCGGCAAGCGCGTCTGGACCTTTCCGCAATTCGACGTGACCGATGCCGGCATGCTGACGACGGCGTCGGACCTGCTCTTCACCGGCGGGCGAGAGGGATATTTCTACGCGCTCGATGCGAAGACCGGCAAGGAACTCTGGAAGGCCAATCTCGGCGGCTCGATTGTAATGGCGCCGATCACCTACCGCATCGACGGGCAGCAATATGTCTCGGTCATTTCCGGACACACGCTGGTCACGTTTGCGCTCCGGAACTAGCCGCGTTAAGGCACACGCACCGCCGCTTTGGCCGCAATGAGCCGCGGCATGTCCTCCGCAAAACCGGCTTGACCCGTCAGTATTCAAAGTAATTGCAAGTACATCGCGGGAAGCAACCACGAAGAACACGAAAATCTCCAAGGCCACGAAAACTATGGCGCCTTGACTTCACCACCGTCGGGAACGGCGATCTCAAACGGCGCGAACACCGGCGCGTGTTTTCCCTTGATAATGTACTTGCCAGCCTGCAGCGCCTGTTTGCCGGCGCCGCACTGATAAGTCACAAGCTGGTCGCCCCGAAAGATGTCCCAGCAGTCCCCTCCAGGCCAGTTGAATTCGATCACACTCGATGTGGTGCCGTTGTCAGAAGTCGAAGATGTCAATTGCGAGCCTGTCGTAACAGAAGAAGTGGTTCCTGTTGCTGGGGTCGAGTCTGCGGGAGAGCCGACAGGCGCCGGTTGAGCGAAGCGGGCCGTCCTGTATAGCGTCAACAAGGCAACGACGATCGCAACCGCAATCGCGGCAAGCTTGAGGAAGCCATAGTCCTCAGCCATCCATTTGCGAATCTTGGGATGCAGCTCGCGCCCCCCCGCCACATTGCCTTGATGGCCGAGCGTCGGTCGTTGCTCCTCTAGGTTGACTCCGGCAACGGCTGTTGCCAGTGCTTCTTCTTCGTCCGGCCGACTGAGTACATGCTTGACCGCTGCGATGACGTCGCGCAATTCGGCGGTTACGGAGGATGTCGTCCAATCAACGTGGACTGTGTGGAGGCGTCTGAATCCCAGAGGGATATCAGCGTCGTCAATCAAGACGGGAACCAAGATGCCACGCTTCAGTCCCTCTGCCGCCTCGTCTTTGACCCAGTCAGACAAGACGGACGTCTTGGACCACAGCACAACGACGCAGCGGGCCGCGTTCAAGGCCTCCTGTATGGTCTTGTCGAAGGCATCTCCCGCCAGGAGCTTCCGATCCCACCAGACCGACCAGCCGGCCTGTTCAAGAGCCTCGGCGAGTCTTCGTGCTATCGCACGATCGGAACGCTCGTAGCTGATGAAAATTCTGTCGGCCATCGTTGCATCGCCTGTATAGAGTGAGATCCACTCTTCTGTCCGTATAACGGCAAGCGTTCACCAGCGGTCGCTCCAAGATCCCACAGCGGCCGTCTGGTGCAACGCGTGTTCGGCGGTCCCCTTATGCATCGAACGCTACTTGACCTCCACTGGTGGGTCAGCAGTCAAGTACCACGTACTGGCTCCGGGAATAACGCGCTGGAACTCAATTGTGGGAACCACATCAGGCCGGCTCTCGCGATAGGTGGCGAGCATGTTTCGCATCTCCGCCAGCCCCGGGCCTCGATACGTAACCAAGGAGTCCAAAGCATGTGCCGCTTCTGGTGAAGCATAGTACTGCCCGCAGGACGCGCATTCGATCTGGATCTTGGCCTCGCGCACTTCGACATTCGCGTCTGCCTCGCAGAGCAAGCACCGCTGCCGTGCGGGCGTGTACCTTGGCGAGTGCCCGAGAGTGGCCACGACCTCGCCTATCGTGAGAGTGGGCGAGGGTGTCGAGGGCGAAGGCGTGTGCGGAGTGGTGACGTCTTGTTCCCGTAGCCCGAGCGTCGGTTCACTGTAGGCTGAAGCCAGCAGCCCGAACCGATCAGCAAACCACAGAATTGCACCGCCCGTACCGACAAACGTGGCCCAGAGCGACGTGCGCCTCGGCGCACCGAGGAACCGAGTTTCCAGAGCCTGAACAACCAGCACGGCCGCGACGGCCACAACACCTGCGACGATTCCCAACCCAAGTCTGCTGAATCGCACGTGGCTGGCTCCTGGAAAACAGTTCCTCGAGCGTCCGCCGAACAAGTAGTCGGCTCAACTCGATAGCCGGATACTCGACTGGCGGCTGCAGTCTAGCGCGGCGGCCAGGCCGATTCAATGCGGGTCCAACCGCTTGAGCAGCAGCATTTGTTGTCGAAATCGGCGGTGGACAGCCGACTCACGTATCGCATCGACGGGCAGCAATATGTCTCGGTCATTTCCGGACACACGCTGGTCACGTTCGCGCTCCGGAACTAGCCGCGTTAGGGCACGTAGTTTCTCTACGGCCGCTGTGAGCCGCGGCATGTCCTCCGCAAAACCGGCTTGCCCCGTCAGTATTCAAAGTAATTGCAAGTACATCGCGGGAAGCAACCACGAAGAACACGAAAATCTCCAAGGCCACGAAGACCTATAAAGGGAATTCGTGACCTTCGCGCCTATTCGTGATCTTCGTGGCTAAGACCGTGGGTTTCTGAACGGTCTTGCTGCGGACACGCCGCGTCTCACTGCGGCCAAAGCGGGGATATCCTCTTGCGGACTTGATCAGGTAGATTCCGGCGCCAGTCATTGCGACACCGACGATCGAAACCAACGGTCTTCGGCGTGTGAGCAGTCGTCTCCCCCGCAACACCAACCGACTTGGCTGTTTGACCGGTCGTGTGCGACGTTGGACCGCGCGACTTCGCGGTTGGAGCGGTCCGGTGCCCGGTTGGACGACGCGACTTCGCGGTTGGAGCGGTCGTGTGAACCGGTGGGACGTCCGAGTTCGAGGTCAGAGCAGTCGTGTGCTCCGTTCGACGACCTGACTTCTCTGTCTGAGCGGTCGTCCGCCCGTTTGGACGCGGCTGCTTCCGTCTTTGAGCTGACGTGTGCGCCGTAACACCGGGCCGCTTCCGTGTGTTTACCTGCGTGTGCCTCGTCGCACGGCGACAGTGATCGCTTGAACGCGGCGACTGCGCATTTAGCGTGCGAGGCTTGCAGACATTTTGATCACGGTGCCGACGAAGGACGCGGCCTTACGGTCTTAGACACACGCAATGTCTGTTCATCGGCGGGGCTTCACGTCGCGGCCAATCCAGTTGCCGTGAACGTCATCGACCGTCCCGTCCAGAGGCACGCCACCTCGCGAAAACGAGGTGGCGCGCCCGCTAGCCGTTAGAAGGTGGCGCGGAACCCGAGCTGCAGCATCCGCGGCTGATACACGAGGCTGAGCAGAGGAATCGGCTTGCCGTAATTCGCGTTGCTCTCGCGCACCTCGTAGTTGCCGAAGTTTTCATGGTTGAACAGGTTGTAAGCCTCCAGAATCCCATCGAGCGACACCCGCCCGCCGACCTTCAACCGCTGCTGGAATCGCAGATCGATACGGTGGAGGGGATCGCCGACAAAGTTGTTCCGGGGCACGATGGTCCCGTCCGGTCGCAGGCGATCGCACCCCTGGCCGCACAGGCGCAGGTCACCGCCGTAAGTCGTGCTGTAGCGCTGCCCGGAGCCGTAGAAATACAGCCCGCTCATCTGGAACCCGCGACCTACCTGCCAGATGCCGTTGAGCGTCGCTCGGTGACGCTGATCGGACGCCGAGTACCCGTAGTCGTTCCCGAGATCCGGCTGCACACGGAACGGCACGGGCCGAACGCCACTGAAGGCCGGCGCCGACATGTCATAGAGCCATGACAATGTGTAGGTGCCCGACGCCTGCCAGCGGTTGCTCAACCGTTTGGTGAACGCCGTCTGAAGGCCGTGCGAATTGGAGCGGCCTCCCATCACGTTCATGTATATCGGACCCCAGTCGGGGAAGGGGCGCCGGCTGATATCCGTGTAGGGATAGTTGACGCCGGTGACCGGATCGTAGGTCATGTTGACGTTGTTCCGTTGTGCCCCCTGGTTGGACCGCTCGTCCCGCCCTCCGACGTAGACGTAGTCGGCTTCGACGGACATCGTGCTGGCTACCTGACGCTGCAGGCCGATCGATGCCTGATGGGCGTACGGCATCTTCGTGAACTCCGCGATCGGCGACACGGAGTTTTCGCCCGTGTCACGCCGGATACACGTGGGCGTTTGAGCGGTGGAGCAGAACCGCTGCTCGAGCTGCGCCCTGGTCGGCCACGGCCCGTTGAACGGGTTCGTCACGAAATCGCGCCGGCCGTCGTTCGGAATTTCCACGACCGCCGTGTTCGCCAGCGCGTTCATCTGGCCGGCGGGTCCCGTGATGAGGTCGCCGTAGTACCGCCCGTAGCCGCCGCGCAGGACGGTGCGATCGGTCAGCGTGTACGCAAACCCGAAGCGAGGCTGGAAGTTGTTGGTGTCGTTCGGACGCGGCTCGGTGATCATCGGCGGCAGGATGACCTTGTTCGCGTAGACGTTCATGGCAAGGTCGTACCGCAGGCCGAGGTTCAGCGTCAGCCGCGAGGTGATCTGCCAGTCATCCTGCAGCCACGCCGCCGTGTTGTACTCGGGCAGCGAATTGCGGAATTGGCCAGTGCCGAACGTGTAGCGGCGGACGATGGGCGAGAGCGCATTCAGATTCCAGGTGGACACATCGTTCCACACGGGAAACAGCGCTTCGATGTTGGCGGGAATGGGTCCGTTCTGGGCATCGATGGCGCCCATGCAGTAGAGACAGCCGAACGCGGCGTTGATCGCGTACATGTATTCCCCGCCGAGCTTCACGTCGTGCCGCCCGCGGCTGTTGAACGACAGCGTCATGTCGTCGCGAAGCTGATAGACGTTCGCGCTGCTGTTCTGCGGCGTCCGGACGTTGCCGCCGATCTGGAAGCCTCGGAACGTAATGCGCGGGCCGAACGTGATGCCATTGGCCGCCTGCGGGTGATCGGGACGCGACGTGTAGTTGCCGGTCTGGTAGACGTGGCCGTTGAAGCCGGCCCTGATCTCGTTCACCAATCCGTTTGACACGACCTGCGTCAGGGTGGCAAAGAGCTCGTCGCTGTGCCGCGTGAAGCTCTCCGTGCCTGCCGGGTGACCACCGATCTGCTGCCCGGTCTGCTGCGCCTCGTACGGGTTCGTGTAGTTAAACACATTGCCACGCGTCATCAGGCGCACCCGCGGCGAGAACTGGTAATCGAGCCGCAGCCCCGCCATATCTGTACGACGCGTGCCGGTGAGCTGGATGTTGAAGCTGGGATAGGGCGTGTTGAAGGTCTGCGTTCCCGGCTCGCGCTCGTACTCGTAGTTGGCGAAGTAGTGCAGCCGGTCCCTGAGAATAGGCCCGCCGTAGGTGGCGCTGACCTGCTGATTCGAGTACGGCAGGACGTTCCCCGCGAGGAAGTCGGCTGCGTTGAAGGCATCGTCGCGGAAGTAGCCGGAGAACGATCCTGATGTTTTGTTGCTGCCCGACTTCGTGATCGCGTTCACCTGGAGGCCGGTCGAGCGCCCCTGCGTGGCGTCGAACCGGCTCGAGAGGAATTGAAATTCGCCAATCGCGTCGCGGCTGAAACGCGGCTGACCGCGGTTGCCGCCCTGCGCGACCGACACCTCCTGCCCGTCGATGTTGAGCTGGAACTCGCGGTTCCCCATCCGCTCGCCAGAGGTCGGCCCGAGGTCGGTGGCGTTGGCGCGCATGCCGGGCGCCAGCGTCGAGAGCGCCATCCAGTCGCGGCCGTTGACCGGCAGCTCCTGCGTCTGCCGCGGGTCGACGTTGCCGCCCATGCTCGACGAGGTGATGTCGAGGAGCGACGCGTCGCCGGTCACCGTGATCGACTCCTGCACGTTCGACGGCGACAGCTCGAAATTGACCAGGACCTGCTGCCCCACGAGCAGCTCGACGCCCTGGCGATTGACGCTTCGGAACCCGGGCATCGCGACCGCGAGGCGGTACACACCCGCGCGAGCGGCAATTCGAAAGACGCCGCGCTGGTCGGTGACGCCTTCGACACGGCTGCCCCCTGAGTACCGTCAGAACTCCTACGGCAACCGACCGGGGCGCCAACCGCATCGAGGTCCTCCTGCGGTACCATGTGCCGCGGCGATAGTTGGTCTGATCGCGTCACTTTCCAAATAGGAAAACCGGATGGCAGTTAAGCCTTGGATTCCCGTGCTCGCCCTGGCCGCCGCGTTCGGCGCACAACGGATGGTGGCAGCCCAGTCGATTGCCGCCGTCCCCCAGATCACGGTGCATGAACTTGGCGAGGGCGAGCGACCGCTGATCGACGGCCACGTTGACGATATGTCCTGGTCGACGACCGACGCCTTCAGCGCATTCGTGCAACAGGAACCGAACGACGGCGATCCCGCCAGCGAGCGAACGGAGA
>Ga0137436_1000450_pt1 | contig 12078 bp, 21 predicted proteins | sample EasRivERMGT119_2_FD_102328 | JGI IMG/M metagenome (GOLD analysis project Ga0137436, IMG submission 102328) | Soil microbial communities from meander-bound floodplain in the East River, Colorado, USA - East River MetaG ERMGT119_2 | ecosystem: Environmental > Terrestrial > Soil > Floodplain ...
ATTAACGTCTCCAAAAGAAAGCCCCCGAAGGGGCCGTGTGATTATGCTTGCATATAACCATGTTGTATTAATAAAGCGTCCGTCCAGCCTTCTTTAACGTAAGCCTCATAAGGTATTCCATTTGCTGCAGGCAGCATTATCTTAGGCTGTAAAACGCCTGTATATGGGGGAGGTGAGGGTTGCGTTGGTGGAGGAGTAGGGGAGTGGTACGTTGGTGCGGGGGTGTTGCTCGGTTGCGCTATACTCTGCATTACTGGAGTTTTACTAGCTCCTGTCGGTAACACACCGCCAAATCCGATACTTTTAGGATCGACCGTGGTAACGATTTTTTGACCGTAAGCCATAAACGCTACGTGGGTGAAATTCAAATACATACCAGGTTGTAAGGGGCTATTATTAGGTGAGATATTTCCAAATACTTGGATGTAATCACCACAATTAATGGCGCCTGTTGGCAAGAGGAAAGGTGTAGCATCTTCATTTAAAATAATTGGCGCAAAGCCTGATTTAAACCGTAGTACCCAATGGCCTTTATATCCTTCACGGTCGCAGGGTCTATTACCTTCTGTATTAACTTCGGTACTATCTCCGTCTATGATTTTCCATGAAAAATTTTGTGATTTAAACTGACCACCCGTATAACTCTTAACAGCGAGATCGTAAATTACTTTACCCCATTCGGTCTGATTCCAATGTAATTCACCTTTTTTCTCTATCGCGATATTAAACCAAAATTCCTGTCTAGGATTGCCTGCTTTGTCTTTTAGAGGTTCGTCTTGCATATTTTTAGTATTTGGGGTGTACAGTGAGCCCATTACGAGTCTGCCGGGAGGTGTTAAAATCGTAGTTCTATCTTTCATACATTAAGTTCCTTTTAGTTTAGTTAATTGTTTGTAGCAATAACATCCTAATCGTTATTAACGGGTTCGTCAACATCTTTTATTATTTTTTTAGTACCATTGTTTGAAGTATACAAGTACCAGATATGACTACTTGACCTAATGGTTCCCAACCGAAAGATATTTTAGTATTAACGCTATCTATAAAATTTTCTAATTGAGGACTAAAAGGATTTTTATCATCAACGGATATGTGCATAGTAACTATCGTATATCTTTCAATTTTCACTTTAGTAACCTCTTAAATAATTGTCTCATTTCTCGCTCATTTACTTCTTGCAACTTAGCGCTCCCATGCGGTGTTTCGCTGTTAGCTTTAAGTACTTTAATAATCTCTTTATTCTTGGTTTTAGCCATTGCCTGCTTTGGTGTAATAGGTTCCGGCGGTTTACCAATCTCTAGGCCGAGTACCTTACCTAACGCTATGATTTCGGCATCGTCTTTTGCCCATCGTTCGCGGGGTTGCGTGTACCCTATTTGGTAATGTGGGATAGGCTTACCAGATTTAATATTCGCAAGTGCTTCAGCTTCAAGGCCCGTAATACGTGCATCGAGTAACTTGGCTGCCCTGTGCAAAATGCGCAACTCATTACCGAGAGCATTATTGTCTAAATCAAAAGGTGTATTGCTGAACATAGAGTCTATTTGAGTTAACACATTGCTTTGTAATGCCGGACACGCATGGCGTGCCTTACAGTTAGTACATTCGGGGGATAAGTTTACTTCCGCGTAGTTATTCATTGCTAAATGTTCTGCACGGCTTAATATTCTCCAAAGACCCTCTAGGGTAGGGAGATCAACTTCCCACGTCCTAATCTGACCTTTTGGGCCAAACCATCTCGGTTGAATAATGTGAAATACCGCCTTGTCGAAATCAGTTTTCACACCGGCAGAATATTCGATAAGCTGCCAATTCTGAAAAACGTCTACGTACCCAAACCCATACTTAAAATCAAATAGGTGTAATGTTCTATCTTTAACAAACCAACAATCCGGCGTACCCCAACACTCAGGGTGCATCGCCGTTATAGCCATCGTTTCTTCAATATGTAGCGGGTTTTCGGAACGGTTGTGTAATCCTAAAATATATTCGGCGTACATAAAACAATGGTCTTTCATTTCTTCCGATATCCCATCGGGTACATGTTCACCCTTGAGCAGCGTGGCGCATACTTCGTGGGCTAACGTCCCCTCTTTAGCGGCGTCTGTTTCTTCACGTGGGTAGAGTTCCTCCATTTTTCTTGAACCCGGGCAAGCTACGCGCCGGGCTGCAGAGGAGGGAGGTAATTTAGAATGTGCTGACATCGACTGCCTCCGTCATTTGTAAAATACTGTTAAAAGCCATGATAGCTCCTTGCTCTTCGGTATGTACTAAAGACTCACATTGTCCCGTTACACTCCATATAAATATTGTTTTCAATCCAATATTTAAAGATAAACTGTATATGGAGGATAAATTAATTAAAGTGTGATTATGCCTTATGAATTTCATGATTTAGTCCTTAGCAATATTTCTAAATTACTATTAACTAATGGCACTAAATCCTCCCGGTGGCATACATCAATAACCTCATTTAAACCGGATGTTTTAATAACCTGAATCAAATCTTCTTGGCTTATACGTTTATCGGTAACCAATTGAGTCATTTTATTAATAAGCTTCATGGATGTGTCAATTTCATCAGTCACCACCGGCATATCGGGCAGGAAGGTTTCCTCGATAACGTCAATCTCACCTTGGCTTATGATTTCGAAAACGGGTGGTTTCGGCGCCGAAAGGGGGGGTTTCGGGATTGACTTACGGGTGCGTTTAGGTTTCTCGGGAGCATCTGGTAACGGGATTTCTTTAGGCGCTGGATTAGATGTAGGTAACCAGCTCTCCATAGTTTGATGGCCTATTTTAGTATCTATGTCCACTACTGCTTGCATCACACCTTTTGCGAAATCAGTTACATGACTATGTTCGGGTATTACTTTTTCTATTTCTTCCTTAGTAAGTTTAATATCAGCATGAGTTAAATCCGACTCGCCACAATGTTGGTAAGGTGCATGTGTTTGTGGTGGCAATTCGTTAACATTAAGCACCCTTACTCCACAGTTACCGACGGTCTTTTTCCAAGTTTTAATCGCCTCGGAGGAAGCCGTTACCCCTTTACCTTCGGGAACCATTACCATCCCATGACCCGCCACGTGCATTAGTAATTCTGCAACTTTCAACAGCATCGCTTTATCTTCGGTAGCTAAATCTGTAATTTCAATACGTATCATTTAAACATTCCTTATTCGTTAGTAATTAGGTGGTCGCCACGGGATGAGAGGATATACGTTTGGAGACGTGGGTTCCCTGCGACCTGTCGGTGTTATAACCCACCTCCGACTGGGGCTTGTGAATTTAATGTTGTGTGCCATTCGCTGCTTTTTGTCCATAGCATACAAGTAAACCTGTAACAAATTCTTTTGCCATAACCGCAGGAGGTATACCCGCGCTCATATTGGCTAATATAATAATTTGCTCTAAAAAATTAAGACCTGCACTCATGTGCATTGCAAGTATCTCTTGTTGTGTACCTTCTACTAGCCCTGCATCACGTGCTTTTTTAAGTTCGTTAATTAAAGCCTCAAAAGCTTTTAGACCTAAGTTCTTACTAAACTCTTGTGTTATTTCCATTTTTGTTCTCTTAAGTAGTTGACAACAACCCATACTAATATATTATTAACGAATTAGTCAATAGCAAGGATGAAATAAAATGGAGTTAAGAGATTATCAATACAAACTTATAGAAGACGTTACCGCCGCATGGGAGACAGGGGCTACTAACGTACTTATGCAACTATCAACCGGAGGCGGTAAGACGGTTGTATTTTCGGACATTATCGCCAAGTGTGGCGAACCCTCAGTCGCTATAGCGCACCGTGTGGAAATTGTAAGTCAAATATCGCTTACTCTAGCTCGGTATGGCGTAAGGCACAATATTATAGCGCAACCCTCGGCTATACGGGAAATTGTTAGCATTCACATGCAAGAGCTAGGGCGCCGTTATTATGATCCAAGTGCAACATGTACTGTCGCTGGTGTAGATACTTTAATCAGGATGGATGAGCATACGCCGTGGTTTAAAAATATTAAGCTGGTTGTACAAGATGAAGGCCATCATCCACTAAAAGAAAACAAATGGGGCATTGCGGCCAATCTATTTCCGAATGCGCGGGGTTTATACCCAACAGCTACGCCATGCCGTGCCGACGGTAAAGGATTAGGACGTCATGCAGACGGTATTATAGACGCGATGGTTCAAGGGCCATCTATGCGGGAACTTATACTCGCAGGGCATCTTACAGACTATCGTATCTTTGCACCCCCATCCGACCTCAATTTAACTAACGTTCCTATCACTGCAGGCGGTGATTTCAGTAACCCTAAGTTGCGCGAGGCCGTACACGAATCACACATTATGGGGGATGTTGTAGACCATTATCTTAAAATAGCTAAAGGTTTACTGGGGGTGACGTTTGCCGTAGATGTTGAAGCGGCCACACAAATTGCTGCAGCATTCCGTAAACAGGGTGTACCCTCCGAAGTCATTAGCGCTAAAACACCCGCACTTCTTCGCTCGCAAATTATGCGTAAATTCAAGAATCGGGAGATTCTGCAATTAGTGAATGTTGACTTGCTAGGAGAGGGGGTGGACGTACCTGCCATCGAGGTCGTTAGCATGGCAAGACCCACACAATCCTATGGTCTATACTGCCAACAATTCGGTCGTGCGTTACGCCCGATGCCTGGCAAAACACATGCGATTATTATTGACCACGTTGATAATGTTAAGCGCCACGGGTTACCCGATGCGCCCCGCGTGTGGACATTAGATCGCCGTGAGCGCAAGCGTAAAACGGCCGATGACGTTATACCTACAAAAACCTGCATGGATTGTTTTGCGGTGTTTGAGGGCTTCCGTAAATCATGCCCATTCTGTGACTACGTTAATCCACCAAGAGGACGCTCTACTCCTGAAGAAGTAGAGGGCGATTTATTCGAACTAGATGCGGATGTGCTTGCGGCCTTACGCGGTGAGATTAAACGTATTGATGATGTGGCACGTATACCTCATGGGCTTCCGGTCCCTGCAGAGATTGCTATAGCAAAACGGCACCTCATACGCCAGGAAGCCCAACATGATTTGAGGGCATCAATGGCATCGTGGGCAGGTTACTACCATCCACAGTTACAAGATTGTGAAATTTATAGACTGTTCTACCATACTTTTCATATTGATATACTGACGGCGCAAACCCTAAATACTGCCGATGCTTTAAAATTAAAAATAACTATTGACGAATTGGTTAATAGTAAGTTACGCTTACTCGGTACTTAAAGCCAAGGAGCAAGAGCATGAAGCTTGAAGCGTGGGCAAGACGCTGGGGGATACCTGACCTAGCTATAGAAGACTTAAGGAAACTATTTGGCATGGCATCATTTGACGTTATACAACCCGATAAGATCCAAAAATCAGAATCTGCCGTGATGAGTTTGGTGCGTATCGAAGCAAGTAAAAAAGGGTTGCGTATATTTAGAAATAACGTTGGAGCAACTTATAATCCTAAAGGTGACTTCATTCGGTATGGTTTAGCTAATGAATCGGGAAAAATGAATAACTTCATCAAAAGCGCGGATTTAATCGGCATACGACATGTAAAGATTAGAGACCACATGGTTGGAATGACTATAGGGCAATTTGTTAGTCGCGAGATTAAAGGTTCCGATTGGAAGTTTACAGGCAACGAAAGAGAAACAGCGCAACTACGGTGGATTGAGCTTATAACCGGAATGGGTGGCGATGCTTGTTTTGCAACTGACGAGGGTACGTTATGACAAATCATATTAAGTGTACGTTAACAGATGATAAATCTTGGTGTGGCGCTCTTCTTGATAATAGCTTCGGTTTTAAAGATACGGAAGCCGCTGTACTAAGTAAAAGATTCAAGCACGGCATACCAGTATGTGCAGAATGTATAAAGGTAGTTACGGATTACCTGTGTGCAGAGTATGTAGAGCCTGTATATGAAAATGAAATGGAACAAGATTATGGTAGCGGCGAACAACTTACCTTTGCCGATTGTATAATTGGAATTAAGAAACATACTGGAAATTAAATATATGAAAATTACTTTAGATATGAAGATCGATGATATGGAAAAAAAACTTGGAGCAATTGGCGGAATATGTTTTGCGATACACTCCCTCCAACTTTCAAGTGAAGACTTTGAAGTTAATGTCGTAACCGAATCACCCGAAGAAAAATTAGCAATAGAAAATCATATGAAAAGCATTAATGACCCAAGTTATAACGGAGATAACGATGCTACAGAAATCAAATAACAATAAAGACATATTAGACCAATTACCGCCAAATGGTCGCAGTTTAGTAGGCGGTTATAGAATAGGGGATGCCATATTCAGTACGTATAACAAGCCCAATTGGTTCCACAGATTTATGTTGAAGTTACTAATGGGGATTATGTGGGTTGACTATTAACGGAGTTTAAAGATGAAATGCAAGGATTGCGGTAGAATCGATGGATTGAAAATATTTTTATCAACTAAAGAGATTGTGTGCAAGGAATGTGAAGCAAAGCGCAATGGTTGTACACACCCTCGTGTTAAAACTTACCAAGATTTTAGTTCGGGGGAATATTACACGATTTGTAAAACATGCGGGGATAGAAATGAGAAATAGAAAAGAACCGGAAGAACGTAAAAAAGAAATACTCGAAGCGGCTATCGAGCTGTCGAAACGAATAGGCTATAGTCATATAACGCGAGACGGAGTGGCAGAGCGGGCAGGTATAAGTTTCGCGCTTGTATCTGTGTATTTTGGAACCATTGAAAATCTAAAAAAAGAAGTACTAAAGGAGGCCATCAAAAAAGAAGTGCTAGAAATTATAGCCCAAGGTTTAGCTAGGAAAGAAACATTAACGGCAAGGTTGCCACTGAAGTTGAAACGGAAGGTGCTGCAATACTTGTCAAAATAAAACTTGACAATATAAGGACATACCGGAATGGAATCACTCCCTACGGCGTTTTATTCTCTAAATTTATACAAACAGTTTATAGTTTATAAGATCGTAAGAGCAGAACCAAAGGACATTAAGAAGCCTGCAAACCATATGAACGGACAGATATGGGACGCACATGACCCAACAATATGGACAGATTCAGCTACGGCCATACGAGCAGCCCAACATCTCGGAGATGAGTACGGCGTAGGCTTTGTGTTTACAGACAATGACCCCTTCTTTTTCCTAGACATTGATAAATGTTATGATGGTAAAGATTGGTCACCATTAGCTAAAGCATTACTGGCTAAGTTAGGCGGCGCGGGGGTGGAAGTATCACGGTCGAATCGCGGTTTGCACATTATAGGGCGTTCAGCCTCTTTTGAGCATGGTTGCCGTAATAAAGACTTAAATCTTGAGCTATACCATACTAAGCGGTTTGTTGCTTTGACGGGTGTTTATGCGACAGGTAATGTTGATACTGACCACACAGCGGCAATTAAAGAAATAGCGGCTACGTATTTTCCACCAAATATGCCCAAAGCGGTATCGGGTGACGATTGGTGGAGCGAGACACCTGTCGCAGATTGGAGCGGCCCTACTGAAGACGCTGAATTGTTGCGCATGGCACTAGCCTCGCAATCTATTAAAAGCAAATTCGGACAAGGCGGTTCTGCTCGTTTTTTAGACTTATGGGACAACAATGAATCCACGCTTGCCAAATTTTTTCCTCCTAGCGATGCTGATGTTTATAACCGCAGTGACGCTGATGCAGCACTTGCATTACATTTAGCATTTTGGACAGGTAAAGACGCAGAGCGAATTAGGTCATTAATGAGTCAATCGAAGATGGTGCGGGAGAAATGGGAGCGGGCAGATTACTTACCGCGAACGATTCGAAACGCCTGCTCCAAGTGTACAAGTGTACTAAAGTCAATCAATACTAATATAAGGACAACTGAGGATAGCACAGCCACATCTGATGGTCAAGAATACGGCGAACTCGTTACGTCAAGTACAATTTTAAGCATACCCGAACAACGACAATCGTTTAAGAACTGTGTGTATATTTGTGATGAAAACGCAATATTCGTACCGGGTGGAATGGTGTTAGACAAGGAACGGTTTAATGTAATGCATGGCGGCAAGACGTTTGTCACCGACCCATCAAACTCCAAAGTATCTAAACATGCTTGGGAAGCTTTTACACAAAACTACGCAATTCGTTTCCCTAAAGCCAATAGTGCAACATTTCTACCCGACCATCCTTCTGGCGAAATTATAGTACGCGATGGAATGAACCTTGTGAATACTTACTGGCCTATTGCAACCCCACGCATGAAAGGAGACGTTAGTCCATTTCTATTCCATATTGAAAAACTTATGCCCGATGGGACTGACCAAGAGATACTAATTAACTATTTGGCTGCAATGGTTCAATATTTAGGTAAGAAATTTCAATGGTGTCCAGTTATTCAGGGGGTGCAGGGCAATGGGAAAACCTTTATCAGTTTGTGTATCGCATTTATTCTTGGTCATCGTTATACGGCTTTCCCAAGGGCAGATGAAATTACCTCAAAATTTAATGACTGGCAATACCGAACGTTGGGCGTATTTGTCGAGGATTTTCACACCCCCGGGGGCTCAAAACATGATACTATGGAAACTCTTAAACCTATGCTTACCGCAGATCGCCAAATGATCGAAGGTAAAAATAAGACTAAGATTATGCGAGATATATGCTGCAACTACATTATTAATACTAACCATAAAGAAGCCCTCCGCAAAACCCGTGATGATAGACGGTTCGCTATGTTTTATACTGCGCAACAAACCGAAGATGACCTTAAACGTGATGGTATGTTGGGCGACTATTGTCCTAATATATATACGTGGGCAAAGCAAAAGAACGGGTTTCTATATATATCCGATTGGTTACAGGAGTACCCGATCAAAGACGCCTATAACCCGCTTATATGCGCCAGAGCGCCTAAGACCTCATCGACCGAGCAAGCCATTACTGAATCAATGGGTAGTGTGGAAAATGAAATATTAGAGGCTATTGCACAAGACCGTATCGGGTTCAAAAGGGGTTGGATTAACTCCAGCGCACTTAATGAGCTATTAGATGAAACAAGTAATTCACGCCGTGTTCCACATAATCGCCGTAGGGCACTTATGAAAACATTAGGCTACGAATGGCACCCTGGACTCACTAATGGACGGACCTCGACAAACATGCCGGGTGAAAAGATTAGACCATGCTTGTACATTGTTAAAGATCATAACAGCAGGTTCTTAATTGACAATAACTTAATCATTGACGCTTATGTAAGGGATCAAAAATAATGCAAACTACAATTTATACATGCGATTTATGCCGTACCGAAACTAAAGACGCTAAAGATATGTATGCACCACGCAATACTAAAGAACTTTCTAATGCTTATGTATTAGAATTTGTCCGAAAGAAATTTGTTGTACAAGATGTGTGCGTTAGTTGCTTTAACTCGTTCGGGGAAATGCTTAACAATAACTACAAGACGTTAACGGGAAGAAGTAGTTGACGAACTACATTAACCGAGGTAGTCTGATAGGGTATAAACTAATAAAGGGAATTAGGACTATGCAAGCTATCAGAAGACCTCGATTAACACTTCGTATTATACATATACTACGTCATCATAGTATTACTAATATCGTTAACCTCTTATGCTTCGGAATTGTAATTACATTTCTTCTTAATGTTATAATCCATTAAAAGGTAGGGGACGTAAGTCCCCTACATATTATCTTTAGTCTTTAATAAAACATTTCGACATGAACGGGTTACAAGTTGCAACTTCGCTGGGCTTATACCATTCTTTTTTATCGTAAGGATAAAGAGAGGAACCCATTCTATTTGTATATGACATTATCGCGTCTTCTGTTCGAGATTTAGAGTATAGACAATTTACCCTATCAACAGTACCTTCATGGTATGCATGTAGTATAACTAATACTAAGGGTGTATCTTTTACAAATTCTTTTTGAAGACCCTGAATCATAACTTCTGGACGCGGAACGCACGAATTCATACCGCCCGTTTTACATACCATGGACGCAGGGCATTGGAAAACATTATTTGCTTGTAGATTTGTTGCTACTACGGCGCTTACAGCGAGCAGTATGAGCTTTTTCATCATAGGTATACTTCCTTTTCTGAGGTTGATTTAAGAGATCCGTCTCAGTGATAAGTATACTACGTCCGCACTCGCAATTGTGGGCGCTAGGGAAATGTCCTTGTTTAATTTTTGCTAATATCCGTTGTTGGCATAAACCTAGCTTTGCTGCAGCTTCTTTTGTTGAATACTTTTTGATCATGTTATGTACGCATAGTTATTGTTTGCACAACTGGAGATTTTCTTCCCATCAAGAACGATAGTCGTCACAGCCCTTGTGTAATATTGACCCGAGGAATCCCAAACCTTTTTGTTAACAAACCGTCTAATGTCGGTGTAAGTTTGCCCCGGGTTAACGATAATATTTAAGGTCATCTTGTCATTGAACATATTCATGACCTCATGATAATAACTAATCTTGTAACTCATAGGTACTGAGGAGGTGTTGCTTATTGATACACCGTGGTCACTGTAGAAGTCTGCGGGCATGGGTGAATGCGCAGACAAGATAACGCTCATTGCACATGTAGCTATTTCAAGATTACTCATTTAATATCCCTTTTAAATTCAATTGTAATACTTTCATTTTCCATTACGCTCATGGGTTTGTAGTGCATCTCACCTATAATCTCTTCCAATTCGTCACACACCTTTTGCGCTTTCTCTTCCGTTGAAAATGCTAGCAGATTCGGTTCGTAGGGTAAGGGTAATTGAATGATATAAACTGTAAACATTATTTATCCCCTACGGCATCGCGTAGGTTAGAGGCTATGATTTCCGCGCATTCTTGCGTAAACGGTTCGTTTTTATCAATCATGCTGCCGCCTAAAGTAACCACATCCGCTGCAACAGCTACCGGCAATAATGCGACACCTATTGTTGCTTTAAATAAACTATCAAACATATTATTTATCCTTTAATGACTCACGTTCGTTAATACCATCGCCAACATTAACCCAAGCTTTTGTCGCCCACATGATTGCATCTTCTAGTTGTGTTTGCGCAATAGACATCTCTCGGCTTTTAACAGGGTCTAAATAGGCTTTTAACTCTTCGGCTTTAACTTTCATGGCATAAATTGTTTCTTTAATATCGTCTGGCATATTTGTATAAACTTTCTTAAACGTGTCTTTCATATAACTCCTTGTAGCGCTCGTGTGCCGCCGGTTCAGACGGCATCGTTGCGTTTAGCTAGCCTATCGTTTAAGTGGCGCAGGCTTTCGGCTTGGCCCCACACTAGCGTAAAAATGGTGGCCTATCGTCTGTATTAAATAACCGCTTTGTTGTTAAATCAAAAGGTTCGATAGGCCGTAGTAAGTGTGTCCTCTCACACGGTCACGCCTAGTTTCCGGTCGTAAGTTGTCCGGCGTTCTACTAACCCTGTTAACATACCGTTTGCTCCTACGCCCTCTCCGGGTTTGCGTAAGCTGTCTGTAGGGTTCTTTAAGCCCATGCCCGGCGACAGAATCGTGGTGCTGAATTAAAGGGAAGCAAGCCAAGTAGGAGAATTGGCGACTCATCAAACTGCATGCATTTCCGCAAGATCAGTCCCCTAAGATGATCACACCGGCTACGGTGCTTTTCGCTTCCAAGTACAATATAGTGCATCACCTATAGTTAGTCAAGTATTATCCATTGGTCTTGTAAAAGATCGTAAGGCATCCATCCATTGTAAGGGTTTATCGTGTCCAGATTGGCTTCGAAATTCCAGTTAGCATGACGTATGGTTTTACCTTCCTTCATGGCTTTGAAAGCAACTTCAAAAGGAACCAAAAGAGGAGGATGTGGATCACATCTCTGCCGACCCACTATATTAAGACGCTGGTTTATTTTTGCAATTTCATCCGATAAACTATCATTTTTCGCCGTATGTCGGTTAAATTGTGCCTGCAGATTATTATGCGCTCCAAAAGCCAGATGTCTTTCGGGTAAATCTTCTTTCAATACTTCAATAAGTGCCAACA
>Ga0137436_1000451_pt1 | contig 12064 bp, 5 predicted proteins | sample EasRivERMGT119_2_FD_102328 | JGI IMG/M metagenome (GOLD analysis project Ga0137436, IMG submission 102328) | Soil microbial communities from meander-bound floodplain in the East River, Colorado, USA - East River MetaG ERMGT119_2 | ecosystem: Environmental > Terrestrial > Soil > Floodplain ...
CGCCGTCGAGCTCGACCGCCAGATCCGCTCGCTCATCCATCTCGAGAACGAGATGGAGACACGACTCGGCCACCTGCTCGCCGCGATGGCGGAGCGTCGCGACTGGATGCGGCTGCGTTTCGCCGGGCTCGGCCACTACGCTGAGGAGCGTCTCGGCATGTCGCGCAGCCGCGCCGGCGAGCGGGCCCGCCTGGCTCGGGCCCTGCGACCGCTGCCCGCCGTCGCCGCGGCCTGCGCTTCCGGCCGCATCTCGATGGAAGCGGCGGCCCTCATCCACCGCATGCTCGGAGACGAACCGGTCGGCACCGACGTCGAATCGGCCTGGGTCGAGCACGCATCGGCCGCCACACTAAAGAGGATGCGCGACGAGGCGCGCGCCGCCGGCCGGTATCGCGCCCGGGCATGGGCAACCGGGCCCGCGGCGTGCGCCATCGGGTCCGCGGCGTGCGCCGTCGGGTCCGCGGCGTGCGCCATCGGGCCCCGGGCGCCCGCGAACGGCACCGCGGCGGTCTTCATCGGGGCCGGATCACCCGCGACCGGCGCCAGGTCGCTTGACCCTGTGCCGCCACGCCCCCTCGCGGACGATCACTGGCTCGCTTCCCTGCGCCGCGCGCCCGGCACCGCCATCGGCCGCATCCTCGAGTTCGGTTTTCGCGCCGCTGGCCTGTCCAATCCCTGCACAGCCGCGCCGGAAGTTTTCCAGGCCCTCGTCCACGAGCCGGATGTTTTCCTGCGCCTGCGGCTTCCGGCCGACCTCGCGGCCGATCTCCTCACGGCGATCGAAGCGGCTCGCGACGCGGTCGAAGAGCGCGTCGCCTCGGTTCCCTGGGATGCCCCCTGGCCGGGCGCAGCCGCCGAGCCGCCTTCGGCAGATGCGCATGCCGCCGTCGCCGAGCCGCCTTCGGCCTGGGTCGCCCGAATCGCGTTCGTCCGCGGCCGGCGGGCTCCGCTGTGGGTCGGCCTCCTCGCCCTCCTCGAGGACTTCGCCCTCACCTGGGACACCGATGGCGCCGCCCCCGAGCGCCGGGACGACAGCGTCTTCGTCCGGGATGGCTGGCGCTGCGCCGCCCCCGGCTGCTCCTCGCGCCGCAATCTCGAGGTCCACCACGTCGTCTACCGCTCGCACGGAGGCTCCGACGACGGCTGGAACCTGGTCACGCTCTGCCGCTTCCACCACCAGCGCGGCGAGCACGGCGGGCTGCTCTCGGTCCGCGGCCGCGCCCCGACCGGGCTGACCTGGCGCCTCGGCCGCTCCGACGTCGCGACCCTCTACAGAGCCGAGATGCGGTTTTCGGCGATCCGCTTTCCGTGACCAACGAGGATCCTCTACACTTTGCGGGAGAGCGCCGGTTCGTCATCATCGCTGCGAGAGGCCTCGGATTGACATGAAGACCATCGGGGTGCTGGGCGGGCTCGGCCCGCAGGCGACGATGGATTTCGAGGCGCGCGTCCATCGTGCGGCGCAACGGCTTCTGCCGCCGAAGTTCAACAGCGGCTATCCGCCGATGGTGGTTCTCTACGTCCGCCATCCCGCGCCCCTCCTGGACGATTCGGGAGCGCCGCTTCGGCCGCCCAGACCGGACCCGAGACTGCTGAAAGTCGCAAAGGCCCTGGGGCTGATGGCCGACTTCCTGGTCATCGCCTCGAACAGCGTTCACCTCTTCCAGGCGGACATCGAGGCGGCCTCCGGACGCAAGGTTCTCAGCATGATCGACGTGGCGCTCGAGGAGGTGCGGCGCCGAAGTTGGCGGCGCGTCGGCGTGCTTGGGTACGGCGACCCGGTCGTCTATACGGCTCGAATGGATGGGCTCGGGCTCGGCTTCGAAGTCGCTGCGCCCTCCACGCGCGCCGCCCTCGACGCCGCGATCGTCCGTCTCATCGAGGGTCGCGACGACTCCTCCTTGGAGGGCCGCGACGTCGCCTCACCCGACGCTGCTCACGCCGCGGTCCAGGAGCTGCGCGCGAAGCGCGTGGACGGAATCATCCTCGGCTGCACGGAGATTCCGCTCCTGTTGCGCGACGATGCCGAGGCCCAGGACCTCCTGAACCCCGCGCAGTTCCTCGCCGAAGCCGCGGTCAGGGCCGCAATCTCCACCTGAACGAGGCCGGCCGGCTGCACGCGCTCGACATCCTGCGCGGGCTCGCCCTGTGCGGGATGATCCTGGAGCGGGCCGCTGACGCTCCGCAGAGGCGTGCTCGGCATGGTGAAAGGCGAGGTGGAGATCCGCCCGTAACCGATGTGTGAGTGATGACGGGCAACCAACCTCTCCCCCCCCACGACTAACTGACCATTTCAGGTACCGACCGCCTTCGCTTCGGAGGCGGCGGGCCTGTGGCGCGAGGTGCCCATGTCAAGCGGTAGACCACTCCGTCTGTGCGTCGTGTTCGCAGCGATCCTGATCGCGCCCTTTGCCGTGGCACCGGTGCTGGCCACCTGCAACAACCAGGCGGTGACGCAGTCGATCTGCAACAGTCAGGACACGTCCACCTGGACCGATCTCGACATCGGGGATTGCACCTGCGCCGCCGGCTCGGGGTCCTACGACTCCGGCAGCTGCACGTTCACCGTCACCAGCACGGGGGACACCATCAGCGGCACGGCGGACCAGTTCAACTGGGTCTATCGCCAGATCTCGGGAGACTTCGATTTCACCGCCCGGCTCGTGACGCTGGGATCGCCGGGCACGCGAGAAGCGAGCGCCGGGCTGATGGTGCGCCAGAACCTGCTCCCGGGGTCGCGCCAGATCTGGCTCGAGTACAACAATCATCCCGTCGCGCCGGATCCGACCGAGCCATTCGCGCGCCTCTGGTGGCGCATCTGGAACGACGACAAGACCGACCAGACCGTCGGCTATCCGACTCAGTTCACCTCGGGTTCCTGCGATTGCACGCAGACCGGCTGCTGCGGCCTGCCGCAGTATCAGAGGCTCATCCGCCTCGGCGATCAGATCAGCGGTTACTGGTCCTCCGACGGCTCCACCTGGAACCGGGTCGAAGGAGGGACTCTGACCGACCTGCCCAGCAGCCCGGTCCCGGTCTACATCGGCATGGCGGTGCGCTCCAACAACGCGGACTGCGGCCCGATGACCGCCACCTGGGATCACGTCAGCATCGGCGCTCCGAGCTTCCCCTTCCAGACGTTCTGGTTCGGCAACTCACTGCCCGGCGGCTCGACGCACATCCAGCAGGACATCACGGCGCTCTACGTCGATCGTGGCCTGAACGAGGACCCCAGGACCGGGCAGATGGTCAACGAGCCGCGCCTCTACACCAACAGCATCTGGGACGAGGGATACACCGAGGCCGTGATCATGGACCACAACGGCAAGGTGCTGCGCGCCCTCGAGGACACGCATGCCTCCGGGACCCGGCTCGGCGGCTACGCCATCACGCGTAACTCCGCCAACATCTTCATGGGGATGGTCGAGCTCAACGCCGGCGCCAACGGCACCGATGATCGGTACGCGGTGCGCCGCTACGACCTCAAGGGGAAGAAGGTGGCGTGGGCCCCCGACGGGATGGGGGTGCACCACGGCCAGGGAGCCGACGAGACGCTGCTGGTCGTCGCGGAGACGACGGCCCCCGGGTTCGATCTGCGCGGGCTGGCGGCGAGCTCCACCGAGCTGTATGTCAGTGACACCGGCAATAACAAGGTCCGCGTCTATGATCCGGTCGACGGCCACGAGATCCGTGCACCTGGGTTCACTGTCACCCGACCCGGCGCGATCGCCTACGACGGATCCGGCTTCCTGTGGATCGTTCAGAGGAAGCTGGGGGCGACCAACGGCAAAGTCCTGAAGTACACCACGACCGGCACGAAGAAACCTACCGAGATCACCAGTGTCATCGACCCGACCGCGGTGACCGTGGCACCCGACGGCAAGATCTGGGTCGCCGACGACGGGCAGGCCAATCAGCAGATCCGCATCTTCAGCGCGAGCAACGGCAACCTGAGCGGGACGCTCGGCGTCGCGCAGGGGATCTACAGCGGCACGAAGGGGCAGGTTCTGGAGAACAAGCTCAACGGGCCGATTGGAATCGGCCTCGACTCCTCCAGCAACGTCTACGTCGCCTGCGACCCGCCGATCGTCAACACCGGCACGGAGATCCGCAAGTTCGACAACACGGCCGAGCACCACCAGGTCTGGGCGAAGTACGGCATCGAGTTCGTGGACGGCGCCGACGCCGACCCGCTGAACGACGGAGCGAGCGTGTTTACCAAGCAGACGCGCTACGCCATGAACTACACGCAGAATCCCGGCCAGAGCTGGTCGTACGCGGCCATGACCCTCGACCGCTTCACCTACCCGGAGGACTCGCGCCTGCACGACGACGTCGTGGACAGCACCGGCGTGTACGTCCGCAAGTCGGATACAACGCGCTTCCTATTCGTGGGAGGCACGTTCGGCAGGACGCTGGCGATCTACCGCTTCGCAGCTGGGAGCGAGATCGCCATCCCGTCCGGCCTGTTCTCGCGAGAGCACCTGATCGTGGACCCCTCCTGGCCGCGGAACCAGCCCGCCACCGGCTCGTGGATCTGGCGCAACGTGAATGGCGATACGACCGTTGGGATGAACTACATGATGGACAAAGATGATCCCAACACCGGCGTAGTCAACGAGAACGAATACTTTGCCGACGGCGCGGAACTGACGCAGCTCGGCCACTACTACGTCGACGACAACCTCGATATCTGGCGGGTCAACGAGATGCCGCCGTCCGGCGTCCTGCCGATCAAGCGCTACAAGTTCAAAGGAATCGACAGCCAGGGGAACCCGAAGTACTACCCCAGCAACGCCACCACCAACTGTCTCCCCGACAGCTCCTGCTGCCCGGACGGCGCCTGCGTCGAGACGTACGAAAAGCCGGCGGAGTTCGGCGTCGGCTGCCCCGGCGACTGCGACACCCAGGTGCAGCGGCTCGTCTATGTCCCGGCGACTCACACGATGTACCTCTCCGGCTTCACAACGGCGCGGCCGCGAGCCAACAATCAGGGCTGTCGTCTCGAGTTCGGGCTGGTCGGGACCGAGATCATCCGCTACGACGACTGGGAGGGCAGCCGGACTCTCCGCTGGAGGATCAACGACCTGCCGTACCCGGCGACCGAGCTGCCGTGTCCGACGCAGCCGGGGGTCGACTACTCCCCCTATTGGAGTGTCGCGAAAGGGCTCGACGTCCAGGACACCCGCGTCTTCGTCGGCATTCAGGACTCCGCGAAGGTCCGCGTCTACAGCGCGGCCAACGGGAATCATCTGAGCGCGAGCGCGCGCGAGCCCGGTCCCGAGGTGGCAGGCCGAAGCAGCTGGTTGGACCATCCCATGTGCCTGAGCGCCTTCCGGAAGGCGGACTGCGAGTACGTCATCTACGCCGAAGAGGATCTCTTTGCGAAGGGGATCTACTACGAGCTGCCCTCCTCGCAGAACTGCGGCCTGTGTCCGCTGCAGTACTGCACCGGCTTCGGGGTGGGATGCACCAACACGGGAAATTGCGGTGCGTGCGGCTGCTGCAACTTCCTGTGCGGCCAGTCCATTCCTTCATGCAATGGCCCGGAGATTCCGCCGGCAAATCAGTGCCCGTAGAGTTCCTGCCGGTTTTCGTGCCGGAGAACGTGTAAACACCCGGGGGCGCGGCGACGGCATCGGCCCCGCCGCGCCCCCTTCCGCGATCCTTCGAGCCGTCTCCTCAGGCCGCGAGGGCCGCGGCAGCGGCGCGGGCGCGCCCCAGCCGCCGGTTCACTTCGTCCCAGTTGATGTTCTTGAAAAACGCATCGACGTACTTCGCCGCCTCGGCGCCGTAGTCCATCTGATAGGCGTGCTCGTACATGTCCATGACGAGTAGCGGCTGGCCCGCGACCAGCGCCTGCGTGTGGTTCCCGGACCAGTAGGTGCGCAGGTCCCCGGTGTGGAAGTTGAAATCGAGGATCGCCCAGCCGCTGCCTCCCGCCAGGCTCATCCCCGTGGCCCGGAACAGCTCCTCCCAGCGGGCCATGCTTCCGAACGCGCTCCCCAGGTCCTTCAGGATCCCGCCGCCGGCCTGCCCGTTGCCTCCCAGGTTCGCGAAGTACAGCTCGTGCAGGATGACCGAGTTGGTGAACGTCAGCTCTCTCTCTTTCAGACCGCCCACGACGAAGCCGGGTGTGTCCGCGGTGACCCGCGCCAGTTCTTCCTCAACCTTGTTGAGGTTTTTGACGGCACCTGCGTAATTGTTGTCGTGGTGCGAGACGATCAGCTTTTCGGACACGCCGCGCAGCTTGGTCGGGTCGAAGGGAAGCGGCTTCGCCCGATGCTGTCCTGCCGCAACGCCGGCGGGCACAGCCGCCGCGCCGGGCATCGCCGGCGCCGCGGACGAGCCGCTGGCGGAGGCCCCGATCGGCGTCATCACCGAGCATACCGTGCCGGTCGCAATCAGCCCGAGAGCTTCACGTCGGTTCATGCGTCACCTCTTTCGCCATGTTCCGAGCCGGTGGCGTGGCGCCATGTTGTCACTTTTGCAGGTATGACTACACTTCGCCACATGGCTCGGTACCGGGAGCCCGCCAGGGACCATCCGCCCCCGCCCTTCCCCGCCTGGCTCAGGTGGGCCGTCACGCTCTTCGTCGCCGTCTTCGTCGCGACGCACGCGCTGTACGCCAACCTCGTCAACCTGCTCTGGCTCTCGGACGTCGCGCTCCTCGGAGCCCTCTTCGCGCTGTGGCGCCGGAGCCGGCTGGTCGCGAGCATGATGCTGCTCGGCGTCGTGCTTCTCGACGGCGTCGGCTGGACGCTCGATTTCCTCGTCGGCGGGCTGACCGGCTGGCACCCGCTCGCGGCGACGCGCTACATGTTCGACGCGAGCGTCCCCGCCCTCGTCCGCGGCCTGTCGCTGTTTCACCTCTGGCTGCCCGCGCTGCTTCTCTGGATGGTGCGCCGGCTCGGCTACGACCGCCGCGCCCTCCCCGCGCAGACCGTGCTGACCTGGGCGCTGCTCGCCCTCTCGTTCGCCGCGACCACCCCCGACCGCAACCTGAACTGGGTCCTCGGCCCCGGCCACGTCCAGACCGCCGTCCCCGCCTGGCTCTACCTGCTCGCCGAGATGGCGGTCCTCCCTCTGGTCTTCTACGTGCCGGTTCACATCCTGCTGCGGAGGCTGAAGTGGTAGCTCAGCGCCTGAGCCGCTTCCTGGAAGCGCAGCGGGACGTCTACCCGCGGGCCCTCGCCGAGATCCGGAGCGGCCGGAAGCGCTCGCACTGGATCTGGTTCATCTTCCCGCAGATCGCCGGGCTCGGAATCAGCGCGACCTCGAGGCGGTACGCCATCCGGAACCTGGCGGAGGCGGCGGACTACCTCGACCACCCGATCCTCGGAAAGCGGCTGGTGGAGTGCGCCGAGGCGGCCCTCGCCGTGGACGGACGGTCCGCGTTCGAGATCTTCGGCTCCCCCGACGAGATGAAGCTGCGCTCCTGCGCCACCTTGTTCGCGCGCGTGTCACCGGCGGGGTCGGTATTTCACCGTCTGCTCGACAAGTACTTCGACGGCGAGCCCGACGACAGGACGCTGCGCCTGCTGGCGCCCTCAGGCGGATAGTCGATCGCGCCGAAGGCTGCCGTCCATGCCGAGCCCGACGTCAGTGCGGCCCTTCGATGGAGCAGGCGGAGTTGGCCGCCGTCACCTGGAAGAAGTAGGCGGTCCCGACGTTCGGGGTGCCGAAGGCGCTCAGTTGAATCCCGGGATCGCTGCTGCTGTCGTGCCGGTCCATGAACCAGTCCCACAGGTGGTAGGGCAGCGCCGGGTTCGCGGTGCGATAGAGGTTGTAGCCATCGACCCGGACCGGGTCGTTGGGATCCTCGATGTCGAAGATGGTCTCCCCAAAGTTCGGGCCCGGCCGAACGCCGGCGATGAAGACCGGCTGGTCCGGCGGCGCGATCGAGAAGTCACTCCCGACGATGCCGGCGCTCCAGCGGGTCGGGTCCTCGTCGGTCAACGTCGGCCCGATGAGAATCGTCCGGCGCGTCGTCGGATCGGGGTCGCTGTCGAGAAGGTCGTTCGCCCCCTGGTCCTGGGGCGACAGGCCGTAGCACGCCGGCAGGAACTCCAGCCGGTACGGCCCGGGGAACTGCGCCTCCAAGTGATAGATGCCGTCGCGCCAGGTCCCCCCGACGCCCATCACGTTGCCGGCGGCGTCGTACAGGATGACGGAGGTGCCGGAGACGAGGGGCTCGCCGGGTTCGCGCAGGCCGTCGCGGTCGAGATCGCTCCAGACGTATCCGCCCAGGGTTCGCGTGAGTTTCAAGTCGGTCTCGTTCCAGCCGTTCCACGGCATCGTGAACCAGCGGCTGCGCTGCGCGAACGGCGTGGTGACGCCGTCGTAGAGCAGCCGCAGGCGCCAGTGGTACGGTCCGGCCTGCAGCCCGGTCAGCGCCTCGCTGAAGGTCGCGCCGCCCGTGCCGGTGCCGGTGTCGATCGGGGCCGCGCTGCGCGCCAGGCCGGTGCCGTCGAAGGTCTGCCCCAGCGGTTTCAACTCCCACTCCAGCCGCGCCCGGCCGCGACCGAACGGCGCACGGCCCCGGGCTTTGAGGCGCAGCTCCGGCGCGTGGATGCGGCCGCCGTTCGCGATCGGCACGGCATCGTCGGCGCGGCGTTGCCGCGGCTGCACGCTCATCCCGGCCCCGCCGTTGCCGTAGTAGACGAACGCCTTCCCTTCGGGGAGCCCCCCGGACGTGCCGGCGAAAAAGTATGCCCCGACGATGATGTCGGCGTACCCGTCGCCGTTCACGTCGCCGGCGGAGGCAACCGCGTTCCCGTAAAAGAACCCGCCGTCCCCCTCCTTCGTCCACGCCGGCGTGGTCGAGAGTCCCGAAGCCGCCCCCAGGAACACGAACGCGGCCCCTTCCTCGGACAGCTCGTTGGAATAGCCGCTCGCCCCGACGATCACATCGGCGAACCCGTCGCCGTTCACGTCCCCGGCCGTGCCGAGCGTCGTGCCGAGGCCCGTGCCGTCCTGGACCAGATCCATCGTCCAGGAGGGAGAGGGCGCCAGCCCGAAGGGGGTCCCCTGGTACAGGTAGGCGCGCCCCTGATCGCCCCAGATGTCGTCGTGCCCGCGCGCCCCGATCAGCACGTCTGCATAGCCGTCGCCGTTCACGTCGCCGGCGGTCGCGACCGCCGACCCCATGAAGGAGCTGCCCTCGTTGTTCTCGGCGGTCCAGGTCGGCGCGTTGTTCAAGCCTCCGGCCGCACCCAGGTAGAGGAAGGCGCGCCCCTCGTTGAGCTGGCCGTTGTCGAACATCTCGGCCCCGACCAGGACGTCGGCGAAGCCGTCCCTGTTCACGTCTCCCGCCGTCCCCACGGCGGTGCCGAAGCGGGCTCCGACCTGGTTCCCCTCGCGGACCGTGGTGAAGCCCGGCCCCGCGGAGGATCCCATGTACATGTAGACCCGCCCCTCGTCCACATCCGGGGCGTCATAGCGCGGCGCGCCGACGAGGAACTCGTCGTAGCCGTCGCCGTTGATGTCCCCGGCGCTCGCGACCTGGCTGCCGTACTGCGCGCCGGCCTGGTTCCCTTCGCCGATCCAGAGGGGAGTCGCGGCAAGGCCCGCGGCCGAGCCGAGGTAGAGGTAGACGCGCCCCTCGTCGGTCTCGCCGTTGTCGGCGAGGTGGGCGCCGACGAGGACGTCGGAATAGCCGTCGGAGTTGTAGTCCCCCGCCGACGCGACCGACCAGCCGAAGCGTGCCGTGGGCTGGTTCCCCTCGGCGGTCCAGGCGGGGGTCGCCGAGAGCCCCGCGGCCGACCCGAGGTAGACCTGGGCCAGCCCCTCGTCGGCCTCGCCGTTGTCGTAGCCGATGGCGCCGACGATGACGTCGGCGAAGCCGTCGCCGTTCACGTCCCCCGCCGTGGCGACCGCGTGCCCGAAGTCGGCGGAGAGCTGGCCGGCGCCGGCGGTCCAACCGGGTGTCGTCGCCGGCCCCGCGGGAGAGCCGAGGTAGACGCTGACCTTCCCTCCATTCGTCACCGTGGTGTCATGCCTTGGGGACGCGACGATCACATCGGCATAGCCGTCTCCGTTGACATCGCCCGCCGGCCCCACCAGGTGCCCGAAGCCGTAGAAGTTATCCTGGCTCGTCATCACCTGGTTGCCATCGGCCGTCCAGATCGGGGCGGCCACGAGACCCACGGCACTCCCGAGATAGACGTAGGCACGTCCTTCCCTGCTCTCATCGGCCGTGAAGCTCGGCGCACCGACGATGACATCGGCGAAGCCGTCGCCGTTGACATCACCGGCCGTGGACACCGACGCGCCGAAGTAGGCGTTGGCCTGGCTCCCGACCAGGGTCGACGCGGGGCTCGTCGCCAGCCCGAGAGCCGACCCCATATAGAGAGACACCCGCCCGATGTAGTCGGTCTGGCCGGGCATCTGGTACGTGCTCCCGCCGACCACGACGTCGGCATAGCCGTCGCCGTTCACGTCTCCCGCGGTGCCCACCGATTCGCCGAATTGGCTCTGCAGGTCCCCATCCATGGTCCAGGCCGCGACCGGCGAGGGCCCCGAGGCCGAGCCCAGAAAGAGCGCGGCATGCCCCGAGGGGCCCTGGCCGGTGGCATAGACGGGGGACCCGACGATGATGTCGGCATAGCCATCGCCGTTCACGTCGCCCGCCGTCGACACGGACTGGCCGAAGTACTCGAAGTCCTGGCTTCCTCTGACGGTCCAGACCGGAGTGGGGGCCAGCCCCGAGGACGACCCGAGATAGACCCAGGCGCGTCCGGCCCAGTCGTCGTACTCCCTCGATCCGACGATGACATCGGAGTAGCCGTCGCCGTTCACGTCCCCAGCCGTGGCGACCGCATTGCCGAACAGGCCCTGGTTCTGATCTCCTTCCGCCGACCATGCCGGCGTCGTGGACAGGCCGGAGGAGGAGCCGAGATAGAGGTAGGCGCGCCCTTCGAGCGGCTGGCCGTTGCTGTAGCCGTGGGCACCGACGATCACGTCGGAATAACCGTCGCGGTTCACGTCCCCGGCGGTGGCCACCGAAATCCCGAGGTGGGCGGACGACATGTCGCCGGTTACCGTCCAGGAAGGGATTGTCGACAGGCCCGACGCGGAGCCGAGGTGGACCCAGGCCTTCCCATTGTCCACAAACAAGGTGTCGTAGCCATCCGCGCTGACGATGACATCGGAATAGCCATCCCCGTTGACGTCACCTGCCGTCGCCACCCCCGCCCCGAGGCCGCCCTGGGCCTGGTCCCCCTGGACGGTCCAGGCCGGAGCAGTCGCGAGCGGGTCGATGGTCACCGGGTAGACCGCGTCGCGATCATCGAAGACCAGCCGGATGCCGCCCCCCGTGCTCACGAAGCCCTCCATCCACGATCGCAGGACATCGCCGCGCGCGTCGGTCACCTTCAGCCCCGCGTAGTGCACCGCCGGCGCCCCGGACGCCGTGACGAAGTCGATCGCCTGCCCGTCCTCCGCGATGCGCGGCGTCAGGTCGCCCCACAACGCCAGGTCGAGGTGCACCGGCGGCGTGCCGGCATCGGCGCCCGTCCCCTCCGCGCCGTCGGCGCGCGTCGACTTCCCGGTGTCGGACTCGCGCGGCGGCGCCGGCAGCACGAACCCCTGTTCCAGACCGTCGGCGCTGTTCTGGTAAAACTCCTCGATGGCGCCACGCCGGTAGGTGACGCGCTTCCCGGAAGCGTCTACACCCGCCTCCGGCACCGCCGCTGTCCCCTCGTCGCCGCGCCCGTACCCGACGAGCGACAGCCCCCAGCGCCAGGACGGCGTCGTCTCGGTGCGCGGGACGACGCGGATCCCCTCCGGCGTGAAATAGGTCCTGAAGCCGTGCGCGCGGTTGGGGGCCTGCCAGGAGGGCTCGATCTCCCGCAACGGCGGCGCCCCCTGCCACGAGGCGTGGTACTCCTGCTCCGCGAGGTCGCGCTGCACCTGGTCGAGCCAGCCGGGGGCCGGGTTCGCTCCGCCCGCCGGTGCCACAGGCGCCGTCCGCTCGGCAGGGGCCGCGGGAATCGTTCGTTCCGCCGGGGCCGCGGGAACCGTCCGGCCGGATGGCGCCAGGGTCAGCAGCAGCGCCGAGATC
>Ga0137436_1000452_pt1 | contig 12045 bp, 13 predicted proteins | sample EasRivERMGT119_2_FD_102328 | JGI IMG/M metagenome (GOLD analysis project Ga0137436, IMG submission 102328) | Soil microbial communities from meander-bound floodplain in the East River, Colorado, USA - East River MetaG ERMGT119_2 | ecosystem: Environmental > Terrestrial > Soil > Floodplain ...
CACCGACACCGTCGGGGACTCCTGCGACAACTGCGTCTCGGTAGCCAATACCAGCCAGACCGACGGCGATACCGACACCGTCGGCGACTCCTGTGACAACTGCGGCGCCGTGCCGAACGTGGACCAGCTCAACTTCGACGGCGACGTCCTGGGTGACGTCTGCGATCCCGACGACGACAACGACGGTGTCGCGGACGCGTCCGATTGCGCGCCCTTCGACCCGGCACTGTCGGCACCACCTAACGAGACGGGCGGGCTCTTGCTCTCCAAGGTCGGGGGGACGAGCTTGCAGTGGACGGCGGGCGGGCCCGGCGTGTTCGACGTCGCCTCGGGCGGACTCGTGGCGCTTCGCTCCGCCGGGAACGTGGGGGCGGCGACGTGCGGCCAGGACGACCTCGCCGCGGCGGCGTGGAACGACGCCCGGCCGGCGCCTGCGCTCGGCGACGGCTACTACTACCTCGTGCGGAGACAGAACATCTGCGGCGCCGGCTCGTACGGCCAAGCGACCGGAGGGGCCCAACGCATCCCTGCGGCTGCCTGCCCGTAGTCTCGCGGTTGTCTTGCCGCACCTTCTCCGCTATATTGCGGCGCTCTTTTCGGGCTCCGGGTACGGTCTAGTTTCGTTCCGAGCACCGTTCGGGGAGGTACCGGCATGACGTCCCGCTCCACCCAGGTCCTGACTGCGGCGGCGATCCTCGTCACGGCGCTCGCGCTCGGCTGCAGCTCGGACACCGCGACCTCGAGCACCGCCGGGCTGTCCGTGCGCTTCGTGCCCTCCCCGACGGGGGTGGGCCGATTCGCGGGAGACGCCAACGACGAGGCCGAGCTCATCATCTTCAAGATCGCCTTCGCGCCGTCCGATCCCGCGCTCGTCGAGCTTCTGGGACAGGACGCGCTCGTGATGCGCTTCGGCGATTTCGACGCCGACCTCGCCGCGACCGATCCCGCCGAGTACGCTCCGATCGCCCTTCCTCCGGGCACGTACGTGATCAAGCAGTTCCAATTCCGGCCTCCGACCCTTCAGGACGGCACGGCGAGCCAAGCGGCACCGGCGTGCATCGATCGGGTCGCGCGGATCGACACAGGCCCGTTTCTGAACCCCAACGTCTTCGAGCTCGATGAGAACGACGGCTACCAGTTCACGGTCCAGCCCGGGCAGACCAAAGTCGACATCGTGGTCGACGTCCCCGGTCTGATCGCCTCGTATCAGGCGGCCTTCACCTGCGAGGACAGTTGCGGCGGCGGGAATGCCTGCCTTACCGCCTTCGATGCGGATGCATTCCGCGCCGCGTTCCTCACCCACGTCTCGATCCATTAACGACGTGAGGCGCACCGGCCGCGCCGCGCGGTTGGGGTGGGCCCTCGCCGGTCTGGTGGCGTTCTCCTCGTGCGAGACCGTGGAGGACCCGTTTCCCGCTCAAGGCGCCCTCAACGTCGACGTCACCTACACGGGGCTCGGAACCCAGCTGTCGCCGCCCCCGGCTCCCCAGGTCGTGATCTGGTCGATCGAGGAGGCCTCCGCGTCCGACATCACGGGCTTCGACGGGGAGTATTCGTTTCTGCGCAGCCCGCCTTGCTTCTATCCGCTCAACGTCGTCTCGCTCCTGGCCATGAATCGCGCCTGCCGCGTCTCCGGGCTGTCCCTGAAGCAGGGCGTGGAGCGCACCGCGCTCCTCTCGTTCCGCCTGTCGGCGATGGAGCTTCGCCAGGCGGCACGTCCCGACCTCCGCCTGGGCGCGGATCCGGACGGCGACGGCATTCCGAACGGCATCGACAACTGCCCGATCGTCCCGAATCCCATCCGGCCGGGTGAAACCGAGCAAGACGACGTCAACAACGACAACGTCGGAGACGCCTGCTCGATCCTCAACAACGCCACCGAGCCGCTTCCCACGATTCCCGACAGCGACCTCGACGGGGTCGCCAACGTCATCGACAACTGCCTTTGGTACCCGAATCCCTTGGCGGAGGGCGAGACGGTCCCGCCGGACTCCGACCGCGACGGCATCGGCGACGCGTGCTCGCGGATCGCTCCGGTCGTGCTCCCTCAGGGCGGGCAGACGTTCACGTGCGCGGTCGAGTTCACCACGCGCGGCTCGATCCCCTCCTTGTTTCGGCTCGACTTTGCGCGGGAAGGGGTCCTGAGCTGTGACTCAGGCTTCACCGGCTGCACGCTCGACGCGTCGAAGCTCGTCGCCGCGCTCGTGGGATCGACCGAGACGTTCCCCTGCCAGCCCCCGGCTCCCTGAGCGTTACGCGCGAGCGGGCTTGCGGCGCCGCTTGGCGGCGGTCGCGGCCTCGAGGACCGCGTCGATCGACGAAGCGACGACCGAGGGCTCGATCGGCTTCGCGAGGCACCGGACCGCGCCGCATTCGACGATGCGCGCTTCGGTCTCCGGGGTGTGGTAACCCGTCAAGGCGATCACGATCGTGGAGGACGTTTCCGGGTCGGCCTTGATCGTGCGGCAGACGTGGAATCCGTCCAGCCCGGGCATGCGCAGGTCGAGGAGCACGACGTCCGGCCGGAAGGTCGCGACGAGCCGCCCGGCCTCGAATCCGTCCGCCGCCGTCATGACCTCGTAGGGCTGGGTCGCACGACTGGCCAAGCTCGCGGCGATGACTTCGCGGATCGACGCCTCGTCGTCGACGACGAGCACGCGCGGACGGCCCGAACCGTCGCGGAGATCCTCCGGAAGAGGAATTCCGTTCTCGCGCATGAAACGCGCGAGGTCGTCACGACGGATCCGTCGGTGGCCGCCGGGGGTGCGAAACGCAGGCAGACGGCCGGCGTTCACCCAGTTGATGATCGACAGCGGTGAAACGTGGCACAGCTTCGCGGCTTCGAACGTCGTAAATACCGACTTTTCCCGCATCGGATTCGCCTTTGAGAATTGCAACTATTGCAAGATGCCGCCGTCACTATGACGGGTCGGCAATTTCGTGTCAAGACTCCTCGGCCATTCCCTCGACGACGACGGAATCGCTCTGTTCGTGGAGCCGCGGCTTCCCGGTGAGATCCATGCAGTGACCCGATCGATTCACTTTGGTCTCAAGGTAGAAGCGGTTGTAGTCGTTCGGAGGGATGACGTGGGGAACCCGCCCGGAGACACGAAGCCCGTGCTGCTCCAGCTGACGAATCTTCTTGGGGTTGTTCGTCATCAGCTGGACCGATCGAACGGACAGGGTCTGCAGCATGTGGGCTGCGATCGAGTAATCCCTCTCGTCGTCGCGGAAGCCGAGAACCAGGTTGGCCTCGACGGTGTCGAGGCCGGCGTCTTGCAGTGCGTAGGCGCGAATCTTGTTGACCAGCCCGATGCCGCGCCCCTCCTGGCGGAGATAGAGAAGACAGCCCCGCTCCATGCGTCCGAGGACGGTGAGCGCGACCTCGAGCTGGTCGCGGCAATCGCATCGCAATGAGCCGAGCGCGTCCCCGGTCAGGCATTCGGAGTGGAGCCGCGTCGGGACGTCCTCGTGGCCGACCACGGCGCCATGGATCAGCGCCACGTGCTCTTTGGAGTCCCGGTTGTTCCAGAACCCGATGACCTGGAAGGAGCCGAACCGGGTCGGCAGATCGGCGAAGCCGACGATGCGGACGCAGACTCGCCCCGGACCGTAGCCGTCGCAGTCGTGGTCCCGGTCGCGCTCGACGAGGCTCGCGAGTACCGCCGTCTGATCCATGCGGCTCATGGTATCTGCCGCGAAGGGGTCAGGCCCGTCCGCGCCTCCCGGCGGCCACGAGGAAAGCCAGAAGGGCTGCCACGGTCGCCAGGGCGAGCAGCTCTCCGGGAGAACCGCCGATTCGGGGAGGCGCGAACTTGGCGGCGACGCCGGTGGCCACCAGCGCCGCGACGACGATCCCCGCCAGGCCCTCTCCCGCGACGAGTCCGGAGGCGGCGAGCACGCCGACGTCCGGCTTCGGCTCCTTCGACCCCGCTCGCTCGGCGAGAGCCCGGGCGCAACCGCCGAGGAAGATCGGCAGCATGGAGGCCAGCGGCAGATACACCCCGATCGAGAAGGCCAGGGCCGAGACGCCGCACAGCGTCGCCGCGAAGGCGACGCCCGCTCCCGTGAGCACGAGGTCCCAGGGCAGGTTGCCGGCCAGGACCCCTTCGATGATCGTCTTCATCAACGTGGCCTGGGGCGCGGGGATCTCGGTCGACCCGAACGTGTACGTCGAGCCGAGCAGCAGCACGGTCCCCGCGACGGCCCAGCAAGCGAACGCGGCTCCGATCAGCTGGCCGAGCTGCTGGCGCGCCGGGGTCGCGCCGACGAGGAACCCGGTCTTGAGGTCCTGCGAGATGTCCCCCGCCTTCGATGCGGCGACCGCGACGACCGTGCCGACGGTCAGAACGGCGGCCTTGGCCCCGGCGTCGTTCCACCCCATGGCCGCGAACACCGAGGCCGTGCCGAGCAGGGTCACGAGCGTGATGCCGGAGGTCGGCTGCGACGACACCCCGACGATCCCCACGATGCGGGCGGCGACCGCGACGAAGAGCGTCCCGAAGACCCCGACGCCGCACGCGCACACGAGCCGGGGGCCCCACCCCATGCCGCCTCCGAAGACTCCGGGCACGAGCGCCGTCATGCCGATCACGAAGACCATGCCGAGCGCGGTGAAGGACGGCGGTAGATCGCGGTCGGTGCGGTCGAGCCCGGCGGGAGCTGCGGCCCCGCTGCCGAGCCCGCGCACCACCGCCCCGAAGGCTCCGGCCATCGTCGGGAGGTTGCGGAGCACGGTGAGCAGGCCTCCCGTCGCTACGGCCCCGGCCCCGATGTATCGGACGTAGCGCTTCCAGATCCCGTCGGCGTCCAGGTCGCGGATCAGCGCCGTGGTCTCCGGAGGAAGCGGCGTATCGAGGTGTCCACCGATCCAAGCGATGAGCGGGATGAGGGCGAGCGAGGACAGGAGCGAGCCGGCGACGATGACGCCGGAGGCGCGGTAGCCGAGGATGAAGCCCACGCCGATCAGCGCCGGCGTCAGCTCGAGCGCGAGCACGGCCTTGGGAGGCATCGGCAGCGCGACGGAGAGGACCCCCGGCACGACGAACAAGAGCCCGACAGCGAGCTTGACGCCGGCCCCGACGGCCATGCCACGGAAGATCCAGGCTCCCTCCCCGGACGTCGCCGCCGTCGCCCGTAGGACCTCGGCGCACGCGGTCCCCTCGGGATAGGGAAGCTCGCCGTGGGAGCGCACGATGAGCAGACGTCGCAGCGGGATCATCGCCGCGATCCCCAAGACGCCTCCCAGGAAGCACAGGGCGACGACCTGCAGGTACGGCGGCGTCATGCCCCAGAGGAACAAGGCGGGAATCGTGAAGATCGTGCCGGTCGCCAGCGACGTCGACGCGGAGCCGATCGTCTGCGAGAGGTTCGCTTCCAGGATCGTCCCCGGACGCCGCATGAGGCGGAACGCGGCGACCGTCATGACGGCGGCGGGAATCGACGCCGAGACGGTCATGCCGACGCGCAGGCCGACGTACGCGTTCGCCGCCCCGAACAGAATGCCGAGCAAGACTCCGGCGATGACGGCTTTGGGAGTGAATTCCTTCACCGGACCACCAGGAGCCCGAAGCGCGCCGGCTTGTGGAAATCGGCGGGCACGGCACCGGTCGGCGACCATGCGGAGAATTCGGCCGGCTCGCCGTGCGGCCGCTCCACGCGGAAAAAGTTCGCGCGCCAGGCCGTCTCGCCTCCACCTTCGCCCCCGAGGGCGGACCACGGGACGGAGAGCTCCGCCCGCCACGCCCCGTCGCGGGGTCGGCTGACCCGACCCACGAGCCCTTCAGCCGTCCACGAGGCATCCACGGCCATCGTGTCCCGGCGGCCGTCGGGGTTGATGACGATCGCGTCGAAGAGGACCCCCGCGGGACTGATCTCGATCTCCGCGTAACGCGCGGGATCGCCGCGACCCGGCGCGACGAAGAGCTCCACGACCTCCTCCTCCCAAAGCGGCGCGTCCCGACGGGCGTGCGTCGCCCAAATATCCCGGTCCTCGCAGTCGAACTGGACGTGGAGACCGCGAGCGCTCGCCGCCGCGCGCACGATCGTGCGATCCCGCGGCGGCCCCCCGTGACGCGCGTCCACGAGCTCGCCCAGCGCGGGGAGCGCCTCCCAAACGGACCGATCCGGAAAAGGCTCTGCGGAGGCGGTCCCGATCCGCGGCAGGTTGGCGGTCACGGCGGCCATCCGAACAGGCGCCGCGCGTTCGCGGAGCTCGTCGCATCCAGCGCTTCGGCGGACACCCCGCGCACCTGGGCGAGGACCGCGAGGGTCACGGCGACGTGCGCGGGCTCGCACCGCTCGCCGCGGTGGGGGACGGGCGCGAGGTAGGGGGCATCGGTCTCCACGAGGAGCCGGTCGGCGGGCGTCAGGCGGGCTGCGGCACGGACCTCCTCCGCGTTGCGGAAGGTCGCCACGCCGCCGAAGCCGAGATGCCAACCGAGGGCGAGGTAGCGCTCGGCCTCGGCCGGGCCTCCGGTGAAGCTGTGGATGACGCCGCGGACGCCCGGGTGAGCCCCGAGGATGGCCGCCATGTCGTCGTGGGCGTCACGCACGTGGACGACGACCGGCCGGTCGAGCCCGCGCGCCAAGTCGAGCTGCGTCTCGAAGCGCACCGCCTGGACCGGGCGGGGGTCGAGATCGTAGTGGTAGTCCAGACCGATCTCTCCGACCGCTGCGAACTTCCCTTCCCGGTGCAGCGCCGCCAGCGCGTCGAACGCCACGTCGAAGCGATCGCCGGCCGCGTGGCTGGAGAAAGGGTCGAGGCCGGCCGCCGCTTGCACGTAGCCCGGATACGCGGCGACGAGCGCGTGGGCGGCGAGCGCGTCCTCGATCCCCGTGCCGATCGTCAGGCAGGCGGCCACTCCGGCCGCACGTGCCCGGCCGATGACCTCGCCTTGGTCTGCGGCGAAGCGCGCGTGCGTCAGATGGCAATGCGTGTCGATCATCGCTCAGCTGCCGACGCTCGCGTCGAGGCGCTTGGCGCCCCAGAGCGAGAAGACGATGCCGAACAGCAGAAGAGCCGCGCAGGGACCGAGCACGGCGCGGCCGGAACGGCCGAAGCTGATGAGGGCGTGGAACCCGTCCATCGCCCACGCGGTCGGAAAGACGTGGGCGGCGGCGCGCAGCCACTCCGGCATGATCTCCGAGGGCCACCAGCACCCGCCCATCGCCGCCATCACCATCGAGCCGAGCCATCCCACCGCCGAAGCCTGCTCGGGATTTCGCACGAGCGCCCCCAGAAACGTCGCGAGTCCCGCCACGGCGAAGGCGTAGCTCCCCATCAAGCCGAGCAGGCCCGGAAGCGACCGCCCGAGGTGGAGGTGGAACAGGAATCGCCCAGCGAGAAGGAGGATCGCGATCTGGAGCGCGGCCAACAGGAGGCGTCCCGCGACCTTTCCGGCAAAGAGCGCGCGTCGCGAGAGCGGAAGCGAGAGCTGGCGGCGCAGCATGCCCTCTCGCTTCTCGATCGTCAGGAATACCGCGCCGTAGATGAGGGTCATCATCATGACCGTGAAGGTGAGGATCCCCGGTACGCTCTGCGCGGCACCTCGAGGAACGACGCTTCCCGCGCCCGCGGAGGACACGTCCAGGGTCACGAGGGGGGGTCGCGCGCGCAGGGCCGCGAGGGCCTCCGCGGTCACCTCCGAGCCGCCTTGTCGCAGCTCGGCGGCGCGGGCCAGCGTGCGGACGATCGCGCGCAGCACGACCGCCTCGGCCGCGCGCGAGTCGTCCTGCGACGCATCGCCGGAGGTAAGAAGCCGTAGCCGCTGCACGCGCCCCGCCAGCGCACCCTCCGTGAACCCCTCGGGGAGCACGACCCAACGCGCGGCGCCGGGCGGAGTGTCCGGGGCCGCCTCGGCACCGCGGAGCACGGTGAGGCGAACGCGGTCCCCGGACATTTCGTCGGCGAGCGCCTCGGCAAGGGCGGCCCCGTCGCGATCGACGACGGTCAAGGCGATCTTCGCCGCCTTGCCACCGCCGAAGCTCACCTGTCCGAAGAACCACATCATGGCGAGGGGCGTGAGGAGGAGCCAGAAGAACGCCGCGCGGTCGCGCAAGGTCAGCAGGAGGTCGTTCCGCGCGAGCAAGAAGATGCGTCTCACGCCGCCGCCCCCCGCCGGGCCGCCCGGTGGAGGGCCGAGCCCCCGACCGTAAGAAGGACGACGCCGATCGCGACGAGCACGGCCACATGCGGGATCACCCCGCGCAGGCCCGCGCCGTCTTCGAGAACCTCCCGATACCCCTGCGTCGCCCAGTAAAACGGCGTGAACGGCGCGATCGCGCGCAGGGCGGCGGGCAACCCCTCGAGTCGAAAGAAGCTTCCGCCGACGAACGCCATCGCCAGGTAGACGATGGAGGAGAGGGTCGAGGCCTGACGCTCCGTGCGCGCCACGCCGTAGATCAAAGCCGAGGTGCCCGTGATCGCGACCACGAGCGCGAGCGAGACCGCCAGGAACGCCGTCACGCTCACCGGCTGCCGGAGCGCGAGCGCCCCCACGACCGTCAGCACGAGGAGCGCGAGAAGACAGAGAACGGCCGTCGTCGCGGCCTTCCCGACCACGTACGCCCCGACCGTGACGGGCCCGGCGAGCTGACGTCTCATCGTTCCCAGCGTGCGCTCGGTCATCACGTCCCGCATCGCCTGGTCCCCGACCAGGAAGATCGCGTAGACAGCCACGCCGGGCAGGATGAGCAGGAAGATCGTGGGCGTGCCCGCGCCCTTCTCCTTCGAGTCTTCGCCGGTCGAGGGGAGGTTTCCGAGCAGCTCGCTTTCGAGCGTGATCGTGGGGGGAAAGACGAGCCCGCCGCTTCGCTCCAGCGCGCGCTTCACGAGGAGGGAGATCGCGACGATCTCGTCGTCGCTCGGGGAGCGATCGCCGGACGTTAGGAGCGGGCGGAGCCCGGCGAGCGGTGCGTCGAGCACGCGCCGGCTTCCCTCGAGCACGTCGACGAGGGTTCCCACGGTCTGCTCCGCGATCTCGGGAAGGATGCCCTCCGACGGATTGCGGACGAGGCGGAGGCTCACGGGCCTCCCGTCGAGCAGATCCTCCGTGAATCCCTTCGGGACCAAGAGCAGGGCGGACGCCTTACCGTGCTCCATCAGATCGAGGCCGGTGCCTGCGCCGACCGTGCGCGTCTCGAACACGCGCGCCGCCTGCCGTGCCGTGAACGCCGACGCCAAGACACCGCCGAGCGCGCCCTCGTCCTCGTTCGCGACGAGCATCCGCACCTTGGGGATCGCGTCCCCCCCGCGCCCGAACGCCAGCGCGATCATTCCCGCGAAGAGCACCGGGAAGCTCAGGACGATGAGCAGCCCCAGCGGGGCGCGCGCTTTGCGCCTGAGATCCTTCGCGACGAGGTGGGTCAGCAGCCGGATCAATCGCGCAGCTCCCGGCCGGTCAGCGTCAGGAAGAGCATGTTCAGGCTCGGGGGCTGAACCGACACGCCGTCGATCTCGAGGCCCGCGCCCAAGACCCTAGCCAAGACGTCCACCGCGCCCCGTCCCGATCCCTCGATCGTGAGCACGACGCGCCCCGGATCCTCGGCGGTCACGGTCACCCCGGGAAGCGCCGCCACGACGGGCCGCAGCGCCTCGGGCGCGAATCCTCCCCGCACCGTGACCATCTCGCGTCCGCCGACGCGCCGGATCAGCTCCTCGAGCGTTCCTTCGGCGAGGATCCTGCCGTGGTCCATGATCGCGATCCGGTCGCAGAGCTCCTCCGCCTCCTCGAGATAGTGCGTCGTGTAGATGACGGTCGTCCCCGTCGCGGTGACGTTCTTGACCGATTCGAGGATGTTGAGGCGCGCCTGGGGGTCGATCCCCACGGTCGGCTCGTCCATGAGGACGGCGCGCGGGCCGTGCACCAAGCCCAGGGCCAGATTGAGCCGGCGCTTCATCCCCCCCGAAAACGCGCGAACCGGCTCGCGGGCCCGGTCGGACAGCCCGACGAGCTGGAGGGCGCGATCCACGGCGGAGGCGAGATCGCGGCCCGAGAGGCCGTACAGGCCTCCCCAGAACCTCAGGTTCTCGGAGGCCGAGAGCATCTCGTAGAGCGCGGGCTCCTGGGGCACGATCCCGAGCTGCTGCTTCACGGCGAGCGGGCGCGCCGCCAGGTCGATGCCGTCGAAGAGGATCCGCCCCTCGTCGGGGTCGAGGAGGCCCGCCAGCATAGACATCGTCGTGGTCTTTCCGGCGCCGTTGGGCCCCAGCAATCCGTACAGCTCGCCCGTGCGGACCTGAAAGCTGACCCCGTCCACGGCCCGCAGGGAGCCGAAGGACTTCACCAAGCCGTGCGCTTCGATCACCTTCACCTCGCTCCCAGGGGCCGGGCGATTCTAGCCAGGACCGCGGGGGAAGTTGTCGAAGACCCGATTCGGACGTAGGATTACCGGGCCGCCTGAGTCCGTGGCCAACCCTTCGAAGGGTCCCCATGAATCGTAAATACCGTCAGCAGGGGTACCAGGACTCCCCACGGGAGTCTCGAGACCGCGGGCGCACGCCTCCGGCTCAGCCTCTGACCCCCGAGGAGCGGGCGCAACTGCGGGCGTCCCGCCACGCCGTGCAGCGGGAGGCCAACGAGGTCATGCGCTGCCCGAACTGCGGGCGGAACGTGGTCGCGTTCGGAGCCGTCGGCTTCGAGTCGCTATGCCCCCACTGCGCCGCTTCCCTGCACGCGTGCCGTGCGTGCCGGCATTTCGATACGAGCGCCCGGTGGGAGTGTCGCGCGCCGATCGCGGCGCAGGTCCCCGAGAAGTCCAAGGCGAATACGTGCACGTCCTTCGAAGCGCGTCTGGTTCTCGACGCCACGGGAAAGCGCACGGCCACCGCCGGAAGCTCGAACGACCCGAAGTCCCAGTTCGAGAGCCTGTTCAAGCGCTGACCGGCGCTTCGCTCATTCCCCGATCACCTTGACGAGGACGCGCTTGGGACGTCGTCCGTCGAACTCGCCGTAGAAGATCTGCTCCCACGGCCCGAAATCGAGCCGTCCCTCGGTGACCGCGACGACGACCTCGCGGCCCATGATCTGCCGCTTGTGATGGGCGTCCGCATTGTCTTCCCCGGTGAGATTGTGCCGGTAGCGATCGGGATCGTGCGGGGCGAGCTTCTCGAGCCAGGCCTTGTAGTCGTGGTGCAGGCCCGACTCGTCGTCGTTGATGAACACGCTCGCCGTGATGTGCATGGCGTTGACGAGACAGAGGCCCTCCCGGACACCGCTTTCCCGGACCACGCGCTCGACCTCGGGGGTGATGTTCCGGAAGTCCATCCGGACGGGGATCTCGAGCGTCAGATAGCGGGTCGTGGACCGCATCGGTTGTCTCCCTCCCGACCGGACCCTATATTGCCTCCGGCCGCCGGGAATCGCCCGGCCGGGCCTGTCTGCGCGGGATGAGGGGAGACGGCGACATGAGATATGCGGCGCAGCGAGGCGAGGGGCGCATCGGCCTCATCGTGGCGTTGGCCCTGCTGGGCGCGGGAATCTTCCTGGGCGTGAAGATCATCCCGGTGCGTGTCAACGCTTACGAGTTCCGGGACTTCGTGCAGGAGGAGTGCCGCTTCGCCGCGACCCGCAACAACGACGCGGACATCTACAAGCGCATCGTGGACAAGGCCAAGTCGCTCGACATCCCGCTCGAGAAGAAGAACCTGACCCTCGAGCGCACCACGCGCGAGATGATCATCACCGCCAAGTATCAGCAGACGATCGATCTCAAATTCACGAAGTACGTCTTCAAGTTCGATCAGAAGGAGCGGGCGCCGCTGTTCTGAGCGGTGCCGTCCGCCCGTCCTCCACCACCAGCCGTCCGGACGCGATCACGCTCCGGACGCGCGGTACACCGAACCGATAGACGAGGTGGTAGCGGTTGGGGACCGCGTGGACGACGAAGTCCCCGCGCTTGCCGACCTCGATCGCACCGGTGACGTCCGCCCGCCCGAGCGCGTGGGCGGCGTTGAGGGTGGCCGCGGTGATCGCCTCGTCGATGGAGAGGCGCAATCCCAGGCAGGCGTGCTCGAGAACGCTCCCCATCGACTCCGTGGGGCAG
>Ga0137436_1000455_pt1 | contig 11988 bp, 25 predicted proteins | sample EasRivERMGT119_2_FD_102328 | JGI IMG/M metagenome (GOLD analysis project Ga0137436, IMG submission 102328) | Soil microbial communities from meander-bound floodplain in the East River, Colorado, USA - East River MetaG ERMGT119_2 | ecosystem: Environmental > Terrestrial > Soil > Floodplain ...
GAGATCTGTTTACAATGATCTGAAAGAAATACTCGAAAAAGTACCAAAAGAAATATTAAGCGATGAAAGAGTGCAAGTATAACGAGTTTTCCGTGAGATTCATTTCCCAGAATGAGGAATTCGACTTTCGGAAGAAGTACCACTTTGCCTTATTTGAAAGTGGCGAGTTCAAAAGGGAAATGCTCTTTGAGCGAAGCGATCAGCAACTTATATTTTACGCTAATAAGTATATGCACCAACTCGGAAATTGCGAGAAGTTTATAATCGTAGAAAATGGCGTGGACTTAATTCTTTTGTGGACTTCCCTCAGAGGTAAGCCAGAAAAGATTAATATGAGGGGCGGAAAGAAACAGCTACTCGATTATCTTGTTCTGACTTTTTGCAAACCGAGAAGTAAGTGCTTATACATAGGCGATTCTGTTGAAGGAGCTGCTGCTTTTTGGCGTAACGGAGTTAGCGTAGATGTTGTCTATACTAACGAAGACATAGTTGATAAGTATTTAAAGCAGACACAGGAACTGTATTTACCTTTCTAATGGAAAAAGTAGAAATGAAATTGTTGTTAGACGAAGATGCTGGAGCGCTCGAAACATTTGCGTTTTTCAAGAAAATTGAAGCAGAAGCTAATGAACGATTTATAGATGTTACTGATTTTCAATGTTCTAAAATGCTTTATAGCAATATAGTTACAGCAACATTTTTTCATTGTGGCAAGAAATCAAAACAAATAGATAATGAGGCAAACAGTAAATGACGGAGTATTTTCTATATGGGTAGACGAGCAGCGCTCATCATTTATTTCTATAATCAAGTACGATGCAAATAATGAGACCCTTTCCCTATGTTTCAAGGATGGAACTGTTCATCGTTATATGGCAGTTCCACTTGCTACATTTTTAGAATTTTCATTAACAAGATCATTCGGCTCATTTTATAACTCAAATATTAAAAACAAATTTAAAACTATGGCAAACGGTGAAAAGAAACAACCTAAAAGAATCAATGTGGCTAAGAAAGAGAGGCGTTACATTGATCTCGACATTGATCTTAAAAAAATCAACAAAGATTGGCTTCACGTCTCCGAGAAAACAGGAGCGATTTATCTTAAGATGGTATTGTTTATGCTTCCAGACGGCGAAGTAGATAAGTATGGTCGTCTCGGATTCATCAAGCAGCGAGTTCCAGAAGGAATCGAAGAGCGTGGCGAGATAATCGGTAACGGCGAAGAACTCGAATGGTCTCGTGAAGAAGATGTTACGGTAGTTGCATCTAAAATTCCACAAAAAGATTGGGCGGATGACTTGCCTTTTTAATGTATAAGTAGTTTTGGAGTTCACTAACTCTGATCGCGCCCTACGTTTCTACGTTGGGGCTTATTTCGCAGTTTTTTCAATTTTTATTATGATTTAATCAAACACGCCGAGTCGTTTCTACGATTTGGCTTTTTAAAACTCAATTATTATGAATATCGTAGAAATGAAAGGTCAAAAAGGAAATCTGATTAGATTCATTCACGGGGATTGCAATGAGTTTATGAAAGATATTGACTGGAAGCACTATCATCTCGGAATGGTAGACCCTCCTTATGGAATAGATATTGCAAAGAGAATGCTTGGCAAGAATATGAATCAGATGAAACAGCTGAGGGATAGGCGCAAAATGGGCAACTGGGACGAGAAGATTCCCGAAGAAGATTATTTCGCTAAACTTCTATACGTTACCAGAAATCAAGTGATCTGGGGCGGAAACTATTTTGGCGACTATCTCGGTAGCTGCAAGAAATATTATATCTGGGACAAGGAGCAACACGAAGATCTATCATTTGCAGCTTGCGAGTTTGCCTGGACTTCATTTGATGCCGCACCAAAGATGATCAAGAGAAGTCGGAGCAAAGATGCAAAGCACGAGAAGATACATGATACTCAGAAACCGATTTATCTTTACGATGCTGTTTTCATGGACTTGTTTAAGTGGGAAGCTCTTAAGCAAGGTGATCGTGTATTAGATACACATGGCGGATCTCATAACATAGCTATATTAGCATGGCGATACAACTTAAATCTGGATATCGTCGAGATTAATGAGGAGTTTCACCTCGCAGGAATAAAGAATTTTAAGCAGAATTGCTCTCAACTGCGGGTCGAGTTGTTTTGACCTTTTTAACATTTCATTAACCTTTTTAAGCCCATTTTAATTTGCCGTCTCATTTATCTAATGTAATTTGCGTACATGAATATAATAAATAATAACTCCACGCCCGACCAGCTATTTCTGGAGCTTACAAAGCTCATCCTGGAAACTGGTACGAAAAAGCATCTGGAAGCCGCTTTTAAGAAGCTTCCGCTGTCTCAGCAAATTAAATTGCTTGAGTACACGAACACCAAGACAAGCGATCAGTTTTATCGCTACATAAGAAATCACGCAGAAAATTTAGCAAGATGAATATTACAGAAGTTGAATTCGCAGATATTGACTACAGTGATATGCCTGATTTCTGCGACGCTCATGTAGTACGCTGCTTGATTGACGGCGAAGAAGCTACAGATGAGCAATTGGAAGAGATAAACGAAAACGGCGATCTTAAACACGAATTACTTTATGCTTATCTGTACTGAAGACGTAATAATGTTTAATCGCAGAGTGTTGGCACTCAAAAACGATCAACTTGAATTTGTCAAAAAACATTGCGACGAGTTCTCGGTATATCGTAATACGCGCACAGGCGAGTTATTTATCACGAAGTCGGAACGAGTTAAAGAGACGGATGAGATTGGACTTTTACTTTTTGTGGAAAAAGAGAAAAAAACATCTATCCACAAAAAGAAAAGCGCTATCATCAATCAGAATCAGAGTTCATTATTCTAAACAAACACATAAAATGAGTTTTTATGCAAATCAAAGAGAGACAGTATCAGGAAGATCAAATTGACGAGATTGTTCGGTATCTCGGCAAGTACAAAAATGTTTTATGCCAGTTACCGACTGGCGGAGGTAAGACGGTGATGTTTAGCAAATTAGCTCACCGCTACTATCATAAGACTGGAAAAAAGACATTAATTCTCGTTCATCGTGAGGAGCTAATGTATCAGACGAAAGCTACGATGGAAAATATCTTTGGTGAGACAATGTCCCTCATTAAAGCCGGAACGAAATGGGTAGAATTTGCCCCCGCTTATATCGGCATGGTCGAGAGCGTAAGTAAGCGCTTTGAAGCAATAGTTGCTGAGGACATGAATATCGGTTTAGTAATTATTGATGAGGCGCACAACGCGAGTTTCAATAAGCTTCACCGCCAGTTTACTAAGGAAATGATTATTGGTTTTACTGCTACTCCATTATCCAGCAGTAAGAAAGAGCCGATGAATAAGTATTATTCGGTATTATCAACTGGACCGAGTATCAAAACGCTTATCAAGTATGGCAATTTGGCTCAGAACATTACTCGTTCCCCAAAAGAAGTAATTGATAAAGCTAAGCTCTCGATTGCATCTACCGGAGACTATGATATTAATATCATGGCTCAGGAGTTCATGAGAACCAAGTACGTAATGTCTACTTACATTGCGTATATGCAGTATTCAGCTGGCAAGAAAGCTATCTGCTTTAATGTAAATATTGAGCATAGCAAAGAAGTTACCAAGATGTTTCAGCTTTTCAATCTGCCATGTAAGCACGTAGATGGCACAACACCAGATGATGAGAGAAAGGAAATATTCAAGTGGTTTCACGAAACTCCGGGTGCTATCTTATGTAACGTTGGAATAGCAACTCTCGGATTTGACGAGCCGACAATAGAAACCGTAATCGTAAATAGAGCAACAACTTCTATGGCGCTTTGGTTACAGATGTGTGGGCGCGGCTCTCGACCAATTGATCAGACGTGGATTAATGAGAATGGATATAAGTATCCGTATGATGTTCAGATTAAAAGCAGATTTCAGATCATTGATCTCGGAGCTAATTGCATCACTCATGGCGATTGGAGCGAAGATCGTGATTGGAGATGGATATTCAACAATCCAGATATTCCTAAAGATGGCGTAGCTCCTATGAAAGAGTGTCCGTCTTGCGGTTGTTACGTACACGCAGCTAAACTGATCTGTGGAACGATATTACCAGAAACAGGAGAAGCTTGCGACCATATCTTTGATCGCAAGAAATACGAGGAACAACAAATTCTGGTTGAATGGGTAACTGTTACAGATGACCCAGATCTGGAAAGACTTATGAATAACGTAAAACGAGGAAGCTATGCGGCTTTCTTCGAGGCAGCGGTGATGATGCAGGACAAGGCGGAGGCGAGCATGGAAATGACCGAGAGGAGAAGAGAACAGTTATTCGACATCTACTTCAGCTTTGTAAGGAGGTGGTTCAAGCAAGCTTTTCCAGAAAGATGGTTTGACGAACACTGGCATAGAGAACTTGCGAAATACAATTTCAACAAGTACGCAGAATTTAAGAACACGATCAGATTAGAATACGTAGCTTGAAAAACCAAACACTAAAGGCAGCGGGTAGAAATATCCGCTGCAATTTCTATGATTGCATGAAATAAACTAACCAACAAATAATTATGTCAGTCATCTCCTTATTCGGCTCTGTTTACAATACAGCGCCTAAGGGATCTTTCCCACTCGAAGCATATTTAATAGAAATTCGAGATGGTCGATATGAAGATCTGATACACAAGCTAAGAAATGAAAAAGATGAAAAAACTTATGTTAAGCTAAAGGAGAACCTGAACCGAGTTACGTTTTCCGGCACATTTAGTAAGCGGGAGAACGCAAGCCTTCTTGAGCACAGTAGCTATCTCGCAATTGACTTTGATGACCTGGAAGAGCCAGAAGTTGTCAAAGAGCTAATGCGCAAAGATAAATATGTTTACTCGTGTTTCCTCTCGAGTGGTGGGCATGGATTGACAACTCTGTTCAGAATCAATTCACTCAAGCATCGGGAATCGTATCTTGGCTTAGCGCAATATCTATTGCGGCATTACAATCTTGTGTGCGACCCTCAAAGTATTAGCGTGAGTAAACCTTTCGGCGTAACTTACGACCCGAATATCTATATATCTGATGTGGAAGTTCCGATGTTTCTGCAGTATGTTAAGGAAATCAAGGTTGAGAAAATCGTAAATTTCGCTTATGCAGAAAATGATTTCAAGGAGCTACTTGCACAAATAGTAAATCTGCGAATTGATTTAACTGCTGATTATGACCGTTGGGTTAAGATTGGATTTGCTTTTGCTGATAAATTTGGAGAAGGCGGAAGAGAATACTATCATGTCGTATCATCAATTAACGAAAAATATTCAAGACCGCGAACAGAAAAGCAGTATAACTACTCGCTCAAGCGAACCGCTACTCTTAAATTAGCAACGATTTCGACGTTCTACTACTATTGTAAAGAGGCTGGATTAAAGCTATTTTCTGAACGGACAAATAAGATTAAGAGGGTTACGATTAACTCGAAAGCTGCTGGTCTTGGTAAGCAGCAGATAAAGGAAATACTTGAAAAAGAGGATATCAAGGATGTAGATGATATGATCTCGCAAGTATTTGAAAATGCTGTCTCACAGGGCGACGGTGATTCTATACTTGATCAGCTCGAACTTTATATGACGGCTAATTATAAACTTGAGCGAAACGTAATTAGCAGATATATAGAAAAGATTGGCGGCGAGAGACTCGAGCAGCGTGATCTGAATAGTATGTATATTGCCGCAAAAAAAGTATTAAATAATGTGAGTTATGAGTTATTCGAGCGTCTCATAATGTCTGATTACGTTCAGAACTACAACCCTATTAAGCGCTTTTTAAACCAGTTTGATCAGGATTTCGAAGAAGATAAAACTTTTAGTAGCCCGCTCATTGACAAGATGTCTGCAAGTATAATTAATGACGCTCCAGAATTTACCAACTATTTTTTCAAGAAGTGGCTGGTTGGCTCTATATCTTGTGCTTTCGGTGAACACTCGCCTCTTATGTTCGTATTGTCTGGCGAGAAGCATGGAACTGGAAAAACCGAGTGGTTTCGCAGATTACTACCGTCTGAAATGAGAATGTATTATGCGGAATCTAAATTAGACGCAGGAAAAGATGACGAAATACTAATGACCCAGAAGTGGTTTATTATGGATGATGAGATGAGCGGGAAGAACAAAAAGGAAGAGCAGCGTTTAAAAGAACTCACGTCAAAACAATGGTTTGATTTACGAGAGCCATACGGGAGAATAAACGTATCACTCGAGAGGTTGGCGTGTATGTGCGCAACTACGAATAGTAAAAACATATTGCGAGATACAGAAAACAGACGGATAATTCCAGTTAATGTGATCTCGATAAATCATGGTCTCTACAACTCGGTTAATAAAAAGGAATTATTCAAAGAAGCTTATTTTTTGTGGAGAAGCGGATTTAACTGGACTGTGCTTGGACCAGATATAACTTACTTGAAAACCCATGAATTTGAGTTTGAAGCTGTTACTGTTGAAAAGGAATTGTTGATGAAATTCTACACGCCTGAAAATGCTGATGAGTTAATGACAGCTTCTGAAATTAAGGTTGAAATTGAGATGTTAACTCAGCAACGGCTTTCAGTAGAAGTTATTGGGAAGCAGCTCAGCAAAAATAACTTCGAGAGTAAAGCTGTAAAAGAATATACTTCTGTGAAGAAGAAATGGTTAGTCAAAAAAATAAATAGAATATATGGTAACGGAAACTCAGGAGCAACAATCGTATCTAACCCTTTCTGAAAGGGAACAAAAAGAGTTTACAGCTAAGTTAATGCACGCTGTTGCTCATTTTCACACTGCTTATTTGTTAGCTCAATATGCAATCGAAATAGCAGAAAGGTATGGAATCTTTAAAAACGTAAAATTTGAAAACAAATAACATGAGTACAAAACTAACAAAGGGCGAAGCTGCTATCATTCAGATGGCGCTGATAAGTTTCATCGAGATCTCGGAACAAGGTCTCGCAGAAGAGCCATTTACATTAGAAGCTAAACGGTTTATAACTGAAATGCTAGAATCAGCCAAATCCGCAAAAGAAAAAATGATTAAGTTAATTGGACACGAGCTTAAACTAGACCCAATGACTCCAGATGAAGAAAAAGAATATTTACTTTTTTAAAACTAAAATTTAAAAACATGAACTCAAGGCAAAAGCAAAAGGTAATCTCGATTTTGGAAAACGAGATTTTGGATTACGGAAGAGAGCTAACGACTCGACTCCCTATTTTAAAAGAGCTTCAGAAGGATTTCGACGCTCAAAGACACAAAGTCGAAGAGCTTCAGAAATTCATTACCGAGAACAAAGAAGCGATATCTGAACTAATTGGGGCGAAAGCTACGATTAGGAAGGAGACTCATAAGCAGAAAAGAGCTTATCGCTGGATGAAAGAAACTAGAAAAGTCCTGGAAGAGAAGAAGCAATTTATGACTATTCATGAGGTAGTCGCGTTGTTACTTTCAGATCATCCAGAAAACAAGCAATCAAGCTATTCTTTTTTGCAAAATTACAAACGAACATTTGAAACTAAGAATCCGTCATTTCTTGAGTACGAAGGTAAAATCGGACTACCAGAATGGTTCTTGAATGATCGCCCCCTTCCAAAATTCTTAACAAACTTCATGTATGCAACAGGCAAAGCCTCATGAAAGGAAAAATAGAATACGAAGTACAAGAAAATGGTTGTTGGAACTGCATCAACAGACATATTAGTAAAGGATACGCAATGATAAGATTTAATTACAAGAATTATTACGCTCATAGATTAATGTATGAGTTAATAAACAAAGTTACTCTTAAAGCAGATATTGTTGTTAGACACACTTGTGATAATCCACTATGCGTAAATCCAGCTCATCTTATTCTTGGTACTCGAGCAGATAATGTACGAGACAGAATTTAACGAGGGCGGGACTGTCCTGGAAACAGGAGACTTTCTGATAACGAAGTGAAGATAATTAGATTGCAATATCAACTTAAACTAAAAAGCAAAAAGGAATTGGGTGAATTTTTTGGAGTAACAACTGATCATATAGGAGATATAATAAACAGAAAAGTATGGAAAAATATATAAAAAAGTTAGTCAAGAAAATAAAAAAGACTGGTTATGACTCGGCGACAGCAAAAGTCGCCGAGTTGTTAAAGCAAGACGAAAATCCTTATAAGATAATAGAGGAACTTCTTGATGATAGAGTTAGATTGATCAAGCGTCTCGAGAAGTCTCTCGGAAAGCTTCACGTACATTAACTTTTCATTAACATTTTTAAGCTGTTTTTAATTTGTCATCTCAAAGCTCTAACGTAACTTTGTATATAATAAAAAATTACAAACATGACAGCTCGATCTAATCGTTACGTTAAGCAGCTTGCGACTATTAAGCGCAAAGCTCAATTCCTGGCAAATCAGGATATCTGCCCACTCGGTCGCACCAAAAAGAACGAGTGCCACAGAGTAGAATTGATGTTTGAAGCAATGCCTCTGAATCTTCAAAAGGTATTCACTAAGCATCACCAATCTGTTGTAAACGCTTATTATAAACCAGTTGTTCAGGGAGTTGGCGGCGAGTGGTATTCTGCCGCAGACATGGACTCGCAAATGATGCACTACTCATGACAATTAATCTAAACATTGGAGCTGACATCCTGGAATACCAGCTCCAGAAAATCAAAGTTCTCCATGAAGTTCTTTGTATTCAAGAAATGAGCGTAAAAGCTCATGATTTTGATGCTGAGTACGAGATATTAGCTTCTCAAGGTCGCTTTTCAATTAAAACTCATTATTGCGATATGCTTGAGTTTGAAGAAGCGACAATCATTAAAGATGGTGTTGAACTCGAAAAAATCGACTTTCATCCTTATGATAGCATGGGAAGTCTGGATTCACTCAAATTGTATAACAGCTTAAAAGACGTAGTATGCACCAGCTCAGAAAAGTAGTAAATTACAGCTTCATGAACTATAAGGGTGCGCTCGTAACGAGATCAGCCGGAAAGTTCGTAGTTCTGGGCGCAATGTTCAACACTATAGAAGAAGCTAAAAATCACGTAGACAATTCATTCCTAATACTTAAAAATTCAATTCAATGTTCGAGTATGGAAAACAAAGAATAGAGTATGAAATAAAGAATGGGTGCTGGGAGTGCAAGGGTAGATATTATGGTTCAAATGGTTATCCTCAAATTAGGGTTAATCATACCAAGATTTACAATATCCATAGGTTTATCTTCATTATGGAAAAGAATAATGGAGTTGATTTACCAAGACATATTGTAGTTAGACATACCTGCGACAATACTAAATGTATTAATCCAGATCATCTTATCTTAGGAACGCAAACTGATAATATGAGAGATGCTTCCAAAAGAACAAAATGGAAGCGACAATTTTCAGATTCTGAAATAAAATATATGAGATTGTCTGTTCAACTCGGAATTAAAAAACAAATCGAACTCGCTGAGATGTTCGGTGTAACAAGAGGATACATCAGCGAGATTATTAACTTTAAAATTTATAAAAATGTTTGAGAAGGTTGTGGACCAGTTAATGGTAACTTGGTACTCATTGTACGAAAAAAACAAAGAGAAAATCGTTGAGGACGATGATTTCGAAAAATCAAGGGAGCGTAAAGAGATGAATCAGTATATTGAAGCTATCGTTATACTCTACAAAGAAAAAGACGGGAGGCGCTACTCATGACACGAACCACACGAGATCAGAATGGCGACGGCGCTTTAGATTATAAATATCTAAAGCTGCCGGTTAGTATTCGTAGGAAAAGAAGATTTGTTCGGTTTGTAGAAAGCACCAGAGACTGGACTTTTTATGACTACGAAAGAGTAATTAATCTTCGCACTAATCGCCTCGCATGGATAACAGATTTTTTCAACACAAATCAAAAGATTAAGTAATGTCATACATAACTGAAAAGCAATACAAGAGTTTAACCGACAAGATCTACACGACGCTTATCTCCATGCCTGATATGGGCATTGGCGAGATGGGCGATTGCCGAGACGAATCTGAGCGTATCGTAGATGAGTGGATGGAAAATAACGAGATAACTTGGCTCGTTCCGCTTCCAGAATTTGGTTGCGGAGTAACTGTGCAAGGCGGCGTCTTGTTCTATTGTCCAATGATGTTAGATGAATCTTTGGATTTGGCTTGCCTTGCCGAGGTAACTGAGCCGCAATCACAGGAGTTTCTTGACAGAGTAAATAGCATTTTTAAAACAGAATATAAACTTTAAAAACAAGCAAACTATGGACTTACAATTTGTAGCAGAAAATCTAGACGTAGACATTTATGGTATTCCAAACGGCATCGAAGCAACTGGAAAAGTAGTAGTTAATTGGCACATCGGGATAGACTCGAAAAGCTGGGGAATCCGCGAGATCGATCTTGTTATAGATTCGGTCAAGGCATCTATTGATTGGAACTTCGAGGACGAGGACGAAACCGATATCGTCTTGCCTGAAGAATTTATCGGCTCTGGCGGATTTGTAGAACTCGACGAAAGTAAATTCGCAATTACTTGCACCGTAACATCAGACGACGATGGCGGTCTACAAATCATCTCGGCTGAAATCGACTTGAAAAGTAAAACGATCACACTGAACTAAAAAGGAAAAAATGATTTCCACAAAAGAAAAAATGGGGGAGGAGCTTAGTGCTTTTCCCTCTTTTCCCACTCGCATTGAACTCTTGAATCGCATTTCACTCGCAGTGGAGTGCCCTCCATTTCGCATTGAGTGGGAGAGACGAAACGGCTTCTGCTGGTGGGACTACGAAGATGGTGAACTAAGCGGCTGCATCGGTAGCGCCACTGCTCTGGTCGGCTACGATCTCCGCAGGGAGAGGCGCTGTTTAGATCGCGAGTTCCGCGCCGAACTTCTCGGATGGGAATGGAGCTACCTCATGCACTTCGAGATCGCAATCAACGCTCTGGTAAGAGGTGATCTGAAGTTTTACAATCACCTGGCAGAAGAAGGGCTTTTTCCTTTTGTGGGATTACCTCTCCTTCCAGCTTCAGGTAGAGATTTGAAATGGGTAAAATACGCACTAAAATGATAACACTAATTAAAGAAGACGGCAGAAGAGCTTACAATAATAAGTCGGCATTTAGATTCAATACTGTACTTCGTACTAAGTGTGTATTGCAATGCACAGACGAGGATTTCTCTAATATTTCGACTCATAAAGAACTCGAAAGCTTTATAGAGTTTTATACCTGCACGAAGGAAATCGGCACGGTAGATTCTACTGGAGCAACCAAGAGATCTAAAATCCACGTTAAGTCCGGAGACAAGATAAAAATGTTCAACGTATCGAGAGGGCAGCAAGTTTATCTACCGTGTGGAAGCTCTGTAAAAAGCAGCGAATATCTTGATTTATCAGAGTTCGACAAGGTAGTAAAACAGCATCCAGAACTCGAGCCATTGATCTGCAAGAACTGCTTGGAAGCGGTAAACAGGATAAACGGCAGATCTCGCATCCCAGTTCACCGTCTCGCCGAAACCCGCCTAACCAAAAGGCAATTGCAGGGAAATCAGGCATACGCTTTAAGAAAACATTTGAAACCAGAAACACCAAACTTTGAAGATGGAAGCGGTATCTAAAGAAATGATACGTGAAATCATTGTAGGCGAGACCCCACTTGACGAGCTAATCTCCAAGTGGGGCATTTCGCTTAGGGTAATTCGACGGGTAAAGAGAGGACACTACGCTCATTTGCTACATTCTCTTCCTGGAAAACGAGTGCGTTATCCGGCAGTTAAAGTTTTTATTCAGGAACAGCCAGTTCCTCAAAAGGAAAAATTGCTGGGTATAAATAGGCGTTAGATCTGAGTATTTAACTTTTCACGTACTATATTGATTATCAATGTGTTATATGTTTTATGCAGAATCTTGTTGTTTTTCATGTAACATATTGATACTCAATAACATAGCGTTTTTAGGCATTTAATTTTTATTGGGTAGAA
>Ga0137436_1000456_pt1 | contig 11955 bp, 12 predicted proteins | sample EasRivERMGT119_2_FD_102328 | JGI IMG/M metagenome (GOLD analysis project Ga0137436, IMG submission 102328) | Soil microbial communities from meander-bound floodplain in the East River, Colorado, USA - East River MetaG ERMGT119_2 | ecosystem: Environmental > Terrestrial > Soil > Floodplain ...
CCCCCGAGTCCACGAGCCCGCCGTCGGGCGCGATCGTCACGCCGAGGCCGTCGGCGGATTCGTAGGTGCGCCAATTCGAGGGGTAGTCGATCCGGAACAGCCGGTTCTTCCCTTGATCGAGCGTCTGGAACGTCGCCGAGGGGGCTTCGATGTTGATATCGCTGACCCGGCCGTTGGACACGGGCCGCGGCGTTGCCGTCGAGGCGGGCCGGTTCTGCGTGATCTCCTGCATGGAACGGGCGGCCGGCATCGCCGTCAAGGCCGCCTTGGCCTGGCGGAAACCGCCGAGCGTATCGGCCGGACGGATCGTCAGGAGCTTCATCTCGTTCCGGACCCGGGTCGCACGGTCCTTCGGCGGCGGATGGCTGGCAAAGAACTGCTCGACCTTCCCCGGCTCGCGTGATTGCTTGGCTTGGAGCAGCTCGAAGAAGTCGATCATGTCCTGCGGGTTGTAGCCGGACCTCGCCATCGTCTGGGCGCCCACGATGTCCGCCTGCTCCTCGTCCGTGCGGCTGAACTTCAGGAACAGCACGTTGAGCCCGAATCCGCCCACGGCACCCATCACCTTGTCGGTCGTGCCGTCGTCCTTGCTGAAGAGGCCTCCCAAGAGTCCCAGCCCCGTCTGCCCCAGGTACGCCTTCGATGCCTGATTCGTTCCGTGCCGCAGCGCGACGTGCGCCATCTCGTGCGCCATCACGCCGACGAGCTGGCCTTCGCTCTTGGCGGCTTCGATGAGGCCGCGGTTCAAGTAGAGGAAGCCGCCCGGCAGCGCGAACGCGTTGATGTCGGAGGCGTTCACGATCTTGAATTGATAGGGAAACTTCTCTCCGGGAATGAATCCAGCGAGCCGCTTTCCGATCGCGTTCACGTGCGATTCGACCGCGGGGTCCCGGACGATCGGAAGCTGCCGCTCGACCTCGGCCGCCGACTGACGGCCGATCGCGATGTCCTGATCGGCCGAGAAGAGGTTGAAGCCGGGCTTGATCTTCGTCGGCGCGGGCACGGGGCTCGAGGCGAGCGCCGACAGCGATACGACGAGACCGGCCGCGAGGCATGTTCGAATCCGCTGGACCGTCATTTCATCTCCTTGAGTCAGGAGACGATCGTGGGCGGCCGCGAGGACACACGCTATGGGGTGATGACCCCCCACGGTGGCCGCGAGCTTGTGGGGTGTGTGACTCCGGCTCGAAACGCTGAACGTTGCCTATCAGCAACTTTGCCGACCAACCCGGCCGCGACCAGGCGCCCGCCGGCGACGTGCAGGTCTTCGCGAGTCACAAGCCTCATCGGCTCAGCGCTTGCCGACCGCCTCCACACGCCGATCCCACAAGCTCGCGGCCACCGTGGGGTAGGGATAGACCCCATGGGGGCGCGCGCTGCCCCGAGATACTTTCCGCGCTCAGGAGAGCTCATGGACATCCGACGCGTTCCCCTCGTCTTCGTCTTCGCAACGGCCGTTCTGTACGGTTGCGGCCAGCAGCAGCTTCCTGCGGACGCCCCGGCGGCGACGGCTCTCGCGAGCCTCGCGGTGCCCGGCAGAACGGAGCTCCACATGACCCTCTCCTCCCCGATCGGATCCGCGAGCATGGTGGGAGACCGGGTTGCCGGGACGACGACCTCGGCCGTCATCGTCGGCGACCAGGTGGCGATCCCTGCCGGGAGCACCATTCAAGGGCACGTCAACGGCATCGATCGGACGACGAATCGCCTCGAGCTCGCCTTCACCCAGGTCACGACGCCCATGGGCGACAGCGCCTCGATCTCGGGCTCGCTGTCGAGACCCGGCCGTGGCGACGCCACCGGGGGGATGGACGTCGTGATCCCCGCGGGGACCGACTTGGCGATCACCCTCGATCAACACTGACGATCGGCCGGCGCTCGTAACGCCGAGGCCGCCCCTCATGGGGCGATGCCCCCCCGCTATGTAGGGATAGACCCCATGGGGCCGCGCCTCGCACGGGGGTACCGTTCGTGGAGATGCGCTGCGACTCACCGTCGCCGCGATGAGGAGTTCAACATGTTGTGGACAATCGCGTTGATTCTTTTGGTCTTGTGGCTTCTCGGCTTCGTGAGCAGCTACACGATGGGCGGCTTCATCCATGTCCTGCTCGTGATCGCCATCATCGTTCTCCTGATCCAGGTGATCCAAGGCCGAAGACCGCGACTCCCTTAAGGAGCACCGATGACAGTCCGATTCCAGTCCCTCGCCGTCCTACTCGTCGCCGCCGGTGTTTACGGTTGCAATCAGCAGCAACCTGCGCCGAACGCAGCGGCGACAACACCCGTCGCCGGCAATTCCACCACCGCACCCGCGCCGGCTCCGGTACCCCGGGCCCCCGAGCCTCGTACGGTGCGCCTCACCGTGCCCGGCGGCACGAAGCTCCACATGACCCTCTCCTCCCCGGTCGGCTCGGCGACGAGCAACCCGGGAGACAGAGTCGTCGGCACGACGACCTCGGCGATCATCGTCGGCGACCGTGTGGCCATCCCCGCGGGAAGCACGATCCAAGGGCATGTCACGGCGGTCGATCCAGCGACGAAGGGCCTCAAGATCTCGGACAAGGGCGGCTCGATCGCGCTCGCGTTCACCAAGGTCACGACCCCCGTCGGGGATAGCGCCTCGATGTCGAGCTCGCTGACGAGCCTCGCCAGCTCGAAGGGGAAGACGGCCGGCATCATCGGCGGCAGCGTCGCCGGGGGCGCGATCCTCGGCAAGATCATCGGTGGTCACTCGAAGGACGCCGCGATCGGCGCCGTCGTCGGAGGCGGGATCGGCACCGGCATCGCCGCCGGGACCAAGGGGAAGGAAGTCGTCATCCCCGCGGGAACCGACGTCGCGATCACCCTCGATCAGCCCCTCACGATCGCCCAGCGGTCGTAATGCCGATGTGGCGTCGCCGCCTTCGCCGCGCCGCCTGCTTCGCTGCCCCGCCACTCGGGCTGGCCGTCCTGCTCGTGGCGGGGCCGTTGTACCGCATCTACTTCGACCGGAGCGGGCTTCCCGATCTCCAGTCCTTCCTCAGGTTCGAGCCCCCGCGTACCGGCGAGATCTACGACGACCGCGGGAAGGTGCTGATCCAGCTGGCACGCGAGTACCGGCGCGTCGTCTCCTTCGAGGAGGTGCCTCCCATCATTCGCGAGGCGATCCTCGCGGCGGAGGACAAGAACTTCTTCTCGCACTCCGGCGTCGAGTACCGCGCGTTTCCGCGCGTCGCCCGGAAGGCGACCGAGCACTCGATGGCGGCGTGGTGGAGAGGCGAGGGGCTGCGGCCCTCCTTCCCCCAGGGCGGCTCGACGCTGACGCAACAGCTCGTCCGCAACTACTTCCTGCGCAACCTGACGACCCGTGAGCATGGCGACGTCCTGATCGGCGAAGGCACGAGCACGCGCGTCGTCTCGGCGGGTCTGGGCGTTCGACCGACGAACAAGCTCCTCCGGAAGATGGAGGAGGTGCGCGTGACGCTCTGGCTCGAGAAGGAGATGGCGCGGCGCTTCGGATCGCAAGAGGCGGCCAAGAAGGAGATCTTCGCCCGCTACGCCAGCTTCATCTACATGGGGAACGGCCGCTACGGCTTCGCTGCGGCCTCGGAGTACTATTTCGACAAGCCCCTGTCGAGCTACACCGAAGACGACGCCGGGCTGGCGGCGACACTCGCGGGGATCAGCAAGTCCCCGGCGGTCTACGCTCCGGTGCCGGGCGATCCCCGTCCCCTGCGCCGCCGGAACGAGATCCTCGCGCTCATGGCGCGCAACGGGGCGATCTCGGCGGAGCTGGCGCATCGATGTCAGGCGGAGCCGATCCGCATCGCGATCCCCAGCCCGTCCAAGACCGAGGCGCCCAGCGCGATCTCCGGCGTTCTCGAGGAGCTGAAGAGGCACGGCGGGGCGCGCTTCGGGATCGAAGACCTCTTTCAGGGGCGCATCGCGGTCCACTCCACCGTGGACCTCCGCGTGCAGACCGTCGTGAACGAGGCGCTGGAGAACGGCCTGGCCGGGTACGAGGCGAGACACCACGGCTCGAAGGGGCTGATCCAGGGATCGGTGGTCGTGCTCCGCAACGACGACGCCGCGATCCTCGCCGAGGCCGGCGGCCGCCAGGTCTTCAAGGGTCGCTCCGAGCGATACTCCGATCTGAATCGCGTCACCGGCTCGATGCGGCAGCCGGGCTCGGCGTGGAAGCCGATGGTGTACCTGGCCGGATTCCGGCAAGGGCTCGACCTCGATTCCACGGTCCCGGATGAGCCGATCGAGGTCCCCCTCGGGTCCGATCGCGGATTCAAATGGATCGCCAACTACGACCGCGAATTCAGAGGTCCGATCCCCGTTCGCCAGGCGCTGGCCGAATCCCGCAATGCGGTCGCGATCTGGATCGCCCGCGAGGTCGGGATGGACGAGGTGAACCGGACGGCCCGGCAGCTGGGGATTCGCACGCCGCTGCACAAGTATCTCAGCAACGCCCTCGGTGCTTCGGAGGTGCGGTTGCTGGAGCTGGCGGGTGCCTATCGGGCGATGGCTTCGGGGGTGTCGGCGGAGCCGCACGTCATCGCGCGCATCACCGACGCCGCGGGCGCGGCCGTGCTGTACGAGGGGACGGAAGGTACACCGGGCCTCGGCTTGAACGGCCCGAGCCCTGCCGAGCTGAGCCTCATCCAAGAGGGCCTGCGCGGGGTGGTACGCCTCCCCGGGGGCACGGCCCACTCCCTCGATGGCCGTGACTTCCCGATCCCGGTGATGGGGAAGACGGGAACGACGAGCGACTTCCGCGACGCTCTGTTCGTCGGATCGACGTACGGCCCCCACGGCATCACGGTGGCGGTCCGCATCGGCTTCGACGACAACCGCGCTCTGGGCGCCCGGGAGACCGGATCGCGCGCGGCCCTTCCGATCTTCCGCGAGATCATGCTGCGCCTGTACAGGGACCGGTTGGTCGGCCCCGTGCCACGGTTTCCTTCCGACCTCGAGTCGCGGATCGACGCGTACCTGGAGATGCGGGCCTTGACCCCCGATCCCGGTAGGGTATCCCCCCATGGGGCGGCGCTCGCCGACGCCATACCCTCGCTTCTTTCAGGAGGCTCACCGTGATGAATCGGATTTCAAGGCTGGTCGTTGTTCCTGTCTCTCTGTTGGTTTTGAGCGCGATCTCCTCGCTGGCGGCGACCCCTTCGACGGCGCCGAAGCAGGGCGATATGGCGGCGAGCGGCAACATCGGGTTCGCCTACGCCCTCGACGGCGACTTCGACGGTGTCGAGCCGGTGCTCAACGGGACGTTCGAGTACTACACCACCCCGCGGGTCTCGTGGCGAGGCTTGCTCGGCATCACGTCCTACGATGTCGACGCCCCGGGCGACGCGAGCGTGGACTCCACGTTCTTCAACGCGAACTGGGTCTACAACTGGGAGCGCGGCAAGATCCATCCCTTCGTCACCGCCGGGGTCGGGCTCTACGATCAGAGCGGTTCATCCGACCTGCCCTCCGATTTCGACGAGAGCGTCTTCGGAGTGAACGGGGGCGGCGGCCTCGATTGGTTCCTGGGACCGCGCTGGGGGCTCAAGTTCGAGGGGACGCTCCATGGCTTGACCGGCGAGGACCCCAACACCGTCTTCATGGGCACCGCCGGCGTGATGTTTTGGTTCTAGGCGCTCCCACGGGCCGGTAGGGTTTTGCCCCCTGGACAGATGGGGGGAACTGCCGAACAATCACCGCATATGACGTCCTCGTTCTCCCGGCGCTATTCGTCCGCGTTGCGCAAGCAATTGGCGCTGGACGGCCGGGAGGGCCCGCAGCCGGCCGAGGGCCTCGGAAAGGAGGCCTTGGCTGCGGGGCTCGACAGGTTGGATTTGGTCAGGATCCACGAGCGCGCGTTGGTCGCGCTGCCGGCTCCGTCGCCGCGGCACCGCGGACACGCGGCGGGCTTCCTCGCCAAGGCCCTGACGCCGATCGGGAGAGCCCATCGCGCCACGGGCGAGCTGGCAACCGCCCAGCGGCAGCTGAAGCGCGAGATCGGACGCCGCGAGGCGGCGCAGGATGCCCTCAAAAAGAGCGAGCGGCATTACCGGCAGCTCTTGGAGAAATCCAACCACATCCAGGACCACCTGCGGCGGCTCTCTCACGAGATCCTGTCCGCCCAGGAGCACGAACGCAAGCGGATCAGCCGGGAGCTTCACGACGAGATCGGCCAAACGCTGACGGCGGTCAACGTCAAGCTCGCGACGCTGAAGAAAGACGCCACCGTCAACCTGGCCGATCTCAAAAAAAAAATTGCGAGCACCCAACGGCTCATCGAAAAGTCGATGAACACGGTGCACCGGTTCGCGAGGGAGCTTCGTCCCCCGCTCCTCGATGATCTGGGGCTGATTCCCGCGCTCCACGCGCATATGAAGGCCTTCACGAAGCGGACGCGCCTGCCGATCGACTTCAAGGCCTTCGCCGCGATCGAGCAGCTGGACAGCGACAAGCGGACCGTGCTCTACCGCGTCGCCCAGGAGGCGCTGGTCAACATCGACAAGCATGCGGAGGCCAGCCGGGTGAACGTCAGCATCGAGCGGAATCGCGGACTCGTTCGCATGGAGATCCGCGACGACGGCACGTCCTTCGACGTCCAGAAGGTCCTCCATGCGCGGAAAATCCGGCGGCTGGGATTGCTGGGCATGAGAGAGCGCGTCGAGATGGTCGGCGGCAAGTTCGCCATCGAATCGAGCCCGGGGAAGGGCACCACGGTCGTCGCGCAGCTCCCGTTCCGCGAAGGTCGTATGGCATGAAGCCGATCACGGTCCTGCTGGTCGAGGACCACACGGTCGTGCTCGAGGGGCTCCGCGCCCTCTTGAAGTCCGAGAGAGACATCGAGGTCGTCGGTCACGCGCAAGACGGCCGCAAGGCGGTCGCGCTCGTCGAGAAGCTCTTGCCGGCGGTCGTCGTCATGGACATCGCGATGCCGCTGCTCAACGGCTTGGAGGCGACGCGCCAGATCCTGCGCGCCCTCCCCACGACGAAGATCTTGATCCTGTCCGCCCACAGCGACGACGAGTACGTCGATCAGGTGATCGCGCTCGGGGCCCGGGGCTACCTGATCAAGCAGTCCTCCGCCCTCGTCCTCGCCAAGGCGATCCGGGAGGTCCACAAGGGGAACACCTTCTACAGCCCTTCCATCGACAAGCGGCTCGGCGAGCGGGAGAAGGTGTCGCCCCAGGGGGCGGCGGGCCGGCCCAAGAAGGGGAACACCAAGCTCACTTCGCGCGAGGTCGAGATCCTCCAGCTGATCGCCGAAGGCAAGGCCAACAAGCAGACGGCCTCCGAGCTCGGGATCAGCATCAAGACGGTCGAGAAGCACCGGCAGCGCCTGATGACCAAGCTGGACATCCACGACACCGCCGGACTCACCCGCTACGCCATCGCCTCGGGCATCATCGAGAGCGGCGTCCGCCTCACGATCGAATAGATCGACGAGGTGCCGGCGTTCGTGAGGTGCGAGGGACCGCTGTACGTCGGCGCGGAGTAGCCGCGGCGGGCACGGGGATGCGCACGTCGACCTCGGTGCCGCCGCTGCGCTTTGACGTGACGGTGAGAACGCCGTCGACGTAGCGGGCCCGCTCGTGCATCCCGAGCATGCCGAGACCCGTCGTTCCCTTCGCGTCGAACCCGACTCCGTCGTCCTTGATGACCAACCGGACGAAGGCGCCCTGTTGCCTCAAGCGCACGGTCACGTGGCGGGCGCGCGCGTGACGCTCCACGTTTCGCAGTGCTTCCTGGAAGATGCGGTAGAGCGATAGCTCGATGCCGGCGGACAGTCGTGCGGGGAGCGCCACATACGCGAGCTTCAGCGAGACGCGGGTCCGCTCCGCGAACTCGGCCGCGGCCGTGCGCAGCACGGCGACGAGCCCCAGCTCGTCCAGCACGCCCGGCCGCAAGTTGCGGGAGATGCGCTCCACTTCCTCGGCGACCTGTCCGACCATGCGGCGTAGTCTCATCGCCTCGTGTTTCGATGGCCCCGCGTCCGTCGACAGCGTGTCGGTGAGCGCCTGGCAACGGAATCCGACGGCGCAGAGCAGCTGCGTGATGTGATCGTGCAGCTCCCCGGCCACGCGCCCGCGCTCGGACTCCTGCGCGTTCACCACGCGATGGGACAGCTCTCGCAGCAGGGTCTCGCTCTTGCGGACCTCGGTCAAGTCCGTCACCACCATGCTGATGCTCGGATGGCTGAAACCGTTCTTGGGGAGGGCGTGGATGGAGATCTGCGCCGGAAGCCGCGAGCCGTCGGCGGCGATGAGGAGCGCCTGGATGTTGGATCCTTTGGTTCGGGCCTTCCTCATGAGCGACCGGAGCGCCCGCCGGTCCTCGGTGGAGAGGAAGCGCCGGAGCGAGCCTCCCACCACCTGCTCCAGCGGGCACCTCACCAGCTGGGCGAAGCGCTGGTTGGCGTAGAGGATCGTCTTGTCCATCGTCAGCGTCAGCGCCCCTTCGTTGATCGATTCGATGAGGACGCGGTAGGCGTGCTCCGCGCCCTCCAGCGTGAAGACCCGGGCGCCCCGCTTTTCCGCGACGACGACAGCGTCCACCTGGCCGCTACGGATGGCGCGGAGCGTCTCGTCCGCCTCCGCCAGGCGGGCCCGGAGCGCGGCCAGCTCGCCCGAGGCTCTCATCGGCGAGGCCGCTTGGTATCGAGCTCCAACCCGACGAACAGGCCGGTGGTTTTTGCCAGGCTGCCGATGTGGCGGCGCACCGGCAGCGGGAGCTCCCGGACGAGCGTGGGCGTGGCGACGATCTGGCCGTCCCGCGCCAGGATCGGTTGCTGGTAGACGTCGATCACTTCCAGCTCGAAGTTTCCCTGTAGCGTGGACTCGCACAGCTCCCGGGCTCGAAGGATGGCCCGGCGGGATCGGTCGGTGGCCCCTGCCACGTACAGCCGCAGGACGTGCTTACGCTTCGGCCGGGCGGCGAGCGCCCTTTCGAACTCCCGAGTCGTGCGGCTGGTTTTCGGTGTCGTCAACGGCATTTGTCCCGATCAGAGGGAGGGGCGGAGATCGAGCCCGACGAGGACGCGCTCCGTGTCGGACAGATCGCCGATGATCTTCCGGACCGGCTCCGGCAGCCTGCGCACGAGCGTGGGGATCGCCAGGATCTGGTCCCCCTTCGAGAGCTGGGGCCGTTCCACCAGGTCGATCACCTCGATGGAATACCGGCCGCTCAAATGCGTCTCGCAGATGGTCTTCAAGTTCGAGAACGCTTTCAGCGACTTGGGCGTCTGGCCCGCAACGAAGAGGCGCAGCCGCCAGAGCTCGGGAGTCCCTCGGCTCATCGTCGTCATCGTGCCACCTTCTGTTTCGACTGAGACCGACGGCGGGGGACCCGCCGCGCGACATCCGCATGACGCAGGCGGGCCAGCTCCGTTCGCGCGGCGACCAACCCGCGGGTTCGCGAGCCCGCCTGCTCGTCCAACCGCTTGAGATCGAGCTCCCCGGTCTCGTAATCGGAGCGGAGTCCCGCGATCTGACGCTCGATCAGCGCGCGCTTGCCCTGGATGTCATGCTTGCGGCGCGCGGTCTCGTGCCGGGCGGCCAAGCCCTCGGCCTCCTCACGCGCGGCCTGTGCCACGCGGGACGCGCCGGTCAGCACGCCCTCGGGACCGATGTAGACATCCACGAGGTCGATCCCCTTGCTCGAGATCAGGAACTCCCGAACCTGGTTCGAGTGCGCCATCCCCCGCGCCTTGAGCACATAGAGGAGGCGGTTCCGCTCGCCGTTGACCTCGAGGTCCTTCAAGAACAGCCAGGAGTCCATGAGCGAGGACATGGCGATCTCGCTCTGCTCGAGCGCGTGGCCGCCTTGGGTCAGGCTCGTGAAGAGCGAGGTGACTTGCCCCGCCTTCAGGTAATCGATGAGCCGCGTGACCATGCCCTTGGTCTCGTAGTCGTTCCCCGCGGAGAGCAGGCTCGTGATCGGGTCCACGATCACGATCGCCGGCCGGAACTCCGTGATCTCCTTGAACATCGTGGCGAGGTGCATCTCCAGGCCGCAGAGCGTCGGCCGCGCCGCGTGGAACCGCAGCTGCCCGCGCCTCACCAACGGCTCGAGGCTTAGACCGATGGACAGCATGTTGCGGATGATCTGGTTGGGCGACTCCTCGAACGAGAAGAAGAGCACGCGATCGCCGCGGCGGGCGGCGGCCTGGGCGAAGTAGGCGGCGACGCTGGTCTTGCCGGTGCCGGGCGTGCCGGTGAGCAGAATGCTGCTGCCGCGGAAGAACCCCCGGCCGCCCGTCATCGCGTCGAGCCTCGGGATGCCCGTCGAGATGCGCTCGTTCGACACCTTGTGGTTCAGCCCCAGCGAGGTGATCGGTAGGACGCCGATTCCGGTCTCCCCGATCAGGAACGGAAACTCGTTGGTGCCGTGCAGCGCGCCGCGATACTTGACCACCCGCAGATGCCGCGTGGCGATCTGTCCCTCGATCCGATGATCGAGCAGGATCACGCAGTCCGAGACGTACTCTTCCAGCCCGTGACGCGTCAGCTCCTCCTTCCCTCGCTCGGCGGTGATGACGGCGGTCACACCCTTTTTCTTGAGCCAGCGGAAGAGGCGCCTGAGCTCGGCGCGTAGCGTGGCCTCGTCGGACAGGCCGGCGAACAGCGCTTCGAGCGTGTCGAGGACCACACGCTTGGCGCCGACGGAATCGATCGCGTGATTCAGCCGGACGAACAGACCTTCCAGGTCGTAATCCCCGGTTTCCTGGATCTCGCTCCGTTCGATGTACACGTGATCGAGCGCGATCTTCTTGCGCCTCACCAGGCCCGGCAGGTCGAATCCGAGGGACGCGACGTTGCGCTTGAGCTCCCCGTCCGTCTCCTCGAACGACATGAAGACTCCCGGCTCGCCGAACTGCGTCGCGCCGCGCACGAGGAACTCCGCGGCGAACAGCGTCTTACCGCAGCCCGGGCCGCCGCAGATCAGCGTGGGCCGGCCACGTGGCAAGCCTCCGTCCGTGATCTCGTCGAGGCCTTGAATTCCGGTGGGACACTTGGGTAGCCGCAGACTCGTCATTCCGCATCTCCTTCCCCAGAAGCGGCGGGCATGAACCATGAGGTTGGCTCGCTTGGATGGTCCGGACAATGGGGTTTACACCCCATGGCGACCCAAGCACGTTGGGATTCTCATGCCTGGCATGCGCCACCGGATCTGGAGCCGCCTTCTCGGAGCCGTCGCGCTGGCGGTGTTGTCGCTCGGTCGCGCGCACGCGGCGATCGCTCAGGAGCACACGGCGTCCGAGACGAAAGCCGTCGCGGAGTTCCAGGCGCGCCTCGCGGACTACCTGGCTCTCCATCGAAAGCTCGAAGCGGGCCTCCCCAAGCTCCCGAAGCAGGCGAGCCCGGAACAGGTCGATGCGAACCAGCGCAACCTGGGCCTGCTGATCAAGAACGCACGATCGGACGCGAAGCGGGGCCAGCTCTTCGCACCCGACATGGAGGCGCTGGTCAAGCGGACGCTCGCGGGGATCGTCTCCGGTCCCGCCGGCAAGCTCATGAAAGCCTCGATCATGGACGAGAACCCCGGTGTACCGGATCTCAGCGTGAACGATCGGTATCCGGATTCGGTCCCCCTGTCGACGATGCCCCCTCGAGTGCTCGAGTCGCTCCCGAAGCTCGAGGAGGACATCGAGTACAGGTTCATCGGGGAACGCCTCGTGCTGATGGATGCTCACGCCCACATCGTCATCGACTTCACCGGCGACGTGCTTCCGTAGCATGCGCCGGATCCTGCTGAGCCTGGTCGCGGCTTTCCTGTTCGCTTTCGTCCAGGCGCAGGAGAGTCCCGCCGACTCCCCGATCCCGCTGCCGAGTTCCAAGGGGTCGCTGAAATTCGTCGTCTTGGGAGACTTCGGCACGGGGAAGAAACCGCAGTACGACCTCGCCGCCGAGATGGCGCGATTCCACGAAGGATTCAAGTTCGACGTCGTCGTCCTCGTCG
>Ga0137436_1000457_pt1 | contig 11950 bp, 8 predicted proteins | sample EasRivERMGT119_2_FD_102328 | JGI IMG/M metagenome (GOLD analysis project Ga0137436, IMG submission 102328) | Soil microbial communities from meander-bound floodplain in the East River, Colorado, USA - East River MetaG ERMGT119_2 | ecosystem: Environmental > Terrestrial > Soil > Floodplain ...
GGATCAGCGGCGGCTCGATCGGGAGCGCCCCGTAGCGCAGCATGGTCACCGCCCCTCGTACCGGGGCGCGCGTTTGTCCGCGAACGCGCGGAGGGCTTCCTCGCGGTCCGCGGTCCCGAGCACGCCCTCGTAGCACCGCCATTCGAGCGCCAGACCCTCCTGGAGGGTGAGGTCCCATCCGCCTTCGATCGCCTTCTTGGCGAGCCGCACCGCGACCGGGCCGTTCGCGGCGATCGTCGACGCCAGCGAGAGGGCCGCGTCGTCCAGCGAGGCCGCGGAGACGACGTCGTCGGCGACCCGATCGGCTCGCGCTTCGCCCGCGTCGTGGAGCTTCGCCGTGAAGATCCATCGCTTCGCGCACGCCGGCCCCGCGATCCGCGCGAGGCGCTGCGTCCCCCCCGCACCGGGAAGGATGGCGAGGGCCGTCTCCCGCAGGCCGATCCGGGCGTCGTCCGCGAGGATCCGCAGGTCGCACGCAAGCGCCAGCTCGCACCCGCCGCCGGCCGCGGTGCCCCGGACGGCGGCGATCGTCGGGAACGGCAGGTCGGCGAGGGCGCCGCATGCCCCGGCGAGCTTCGGGACGAACGCCCGCACCTCATCCAGGCTCATCCCGGCGCGCTCCTTGAGGTCGGCACCGGCGCAGAAGTGCGCTCCCCCCGAGCGGACGATCAGGCACCGCGCGTCGCGATCGTCCGCCAGGCCGGCCAAGGCCCTGCCGAGGTCCTCGACGAGCTCGCTTCCGAGCGCGTTGACGGGCGGCTTGTCCATCGACAGCACCCGGATCCCGTCGGGGCGGGAGGTGAGCTGGACCCCCAGCACCGCGCTCACAGCTCCCCCTCCGCGGCCACGGCACCGTGCGCGCCGACGCGCACGGGCTCGTAGTCGTCCGGCACCTCGACCATCATCCGCAGGAGCGCCATGCCGTGGGTCTTCCCCTGCGCGTCGGTCTTGAGCGAGCCCGACCCGCCTCCGCCGAGCGAGTCGTGGAGGATGAAGTTGAGCCCTAGCAGGTTCGGGAGATCGTACCGGTCCACGCGCCCGCGGACGATCTCCCCGAAGTGGTCCTTCACGCGCTCGGGGGTCAGCCACGCTCTGAGGATCGCGTAGCCGCGATCGTCGTATGCGAGCACCCCGACGTTGCTCCCGTCCCCCTTGTCGCCGGAGCGGGCGTGCGCCATGCGGTAGAGAGCGATCCGCTTCACTTGCGGACCTCCTCGACGACCACCCGCGGGGTGACGAGGGACTTCGGGATCAAGGTCGGCCAGTACCCGAGAACCTCCGTCGCCTTGGGACGGCCGCCCGCGAAGCCGGTAACGCCCGGCGGGCCGGTCGTCACGAGCGGGGCGAGCTCCTTCCCGAAGCGGTCGACCTTCGCGCGCTGCCGGTCCTTGACGGCCACCCGCAGGACGACCTCGCCCGGCACGGCCGTGTCGCGCGTGATCGGACCGTGGCAGGCGTCCACCCCCACGAGCTCGGTCAGCGTCTGCTCGAAGGTCACGCCCGCGCGCGCGAGCCTGCCCCAGATCGCCTCCGCGCAGATCGAGGCCTTCGCCTTCGCGTCCGGCCCCGAGACGGTGAGCTGTCCGACCGCCTTGTACCCCTCGAGGTAGGAGATCGAGACCTTGAACGTGTCGGTCGCAGGCCCGCCGCGGATGCCGAAGACGCGCACCCGGTCCAGGCCCTCCTGGGCGAGCCGGATCGAGGTGAAATCGGCGATGCAATCGGGCGTGATGTAGCGGGAAGGGTCGCCCATCTCGTAGACGAGCTGCTCGGCGATCGTGTCCACGGTGACGAGCCCGCCCGTGCCGTCGTGCTTGGTCACGACGAAGGTCCCGTCGGGGGCGACTTCCGCGATCGGATACCCCAGCCGGTCCCAGCCCGACACCTCCCACCAGCGGGAGAAATTGCCGCCGGTGGCCTGGGCGCCGCACTCGAGGACGTGACCGGCGACGGTGCCGGCCGCGAGGAGATCCCACGCGTCCGCCGCCCACCCGTACTCCGCGATCAGGGGCGCCACGACGAGCCCCGGGTCGGTCGAGCGTCCGGTGACCACGATGTGGGCGCCCTGTTTCAACGCGGCGGCGCCCGGAAACGAGGAGATGTAGACGTTGGCCGAGAGAACCTCGGAGCGGATCTGAGAGAAGGGGCGCCCGTCGTCGAGATTCGCGAAGGGAACGCCCGCGGCGACCAGCTCGTCGAGCCGGTCGAGGATGTCGTCGCCCGTGACGGTGCCGATGCGCAGCCCGGCGGCGCCCTGTTCCCGGGCGACCTCCACGAGGGCGGCCCGGCAGCCGTCCGCATTGACGCCGCCGGCGTTCGCGACGACGCGGATCCCCTTCTTGCGCAGCGTCGGGAGGATGCGCCGGATCAGGTCGACGAAATCTCCGGCGTAGCCTGCCCGCGGGTCGCGGCGGCGCTGCTTCTGGAGGATCGACATCGTCACTTCGGCGAGGTAGTCGAGCGTCAGGTAGTCGAGCGGACCTTCCTCGACGAGACGAAGGGGTGCGTCGACGGAGTCCCCCCAGAATCCCTGCCCGTTGGCGATGCGCAAGGTCCGGTCCGGCGCCGTCACGGGAATCCCCCGTCAATTCAATAGGAAAGGTGAATTATATACGGCGGGAAAACTCGGACGAGGTCAGTTCGCGGTTCCGGCCCCCGTCCGCGACAGCAGCCGGTGCGCGATCTTGACCAGCTCGTCGATCTCGAACGGCTTGTGGACGACCGCCTCCACGCCGCGACGGCGCGCATCGGCCTCGTCCAGGCTCGTGCCCCATCCGGTGACGAGGGCGACCGGGATGCCGGCCTTCGCCTCGTTGATCTTCTCGGCGACTTCCCAGCCGGACATGTCCGGCATGCCGAGATCGGTGAAGACCAGGTCGTACGCGGACAGCTCGATCATCTTGAGCGCGTCGTGCCCGCTGATCGCGGTGTCGACCGCGTGCCCCGCGGCGATGAGGACGTCCTTGACGACCGCCGCCACCTCCGGCTCGTCGTCGACGACGAGGATCCGGCCGGGGCGCAGCAGCTGCGGGAGCGCCGCCCCGTCCCCGCCTGCTACCGGAAGGGCCTGCACCGGGGCGACGGGGAAATCGACGACGAAAGTCGTCCCACGCCCGAGCGACGTGGTCACCTCGACCCTTCCCTCGTGCCGCGTGACGATCCCGTAGACGACGCTCATCCCGAGCCCCATCCCCCGCGCCCCTTTGGTCGTGAAGAACGGATCGAACAGGTGGGTCCGGATCTCGTCGGTCATGCCCACGCCGGTGTCGGTGACCCGGGCGACGACGCGCTCCCCCTCGCGGGCGCACGTGAACGTGAGCTTCCCCCCCTGCGGCATCGCGTCCACGGCGTTGAGGATCAGGTTCGTGAACACCTCGCGCAGCTCGGAGGCGTTCCCCAGGATCGGGGGCACCTCGACGCGCTCGAAGGAGGGCTTGATCTGGATCTTCCGGGAGAGGGCGTCGTCCTTCCAGCGTGTCTTGGTGATCTCGAGCGCGTCCGCCACGATCTCGGCCAGGTCCACCGCCTCGAACTTCTTGTCGCGCCTCGTGCGCGAGAACTCCTGGATGCGGCGGACGGTCTCGCGGCCGTCCTGCGCCGCCTTCTCGATGACCGCCAGGTCGTGATCGACGTCCTTCTCGAGCGCGCGGCGCCTGAGGAGCTGGGCCCGCCCGAGGATCGCTCCGAGGAGATTGTTGAAGTCGTGCGCGACGCCCGACGCCAGCTCCCCCAGCGCCCGCAGCTTCTCGGTCTCGCCGAGCCGCTCGCGCAGGCGCTTCGCCTCGGTCATGTCGACGAGGAGGCACTCGGCGGCCGGCCGCCCCTGGTACTCGATGCGGCTCCCCCGCAGCTCGAGGTGGCGCGTCCTCCCTTGCGCGTCCTGCCCCAACACCTCCGCGGGAGCGGGCGCCTCCCCGCGCTCCCACGCGGCGATGCGGCCCGCCGCGAGGGCGCCCGAGGACGGGTCGAAGATCCGCGAGAGCTGGAAGTCCGACTGGTCCACCTCGCGCTCGCTCACCCCGAACGTCTCCGAGAACGCGCGGTTCACGAACCGGACGCGGCCGTCCTGCACGATGAGGATCGAGTCCGGGGAGCTCTCGACGAGGGACTTGTACTGGGCCGTCGATTCCTCGAGGGCGCGGGTGCGGTCCCACACCTGTTGCTCGAGCGTGGCGTTCAACCGTTCGAGGGCCTCCTGGAACTCGCTCGACTCGCGCGCCTTCCCCTGGAGGCGGTCGCTCATCGAGTTGAAGGCGCGCGCGAGGTCGGAGAGCTCCTTGGCCCCCGACACCGGGATGCGGTGAGTCAGCTCCCCGGCGGTCAAGGCCTCCGTTCCCTCGGCCAAGCGCCGCAGCGGTGCGGTGATGCGGCGCGCCAGGATCCTCACGCCGATGACGGCGAAAAAGGCGAGCGCGAACCCGACGAGGACGAGCTGGGCCCGCAGGTTGCGCAGCTCCTTGGCCACGATGTCGTAGGAGAGCCCGACCCGCACGCGCCCCCACGGCTGCTCCACCCCTTCCACGAGGACGGGGACCGCGATCTCGACGACCCCGCCCACGTCCCGCGACGACGGCTGGTCGAAAGGGCCGACGCTGACCCGCGCGGACTTGGGGAGCCGTCCGGCCGCGCCCGCGAGCACCCCTTCCTTGTCGTGGATCGCGACGTAGACGAGACCCTCGTTCCCGGCCGCCCCCTCCGCGGCCATCTGGAGCGCCGCGTAGTTGTAGGCGAGCAGCGACGGAGTCGCGACCGCGCCGATGCTCTCCGCGATCGCGGTGCCCCGATCCTCGAGGCCGCGGCGCATGTTCGACTTCACCCGGTTCTCGACGACGACCATCGTCGTGCCGATGATCACGAGGACAAGAAGCGCCGTCGAGACCGAGAAGCTCTGCTCGATCGTCCGCCCGCCCAGGGGATTCCAGAGCCTCGCCGTCATCGAGCGCCCGCCGGATCGAGCCAGACGGTCTCGAGGTCGAGGCTCGCGATCCCCATCGGGCCCGGCTTCAGGCCGTGCACGTCCCGCCGGGACGCGATCATCCCCATCGAGTGGAAGAGCGGAACCAGCGGCGCCTTGTCGAGGATCGCCTTCTCGAGCTCGCGGTAGATCCGCGCCCGCTCGAGCGGGTTGGTCTCCGAGGCGCCGCGCTCGAGCGAGACCGCCGTGTCCGGGTCCAGGAAGTTGAAGTAGTTCGCCGAGCCGCCCGGCTCGAAGAGCGTCCGCAGGAAGGCGTCCGGGTCGGGCAGGTCAGCGATCCAGCCGAGCTGGAAGGCGGGCGCCGCGCTGTCCTCGATGAGCTCGATCAGCCGCGACCACGGAACCTCGTGGATCTCGAGCACGATGCCGACCTTCGCCAGGTCGTCCTTGAGCCGCGCGTTGCTCTTCGCAACCGACGAGCTACCGCTTTGGGCCGTGTAGAGCCGGAGAGGGCGCAGGCCGCGCCCTTCCGGATATCCCGCCTCGGCCAGCAGCGCGCGCGCGGCGTCGGGGTCGTACGCCGGCGCCTTCGGGCTCGGCGAATACCCCGGAAGCCCCGGGGGCAGGATCCCCTGCGCCTCGCGCCGCGTCGTCGGCGAGAGCTGCGCCAATGCCTTGCGGTCGATCGCCTGCGCGATCGCCTTGCGAATCCGGGCGTCGTTCCACGGCGGCGACCCCGTCTGGAGCCCGAGGAAGCTCAGCGAGAGCTCCTGGTACCGGTGGATCTCGACCGTGGGGTCTCGGGCGAGGACGGGCAGGGAGTCCGACGTCGGCTCGACGATCTGGATCTCCCCGCGAAGGAAGCGCGCGTTGCCCGCGTCGCGCTCGCCGGGCTTGGGGAAGTGGATGACGACCTCGTCGAGGTAGGGGCGCCCCGCGAAGTAGTCCTCATGGGCGACGAGCCGGAGCCCGTCCGAGGTCCATTCCTTGAGCTTGAACGGGCCCGTTCCGACGGGAGCGGACCGGAACGCCCTCTCCCCGCGCCGCGTGACGACGCTCCTCGGGGCGATCCTCAGGTCGTCCATCGCCAGGACCTCGAGGAACGAAAGGTAGGGGCGGTCGAGCGAGATCTCGATTCGCGAAGGATCGAGGGCGACCAGGCCCGCGAGATGCGCCGCCTTTCCCCTCGCGAACGCGTCGGCCCCCTTGATGACCCCGAGGTACGAGCACGCGATGCTCCGGCGCGCGCGCTTGTGCTCGAGGAGCCGCTCGATGCTGAACACGACGTCGTCCGCGGTCAGCTGGCTGCCGTCGTGGAAGGTCACGCCCTTCCGGATGTGGATCGTGTACGTCCGGCCGTCGCGCGAGATCGTCCAGGTGTCCGCCAGGCGCGGGACGACGTTGAGCCCGGCGTCGAGCGCGACGAGCCCGTCGAAGATCTGGGAGGTCGGGAGCGCGTCGTACACGGAGTCGATGCAGGCGGGCTCGAGGCAGGCCGGGCCCTCGAGCACCATGTGGAACGAGCCCCCCTGGCGCGGCTTCGCCCCGCCGGCCGCGGCGCTCGGCCGGGCACCGGCTTCCGACGGCCCGCAGGCGGGCAGGAGCGCGAGCGCGAGCAGAAGCGAAGCCGGACTCGTGCTTCGATACACGACGCTGTGCCCCCCGCGGAAGGTGTGCCGAAAAGCGAGGGGAAATCTGGGGACCTGGCCCCGTCAAGTCAAGAAAGGTCGCCCCGCCGGTGCGGAAGGTGTGCGCAGGGATCCCGCGAAGTCCTGCCGGTTGCGCCAGAACCGCGCGAACAGGTCCCCGAGGGTCACGGCGAGAGCGAACACGGTCGCCACCCGGGCCACGGGCGGGTTTCCCCAAGCGAGAAGGGCCGCGAGGACGACCGCACCCGACGCCGCCTGGATCCCCGACCGGAAGAGGTCCGGCGCAGCGCTACGGGCGTGACCGGCCTGCGCGAGCGAGTTGTCCAGGCCGCCGCTGGCGAACTCCGCCGCGAGCAGGAGGAGAATCGGGACCGTCGGGTCGTCCGGGCGATCGAGGGCCGGAAGGTAGAACGCCGGAACCGCGAGCGAAAGCCCGGCCAGCCGCAGGATCTCGACCGGAGAGCGGCGGAAGCGCGCCGCCAAGACCGAGCGCATCCCCCACGCGTACTCCGCCCCGGAGTAGAGCGTGATCGCGACGATGACGGCCATGATGACGACGATCTCGACCTCCGGCGGGAGCAGGAGACGCGTGAGGGCCGCCGCACCGCAGAGAATCGCGGCCGCCCATGCCATCCAGCCCGGCCGGCGGCCTTTCGCCAGCGCCGCGATCGCGGGCAGCAGCGACAGCGCGAAGAGCGAGCCGAAGATCACGTGGATGCGGGGTCCCTCGGGGTACAACCAGACCAGGAGCACGAACCCGGCCCCCACCATCTGGACCGTCGTCTTGAGCTTCGCGGCGGGGCTCGTCTTGAAGTGGAACCCCTCTTGGAGCGCGATGCTCCTCAGGAACGTCACGGCCAGCTCGCGCACGAACAGGACGGCCACGAGCGTCGTCGGGACCATCTGGTGATCCGCCATCGGGACGAACCCGGCGACGAGGAAGATCTTGTCCGCGATCGGGTCTAAAAGCGCCCCGAGGGGCGTGGACCCGTACTTGCGCGCAAGGTATCCGTCGAGCGCGTCGGTGAGCCCCAACAGGATGTAGACCAGGAGGGCGCCCAGCATCCAGGCATGGGTGCCCCGGTAGATCATCGCGATCGGCAGCGGGAGCAGGACCAGCCGCACGAGCGTCACTTGGTTTGCGGTGATCCGCACGGCGCCAATCCTATACCGTGGTATAGTCCCGGCGTTCGCGCGCCCGCCCGTCGCGTGAGAATCAGGGAGGCCCAAGGCGAGGCCCCGGTTCCGCGGCGCAACGGCGGAGGCAGACGTCGCATATAGCGACGCGCCGCCCAGGCGAAGAGCGCGTTGGAGAAATCGTAACAAAAATGTCGAAGACCATGCTGGTGAACGTCGCGCACGTCGAAGAGACGCGTGTGGCCATCGTCGAGGACGGCGTCCTCGAGCAGTACGAGATCGAGACCCTCAACCGGACCAACATCAAGGGCAACATCCACAACGCGGTCGTGGAGAACGTGCATCCCGCTCTCGAGGCGGCGTTCCTGCGGATCGGACCCGACCTCAAAGGGTTCCTCCCGCTGGACGAGGTGAACTTCAAGCTCCTCCCTTCGCGCACCGAGTCGCGGTCGAAGGGGCGGATCGGGCAGCACCTCCACGTCGGGCAGAGGCTACTCGTCCAGGTCGTGCGCGAGCCGTTCGCCGGCAAGCCGCCGACGGTGACGACGTATTTCTCCCTGCCGGGCCGCTACCTCGTGCTCATGCCCGGTGCCGACTCGGCCGGGATCTCCCGGAAGATCCAGGACGACGCACAGCGCGACCGGCTCAAGAAGCTCGTGGAGGAGCTCAACCCGCCCGAGGGGTTCGGGCTGATCGTCCGCACCGCCGGCGTCGGCCAGACCAAGACCGAGCTCCAGCGCGACCTGCGCTACCTGCTGCGGCTGTGGGACTCGATCCAGAAGGCCTCGCGCGGAACCGACTTCCCGGGCCTCGTCTACCGCGAGCGCGACCTCGTCATCCGCACGATGCGCGACTACTTCACCCAGGACATCTCCGAGGTGTGGATCGACAACCCCGACACGTACGAGCGGGCCCTCGCGTTCGTGGACGACGTCATGCCCGCGAAGGTCAAGACGATCCAGCTCCACACAGGGGACCGGCCGCTGTTCTCGAAGTTCAACCTCGAGGACCAGATCGAGAGCATCTACAAGCGCCGCGTGCCCCTGAAGACCGGGGGCGAGATCGTCATCGACGGGACCGAGGCGCTCACCGCGATCGACGTCAACAGCAAGGGCGCGCCGCGCCAAGGCGACGCCGAGGACAACGCGACCCACACGAACCTGGAGGCCGCGGCGGAGATCGCTCGGCAGCTGAGGCTGCGCGACCTGGGCGGCCTCGTCGTCATCGACTTCATCGACATGATGGCCGCGCGCAATCAGAAGAAGGTCGAGAAGGTGATGCGCGACGCGATGAAGGGCGATCGCGCCAAGTACGACGTCACCCGGATCAGCAAGCTCGGCCTGATGGAGATCTCGCGCCAGCGCATCAAGGGCGAGAAGATGGGCGCCTCCTACGCGACTTGCCCGGTGTGCGAGGGGTACGGGCTCATCAAGAACGTCGAGCCCGCGGGCTTGGCCGCGCTGCGCAAGCTCCAGACGCGCTGCTTGCGGAACGACTTCGGCAAGGTCCACATGCGCGTGCCCCCCGAGATCGCGCACTGGGTGCTCAACCACAAGCGCGAGGAGATCGTCGCCCTCGAGCGGCGCCACCTGATCAAGATCGTGATCGAGCCGAAGGGATCGCTCCTGCGGCACGAGAGCGAGTACGAGTTCTTCCCGAGGGAGCGCGTGGAAGTGCCGCCGGCGCTCGTGACCGGGGATCGCCCCGCGCCCGCGGTTCCTCCGAACCTCTCCGAGCTCGAGGAGCCCGAAGCACCCCCGGCACCCCAGCCCTTGGCGGCGGCTCCTTCGGGGACGCCTTCCACGGCCGGGGCAACCGCGGACAACGACGAGCCGCGCAAGCGGCGGAGGCGCCGGCGCGGCGGACGCGGACGGAGCCGCGGTGAGCGGACGCCGGCGGAAGCCGGCTCGAAAGAACCGGAGCCGGACACGGACAGGGAAGAGGTATTCCTCGCCGAGGACGCTCCGGTCGAGGCCGAGCACCCGGCCGAGTCCGAGGCTGAGTCCGAGTCCGAGGCCCCGGTGGGGGCGGACGGTGCGCCTGCCGCCGACAACGGCGCGCGCCGACGCCGGAGGCGAGGGCGCCGCGGACGGAGGGGACGCGGAGCGGGCGTGCCCGAGACCGCCGCCCCGGCGGCGGCCGTCGAGGCCGTCGTCGAGCCGGAGCCGGTCGTCCCGCGCAGCGTGTCGTCGCAAGAGCTCATGCCCGCAGCGACCGGCGGCCGCAGGCGCCGGCGCGGAGGACGCGCGCGTCCGCCGCGCGGGGTCGAGGGGGGCGCCGCCGACTCGCAGCTGATCTCGCCCTCCAATCCGATTCCCGACCGGGGGTTCGAAGACTAAAGAGGAGGCCTCGATGCTCGCCGCCGTCGCGCTCACGCTGTCCGCCGTCGCGTCGATGCCGGTCGCGACGTTTTCGATCGTCGCGCGGGATCCGGCGACCGGCGAGCTCGGGGTCGCCGTCCAGAGCCACTGGTTCTCGGTGGGCTCGGTCGTGCCCTGGGCGGAGGCCGGTGTCGGCGCGATCGCGACGCAGTCCTTCGTCGAGCCGTCGTACGGGCCGCTCGGGCTCGCCTTGATGAAGGAGGGCGTGGAGCCGGAGGCGGCGCTCAAGCGGCTCCTCGCGAAAGACGACCAGCGGGCCGTGCGGCAGGTGGCGTTCGTGGACGCGAAGGGGCGTGCCGCGGCGCACACGGGCGAGGGCTGCATCCCGGGCGCGGGGCACCACGTCGGGCGAGGCTACACGACCGAGGCCAACCTCATGCTCACAGGCGAGGTCCCCGACGCGATGGCCAAGGCCTACGAGGCGGCGCACGGTCCGCTCGCCGAGCGCCTGCTCGCAGCGCTCGACGCCGCGCAGGGCGTCGGGGGGGATATCCGCGGGAAGCAGTCGGCGGCGATCCTGGTCGTGCGCGCGGCGCCCTCCGCGAAGCCGTGGACGGACCGGCTCGTCGATCTGCGGGTCGAGGACGATCCGGCGCCTCTCGCCGAGCTGCACCGGCTTCTCACCCTCCACCGCGCGTACGAGAAGATGAACCGTGGGGACGAGGCGGTGGCGCTGGGCAAGCTGGACGAGGCGCTGCGCGAGTACGGGGCCGCCCAGGCGATGGTCCCGGAGAACGACGAGTTCGTCTTCTGGACCGCCGTGACCCTCGTGGGGAACGGGCGCACGGACGAGGCGCTTCCCCTTTTCGCGCGAGCGTTCCGGATGAACCCCGCGTGGATGCTGCTCGTGCCGCGGCTGCCGCCGGTCGGGCAGCTCCCGAAGACCGAGGGGCTCGTCGAGAAGATCCTCGCGCAAGGACCCAAGGCCGCGATGTGATCGCGCGCGTCGCGGCGGTCGCGCTCACGCTGCTGGCGGCCGCGGCGATCGCCGCCGCGGCGTTTCTGTACGGCCCGCTTCCCTCGCGGCGCGGGGTCGTGGCGATCGAGGGGCTGACCGCCCCCGTCGAGGTGCGCTTCGACCGCGCCGGCGTCCCGCACGTGACGTCGGTCCTCGAGGACGACGCCTGGCGCGTGCTCGGCTGGGTGCACGCCTCGGAGCGGCTGTTCCAGATGGAGATGCGGCGGCGCGCGGCGTCGGGCCGGCTCGCCGAGGTGTTCGGGCCCGCCTTGGTGCCCCGCGACGTCGACGCGCGCACGTGGGGACACTTCCGGCGCGCCGGGGAGGACCTCGACGCCCTCTCCGAGCGTGAGCGCACGATCCTCGACGCCTACTCCCAGGGCGTGAACTCTTTTCTCGAGCAGGGTCCCCTCCCCCTCGAGCTCCAGCTCCTGCGCGTGGTCCCCGAGCCGTGGACGCCGCGCGACACCCTCGCCTTCGGCCGCCTGATGTACCAGAACCTCACGATCGCGGGGGCGCAGGAGTGGGCGGTGCTGGAGGAGGCGAGGGCAAGAGGGGTGGACGCCGCCGTCGCGACCGTCGACGCCGCCGACGGCCAGCGCACCGAGGTCGCGCCCGAGGTGCGCGAGGCGCTGGGAGAAACAGGGGTCAGGTCTCCCATTGCACCAAATGGTGCAATGGGAGACCTGACCCCTGTGGCGGGGAGCAACGCGTGGGCGATTGCGGGATCGCGGACCGCGTCGGGGAAGCCGCTGCTGGCGGGCGACCCCCATCTGAACGCCGAGCGGCCCGGGGTCTGGTACGCCGCCCACCTCGCCAGCGCCGACGGCCTCGCCGTCTCCGGTCTCACGCTCGCAGGCGTGCCCGGTGTGGTCATCGGCCACAACGGGAAGGTCGCGTGGTCGATCAC